>Ga0208566_1000349_pt1 | contig 31364 bp, 30 predicted proteins | sample PL_2010_150m_FD_184159 | JGI IMG/M metagenome (GOLD analysis project Ga0208566, IMG submission 184159) | Freshwater microbial communities from Powell Lake, British Columbia, Canada to study Microbial Dark Matter (Phase II) - PL_2010_150m... | ecosystem: Environmental > Aquatic > Freshwater >...
CGACGGTGCAGCGCCCGCAGCATCTGGTTGCAAGGCCTGTCGATGAACCTCAATGCAGGCGCGCACTTCCTCAACCACGTAGGCGCGGTCGACCCGCCCCAGCAGCGCCACGAGGCGCGGATGATCGAGCACCTGGTACACGGCGGGCAGGTCGCGACTGGACCCGGCAGTGTTGGCCCGGGGATCGGCGTCGCCCGTGGTCGGAATCGAATTACTGCTCATCGGTCTTTGCCTCATTCAAAACAATCCGCCGCACCATCGTCAGAAACTGGCGAGCGTGAAAATGAGGGCCAACCGGTTAGCGCATTGGGCTTACGTGCGACATCGTACCTGCGTCATTCTTCCCGCTGGTCCCCGCCCCGAGGGCAAACCTCGTGGCAGGGCCAGGGGATTCGCACCGGGAAATCAGGCGTAGCGTTCGCGCAACACCTTTGCCGCCTCGACGAGGCGTTTCATCTTTGCCGTCGCCGTCTGCTCATCGGAAACGCAGCAGTCGGAGAAGGTGCCGAATCCGCAGTCCGGACTGAGGAAAATGTCCTTCGGCTTGTAGTACTTCAACGCCTCTTCGGTCTTGCCTACGATGTAATCTACGCTCTCGATTTCCGCGGTCTTGGGATTGACCACCCCGAGGCCGATTTCGCGGTCATTGAGATGCTGTCCCACGATGCCGAAATCGCCTGCCCGCGGCGTCGCGAATTCGAGCACCATTTGCTGGACCCGCATTTTTGACAGCGACGGAACCAGCGGCTTGTAGTCCCCCGCAAGATGCACGTCGTCCTTCTTGCTCCAGTTCCCCCTGCAAATATGGATTCCGGTTCGGATGCCGTCGACACCATCGACGATACGGTTCATCAGATCTACTGCAAATTGGAGTTCAGAACCCGCATCACGGCGGGTCGCTAAACTTCCTCACATAAAGGTTCGACTTAAAGCGCCCCCATCGTGGCTATTGCCCGAGTGCACCACTTCAGTCAGCACCGGCTCGTCGAACTGGACGAATTCACACCCGGCATCGCGCAGATTGATCAGTTCGTCCCTGAGGATACGCACGACGTCATCGGCCATATCAGTCGGGCTGGGATAGTATTTCTTCGAGAATTTCGGTCCCCACATGGTGCGGATCAGCAGGTAAGGTCCCGGCAGCGGAATCTTCACCGGCCTGTCGGTCAGCGTCTTGACGAACTTGAACTCATCCAGCGCCAGCGGTTCCCGGCGCGACAGCTTGCCGACGCAGACCGGGTTCCTGATGGTGCCGGGCTTGACGTCGGCGTCCTTGAGCATTTTATCGAACGCTTTCTTGTCGGTGGCCGTCTCTTCCATCGACTTGAGTTCGGTGCCATCGAGTTTTTCCGTGACGAACGAAACGAAGCTGTCGCGGCGCTGTTCGCCATCCACAACGATGTCGACGCCGGCTTCGACCTGCGCCGCGACGCAGCGACGGACCTCATCGTCGGCGATGCGGTCCAGCGCCGATCGCGTGATCTTACCCGCGCGACGATCCTCACCCGCGCGGAGCAACTTCTCCGAACGCGGCCAACTTCCCACCTGGGTGACTTGGAACATTTCCCCTCCTTCTCGTTTCGCCGGTCTGTTCCCGCGCCGCCCAATGGCGGCGGGAGTTTCCGCCGGTTGCATCAACTTCAGGCTGTTCAACCAATCAATCGATCAGTTGTGCATGCAAATTACACGCGATCTTGACTTGTGTCAAATCGGAATCTGTTCGATATGGTACGAGCCTGAGCGCGGGTTGTATACCCGGCACCGGGCGTCCGGGCATTCGACGTCCCTGCGTCGCGGGTGTATCAGGCCTCGACCGGAAGTCCGGACGCCTTCCATTCGGGAAAGCCTTCCTCCAGCCGGCGCGCCTTGTAGCCTTTCTTTCGCAAAAGCGCTACCGCATCCACCGACAGCAGACAGTAGGTACCGCGGCAATAGGCGATGACTTCGCGTCCCTTGGGAAAATTTTTCATGCGTTTGCTCAGTTCTTCGACCGGGATGTTGATCGCCCCCGGTAGATGCCCGGCGGCGAATTCCTTGGCCGGGCGCACATCGAGCACGGTCACCAGCCCCTGCTTTGACCGCCGTAACAGTTCGGCAGCGGGAATCGTCTCCAGGTCGTCGCGCGCAGTGATGTAGGTACGCACCAGATGTGCCATTTCGGCGAGCCGCGTCTCGGCGACCAGACCCAGCGCGGCGATCAGATCCACCACATCCGCGCCTGCCACCTCGTAGTACACGCGCAGGCCTTCCTTGCGCGCCCGAACCAGCCCGGCGCGACGCAGTTCCTGCAGATGCTTGGACGCGTTGGCCACCGAAAGCCGGGTCACGGCCGCGAGTTCCTCCACGCTACGCGGCCCCTGCGCAACGTAATCCAGCAACTCCAGGCGGTTACCGTTCGCCAGCGCCTTTCCCACCCGCGCGAGCTGGGCATGCATCTGCTGCTTGAAATCGTCTGTTGACATCGCGGCGGCGACCTCCTACTATTCTACTAATCAGTTGAGTACTTGCATTATACCTGACTGACGACATCAGGCAAAGACCCGGTTGGCACGAGGAGCGACGATGACATTCAACGAATGGGCGCTGGCGCACGAGCCTGCCGTCCGCCTGAGCGCATTCTTAGGCATGTTCGCGCTGATGGCGCTGTGGGAGACCGCCGCGCCCAGGCGCGCGCGGTTGCTGCCGCGGCGGGTGCGCTGGCTGCCCAACCTCGGGCTTGTGGTATTGAACAGCCTGGTCCTGCGCCTGGTGTTTCCGCTAGCGGGAGTGGGTTTCGCCCTCCTTGCCGCCGATCGCGGCTGGGGATTGCTGAACGCGTTCGCGCTGCCGTTCTGGCCGGCGTTCATAGTATCGGTGATCGCGCTCGACTTCGTCATCTACCTGCAGCATGTGATGTTCCACGCAGTGCCGCTGTTGTGGCGCCTGCACCGGGTTCATCACGCCGACGCGGACTTTGACGTCACCACCGGCGCGCGTTTTCATACGATCGAAATCCTGCTGTCGATGCTGATCAAATTCGCCGTGATCGCGGTGCTCGGTGCGCCGGCGGCCGCGGTATTGGTGTTCGAGGTGCTGCTGAACGCCACCGCGATGTTCAATCACGCAAATTTGCACCTGAACGTTGCCGTTGACCGCGTGCTGCGCCGGATTCTGGTGACGCCGGAGATGCATCGCATCCACCACTCGATGGAAGTGGTCGAGACCAACAGCAATTTCGGATTCAACCTCCCCTGGTGGGACCGGCTGTGCGGCACCTATCGCGACAGCGCACGACTGCCGCAGGAGAGTATGGCGATCGGCGTAAAGGGGCTCACCGGCAGCGACGCAGCAGTCAGACTCACCGGCCTGCTTGCGCTGCCGTTTGCGGCAGCCGGCGATGGGTACGCGATCGGCCGCACGCAGGAATCCACTGATGACGCCAGGTAACGCAACGCGCGTCGCGCTCGCCCTCGTGCTGGCCGCCGGCCTGACTTTCGGCTTCGCCAACCGCGATGCGATGAACGCGGAGACGCTTCACCAATGGGTCGCCGAAGCCGGCGCCTGGGCGCCATTCGCGTTCGTCGCCCTCTACGCTGCGGCGACGGTGCTGTTCCTTCCCGGTTCGGTACTCACGCTCGCGGCAGGCGCGGTGTTCGGCGCACTGCCCGGCGCGCTCTACAGCCTGACTGGCGCTACGCTCGGCGCTACGCTCGCCTTTCTCGTGGCGCGCTATCTGGCGGCGGATTGGGTTGCGCGCAAGTCCGGCGGCAGGCTGAAACAATTGATCGACGGCGTGCAAGCCGAAGGCTGGCGCTTCGTCGCATTCCTGCGGCTGGTGCCGCTGTTCCCGTTCAATCTCGTAAATTATGCGCTCGGTCTGACACGCATTCCGCTTCCCGCTTACGTCGCCGCCTCCTTCGTCTGCATGTTTCCCGGCGCGCTCGCCTACGCCTGGCTCGGTCATGCCGGGCGAGAAGCCCTAAGCGGCGAGGATGGCGCGATCCGCAACGCCTTGATGGCCCTGGCGCTGCTGGCGCTGGTTTTTTTCCTGCCCCGGCTGGTGCGTCGGTTTCGCCAATCCGACATGCGTTGACTCGATCTTATGAAGCAAGGGGAGAATCACCGTGAAGACTCTATTCGTCCTGAACGACGCGCCGTATGGCAGCGAGCGCAGCTATAACGGCTTGCGCCTCGCCGGATCCCTGTCCAATGCCGAAGACGAGGAAGTGAAACTGTTCTTGATGGGCGATGCCGCGTCCTGCGCCAAATGCGGGCAGAAGGTTCCCCAGGGTTTTTACAATATTCAGATCATGCTCGGCCGCGTCGTTCGCAATAAAGCCGAGGTGGGCGTATGCGGAACCTGCATCGACGCACGCGGGATTGCAGATCCGGAACTGGTGCCGGGAACGCGCAGAAGTTCACTCGCCGAGCTGACGACCTGGACGCAGTGGGCTGACAAAGTGATCGTGTTTTGACGCAGGGTCCACGGCGCAGATGATCTCCAGGTGTTTCGCCGGCGCATGGCCGTGACCCGAAAACGTAGGCTCATCATCGCTATCGGAGTCGCCATGTTCGCGACCTTCCTCGGCTGGCGCCTGGTACGTCCTATGACCATCTTCGTGGTGACGGAGAACTTCGAGCTGCCAATCGACACCAGCAAAGCGGCAATTTCGACTGAAGCGCTGCGAGCAAGCACTTGCGGCGCCTGTCACCGCGAAAACTACGAGGAGTGGAAGACGAGCATCCATAGCCAGGCCTGGACCGATCCCTACTTTCAGATCGACTGGAAGTTTGACGAGTTGCAGCAGGTTTGCAAGAACTGCCATATTCCGCTCGATCGGCAACAGGAACACAAGGTGCTCGGCTTCAACGACGCGGAGAAATTGAAACCCATCCTCGCCGACAACCCCGGTTTCGATGCCGGCCTGCAGCACGAAGGCGTGACCTGCGCAGGATGCCACTTCAGGGACGGCAAAATTCTCGGCGCCCATGGCGACCTGGAAGCACCTCATCCGGTAGAGAAACTCGCCGACGCGAACGAGATCTGCCTGCACTGCCATGTGGTTCAGGGCGCGAGCTGGGACACATTTTTCCGCTATCCGCCCTGCGGCACCGCGGCCGAAATCGAGGCCGGAGCCGGACGCTGGCAGGGTCGCAGCGGCGAGTACACAGTGCGCAACGCGAGCGAGCTCGGCTGTGTGCAGTGTCACATGCCCGCGGTCGAACGCTCGCTGGTTGACGGTGGCCGCGTGCGGCAGTCGCGCCGCCACCTGTGGCGCGGCGGCCACGACCCGGCGACGGTGAAACAAGCCCTGGATATCCGCTTCACCGAAACCGGCGACCACGCGGCGGACCGGCGCACCTTCGAACTGAGCCTGACCAATGTCGGCGCGGCCCACTATCTGCCAACCGGGACGCCGGATCGCCATCTGACCGTGCGCCTGCGCGTGTTCGACGCTGCCGGGAAGACGCTTGCCGAAGAAAACCACGCCCTGAAACGCACCACCATGTGGCGCCCGTTTATTATCGATCTGTGGGATACGCGCCTGCCGCGCGGCCAGCCGCGCATCTACCGCATCGAGATCCCGGCCGCAGGCAAGTCCGCGCCGGTGGCAGTCGAGGCGGTCGTCCGCTACCACTTACTCGACGAGGCGCGGCGCGCGCGCATCGGCTATGAGAACAAGGAGCCGATCGCCTACGAAGTGTTTCGGCGTCGTCTGGAGCTGCTGAGGACGCAATGAACAAGTGTCAGAATGTCATCCGCATTTCGGAGAAACCGTACTGGACGCGAACTGCGGCATGGCTAAATTCGCGTGCCTTCACTCGCAATTCGGCGTTGTGGCGTCTTCTGACTCAGTCCATCCACATATAGGCATAACCCTTGTTCTGCAGGGCGATGCTGTTCAGGAGCACGTTGTATTCCACCACAACGAAAGGCAGCACGTTGTCAGCCCCCACCAGGCAGCGGTCCATGGCAATCATACAGGCTTCGATGCAAGTGCCCTCATCGCTAAGCTGCTTGAGTACCGCCCGAATTTCCTCCAGCCTGCTCGGCACGTCCGCAGCGAACTTGGTTCCCTCGTGGGAGCGGGTCACGAACTTGGTGGCGGGGCCGTGTATCATCATCACAAAGTCGGCTTCCAGCTTGCGCGCCCTGAAGCCCTGAAGCGTGCTGAGCATGAGCGAGGCGCGATCGAGAAATCGCCGTTCATCGCCCGTGGTGAAATCCCACACCGCCCGAGCTTGCGACAGGCCGGAAAAATCGTCAGTCCGTACTTTCATTTCAACTCCGTTTCGATCAAATGTTTTCGACAGCTTTTTTCACCGTCCGATTTTTTGCGCCGCCCACGGCAACAGGCGTCCCATGCCGGTGCGTTAGCTTATACCGCGGCCGCGGGAACGCGCGGCGGCTCAGCATGCGGCCGGCGCCGCGGAGATGCGGCTTACGCGATGATTGTGCGACTGATCTGACCGCCGCGACTGCAGCGGTCAGATTCATGCAGCACCTGGCGTCAGGATTTGCGCGCGTAGCGCTCGTGCATGTTTTGCCCGAGGGCAAGCATGAAACGCAGCGTCTCCTGCGTGCGTACATCGGTGAGCATGCGGTACATTGCGACAATGCCGCCGTCGGTGCGCTCCGCCTCGGCCTGTTTCGCCGCAGTCTCCATGCTCTCGAGCAGCCCGCCCACCATTTCGAGCCGGTCGACGAACGTAGGCAGAAGCGCGGCGACGCGCTCCAGCGACCCGCTCGCCTCGAGCTTGGCCAGCATCTCGACCAGTCGGCCGGCGCCGCCGCGGTTAAGGCGGTCGAGCAGCGACAGGCCTTCGCTCATCGCCTCTGACAGGCGGCCGATGATTTCATCGGACATTGCGTCCTGCGCCGCGCCATATACGCGCGCAAGCTGCGCCAGCCGCTCTATGTCGCCATCGGCGACCAGGCGCGTCAGCGTTGGCAGCGCCTTTTCCAGGCCCGACCGATTGACCTGGTCCATCAGACTCAGGCCGTCGCTCGCGGCCCCCGCGATGCGACCGACCATTTCCTCGGTCAGCGCGTCCTCGGCCGAGCCATAGACCCGCGCCAGGTTGACCAGGCGCTGCAGGTCACCGTTCTCGACCATCTGCGCGAGCTGCGGTATCGCCTTGGACAACCCGCTGCGATTGACCTTGTCCATCAGATCCATCGCACCGGCGGCGCTGTCGGCAACGCGGCCGATGATGTCCTCGGTCATCGCATCGCGCGCCGCGGTGGCGACGCCCGCGAGCTCTTCCAGCGTGCCGGGCACGCCCTTCGATTCTGCGTTCATGTTCCCTCCCGGCTACAGTAATCCACGCGCTGAGGCCCAATAGAGTTTGTTGTAGGCCATCTTGAACCAGTGCATGGCGCGCGTCGGCGCCTTCGGGTCCGGCGGATTCTGGTAGTCGAACATCGCATAGGTCGCCCGGTCCAGCCCCGCCTCGATGAAGCAGAATACCTTGCCGTCGTAATCGCGCACCGGCGCGCCCACGCCCATTTTAACCATCGCCGCAATGTTCTCGCCCAGCGTTTCGGCTTCGAAGTGCGCAGTGGAACCAGCCTTGCTGATGGGAATATTGGTGGTGTCGCCGATCACGAATACATTGGCGCGACCCTCCATGTTGAGCTTGGTCTTGTTGGTCGGAATCCAGCCGCGCTGGCCCAGGCCGTTTTTCTCGATTACGTCCATTCCCCGATGCGCGGGTATCGCCACCAGCAGGTCGTAGGGCAGGTCCTTGCCCTCTTCGCTGCGCAGGATCTTCTTCGCGCCGTCGACTTCCTTGATGTTGAAGAAGGTATCGGTCGTAATGCCCAGGCGCTCCATCTCGGGTCCGGCCCATTTGGCCACGTTCTCCAGACTATGCACGCGGTTGATCGGATAGGTGTAATGCAACTGCACCTTGTCGCTCATGCCGCGGCCCTTGAAGTAGTCGTGCAGCATGAAGATAATTTCCAGCGGTGCCATCGGGCACTTGTGCGGCACGCCGACGGTGACGACCACCTTGCCGCCCTGAAACTCCTGCAGCCGGCGCATCATCTTCAGCGCCGTCTCCTCGGTATAGAAAAACTCGGCGTTCTCCGCCAGCCCCTTCACCTCTTCGGCCGCCATGCGCGAGCCGGTGGCGATCACCAGCACGTCGTAGTCGTAGGTCTTGCCGCTCTTCGTCTTCACCTTATTGTTATCGAGCTGGAACTCCTCCGCCGGATCGACGTGGAATTCGATCCCCGGCTCCAGCAGGCTCACCTGATCGCGATACAGCGCATCCGGCGTGGTGCGTCCGATCGCGAGATAGAGCAGGCCGGGCTGATACATATGCTTGTCTGTCGCCGAGAGCATCGTGATGCGCGCCTTACCCGCGCGCAATTCCGGCCCCAGTCGCCGCGCAAGATTATTTCCAAGAATGGTGCCGCCCATGCCGCCGCCGATAATCAGTATTTTCATTCCCGCCTCCTCAGGTTGATTTCGAATACCACAGACCCTGCTTACACCTCGTTTCAGCTACTTGGTTTTCCTTACCGTTATATGCCACACGCCCGCCTCTTCGCGCGTCGATACATATTCGTGCCCGACCTTGCGCACCCATTCCGGTATGTCGTTGGCCGAACCCTTGTCGTTGGACAATACCTCGAGCTCGTCTCCGATCTCGCACATTTTCAGCACTGCGATCAATTCCATCAACGGGCCGGGGCAGAAGCTGCCGCGACCATCGATTATCCTTTTCTCTGCCATTGCCATTTCTCCCCGGTTAGATTCAGAAAGTCCAGACCTGCGCACCTTGAGCCAGATCGAGAAATCGCGTCAGCCCGGTCGGTTCACCCAGATAGGGCTCCAGGGTAGCCGTGTCGATGCCCGCTATGTCAAGCGCCATCGAACAGGGCAGAATTTTCGCGTCGCCCAGTTCCACTGCCTGCCGGAACAGCGTCTTGAAATCCGGCGCGTTCTTCTGCACCATCAGTTCACCGAATTTGCCCTCGCTCGGGGCGTCGGTCGACGCGCCCTTGATGAAGAAAGGCACGGCATTCATGGAAAGGAATATCGTGACTTCCATGCCACTCACCGCAGCGACCGATGCGGCCATCGCGGCCATTTGCAAGCGTTCACGCGTACCTGAAACGACAACTACGCAGATCTTCTCTACGGCCATGACGCGCCACTCCTGATGAAAGCGAACCGACTATCAGACGCGAACGCGGGCTGCGATGGCGGGGACGGAGATCCCTTCTAATCAGCGCTGACGGGTTCGTGCGAAAAGACTACGCCGCGCAAGCGGATTGCGCAATCCATAATTTCAGCTGTTCGCGCCAACAGAATTTCCGATTCGCATCCGGCAGGCGCGGCGGCCAACCTACTTTCGCTTGAGAAAAAACGTGAACTCGTTGCTGGCTTCGGCCTGCGACACCAGTTCGTTGCCGGTCTGCTTGCAGAATGCCTGAAAATCCTTGACCGAACCGACGTCGGTCGAAACGATGCGCAGCACCTGGCCGCTTTGCATATCGGTCAGCGCCTTCTTTGCGCGCAATATCGGCAGCGGGCAGTTCAAACCGCGCGCATCGAGGTCTTTATCGAAATTCATGGTTGCTTCCTCTTCTGGTGAGTGATTTGTCATTCGTGATGCCCTGCCCGCGCGTTCAGGCCGATTCGCGCGGACCCGTCAGCGGTGATACAGCCGCTTTGGAAAAGTCAATGTAGCAGAAAACGGCCGAGTTGCAACAGGCGCGTAGCGCAGGCGCGTGGTGCGTTCAGGAAATCGCCTGGTAGTAAAGATTCTGCGGATGCTTCGCTTGCGCGAAAAAAAACCAGCGCTCGGCGACCAGGCCCAGGTACTGCAGCGCAAACGCCGCGGCCAACACCGGCGAGGAAGCCAGGGCGACCCCGGCCGCCAGCAAAACCAGCGGGACGGGGAACACCAACAGCAGAAATCCCCACTTCACCGCGCGCAGTCGTCCCGCTGTTCGCGCGTGGAAAAATTCGCGCGTATTGAACGAACCGCCCATAAAACCTTCGGACTTCTGCGCGATGCGCGGGTGCTTGATTCCGATCGCCGTTTGCAGCGTTGACTTCGGCCTGAGCCGGGCGTTGCGCGCCAGCGACGCGCTGCGCGTGAGCAGGGCGGCCAGCGTGAACGCCACCGTCCACAGTGCCGATGCCGCGACCAGCGCCGGTGCCAGCGTTGCCGCCCAGGCTGTTGCGAGCATGAAACCCGAGGCACAGCCGAACAGGGTGTAGTTGATGACGGTAAGCGGCGTGTGCCATTCCTGCAGGAACGGCAGACATGCGTAAATCATCCCGGTGCAAACGAACAGCAGCAGGGCCAGGGTCAGACCTGCAGCACCCAGTGCCAAGGTCAGATCGCCGGCGCCACGCAATGTGTGCGCCATGCCGAAGGCAGCGACTGCGGCCATGAACAGGGGCAGCACAATCACCTCGCGCGACAGCCAGGAGGTGCGCCACATCGCAGCCGAACGCCAGGCGCGCTCGGGTCGGCCGAGATGAAAGAACGATGCGAGAAGCCCGGCGCCGAGCAACGCGAGCGACAGCACACTGCCCCAAGCAAAATACGCGGCCGCCGGCATTGTCCAGGCGCCGAGCACGGCGCCGAGTTCGGCCACACAGAGCGCGATGAACAAGCCCTGCCCGGCGCCGATCAGCGTGGTAAGAAATATGACGGAGAACGCAGGACGCATGGCGCCTACCAGGAGGTGCTGTCGTCGAGGGACGGCGCCCGCACATCCGGCTTGGGCAGCTTGCCATCGATCTTGAGCGGATTGTCCACGCGCTGCAGCTCGTCGCGGTGCAGCGTGATCTCGGTCTTGCGCCGCGGCAGATAGTGATTCGCCGGATGCGTGCCCCACTCCGGCATCAGCGCATAGCCGCCCGAGTCACGGATCGCCTTCGACACCACCGACTCCGGGTCGTGCACGTCGCCGAACAGACGCGCACTGGTCGGGCAGGCCATGACACAGGCCGGCCGGCGATCCGCAATCGGCAGCGTTTCGTCATAAATGCGATCCACGCACAGCGTACATTTTTTCATCACCTTCTGGTGCTCGTCGATTTCGCGCGCACCGTAAGGACAGGCCCAGGCGCAGTACTTGCAGCCGATGCATTTGTCGTAGTCGACCAGCACGATGCCGTCCTCGGCGCGCTTGTAGCTCGCCCCCGTCGGACAGACCGGCACGCAGGGCGGATCCTCGCAGTGCAGGCACGACTTCGGGAAATGCACCGTCTGCGTGTCGGGAAATTCGCCCACCTCGAAGGTCTGCACCCGGTTGAAGAAAGTGCCGGTGGGATCGCGCGCGTAAGGATTGTCGTCTGACAGAAAACCGGCTTCACCCGAGGTGTTCCATTCCTTGCAGCTGGTGACGCAGGCGTGGCAGCCGACGCAGACATTCAGGTCGATCACCAGCGCCAGCTGCTTGCTCATTTTTTCGCCCCGGCGACAAACGCGAGCCAGGTCTTGCGCACCCGCTCCATGCCCGGCAAGGCGGCAACCGCGGCCACCTGCGGCGAAGTCTGCCGCGGCTCGTCCGCGCCTGCCTTGTAGATGCGCACGCGCACGTCGTACCAGCCGGCCTGGCCGGTCACCGGATCGGAATTGGACAGGCGCCCTTCCCCCGCGGCGGCCTCGCCCCCGGCCCCTGTGCCGGAAACGGCCGTGCGCGGCAGCTCGTCGCTGATCAGGTGGTTAAGCAAAAATCCGAGCTCGGCTTCGTTGGCGCCGGGCGCGAGGTTCCACGCGCCCGGCGCCTTGCCGATCGCGTTCCAGGTCCACACCGTGCCCGGCTCCACCGCTTCGGAGTAGCGCGCCATGCAGCGCACCTTGCCCCACATCGACTCGACCCAGATCCAGTCGTCGTCTGCGATGCCCTGCGCGCGCGCCGCCCTCGGATTGACGAACAAATAATTGTGCGCGTGGATCTGGCGCAACCAGGCGTTCTGCGAATCCCAGGAGTGGTACATCGCCATCGGGCGCTGCGTGATTGCGTTCAGCGGGTACTTGTGCGCATCGGTCACCTGCGCTTCCAGTGGCTCGTAGTAAAAAGGCAGCGGATCGAAATAGGTTTCGATGCGCTTCGCCAGATGCGGCGGCGGGCGCCGTTTGTACGGTCCCCTGCCCTGCGCCGCCATGCGGAATTTCTGCAGCACTTCGGAATAGATTTGAATCACGATCGGTTCGGCGTAGCGGCGCAGGCGCGTGCGTTGCGCCCATTCGTGATAGCCCTTGTTCCAGTTGCGCATGTACTGGTAGGACGGCGGCAACTTGTACTGGAACACGCAATTATTCTTGGCGTACATCTCCCATTGGCGCGGATTGGGTTCGCCCTGCATGAATTTTTCCCCGCCTTTGCCGCGCCAGCCGGCGAGAAAACCGATACCCGAGCCCGGTTCGGTTTCGTAATTGACGATGAAATCGGGATAGTCGCGGAACTTGCGGCTGCCGTCGGCGTTGACGAAGGCGGGAAATTTCAACCGGCCGGCGAGTTCGATCAGCACTTCCTGGAACGGCTTGCACTGGCCCGTAACCGGCAGCACCGGTACGCGCACCGAATCCACCGGACCCTCGAATTCTGAAATCGGGCGATCCAGCATGGACATCACGTCGTGGCGCTCGAGGTAGGTGGTATCGGGCAGGATCAGGTCGGCGAACGCGGTCATTTCCGACTGGAACGCATCGCACACGACAATGAACGGGATCTTGTAATCCCCGCTCTCATCCTTGTCGTTGAGCATTTTCCGCACTTCCATCGTATTCATGCTCGAATTCCACGCCATGTTGGCCATGAAAATCATCAGCGTGTCGATGCGGTAGGGATCGCCGCGCCAGGCGTTGGTGATGACGTTGTGCATCAGGCCGTGCACCGACAGCGGGTACTCCCAGGAAAATGCTTTGTCGATTCGCACCGGCTTGTTGTCGGCATCGATGAACAAATCATCGGGGGTGCCGGGCCAGCCAAGCGCGAGCCCGGCGAGCGGCGTGTCCGGCCGCACGCCTTCGGGCCCCTTCGGCGTTTTCGCCAGCGGCGGTATGCCGCGCGGAAACGGCGCCTTGTGGCGGAAACCGCCGGGACGATCGATGGTGCCGAGCAGGCTCATCAGGATGGCGAGAGAACGGATCGTCTGAAATCCGTTGGAGTGCGCCGCAAGTCCGCGCATCGCGTGAAACGCCACCGGATTGCCGGTAACGGTCTCGTGCTCCGTGCCCCAGCTGTCGGTCCAGGCGATCGGCAGCTCGATGGTCTGGTCGCGCGCGGTCACCCCCATTTCGTGCGCAAGGCGCCGGATGGTCGCGGCGGGGATGCCGGTAATGCCTTCGGCCCATTCCGGCGTGTAATCCTGCACCCGCTCCAGCAACAGCTGAAACGCGGGCTTCACCGGCGTGCCGTCATCGAGCCGGAACGCGCCCAACAGGTAGGGGTCGGCCGCTATCTGGTGGCAGCGCACCGGCCGCTCGGTCAGGCGGTTCCACCACAGCTTGTTCTGTGAGTATTCGGGGACCTTCTCGCCCGTCGCGGTATCGTCCACCGGCATGCCGCACGCCTCGGACTGCGGATCGAGGTTGATCAGGTAGCCGGCATTGGTGTAGCGGGCAAGAAATTCGCGGTCGTAGAGCCCGGTGTGAATGATCTCGTGCGTCAGCGCGAGCAGCAGCGCGCCGTCGGTGCCGGGCTTGATCGGCACCCACTCGTCGGCGATGGCGGAATAGCCGGTGCGAACCGGGTTGATGGAAATGAAGCGCCCGCCGGATCGTTTGAATTTGGAGATCGCCATCTTCAGCGGATTCGAATGGTGGTCTTCCGCCGTACCTATCATGACGAACAGCTTGGAGCGCTCCAGGTCCGGCCCGCCGAACTCCCAGAACGAGCCGCCTATGGTGTAAATCATGCCCGCCGCCATGTTGACCGAGCAAAAGCCGCCATGCGCGGCGTAGTTCGGCGTGCCGAACTGGCGCGCGAACAGGCCGGTCAACGCCTGCATCTGATCGCGCCCGGTGAACAGCGCGAATTTTTTCGGGTCGGTGGAGCGGATTTTCGCCAGGCGCTCGTGCAAAATTCGGAAAGTCTCGTCCCAGCTGATTTCGACGAACTGGTTATCGCCGCGCGCCGAACCGGGCTTGCGCATCAACGGTTTGGTCAGGCGCGCCGGCGAGTATTGCTTCATGATGCCCGACGACCCTTTGGCGCAGATCACACCCTGGTTGAGCGGGTGCCCCGGGTTGCCGTCGATGTAACGCAGTTCGCCATTGCGCAGATGCACGCGTATGCCGCAGCGGCAGGCGCACATGTAGCAAGTGGTATGCTTGACCTCCGTGCTGGCGGACGATTCGGCGGGTGGGTTCAGGGTCACGATTGCGGGCGGCAGGTGGTTAGACTCTGGAAAGAGCGGTACTCTATATTACGCATTTCGACGTACAAGCTGAGAATACTGATTTTGTCATAAGTAAGGGTAATTGTACTTACTTATGACTGATGATAAGCTGCTGTTTATTAAATTATTTGAACTTAATATTTCATGGATAACTCCCCCCAGCCCATCGCCGATTTCAACTCCGCCGAGCGCTGGGTGATCGAATCGGCGCTGAAGGAGCGCTACGGCCATTTCGTAGCCATCGAGCTTGCCGACAGCGACCTGAGACTCGAACCGGACGCGCCCGTGCTCACCACCTGCCCTACCGTTTTCTGGAGCGAGCGCGGCTGCAATTTCCTCATTTTCAAAACCGCGGAGGACCGCTATCGCTGCCAGTTCTTCTATTCGGACGAAGAGCAGTATGGCACCGGACGCGCCGAATTCGACGAACTTGCCGAATGCGTGAGTCTGCTGCTCAAGCTACAGGCCGACCATGAAAAGCAGCGCCATGGCGTGCAGACCGGCATGACCGGCGGCCAGATCAACTAGCGCAAACACGATGACTCTGGAAAAAGCGAAAAAGCTGCTCGCGGTGCAAGCCGATTTCGGCGGCTTCTACAACGCCAACGGCGCCAAGCTGATTCTTGCCGAAGTGCAGCGCGAACACGGACAGTCAGCGGTGGACACACTCATTCAAGAACTCGAACTGGAGCGCATCTTCGGATTCGCGCGCGGGACCAAGTTCGATGGCTCGCTGCTGGTGAAAAGCAAGTTTGGGTAGCAATGCCTGGATTGCGCGCTGCGCGCGCCAACCGTGTTTTCTGTACGGATGAAAAGCGCATCCGTACAGAAAACACGGTTCTTGTTAACCCCATGCATGGCGTCTGGGTTTTCCTCGAGATCGTCGATTGCGCACGGATGGGTTCATCATCCGTGCGCAATCGACGATCCGCGCGGACGGGACGCCGTCCGCGCAAGACGGTTACCCTCAGTATGAGACACCGCGGCCTTGATTCAGGTGCCAATAACCCCCAACGCCAAGTCGGATTTACACCGTCTATCCAGCTATCAGTACATTCAAGGCGTGCAGCCGGCAGAGTGTGTGGCCAGCAACACCCGGCTCGGCTAATATTCGTTTGTGAAGTGTTAGATGCAGCAACGGGCCGGAGGTAAGCGCATGACCGACGTGGTGGCAACCAATCAAACTATCCTGGTGGTAGGCGGCGGCATCAGCGGCATGACCGCCGCGATCGAGGCGGCCGAATGCGGCAAACAAGTAGTACTGGTGGAGAAATCACCTACGCTGGGCGGTCGTACCGCGCTGCTGTACCGTTATTTTCCCAAGCTGTGCCATCCGACCTGCGGCCTGGAAATCAACCTGCGCCGGATCAAGTCCAGCCGCAACATCCGCGTGCTCACGCTGGCCGAGGTCAGCGCGATTTCCGGCAAACGCGGCGACTACAGTGCGACGATCAAAATCGCACCGCGCTACGTCAACGAGCATTGCACCGCCTGCGGCGCCTGCGCCGATGCGGTCGCGGCCGAGGTGCCGAACCCGTTCAACTATGGCTTGAGCAAAATGAAGGCCGCCTACCTGCCGCACGTCATGGCCTACCCGCAGCGCTACGTGCTCGATGCCTCGCTCATCGGCACGCCCGAAGCGGACAAGGCCAAAGCTTCGTGCAAGTATGGCGCCATCGATCTCGCGATGCAGCCCGAAACCATTGAGGTCAGGGCCGGCGCCGTGATTTGGGCCACCGGCTGGCAACCTTACGATGCGGCGAAAATCCAGCCCTACGGCTACGACCGTTTCGCCAACGTGATCACTTCGCTCGAGTTCGAGCGCCTGGCCGATCCGCACGGCCCGACCGGCGGCAAGATTCTGCGGCCCTCCGATGGCAAGGAGGCCAAGAACGTCGCCTTCATCCAGTGCGCCGGTTCGCGCGACGAGAATCACCTGCGCCATTGCTCGCGCATTTGCTGCATGGCCTCGCTCAAGCAAACCCAGTATGTGAAAGAAGCCTGGGGTGCAGGGGCCAAGTCCACCGTCTATTACATAGATATTCGCGCCATCGACCGCTTCGAGGATTTCTATCAGAAGGTGCAAAACGACCCGACAGTGAGCTTCCTCAAATCCAAGGTGGCGAAAGTCACGCAGGACAAGTCGGGCGACGTGGTTCTGCACGGCGTCGACACCGAGGGCTATCACCGCTACGCCAATGCGCACGACATGGCGGTGCTCGCCATCGGCATGCAGCCCAGCGTGGCCGGGGTGGACATTCCGGCGGAGATCATCGCGGACTCGAGCGGCTTCATCGAATCCTCGGCGGCGGAGTCGGGGTTTTTCGGCGCCGGCTGCGCCACCAACGCGCTCGATGTCAACCGCGCGGTGCAAAGCTCCACCGCGGCGGCGCTACGCGCGATTCAAGTGATCAACCAAGTAGCTAGAGCAGAGGCGTAGCACCCATGGCCGACATGAAAACAGCCGCCTACATCTGCAAAGGTTGCGGCATTGGCGAGCGCGTCGACACCGCGCAGATGGCGAAGATTGCAACCAAGGAAGGCAAGATGCACCTGGTGCGCGAACACGATTTCCTGTGCAGCGCCGCCGGCGTGCAGGTGATTCGCGACGACATTGAAAGAGAAGGCGCGACCCATGTGCTGATCGCCGCCTGTTCGCGCCGCGCCAAGACCGAGGCTTTTTACTTCCCGAGCATTGCGCTGTCGCGCGCCAATATCCGTGAAGGCGTGATCTGGGCACGGCCGGATACCGAAGAGGCGCGCGAAACCACGCAGGAAATGGCAGACGACTATCTGCGCATGGGCTGCGGCGAACTGAAGAAAATGAAACTCGCCGGCGGCGTCCAGGACACCGGCCATGCGAAGCGCCTGCTGGTGGTGGGCGGCGGCGTCTCCGGCCTCACCGCCGCGGCGGAAGCGTCCAAGACCGGCTACCAGGTGGTGCTGGTGGAAAAAGCTGCCGCGCTCGGCGGCTGGGCGGCCAAACTGCACCGGCGCATGCCGCTGCGCGAGCCCTATGCCGAACCGCAGGATACCGGCATGGCCGAACTGATCAAGGCGGTGACGGGCGATGCCAACATCAAAGTCATCACCAACGCCGTGATCGCCAGGACCGACGGCGCACCGGGCCGGTTCAAGGTCGACATCAGCGTCGAGAGCGGCCCGTCCCTGACCGAGGAAGTCGGCGCCATCATCCAGGCGACCGGCTTTTCTACCTACGACATCGCCAAGCTGCCCGAACTCGGCGGCGGCAAGAGCCCGAACGTAATTGACCAGGCGGAGCTCGAGCGCCTGGCGAAACAGGCCGCGGGCAAGGGACAGGCCATCGTCCGGCCATCCGATGGCGGCGAAGTGAAGACCGTGGTGTTCGTGCAATGCGCCGGCCAGCGCGACAGCACGGGCAAGCACCTCGCCTATTGCTCCGGCTTTTGCTGCGGCGCGAGCATCAAGCAGGCGATGTATTTCAAGGATGCCAATCCCGCAGTGGACACGGTGGTGATTTACGACGACCTGCGCGTCCCGGGCAATGGCGAGGACTTCTACCGCAGCGCGCAGAACAAGGGCGTCACCTTCACCAAGGGCAGGATCGCTTCGGTCGAAGCCAAAGGCGACGCCTGCGAGGTGAAGTTCCGCGACCTGATCCTGGACGAGGATGCCACCATCGCCGCCGCCGACTTGGTGGTGCTCGCCACCGGACAGGTGCCGAACTCCGGTGTGAACATCGACATTCCCGCGGAAGAAGCGGCGAAGATGGAAGTGAAACCGGTGTCCATTCTCAACCTGAGCTACCGCCAGGGCAAGGACATGCCGCAGCTCGCGCACGGTTTCACCGATTCGCATTTCATCTGCTTTCCGTACGAGACGCGCCGCACCGGCATTTACTCCGCCGGTCCGGTGCGCCGTCCGATGGACATGGTGCAGGCAACCGAGGATGCGACCGGCGCCACGCTGAAGGCGATCCAGGCGATGGAAAACGCCGAACTCGGCCGCGCCGCGCATCCGCGCTCGGGAGACCTCTCCTACCCGATCGTGCAACTCGATGGCTGCACCCAGTGCAAGCGCTGCACCGTGGAATGCCCGTTCGGCGCAATCGACGAAGACGAAAAGACCTATCCGGTGTTCAACGAAAGCCGTTGCCGGCGCTGCGGCACCTGCATGGGCGCCTGCCCGGTGCGGGTGATTTCGTTCGAGAACTATTCGTGCGACACCGTCGGCGCGCAGATCAAGGCGGTGGACGTGCCCGACGAGTTCTCGGAGAAGCCGCGCATTCTGGTGCTTGCCTGCGAGAACGATGCCTATCCGGCGATCGACATGGCGGGGATGCAAAGGAACTGCTACAGCGCCTTCGTGCGCGTGATTCCGGTGCGCTGTCTGGGCTCGGTCAACACCATCTGGATCACCGACGCCCTGAGCGCCGGCTTCGACGGCATCATGATGCTGGGCTGCAAGCACGGCGACGACTACCAGTGCCACTTCGTCAAGGGCTCGGAACTCGCGAGCGTGCGCATGAGCAAGATCGACGATACGCTGAAGCAGCTTGCGCTCGAGACCGAACGCGTGATCAGCCATGACGTCGCGATCACCGACATGGCGCGCGTGCCGCAACTGATCAACGACTACGCGGCCAAGATCAATGAGATCGGCATGAGCCCGTTGAAAGGATTCGCATAGCCATGGGCGACTTGAACACGCAGATGCTGGACAAGTACCGCAACAATTTCCTGCACGAAGTCGAGGAGAAGGTCGACGACGGCCATTGGGTGAAAATGTGCATGCAGTGCGGCGTATGCGCCGGCTCCTGCACCTTCGGCCCGGACTGGGAACACACGCCGCAAAAGATCTTCATGATGATCCGCGCCGGCAAGCGCGAGGAAGTCCTGAGTTCGCACTCGATGTGGCTGTGCACCTCCTGCTACAACTGCATGGTGCGCTGCCCGCGCGAACTGCCGATCACCCATATCATGCACGGCCTGGCGAGCTACGCGCACCGCCTCGGCCTCGCGCCGAAGAACCAGCCGACGCGCGACTTCTCGCTCATCTTCTGGGACAACTGCACCAAGACCGGCCGCGTCAATGAACTCAGAATGACCATCAGCGTCTACTTCAGGGAGGGCATCGTTTCCGGCATCAAGAAGATGTGGACGCTGCGCAACGTCGGACGCGGACTGTTCTTTGCCAAGCGCCTGAATCCGCTGGAGCTGTTCGTGAGCCATGGCTGCAAGGACAAGGACGGCCTGCGGCGGGCCTTGAAAAAAGCCGACGAAATCGAAGCCCGCAGGCGCGGCTACGCAGTCCAGCCGCGCGGTTACAGCAGCTGATACCCGTCATTCCGAGGAGCCGTAGGCGCCGAGGAATCTGCTGTTGCGTCAAGCAAGAAAGCAGATTGCTCGGCCTGCGGGCTCGGAATGACAATTCAAAAGGTTGATGACGATGGCAAAGAGAGAATACGCGTTCTACCCCGGCTGCTCCTCCCAGCTGCGCGGCTCGGCCGCCAACTACCTGGTGTCGGTCGAATCCATGTGCGAGAAGCTCGACGTCAAGATGACGCAGATCCCTGACTGGAACTGCTGCGGCGCGTCGATCAGCTATGCCGGCTCGAGCGAACTCGCGCGCCATGTGCTGTCGGCGCGCAACTTCGCCCTGTCGGACAAGCACCTGCCGGGCCAGGACATCGTCGCCACCTGCGCCGCCTGCTGGCTGGGCGGGCGTGAAACCATTGAAAAGCTCGATGCCTCGAGCCAGCTGATGGCCGACACCAATGAAGCGTTGAAGGAAGCGGGCCTCGAATACAAAAGCGGTACCGCCATCCGCCACATGGTCGAGGTGCTGGTCGAAGACCTCGGCTACGAGGAACTTGGCAAGCCGGTGGTGAAACCACTCGATGGCGTCAAGGTCGCGGGCTACGTCGGCTGCCAGACCAACCGGCCGTTCGGCATCGCCGGCGAATCGTTCGAGAACCCGATGTATCTGGACAAGCTGATCGATACCGTCGGCGGCGAGTCCATCGCCAAGTATGAAGAGAAGGTCAGCTGCTGCGGCGGCTCGCTCGCGTTCTGCGAGCCGGAAAAAGCGGAAAAGCAGATCAAGAACATCGTCGAGTCGGCCTACGACCACGGCGCGGACGTAATCTGCACCCCCTGCCCGCTGTGCCAGGCGAACGTCGAGGTGTACCAGTCGGAGATCAACAGGAAACAGGGCACCAAGCTCAACATGCCGGTGGTCTACTACAGCCAGCTGCTGAGCGTCGCCTATGGCGGCACATTGAAGGAAGCCGGCCTCGACGGCCATATCATCCAGCCGAAGAAACTGCAGGAAATCGCGGTGAAGGTCGTCGGCAGGCGCTAGCCACTCGAACACGGGTCGATCGACCGAGTTCTTCCTTGCGCAAAAAGCGTGGCAGCGAGCCGATCGTGCGGGAGATTGACACCGAGGTCCCGGATTCGCGCAAACTGCTTTCCGTAAACCGCTGATTCAGGATCGGCTCAGACAAGAACGAAGCGATGTTGATCGACGAGGACGCAGACAAGCAATGGGTGCATACGCGCCAGATCACCTGCCGCGGCTACCGGCGCGCAGACGGCCTGTGGCAGATCGAAGCCAGCGTTGCCGACGAGAAAGGGCAGGCGGTGCCGTTCAGATCGCGCCCGGACGTGTCGCCCGGGGAACTGATACATCATTTCTCGCTTAGCGTCGTCATCGACGACGACTATCAGATTCGCGATGTGGCGGCCGAGACGCTCGCCGCGCCCTGGCCGGTGTGCACCGACATCGCCGCCGACTACCGCAAGCTGATTGGCCTGCGAATCGGACCCGGCTTCAATCGCGCTGTCAGGGACCTCCTGGGCGGTACGCTCGGTTGCACCCACCTGACCGATCTCCTGGTCCAGGTGGGCAATACCTATATGCAGGCCTCGTTTCCCGACCGCGTCGCACGGCAGAAGCTGAACGGCGAAGATCCGCGCCGGTGGCCGGACACGCGCACGCTGGCTTTCGTCGACGGCTGCCATGCCTGGCGCAAGGACGGACCGGTGCTGGCGTCCGAGTATCCGCAACTGGCGGACGACGGCGAGCCGGCCAAGGCATGAGTTCGGGGTACGCGCGATTGTCGCAACACGCCTGCCGCCATCGCAGCAAATGCAGGCTGTTCGTCGTGACCTTTCTTGAAATTCATACCAGGCGAATGGGCGAGGCGAGTTCGTGGCAATAACCCCTGCGACCATCGTAGCAAGCGGCGATCTGCGACATATCGGCGTCTTCGTCTCCGCTAAGCGTGATGCTGGACAATAAACCGACCTCTCGCTTCGGGTAATCGACGACGGCCATGATTACCGGAACGCCGGCCGCCATCGCGATCCGGTAGAAGCCGGATTTCCACCCGGCCTGCAATCTGCGCGTGCCCTCGGTTGCGATCACCAGATGAAATTGCTCTCGTTGCCGGAATTCCTCCGCAAGCCGCGCGACGAAACCATTGCGTTCGCGGCGACTGACCGGAATGCCGCCCAGACGACGCATGATCAAGCCCTGCATGCCGCGAAACAGGGTGTCCTTGCCCACCCACTTGGCGCCGAACGGAAGTGCGGCCAGAGCGAGCAGTGTCAACGGAAAATCCCAATTCGACGTGTGCGGATAGGCAATGACGACCGCCTTCGCCGGTCGCTGCTTCAAATCGAGCAATTTCCAACCCATGAGCTTGAGAATCAAGCGCGCGGAACCGCGCATGACCTTCATCTTGTATCTGGCCCCAAGGAGAAAGGCTGCGATGCTACCTGATTTGATCGGTCGAAGGCGATGCAGTATAAGAAAATAAGGCGCGTGCTGACAGTCCCCGACCGGGCATATCCCGGCGCCGGGAAAATTCCCGTATCCTGTCGATCAATTGTTCCCGGCGCCGGCATGCGAAATGCCGGTTGATCGTTCACAAAGGAGAAATCGCATGAAGAAATTCCTGGCGTTGTACCGAATGGACATGGGAGAAATGCAAAAGATGATGGCGAGCACCAGTGCGGAGGAAAGGAAGAAAAGCATGGGTGCGTGGGAAGCGTGGATGAAGAAGAACATGGCCAGCTTTGCAGACCCTGGTGGCCCTGCCGGAAAGACAAAGCGGGTCGCGGCGGGCGGTGTATCTGATGTCAAAAACGATATCGGCGGTTACTCGATCGTACAAGCCGAATCGTATGATGCGGCTGCAGCCCTCTTTGGTGACAATCCGCATCTAATCATGCCCGGGGCTACCGTGGAAATCATGGAAATCATGCAAATGCCGGGAGCGTGAATGCTTGGCAATCCTGGCGGATTCCTGCATCAATCGCTGATCGGTAGGCACCTCAGCCGGCTGCACAGGTTGTTCCCCCGGTAAACCGCCAGCGTTCGCACGTCGGAGAAAGAGCCCGAAGTGCCCGTCGCTATTGCCTCTCCGGGCATTCGGTCACTTTGAACCTTGACGCCGACGCCATCACGCGCGGGATTGCTGAAAGGAAGCCGCAACAACCGGAGCCGCCGGCACCGGCGCGACCTGACCGTACTTGACCACCGCAACCGCGGTACCGGCACCCGGTGCCAGGATCAGGGTCAAGGTCGGGTTTTTCGCCTTCATGGTCATTCTCCGGTTGAATCCGCCTTCTATGAATGCATTGTGGGCAAGGGCGCGGCCAGCTAGCGCATCCGAAATGGAGTAGGATAAAAATGGCGATGGCTTGACGCAAGCGCGATTCTGCGCTGGTTGGTTCGAGTTCTGGCGCGGATCGCCGTCGCTCCTGCCGCTTAAGGTCGCCCGACGCGCTGGCATGACTGCGTATTGCGCTAGTCGCAGAGCCATATCGGAAGAGGGGGTGCCTCGTCATGTTCCGAAACGTCTCGTTCAAGTGGATTACCGCGTTGATTCTTGCAGCCTCGGCCGCCTCAACCGCGCGTGCCGCCGGTTTACTCTCCAATCTGACCGCCTCGCCTCCCGCGATCGTGGACGCGAGCGGCTTCTTCCTCGAAGGCCAATGGTATTTGAACTCGGACAACGGTCACGTCTACTACCAGTACTCCAACTATCCATGGGAAGATCGCGGACCCGATTCGGGACCCGTCGGCAGAGCGGTTTCGCAGGCCAACGGCCCCGACGTCATGGTGTGGAATTTTTCCAATTTATTCATACCGCGATCTGCGCGGCTGACGATTGTGGGAACACGCCCGGCGGTGATCATGTCACCCGGCAGTATCGTCATCGATGCCGCCGTAACCGTGGATGGCGGGGGCGGCACGGCGGGCGGCATCGGCGTGGCGGGGCAGACCGATGGCGCGGACGGCGCTGGAGCTTCCGGCGGCGCCGGAGGACACGGCCGCGGCGGCGTCTACCTCTCGGGCGCGTATGCCTGGGGATGGGACGGCGCAGTTGCCGGCGGCGGCGGCGGCGGCGGTTTTGCAGTGGCGGGCGAGCCAGGCGCGAACGGCCATCCGGTCCTGCCGCATCACTGGGACGGCAATAGCTGGGTTGACGATCCTCCGGCAATTCAACATTCAGGCGGTGACGGCGGAGCAATCTATTCCGCGTTTTCCGTCCTCGGCGGAGGCGGTGGCGGCGGCGCCGGCGGCAGCGGAACAACCTGGGGCGGCTACGCCGCCGCCGGCGGTAACGGCGGCAACGGCGGCGGCGCCGTATTATTTTTCGCCGGCGGCGATTTCACCATTACTGCTAACGGTTCGATTCGCGCCGATGGCAACGCCGCGCCCTATTTCGACGGCGGCAGCTTCGAGGCGAGCGGCGGTGGCGGGGCGGGCGGCTACATTGCGTTCAACATCGCAGGAAGCTGGCAGAACGATGGCACGGTGTCTGCGCGCGGGGGGGCGGGAACCTACAACGGCGGATCGTTTCATCCCGTCGCCAATGGCGGCACCGCGCTTAACCTGAGGGACCAGATGGGCGGCGCCGGTTCCGGAGGTTATGTAGCAATCAACCCCGTCACGCTCGTCAATACGGGAAAGATCGATGTCTCGGGCGGCATCACGGCCGTCTCTCCCGTGTATGGCGGTCGGGTGCTGCTGGATGCGCCTTCCATTGTCAACCTGGGACTGATAACCGGTGCGACCGACACCGTTGCTACTACGGCCGTCGCCGCCTCGGCCCTGACCCCGGGTGTACCCAGGATGGGCAGAGCGACTGCCGCCAACGCGAGCGCTACAGTCAGATTCGACGCACCGGGAAACAATGGCGGCGCCGCGATCACAGCGTACACCGTGGTTTCGAGTCCTGGTGGAATCAGCGCAAGCGGCACCACCAGCCCGATCACACTCACGGGCCTCGCGAACGGTACCAGCTACACCTTCTCCGTGACGGCGACGAATGCTGCCGGAACCAGCGCTGCATCGGCCGCATCGAACAGCGTCGTGCCCTCGACCGGGCCCGGCGCACCGACGATGGGCGCGGCAACGCGAGGCAACGCCAGCGCGACGGTAAGCTTCACCGCGCCGACCGATACCGGTGGTTCGACCATCACTGCTTACACGGTGAGCGCCAGTCCCGGCGGAAACGCGGTGAGCGCAACGACGAGCCCGATCACCGTCGGCGGTCTCACCAATGGCACCGCCTACACGTTCACGGTTACCGCGACCAACGTAAACGGAACCAGCGCCGCTTCCGTGGCGTCGAACAGCATCACACCGGCGACGGTGCCCGGCGCGCCAAATCTAGCCACTTGGACCGCGGGCGTGGGCAGCGGCGGTGTGGTGGTTCATGACGGTGGCGCGAGCGTCTATTTCGACGCGCCGTGGTACGGCGGGTCTGCGATCACCGGCTATACGCTTAGTTGCGGCGGCAACACAGCAACTGCCGCCAGTAGTCCGATCAGCATAAGCGGTTTGACCAACGGCCTGAGCTACACTTGTTCAGTGGCGGCGTCCAATGCACTCGGGACCGGGGATGCTTCGGCGGCATTTGCGCTCTCGCCGCGAGGCGTGCCGGGCGCACCGACGATCGGCGCGGCGAGTGCGGGCGACGCCAGCGCGACAGTGAGTTTCACGGCGCCGACCGACACCGGTGGTCTGCCGGTCGCGTTCTACACAGTCAGCGCCAGCCCCGGCGGATTTGCGTCGAGCGGCACGGCAAGCCCGATCACCGTCGCCGGCCTCGTCAACGGCACCGCGTATACGTTCAAGGTGACAGCGGCGAACGCAGCCGGAATCGGCGCGTCTTCGGCTGACTCGAACAGCGTTACGCCGGCAGCGCCGCTGAACACGCCGAGCGCCCCTACGATCACCGTCGTTTCGATCGGGAACGCCAGCGTGAACATCAATTTCCTTTCGCCCTTCAGCACCGGCGGCAGCGCCATAACCGGCTACCTGGCGAGTTGTCAGACTTCGACCGGCAGTAGCAGTCCGATCACGGCAAGCGGCATCGGCAGCCCGATTTTGGTGACGGGCCTTACCAACGGCACAACCTACAATTGTTCGGTGTTGGCGATAAATGCGATCGGCAAAGGTGCGGCAACCTATGCGACGCCAGTTACGCCGCTGGGCGCCCCGGGGGCGCCGACGATAGGCAGCGCGATTCCGGGCAACACGAACGCGACGATCAGCTTTGCCGCGCCGGCGGACGACGGCGGTTCCGCGATCTGGAATTACACCGTGACCTCCAGCCCCGGCGGTTGGGTCGGGATAGGCACCAGTTCGCCCATCACCGTCAACGGTTTGCTCAACGGCATCGCCTACACCTTCAGCGTGACTGCGACGAACGGCAAAGGCATCGGGCCGGCCTCGGCGTCATCCAGTACCATCACGCCCGGGAGCGCAGCTCCTACCGGCCTACCCGGTGCGCCGACCATTACCGGCGTCAGCGTCAGCAGCGGCAACGCCAGCATTACGTTTACAGTGCCTGGCAGCAACGGCGGCAGCGCAATTACCAGCTACACGGCGACCTGTCAGACGGCAACCGGCGGCGGAAGTCGGACGGCGACGGGAGCCGGCAGCCCGATCGCGGTAACGGGACTCGCAAACGGCACTACCTACATCTGTTTCGTCACAGCGGTGAATGCGCTCGGCGCGGGCGCGGCAGCCTACCCGATGATCGTTACGCCGCTTGCGCCGGTCACGACGGGCGGTACGGAATCCATATCTTTCGTAACCGGCTGGAATCTCGCAGGCAACGGCATGAGCGCGGCACTCGATGTCGCCACTGCGTTTGGCGACAAGACCAAGGTAACGACAGTTTGGAAGTGGATCGCATCGAAGAACGTCTGGGCGTTTTACACACCGTCGCTAACCGGGCAGGCTTTGACCGACTACGCGCTCGCCAAGGGTTACGATCTGCTTGCGACGATCAATGCCGGCGAAGGTTGCTGGGTGAATGCGCTGACCCCGTTCGTAGTTTCTCTTTCCGGCACTCCGGTGCCGGCGAGCGCGTTCGCCGACAGCAATGTCACCGGCAACGCGCTGCCTGCGGGCTGGAGTCTGATTGCAGTCGGCGCCAGTCCGGCGCCGCGCGACTTCGTCAATACCATCGCGACGACGCAGCCGAGTTCACCGAACGTGGCATCAACGAGCAGTGTGACCACGCTTTGGGCCTGGAATGCGGCTCAGACAGGTTGGTATTTTTACGCGCCTAGTCTGGAAAACAACGGCAGTCTCGCGAGCTACATCGCCGCCAAGGGCTACCTTGACTTCGCCGCAACGAACAAGAAGCTCAACCCGAGTGACGGCTTCTGGGTGAACCATCCCTGAGCGTGTTCACTTTTCCTACCGGTTCAGGCGCTATGCGCGGGAGTAGATTGCGGGAGATTTCAGACCTCAGCGGCGGCGACAACGACGCTTATGCGTTTGCCCTATAGCCCAAGATCCGCGCAGGCAGGAACAGCACGGCCCGGAGCAGCGCGAACAATGCCTCGAAAGTCATTCCGATCAAGCGAAACGGCAACGACAGAACCCATACCAGCGGCCACAGCACTAAAGCGAGCAAGGCGAGAGGCCAGCAAAGTAGCAGCAGGATGAACCAGCCAACAACGGTAAGCAGCGCTCTCATCGGTTGCCTCGACGGGTCTGACGGGTCAATCCAATCTACGCTTCAGTTACTCGTCGCTATAATCTAGCGGGCATCCGCACGATGGCCGACTACCACCGCCCGGGCGACGGGGAATTCGGCCGCTTGGGACCTCGACGCCGTCACCACCACGCGCGGGATTGTCGAAACGGAAGCCGCAACAATCGGAGCAGCCGTCACCGGCGCAATTTGACCGTATTTGATCGCGGCAACCGCGGCACCGGCGCCCAGCGCCAGGATGAGGGTCAGGATCGGAATCAGTTTGCGCGCATTCATCGTCGTTCTCCGATTGAATCTGTGTTTGATGAATGCATTGTGGGCAGGCGCGTGGCCAGCCGCAACGGCAAAGCGACGAACTGCGGAATCGGTGGCGTGAACTGCGCTCCTGACCGATGACTCGCCACGCTGTGGCTGCGCAACCCGCACCGCCCCGGGGCGGCCGAAGCGCTGAAGCGCCGCACGAGTGGATTTATTATCTCGCCATGCCGCCCGGCTTGATCGCGCCGCAGTCGGCCGCGAGCCACTTGCCCGCCGAATCCATGTTGACCTTCTGCACATTGCCCTGCTCCGTCGTACTCATGCTCACTTTCACAGTGTAGGACTCGGGACCGACAAAGGTAACCTGCCCTTCACCTCGGGACGGCGGGTTGGTGCACTTGATCGAGAATTTCATCGTGTTACCCGAACGCGGTGAAGTCGAATGCGTGCAGTCCTCCTTCCCTGATGCAATCTCGTTGCGCTGCGCCATTTCCCTGGTCATGCAGACATTCACTGCGGCGGCCACGCCGCCGGTGCCGATGCTCACACCCTGCCTGGCCATCATGTCCTGCATCATCTTGCGCTGCTCGGGCGGCATGTCGGCCAACTCCTTCTGCATTTGCGCCATCTCCTGCGCCATCGTGCCGCCGTCGGCCTGCACATTGCTGCTGACTTCCCACAGGCCTGGTTTCATGCTTTGAGCGCCGACGCAGAAAGAGGCAGTGATCAACAGCACGCCTGCAGCGAGATTCTGGGAATTCATGGCACCTCCGGAAAAATCCTGATTATCCTGAAATGAAACCGACGGCGTGAACACAGCATGGTTCTCAGAACCGTCAGCGGGAGAAGACTATACCAATCCCGCAGTAGAGCATATTCCCATTGGTTTCAACGACTGGTTCGCGTCGACTACGAAATGCATGGATCCTGAACGCAGCCGGTCGATTCAATTAAACTGCTCGCTACGCCTTTCCTTCCTGGGCCAGCTGTTGCAGCAGTTGCGCCGCCAGCGCCTCAGCGGACTTTGAGCCGACTTGCTTGCTCTTTCCGCCCATGCCGGTGGCAACGGTGAGTATCTTTCCGGCAACCCAGTAGGTTCCTCGAAAGGTCTTGCCATCGAAGTCGCAGGTTATAGGTATTCGGGACGGAGGTGGATGCATAAGGCAATTATGGTTACCGGTTGAATTTCTGAAGTGTGGCCGCGCCAGTGAAAGGTGCACGGCCCTACATCGCCGCACCATCCTTGCACCCAAAAAAAGCCCGCCGAAGCGGGCAATCTCTGGAGGAGACAATTCATATTTTTATGCAGTCACTTCGAGTTTAGCCGGTTGGTCGGCAGGCGCAATAGGCCAAACGGCCTAGTCGGAATACTCCTGCCCAGGCGCCCAGCGCCCGTTTCTGCGATGCGTTCAGATGAAGTGCCGGCAGCCAATCAGCAGTGCCACGCGGATAGTCGTCAAATCGCCGTACTGCGGCCCGACAATCTGAACGCCGATTGACAGGCCCGCGAGCGGACCAGGATCGGAGCTCCGACCTGAATGCGGTGTCCATTTCATGCTGCTCCTGATTGTGGGCGACGCGCGACCGACGGCCGAATCCTGATCCCGATTAGCTAACGATTTATGTGGGTATACCCCAACGGAAGCACAAGGTATTTGTTTGCTATCCTGCTTCGCACATTGTGCGGCGGCGGCACAACAAATTAAAACAAGGGAGGTCGCAGATGAAACGGATATTCCATCGCCCCGTTGTGCCGGCATGCGCAATCGGCAGATTCTGCGCCATGAACTCGCCCGCGCCGCAGCCTGCAAGCGGCCTGGCCGCAAAAGCCGGACGTTGACCCCCACGTTCGTCCGCATCGCGCCGGCGACCCGGCAAACGGCCGGCAACGCCGTCTTTGCGTCGGCGTCACGTCGATCGAAAACCAGTCGAAGCTAGGATGATAAAAACTATGAAAACGCTCAAAAACACACTTGTGCTCATTCCGCTACTGTTGCTCGCCCCGTTACCGGCTCTGGCGCAGATAACCGAGTCGCCGGCGCGCGCCAATTCGGCACCGGGACCCATCGATCTCGCGACCGAGGCAGCACGATTTCGCGCCCTTTCCCTGAAAAACGAGCATGGCACGATTCCACTGAACGGCCTGTCCGATGCCTTCGATCAGCGCCAACGTCTGGTGGTGCGTCCTTCGAGCGACCGTTCCGAACTCAGCCGCGGCGCGGGTACCGCCTCGAACAAGTGGACCGAACTCGGACCGAGCAATATCGGCGGAGCCATCCGCAGCATCGTGATCCATCCGACCAATCCCGAAAAAATTTGGGTGGGCTCGGTCACCGGCGGCATATGGGCAACCAGCAACGCCACCACCGGCGCGTTGTGGAAACCGGTCAACGACTTCATGCCGAAGCTGGTGTACACCTCCCTTCTGATCAATCCCGCCGATGCGAACGTGATGTATGCAGGCACCGGCGTATGTACGTCGAATTTGACGCGTGATCAGATAACCGGGGGCGGAATCCTCAAGTCCACCGACGGCGGCACCACCTGGGCCACGCTCGCCGCGACATCGCCGGATACCGACGTCAGCAGCTGGCTGTGCATCAACAAGCTCGCGATGCACCCGACGAATCCGAACATCCTGCTGGCCGCCACTGCTGGACGCTACGGCAACGTTTCCGCGATCTGGCGCTCGAGCGATGCCGGCGTCACCTGGACCAGCGTCGGCGGCGGCGGCGCACAGCCCGATACCGGCGTCATTCTTCCGGCGATCGTACTGCCCAAGGACATCGCCTTCGACCCCAACGACGGCAACAAAGCGATGGCCGGCGGCAACGACGGGGACATTGCCTACAGCCAGGATGGAGGCGTCACCTGGACCAAGGTCAGTCTGGTTTCGGGTGGCCAGAGAACCATGATCGCCTATGCAAAGGCGACGCCCAACCTCGTCTACGCATCGGTGGACCGGAACCAGGGTGAAATCTACGTCTCCGCCAATGGCGGCGTAACCTGGAAGTTCGTCGCAAATTCCAAGCATTTGTCGCAGGGCTTCAACGCCAGTGTGATCTGGGTGGATCCTGTCGATTCAAGACATGTCGTGGTAGCGGGAATGGACATTCACCGCTCTACCGACGGCGCGGAGACCTTCAAGAAGATTTCCACCTGGCAAGCGTCGCCCAGGTCGCCCCATGCCGATCACCAAGTGATCGTCAACGATTCGGGATATAACGGCACGACTAACCGCCGGATCTACAACACCAACGACGGCGGCGTCTATCGCGCGAACGACATCAGTCTCGCCAACGACGGCGCCGACCCCGCCAGCAACGGCTGGACGTTCCTCAACAACGGCCTGGCGATCACCCAGTTCTATGGCGGATCGGGACTCACCGGCGCGCGCATCAGCGGCGGCACGCAGGATAACGGCACACTCGCATATGCCGGCACCGGCACACTCTGGAATACCATCTGGGGGGGCGATGGCGGCTACAGCGCCCTGGACGGGACCGACACCAATTTCCTGTACGGCGAGTACGTCTTTCTGGACATATTCCGCTCGACCGACGGCGGTGCCACTGATGCCTTTCAGGCACCGGGTCGCGGCATCATCTGCAAGGGAATCGCGGAAGCCAACGTCCAGGATTGCGGTGGCAGCGGAAAGGCCAACTTCATCGCGCCATTCATTCTGGATCCGAACAACAGCAGCCGCATGCTCGCGGGCGCCGCTTCGTTGT
>Ga0208566_1000350_pt1 | contig 31345 bp, 25 predicted proteins | sample PL_2010_150m_FD_184159 | JGI IMG/M metagenome (GOLD analysis project Ga0208566, IMG submission 184159) | Freshwater microbial communities from Powell Lake, British Columbia, Canada to study Microbial Dark Matter (Phase II) - PL_2010_150m... | ecosystem: Environmental > Aquatic > Freshwater >...
CCATGGAGCCGCCCGTCGCGGCGTCGAAATGGAGCGTGCGGACCTCCCGGGCCATCCCCGCCGCCATCCGGAGGAGCATCGCGGAGCCGAGCAGGGCGATCGCGATGATCGCCTTGTCGCCCCGGATCCACTCCATCAGCCCGAACAGGAGAAGGCACACGAGCGCCCCCTCGAGGATCGCGTGCCCGAGGACGAGCAGCGGGGCCGCGGAAAAACCGCGGACCGAAGCGTGCCGGATGGTGACCGCAAGGAGAGGTCCCGGCATCATCGCCCCCGAAAGACCGATGATGAAGGAAGAGACGAAGATCGCCGCGGGATGACCGAAATCCATAGTAAAATTTATAGCACAAATCGTCGCCCGGGATCGGTCCGGGAGACTGGAGGAACCCCCCTTGGCAGGTCGCAATCCCCTCCCCACCGCGGACGTCGTCATCGAGGTGGGCGACCGTGTCGTTCTGGTCCGGCGGAAATATCCGCCCCCGGGGTGGGCGATCCCCGGCGGGTTCGTCGAAGCCGGGGAAACGGTCGAAAACGCGGCGGTCCGGGAAGCGCTCGAGGAGACGGGCCTTCGCGTGACCCTCACCGCGCTGCTGGGCGTCTACTCCGACCCGGACCGGGACCCGCGGCACCACACGATCTCGACGGTCTACGTCGGGCGGGCGTCAGGCGCTCCGACGGGAGGCGACGACGCCGCCGAGGCTCGGCTGTTCGGCGAGGGCGACCTCCCCTCCCCCCTCGCCTTCGACCACGCGAAGATCCTGGCGGACTACTTCAGGTACAAAAAGACGGGAGAAAAACCGATATAAGGTGGGTTGTGGGCGGGGGACACTCCTCCCCGGCATCCCGGGTTTACACCAAGAATGTCCCCCGAAAGCGCTTGCACCTTACAGAATGTCTCTCTTGCCGTACCTTCCGCTGTAAATGCCCCTGGTGGCTGGTACCGGGGGCGCGGGTGTTACGAGAGGGCCTTGACGGCCTGCTCGATGCGGTCGATCCCCTTCTCGATGTTCTTCATGGACATGGCGTAGGACAGGCGCTGGCACGCGTCGTCGCCGAACGCGATCCCGGGGACCGCCGCCACCTTGTGATCGTCGAGCAGGTACGCCGACAGGGAGGAGGAGCCGTCGATCACCTTGCCGGCGGGCGTCTTCTTCCCGTAGCACCCGGAGAAGTCCGGGAAGACGTAGAACGCCCCCTGCGGGAGCAGGCACGACACGCCCGGCATCTTGTTGAGCCGGTCGGTGATGAAGCGGCGCCGCCGGTCGAACTCGGCGACCCACGCCTTCTGGAAATCCTGCGGGCCGTTCAGCGCCTCGACGGACGCCTTGTCGCAGAACGACACGGGGTTGCTCGTGCTCTGGCTCTGGATGTTGTTCATCGCCGCAACGAGGTCCTTGTCCGCCGCGACATACCCGATACGCCACCCGGTCATCGAGTGCGACTTGGAAAGGCCGTTCACGAGGATCGTGCGCTTCTTCACCTCTTCGCCCAGGGAGGCGAAGGAGGTGAACTCGAATCCGTCGTACACGAGCTTCTCGTAGATCTCGTCCGACAGGACGGCGATGTCCTTCTTCACGATCACCTGGGCGAGCGACTCCAGTTCCGCCTTCGAGTACGCCGCCCCGGTCGGGTTGGAGGGGCTGTTCAGGACGAAGAGCTTCGTCTTCGGGGTAATCGCCTTTTCCAGCTGCGCGGGGGTGATCTTGAACCCCGTGGCCTGCTTCGCCTCGACGATCACCGGGGTGGCGTCCGCCAGGAGCGCGATGTCCGGGTAGGAAACCCAGTACGGGGCGGGGATGATCACCTCGTCTCCGGCCTCGAGGAACGCCTGGGCGACGTTGTAGATCGAGTGCTTGGCGCCGAGGGAGACGATGATGTTCTCCCGCTTGTATTCGAGACCGTTGTCCCGCTTGAGCTTGGCGAGAATGGCGTCCTTGAGCTCCGGCGAGCCGGGAACCGGGGTGTACTTCGTGTACCCGTCGTCCAGCGCCTTCTTGGCGACGGCTTTTATGTGGTCCGGCGTGTCGAAATCCGGCTCCCCGGCCCCGAAGCCGACCACGTCGATCCCCTGCGCCTTCATCTGCTTCGCCTTGTTCGTGATCGCCAGCGTCGGCGACGGCTGGATCTTTCCCACTCTCTTCGCGAGCTTCATCTCTTCTTCGCTCCTTTCAGCTTACTCATCAGGATGTCCCGCACCAAAGGAGGCACGAGGTCGTCGATCTTACCACCGAACTGGGCGATCTCCTTCACGATGTTCGAGCTGATCGCGGAGTGGCGCTCCCCGGTCATCATGATCACCGTGTCGATCTCCTGGTCCAGCTTCCGGTTCATGTGCGCCATCTGGTACTCGTATTCGAAGTCCGAGATCGCCCGGATCCCCCGCACCAGGATGTGGGCCTCCCGCACGCGGGCGAAATCCACCAGCAGGCCGCGGAACGACGTGACCTCGACGTTCCCCATTGTGGAGGTCAACCGCTTCAGCATCCGCACGCGTTCCGCGGGGGTGAAGAAGGCGTTTTTCCGGAGGTTCACCGCCACCGCGACGATCACCCGCGAGAAGACCCTGGACGACCGTTCGATGATGTCCAGGTGCCCGTTCGTGGGGGGATCGAACGAGCCAGGGTAGACGGCCAGAGTCCTCATCGATTCTCCTGATTCTGCCCGCCCGGCGGCGCCTGCCCGCGTGGATCGGGGATGTCGTACAACGTGATCCGCGTGTCGCCGTACCGGCGCTCGATCCGCTCCCGCCACCCGGCAGGGAGCGTTTCCACGGGATCCCGGGAGGCCCGCTCCGCCACCACAACGGCGCCGGGAGCGAGAATGCCGGCGCGGGAAAGCAAACCCGCCGAGAGGCCGACCAGCCCCTTGCCGTACGGGGGGTCCAGGAACACGAGGTCGAACGTCCTTCCCTTCGCGGAGAGCCTCCGGACCGCCTCCCGGTAGTCGAGGGGGAGACAGACCGCGCCCTCCGCCTCCAATGACGCGAGGTTTGCTCTCAGCGCGCCGAGCGCCAACGGCGAAGACTCCACGAGCACCGCTCCGGCCGCCCCCCGCGAGAGGGCTTCGATCGCCATCGCTCCCGTCCCGGCGAAGAGGTCGAGCACGACGGATCCCTCCACGCCGTCCCCGAGCATCGCGAACACGGCCTCGCGGACCCGGTCCGGGGTCGGCCGCACGGAGGCGCCGCGCGGAGCGCGAATCGTTCTCCCCCCCCACTTCCCCGCGACGACGCGCACCGTCGGTCTGCGCTACACCCGACCGGCGAGCGCCCCGGCGACGATCTTCGCCGTGCCGGCGGCCCGGAACGCCTCGAAGAGCTGTTTCGCCTCGTCGTACGCGGCCTTCTCGATCTTCTCGACGAACGGGGCGGGAACCGAGTCGATCTCGGCCTTGAACGGCTTGGTGGCGAACTTGATATCCTTGCCGGCCTCTTTGGCCCAGTCGCGCATCCTTCCCATCAACTCCGGCGGGAGACCCGCGTGGGCGACGTTCTGCCACTGGGTGCCGACGTTCCCCTTGCGGATTCCGTATTCGGCGAACTTCCCGATGAGGTGGAGCGGCGTCCCGGTGATGCCGTGCTGGGCGATGGAGACTCCGAAGCGGTCGTGTATGGCCCTGTAGATCTCACCGGTGCGGACGAGGTCGATGGAGATCTTCTCCCCTTCGAGATAGTTGCCGTGCTTGGACCCGTTGTTGATCGCGAGCAGTTCCGGATGGACTCCCGCCGCCGTCAGCCGCTCCATGAGATCCACGGCCTCCTCGACGGTCGACAGGTGCGCCTCGGTCCCGGCCGACTTGATCTCCCCCACCTCCACCTCGAGGCCGAGCTTCTGCTCCACGATGGGCCCCGCGAGGCTCGCGGTGATCCGGGCGTTGTCGGGAATCTCGTTGAACGACGCGTCGATGGCGAAGCTCGTGTACCCGGCGGCGAGCTCCGCGGCGATCAGCGCGCGCGCGCCCTCGACCTCGGCCTCCGAACTGTTCTTCACGGTGATGTGGTCGCCGTGGATGACGAACGGGGTGTCGAACTCCGCCTTTTTCGCCGCCGCGACGATCGTGCGGACGAAGATCTCCGGGGTCATCCCGGTGTAGCCGCCCTTCAAATCCCCTTCGGACTTGGCCAGTTCGAACGCGACCACGGCGTCCAGCTCCTTCGCCGCCCGCATGATCCCGGGGATGACGAGGGGGATCCGGATGTTGCACGCCATGACGATCGTCTTGTGGGACGCCAGGGCGCGATAGACGTCGCGCCCGTTGACCGGACACGCCGGATTCCCCGGCGGGATCTCCTTTGCCGCATTCGCGGGGACGAACCGCTTGATCGACTTGTAGTCCATGAGAGCCTCCTGCCATATTGGCCCCCCCATTATTGGAATTTTGGACTCTCCCGTCAACCTGCACGTCAAGGCGGTCGGTCGCGTCTCCCGAGGAGCGTGGTAAACTTTGACGGATGACCCCGCACCCTGCGCCGCTGCGCGTCGGACGCATCCCGTACGCCAACCTCGTCCCGATCTTCCACGGGCTTGCGACCGGGGACGTGCCGGGCGGGGTCTCGTTCGTCGACGGGCACCCCGCCGAATTGAACCGGAAGCTGCGCGACGGGGATCTGGACCTGGCGCCTTCCTCGTCCATCGAGTACGCCGCGCACCCGGACCGGTATCTCCTGTGCCCCGACATTTCCATCTCCTCGAAGCGCCGCGTGATGAGCGTCCTGCTCCTGTCGAACGGGCCGCTCCGGCGGCTTCCTCCCGATCCGATCGCCGTCACCGGGAGTTCGGACACCTCGATCACGCTGCTTGAGATCCTCCTCCGCGAGTCTCTGGGGCGCACGAACCTGCTCGTGCGGACGGAGCTTCCCGCCAGGGAGGCCCTGCGCCGCTACCCGGCCCACCTCGTGATCGGGGACGAGGCGATCCGGGCCGCTGTCGACCGCGTGGCGCCGCACGTCACCGATCTCGGCGAGTGGTGGCGACGGGAGACGGGAAAACCGTTCGTCTTCGCCCTTTGGATCGCCTCCCGGAGCGCCTGGAAAGATCGCAGGGAGCCCCTTTCCAGGTTCTCCGCCGCCCTTCTCTGCGCGAAACGGACCGCGCAGGCGTCGATCCGACGGGGGGAATCTCCGTGGGGGGGGGCCGACTGGATCCCCCCCTCCTTCCGGGACGCCTACTGGCGCTGCCTCTCCTACGACCTCGGGGTGGAGGCGGAGGGGCTTTCCCTGTTCTACGAGCTGGCGGCGAAAATCGGCCGGATTCCGGCGGCGCCGCCTCTCCGCTTCCTCGAAATCGGCTAGAGATTCCCTATGGTAAAATAAAACATTCCGCCGGGAGGAGACACGATGATCGACAAGGAGATGAAGATCGAGGACGTGCTCCGTCGATATCCGCAGGCGATTCCGGTCTTCGAGCGATTCGGGCTCGATTGCACCCAGTGCCAGCTCTCCGAGTACGAAAACCTGGAGCACGGCGCCAAGGTCCATGGGATCGACCTTCCGACACTGTTGAGGGAGTTGAACGAATCGCTGACGGTGCAGGGTTAAAGAGAAGCCGATCCGTCGCGCCGGAAGTAGTCGGCCCGGGCATCGTCGGATTCCCACACGGTGACGCGGGACACGCGAGCCGGCGCCGGAACCGTTTTGCCCATTTCCTCGTACAGGTGGCGCGCGAGATTCTCCGATGACGGATTCATGCCGTCGAACGGGGGGACTTCGTTCAGGTACCGGTGGTCGAACCGGGAGAGCAGGTCGTTAAGCGACGTCTTGAGGATCCGGAAGTCGAGTGCGATCCCGCGTGCGTCGAGCGTCGGCGACTCCACCGTGACCTCCACCTGCCAGTTGTGCCCGTGCAACCGCTCGCAGTTCCCGTCGTACTCGCGGAGACGATGGGCGGCGGCGAAGGACGTTCGAACGGTGAGGGCATACAAACCGGAACTCATCGATCCTCCATGGGCGAAAGGATGATCCTTGATTTCGATGCGGCGCGGGTTTGCCAGTTTCGGATCTCCTCCGCGATCCGGGCGTCGAGCATCTCCTGCCGTACGACCCTCCAGTCCGGCTTCGCGTCGTCCCCGTGGGAGGAAGACCTGCGAGCAACCTCCTTCCGCACGTCGTCGCTCTTCACATCCACGAATACGGCGACACGTCGGTTGAAGAAATCCCGGACGAGCAGTTTCCGGCGGATCCATTCCCTGACGTCCCCCGGGGCGATCCCGGGCTTGCACGGGGATGAGCACACGGCCATCCGGGACTCCGCCTCCCGGGCGTCCCCTTCCAGCATCACGTTGTCCACCGCCCCGAGAAGAAGCTTCCGCTGCTCCTGAAGCGCCAGCGTCTCGAGGATCAGGCGATCCCGCGCCTCACGCAGGGAAAGGGTCTCCGGGGCGGTCCCTGGCATCGCAGCGCACCCGAGGAAGCACGCTTCCCGAACGACGTCGGAGACGAAGAGCACCTCGCCGTTCACCGATGCGGCGGTCGACTCGTAGACACGGTATCCCTCGGCCGCGGTCCCCGCCGCCGGAAGGAGGGACAGCAGTCCCAGGAGGACGAAAAGGACGGGTTTCATGGCGACAGTTCGAAGGAGATGTCGAAGGCGGGGGCGGAGTGGGTGATCGCGCCCACCGCGACGGCGGCCACCCCCGTGCGGGCGTACTCCTCGATGTTCCCGAGGTGGATCCCCCCGGACGCCTCGAGGAAGACGATCCCCCCGAAGCGTTCGACGGCCTCCCGCACCATCGACGGCGGCATGTTGTCGAGGAGGATCGCGTCGGCCCCCGCCGCGACCGCGGCCTCCACGTCCGGCATCGTCTCCGCCTCGACCTCGACGCGGAGGAGGTGGTGCGCCGCCAAACGCGCCGCGGCGACCGCCGGGGCGATCCCTCCGGCCGCGCGGATCCCGTTCTCCTTGATGAGGATCCCGTCCGAAAGGGAGAACCGGTGGTTTGTCCCGCCCCCCACCCGGACAGCGTACTTCTCGAGAACCCGGAGCAGCGGCGTCGTTTTCCGCGTGTCGAGGAGTTTCGTGCCGTGGGCCGCGATCCGTGAAGCGTAGAGGGACGTTGCCGTGGCCACGCCCGAGAGCCGCTGGAGGAAGTTGAGTGCAACCCGCTCCGCCCTCAAGAGGGAGGCGGCCGGACCGGACGCTTCCCCGACCCGGTCGCCGCGGGCCACGCGGCACCCTTCGGGGGAGAAGGAAACGGAAACGGACGCGTCGACCTGGCGGAACACCTCCGCCGCCACCGGCCCGCCGCACAGCACCCCTTCCCCCCCCGCGAGGAAGAGACCCGACGCGTCCCCCCGGAACGCCTCTCCGAAGGGGTCGCCGAACGGGGCGTCCTCGCGTAAGGCCGCGCGGACGATCTCCTCGTACAGGTGGAGGGAGATCACGCCAGGTATCGGCTCACCAGCTCGTAGTTCTTCCCGAGCTTGGCGATCTTCTGTTCGAGCGCCTTCTCGCGGTCCCGAAGGGCGTCGACGATGTCGGGTGGAGCCTTTGCGGTGAACCGCGCGTTCCCCAACTGCCCCGCGACGCGGGCATACTCCGCCTTCGCCTTCTCGACCTCCTTGGCAAGGCGCTTCGCTTCCTGCCCGAAATCGATGAGGCCCTCAAGGGGAAGGCAGACCTCGATGTCGTTCACCACCGCTGTCGCGTCCTTCACGGGGATGTAGTCGGGGTCGACGTACGTCACCCGGTCGGCCCGGGCGAGGCGCCGGACGATCTCCTCGTGGTCGCGCAGGAACTTCTGCTCCTCCACCTGTCCTTTCAGGCGAACCTCGACCTTCTTCCCCGGCGGAACATTGAGCTCGCTGCGGATATTGCGAACCGCCCGGATGACTTCCATCAGGTGCCCCATCTCTTCCTCGACGTTCTCGTCGGTAGCGCCGATATCGACTACCGGGTACGGCCGGTCCTACAGAAGCCCCCGCTTCCCCGGCAGTGCGTGCCACAACTCTTCGGTGATGAAGGGGATGAAGGGATGGCCGAGCGCCAGGATCGTTTCGTAGATCCGGACCAGAACGGCCCGCTGCACCTGCCGTTCGACCTCGCCCGCCCCGGGGGATAGCACGGGCTTGATCATTTCGAGGTACCAGTCGCAGAACTCGTGCCAGACGAACTGGTAGAAGGCGGAGCTTGCCTCGTTGAACCGGTACTCCTCGATCCCCCGGCGGACCTCGTCGACCACGCGCTGCAACCGGGAGAGGATCCACCGGTCCGTCACCGGCAGCTCGTCGGGAAGCTCCCACGGCGTCGCGTCGTCGACATTCATCCGGACGAAGCGGCCCGCCTGAAACAGCTTGTTCATGAAGTTGCGGTACCCCTCGACCCGGTCGTCGGACATCCGGATGTCCCGTCCCTGGGCGGCGAGCGCGACGAGGGTGAAGCGGAAGGCGTCGGTGCCGAAGCGGTCGATCACTTCGAGGGGATCGATGACGTTCCCCCGCGTCTTGCTCATCTTTTCGCCCTTGGCGTCCCGGACCAGGGCGTGAATCACCACGTCGCGAAAGGGGGCCTTCCCCGTGAACTCGATCCCCATCATCATCATCCGCGCGACCCAGAAGAAGAGGATGTCGAATCCGGTGACCAGAACGGACGTCGGGTAGTACCGTTGGAGATCCGGCGTGCTTTCGGGCCACCCGAGCGTCGAGAACGGCCAGAGGCCGGAGGAGAACCAGGTATCGAGAACGTCCTCTTCCTGCCGGATGTCGGTCCCCCCGCACCCCTCGCACAGCAAAGGCGGATCGATCCCGACCATCGTCTTCCCGCACGCCTGGCAGTGGAAGGCCGGGATGCGATGTCCCCACCAGATCTGCCGGGAGATGCACCAGTCGTGGATATTCTCCATCCACTCGTAATACGTCTTCTCCCACTGCGCCGGGACGATCCGGGTCTCGCCCTCGCGCACCGCGCGGATGGCGGCGGCGGCCAGCGGCTTCGTCTTGACGAACCACTGCATGCTCTCCGCCGGCTCGACGACGGTCTGGCACCGGTAGCAGTGGCCGATGTTGTGGAGGTACGGCTCCTCCCGGACGAGCAGCCCTTCTTCCGTAAGCTTCGCGACGACCGCGTCGCGGCACACGAACCGGTCCATCCCGGCGAAGGCTCCGGCGTCCCGCGTCATCGCCCCGGACTCGTCGATCACCCGGACGGAGGGGAGCCCGTGCCGCCTCGCGACCTCGAAATCGTTCACGTCGTGGGCCGGCGTGATCTTCACCGCGCCGGTCCCGAACTCGAGGTCCACCATCTCATCCGCCACCACGGGAATCGGCCGGTTCATCAGCGGAAGCCGCAGGGTCGTACCGATCAGCGCGGCGTACCGGTCGTCCTTCGGGTTGACCGCGACGGCGGTGTCGCCCAGCATCGTCTCGGGGCGCGTGGTCGCGACGACGACGCCCTCCTCCCCGGACATCCCCGGGTAGCGGATGTACCAGAGCGCCCCCTTCTTCTCCGCGAAGGAGACCTCGAGGTCGGAGAGCGCCGTCCGGCAGCGGGGGCACCAGTTGATGATGTAGCGCCCGCGGTAGACGAGCCCCTTCCGGTAGAGCCGGACGAACGCTTCGCGGACCGCGCGGGAGAGGCCCTCGTCCATCGTGAACCGCTCGCGCTCCCAGTCGCACGCGGCGCCCAGGCGTTTCAGCTGGTTCAGAATCGTGCCGCCGCTCTGCTCCTTCCACTTCCAGACCCGCTCGATGAAGGCCTCCCGTCCAAGTTCCTGCCGGGAGGTCCCTTCCTTCGCAAGCTCCCGCTCCACCACGTTCTGGGTGGCGATCCCGGCGTGGTCGGTGCCCGGGAGCCAGAGGGCGTTGCGGCCGTTCATCCGGGCGTATCGCAGAAGGACGTCCTGCAGCGTGATGTTCAACGCGTGCCCCATGTGGAGGGAACCCGTGACGTTCGGCGGGGGAATGACGATCGTGAACGGATCGCCCGGGCGGGACGGATCGGCGTGAAAGGAGCCCGCCGCGATCCAGGCGGCGTACCAGCGCTCCTCCACGGCCTTCGGGTCGTACGGTTTCTCTTTTTCCGGTTCCTTCTCGTTCATCGGCGAAAATGCTCCATGGTCGGGAATGCGGTTCGAGGGCGTCCGGACGCTACCGCCCGGACGTTCCTTCGGCGTTAGCGCAGCGGGGCGAGATGTTACCGGCTCAGGGGGAAGGCTTCCCGGCCTTGGCGCGGATCCGGACAATCTCCTCGCGGATGAGCGCTTCCGCGGTGGACGGGATCACTTCCCACGCGACGGCCTCGACCGACTCGCGAAGCTTCGCGGAGAACTCCGCGGCGAGACGGTCCGTCATTTCCCACATCACCTTTTCCACCGCCTCGGATGCGACGGCCCGGAAGATCTCCCCGGCGCGGCCGGCAAAGAATTCCCTCAGTTCGGCGTCGCCCGGCCGGGACCCCTCGTCGGGCGGAGCGATGAACGGCCCGGAGGAGGCGGGGGTCGACTCCTCGACGGCTTGTTCCGCAACGACAGCCTCCGGGGCGACGGGTTCCGCAACGGGAGCCTCCGAGGCGACGGACGCCAGAAAATCCGACTCCCCTTCGGCAAGCGCGTGGACCGGTTCGTCGGCGACCGGTTGCCCGGTCATGTGCGAAAAGATCCGGAGCGAGGCGGGTGTTTCGGCCAAGACGATGTCGGCCGGCGGCATCGGGACCTCGACGTCCTCCAGATGCTCGATTTCCCCGATCTCCTCCACATCGTCCAGCGCCGGCGAAAGATCGGTCACGGGCGGCGGAGAATCCGCATGGAGGACGCGTTCCACGTGGTCGACCTTCGGCGCAGGCGGGGGCGGCTCCGCGGAGAATTCGCGCGAGTCCCCTTCGATCTCGTCGATCGAGACATCGAACTCGTTGAAGGTCGGGGGGGCCTTGCCGCCCCCGGGGAGGATCGCCCCGGGGAGCAGCCCTTCCCGCGCGACCGGCGCGGGCGCCGCGGATTTCCCCGCCTCGGCCTCGACCTCGTCCATGACGTCGCTGAAGTCCCAGCGTTCGTCGGCCGGAGGCGCCTCCTGCGGTTTCCGGGACTCCGCGACCTGCGCCCCTTCGCGGAAGATACGCTCGATGTTCTCGAGCAGCTCCCTGGACTCGAAGGGTTTGAAAAGAACGCCTCTGGCTCCGCTGGCCTTGAAGCGCGCCTCGTCGAGAGGGACCAGGGTCCCGGAGAGGATGAGGACGGGGATCTTTTCGGTCCCCTCCATGGCGCGAAGTTCGGCGGCGACGGCAAAGCCGTTTTTCCCGGGCAGGGTGAGGTCGGCGACCACGAGGTCGGGTAAGATCTCGCCCGCGAGGCGGACGGCATCCTCCCCGTTGTCGACCGCGGTGATCGCGATGTCCGAACGGGACAGGGCGAGCTCGAACACCCTCCGTATGGTCAGACTGTCTTCCGCAAGAAGAAGCTTTTTCGGCATGGTCACCCCCGCTTGTCCTACATATTAAGTAGATTCAGGCATCTTTTCAACCAGCAGGAAATCGACCTCGCCCCGATCGGGGTCCGCGCGCCGCACCCGCACGCGCACCCGGTCGCCAAGCCCGATCCGGCGTTTCCGGTATTGCCCGACCCACTCCATCCGGTCCGGCGAGAGCCGGTATTCATCGTCCCGGAGCGTCGAGACGGGTACCATCCCGTCGATCATGGGACCTTCAAGCTCCACGAAGAACCCCGTGGAGACGAGGGAGGAGACGGCTCCATCGAAAGTACGCCCCACCTGTCCCGCCATGAACAGCGCCTTCGCCCTCTGCTCGAGCGCCCGCTCCGCTTCCGTCGCCAGCCGCTCCCTTCCGGAAAGATGGGTCCCGATCTCCGGCCCCTTCTCACGGAGGACCCGAAGGGATTCGGCCGATCCCCGATCCCCCAGGGCCGCCTTGAGCACCCGATGGACGAGGAGGTCCGGGTAGCGGCGGATCGGCGAGGTGAAATGGGTGTACCGCGAGAGTGCGAGCCCGAAATGCCCCTTCGTCTCCGGGCCGTAGCGCGCGAGCATCAGGCTGCGAAGGAGCATCCTGTGGACCGGCCGCTCGAATTTCCCCCCGCGCGCGAGTTCCGCCCACGCCTGGAGGAGGGATGACGGGTCGCGACGGCCGGCGGGACGGGAACGGCGCAGAAGTTTTCCGGCCGCCACCTCGAACTCCTCGATCTTCTCCAGGGCGGGCTCCTCGTGAATCCGGAAGAGGAAGGCGTCGCCGCGGTCGGACAGGTACTCGGCCACCGCCGTGTTCGCGAGCAGCATGAACTCCTCGATCAGCCGGTGGGATTCGAATCGTTCCGACGCCTTCACGGAAACCGGCATCCCGCCCACGACGGCGATCTCCGCCTCGGGGAGGTCAAGATCGAGGGCACCGCGTCCGAAGCGGGAAAGGGTCAATCCTCCCGCGGCCGTCGCCATGTCGCGCAACATCCGCCCGATTTCCGCCGTTATCTTCGCGCCGCCGTGCTTCCCTCCCTTCTCTTCGAAAGTTTCGGTCCCGAGAAAGGAGTGGACCTCGTCGTATGTCAGGCGCGCGCGGCTTCGGATGACGGAGGGGTGGAAAGACGGCGTCCCGGGTTTTCCTCCCGGCCGGATCGGAATTTCCACCGTCATCGTCAGACGGTTTACCCCGGGCTTCAGGCTGCACACCCCCTCCGAGAGTTCGCGCGGCAGCATGGGAACGCAGCGATCGGGGAAGTAGACGCTGGTGCCCCGGAGGTACGCCTCCCGATCAAGAGGCGACCCCGGCTCGACGTAGTGGGCGACATCCGCGATCGCGACAAACAGGCGGAAACCGTCCCCCTCCCGAACGAGACAGACGGCATCGTCGAAGTCCCGGGCATCCTCCCCGTCGATGGTCACGAACGGGAGATCCCTCTGGTCGACCCGCGGGGACGCCTCGTCCCCATGACAAACTCCGCCGCCGCGGGCGGAGAGGCGAACAGCCTGCGGGACGGCCTCCGCCGCCTCCAGCACGGGGGGCGGGAATGCGACAGGGAGATCCATCGCGGAGGTAACCGCAAGGAAGAGGGTCTCCATCGTATGCGACTTCCCGAGGGCCCGGACGACAGTGGCCCGCCCTTCCTTCTCCCCTTTGGGGTATTCGGCGACTTCCGCGAGGACGAGGTCCCCGGGGTCCGCCGAAAAACCTGCCGGGAGGTCCACCTCGAGGAGCAGGTCGGATTCCCGGTCGCGGAACCGGACGAAGAAGCGGTTCCCCGTCGGCGCGTACCGGCCGACAAACGCCCGGATCCCCCGCTCGAGGATCCGCTCGACCCGCCCATACGACGGGCCGCCGGGCCGCCGCCGATCGAGCCGAACCAGCACACGGTCCTTGGGCCACGCCCCGAAGAGGGAGTGTCCCGGAATCCGCACAATGGGCGTTTCCGGGTCGGCCGGGATCACGATCGGCCGCCCCTCGCGCGTGAAGCGCAGGCGCCCCTCGAGGGTCCGGCCTCCGTCCCCTCCCGGGCGGTCCCGCGGAGCGCCGTACGGAGTGCTTTCACCGGTGAACCGTCCCTTCCCCCGCCGGGGCGGCTTCTTCTCCGGCTTTCCCTTGACTCCGTCCGGGTTCAGCGCCTTCAGCGCGGACTTGAAGGCACGGCGCTCGCCCTTCTCGACGCCAGCCTCCCGGTACCACTCCTTCACCGATGCGCGAGACTCCTCGAGCGCTTTCGGGCGCTGCCGGAGCCATCGTTCCCAAAACGCCTGGTCGCGCATCTGCCTCTCCTTCCTGTCGGGATCCCCTACCCATCATACCGGCAGGAATAACTTACGGGTCGTTTTTTGGGGATTGCCGCGACAGCCGGTTTTGCGTTACTCTTCTACTTCCGCGGAATGCGTGCCGAAGTGGCGGAACTGGCAGACGCGCCAGATTCAGGGTCTGGTGAGTGCAAGCTCGTGGGGGTTCAAATCCCCCCTTCGGCACCACTCTTTTTCCAATGCCTTCCATGGGGTTTTGAACCGGCTTGCGATCCCCTACCCCCGCGGCTGCATCGGCAGCCGGATCGTGGCTTCACACCCGCCCGCGGCGCCGTTCACCAGTTGCAGCGTCCCCCCCCCCTGCTCCGCCAGGTGCCGCGCGACCGGGAGCCCCATGCCCATGTGGATCGGTCCGGTGCGGGTGGTGAACCCGACCTCGAAGATCTTCTCATCGACCCCCTCGGGAATCCCTGTCCCCTGGTCGCTCACCGTGAATTGCCACCAGGCACCGTCGATGGACACCCGGAACGCAAGATCGCCGCCCGTTCCCGACATGGCCTCCGCGGCGTTGAAGAGGAGCGCAAGAAGCGCCAGGCCCAAATCCCGTCGATCGGCGTGAAGGATCCCCGGGGGAACCTCCGGAATCGGCAGTACGGTCACGTTGTCGCGGCCGAGGTCGTACCGTGCGAACAGCAGGATTTCGGGAATCATCTCCCCGGGGACGAACGGTTCCGGGGAAGGAGGATGCGAACGCACATACCGGGAGAACTGCTGGACGATCGCTCCGATCCTCTCACCGGCGGACAGGATCTTTCCGGCGCCGTCCCTGACTTTCTGCTCTTTCCCCGCGGCCAACTGGATCAACTCGGAGAAGCCGAGTACGACGCTCAGGTGATTGTCGATCTCGTGGGCTACGCCCATCACCATGCGCCCGAACAGTGCCAGCCGATACTGCTCGACGACCTTCCGGTCCATTGGGCCTCCAGATTCCTAGATTTGTATCCCGAGCACGCCTCCGGGGCCCCGCCGCTTCGAATCGTACATGAGGCGGTCGGCGATGTTCAGGATCTCTCCCCGCCCGGGTGCGTCGTGGCCGCAGGAGGCATACCCGACGCTCGCGGTGAAGGAGATGACGTTCTCCCCCCCGATGTCCAGACGGACGTTCGAGATCCCCTCGGCGATACGTTCCGCGATCACCGCCGCGGAGGAAAGGTCGGTCTCCGGCAGGATCACCGCGAACTCGTCTCCCCCGTACCTCGCCGCGATGTCCGTCTTCCGCAGGTGGGCTCCCAATGCGCCCGCCACCAGCGCGAGCACCCGGTCCCCCGTCGTGTGGCCGTATCGGTCGTTGATCTCCTTGAAGCGGTCCAGGTCCAGTATGATGACCGCCATCGGCCGGACGTACCGGTTCGCCCGCTCCAGTTCGATGGAGAGCTTCTCGTGGAACGACCCGTGGTTGTAAAGCAGCGTCAGGGAGTCCTTCTCGGCCAGCGATTTGACCAACCCGAACATCCCGGCGTTTTCGATGGCGATGGCGAGGTAGGACGCGAGCACCCGCATCGTCGGAAGCAGCTCCGGTGCGAACGCGTTCGGCTCGGGGTGATTGAGCATCAGCACTCCGATGTTCTTCCCCTTCGACACGAGAGGGACGCACATGAACGAGCGGACGTCCGTGCGACGCCCACCGTAATGCAGAAAGTCCGGGGAGGATCTGACGTCCGGGATCCAGGCGGGCTCCCCGGTGACGAACACTTTCCCCGCGACCCCTTCCCCCGGGGCAAGGGTGAACTCCGGCATCGTCCCTCCGTCGACCATCGAGACGGATTTCGCGACAAGCCGCTTCACTTCCCAGGAGTAAAGCATGATGCAGAAGTCGTTCAGGCCCAACTTCGCCATCACCCGTTCCGGGATCATCCGGTACAGTTCCTCTGGGTCGAGGGTCCCTGCGATGACGGTGGATACCTCCGCGATCGTCCGCAGGTACTGGACGGTCGACTCGAGGTTTGTCCGGGCCTCCTCGAGAGATCGACGGAGGAGTTCGACCTGCGCAAGGCGCTCGTCGCGATCCCGGACCGCCTCGCGAAGCGTCGCAACCGACTGTTCCTGGCGGGCGGAGATCGCTTCCGCCAACGGGGCCAGGGGACCTTGTACCGACGGCAGGGGCCCGTCGGCGCCATGCGTCACGGCATTCCGCAGCCTTTGGATATGCCGGAACACGATCCGCTCGAGGAGGATGGAACTGGCGACGGCGAGAACGAATTCTCCGGCGGCGGCCCCCGCAAGGAAAACGCCGGAGGTCGTGGAGAAACCCCCGAGGAAAAGGGAACCCGCCACCGTCAATAAAAGAAGGCCGCACCAGGCGAACGCAAAACCCGCCCGCAACCCGGAACGATCCGGGAAGATCCCCCTGTTCGTGTCGTCTCCCTCCGGCATGAGGCGAAATTACCACGAATCCTCCGTACCTGAAACGGAGGATTGCGGATCATCAGAACACCATGCCGATCGTGAAGCTCCACTCCCCGGCGGACTCCCCGGGGCGGCGATCCAGTTTCCATCCGTAATCGACGCTGAGGGGTCCTACCGGGGTGATGTACCGGAGACTGAGCCCGGCGGTCTCGCGCAGGTCGAAGCCGTACAGGGACTGGTTCTTCAGCCAGACGCTCCCGGCGTCCACGAAGGCGGCCGTCAGAAAGCCGTACTGCAGGGGAACCCGCATCTCCGCGTTCAGGATCAGCTGGAACTCCCCACCGATGGGAGCTCCGTCCTCCCCGATCGGGCCCAGCATGTCCTGCCCGAATCCGCGCACCGTCGTCCGACCGCCCGCGAAGAACCGCTTCTGGATCGGAACCTCGGAGGTTATCCCGTACGGGAGGACGACACCCGCGCGCGCCGAGAGGGCGAGGGAGTTCCGCCGGGCGACGGGGAGATAGAAGCTGGTCTGCCCCGTCAACAACCAATAATCGACCTGCGAACCGAGCAGCTCGCTTGCGACTTCCCCCACCCCGGATGCGTAGATGCCCTTCTTCGGATTGAACGGGTCGTCCCGAAAGTCCAGAACCACAATCCCCCGCACGGCGGCGATGTTCGCCCTCCCCTGGTCCTCCGGCGAGATGACCGCCCCGGGGGCGACATCGAACGTTTCGTTGAGCGAGAACTCATACTGAAACGACACCGTGGACCGTTCCAGGATCTTCTGGTCGATCCCGGCGATGAGGGCCGACTTCTTGAGGTTGAAGCTGGGATTCTCCTTGTACAGGTGGGAAGCGGTCAGCACTCCCTCCCACTTCCATCGGTTTCCCAGGATGTACGGCTCGCGCATCTCCAACTGGTAATTCTGCTGCTTCTGGCCGACCAGGGCCAACCCGGAGAGGCTCCGGCCGAGGCCGTCGAGGGTCCTGTCCTTCGCGTAGACCGACCCCCGCACCCCGGTATCGGTGGCGTACCCGCCCCCGAACTCCAGATCCAGGAACATCGCCTCCTCTACTTCCACAACGAGGTCCAGCACCCCTTCGGCAGGCCGCTTGATGCGCTGTAGCCGCACGCTCTTGTACAACCCCGTTCCGTACACGGACTGCTGAAACTTCAGGAGATCCTCTTCGCCCGCGTAGCGGCCGACGGGGATCGGGTTCTCCCGCAGCACCGCAACGGGATCGGTCAGGAGGGTCCCCTGGACGATGACCGACCCTAGCCGATACCCCGGTCCCTCGACGAACGTGAACCTCGCGACGACGGTGTCCTTCCCCTCGTCGAAGTCGAGCGTGCCCTCGACCGTCGCATCCAGGAACCCCGAGTTCCTGTATATCGCTGCGATCGCCTCCTGGTCCTGCTCCAGCGCGATGTAGTCCACGAACCTCCCTTCCTTGTTCCGCATCAACGCGAGGAATTCCGACCGCAGGAAGTGGTCGTTCCCCCGGAACAGGATCTCCCGTAGGCGATACCTCGTTCCCTCGTCGATCCGGACGACCTTCGTAATCCCCCCGCTCGCATCCCACGTGTCGTCCACGCCGGCGATCTTCATCCGGACATACCCTTCCTTCTGGTAGTTGCCGACGATGGCGTCCAGGTCCTGGCTCCATTCCTCCTCGTTGTACTTTCCTGACCCCGTGAACCAGTGAAACGTCCCCTGCTCCCGGGAACTCATTTTCCGAAGAAGCGTATCCGCGGGAATGCCGCGGTTCCCTTCGAACCGGATTCCCTTGATGAATCCAGCCTGTCCCTCCTCGAACTTCACGGTCAACGGCACCTTCCCGTCGCTCTCTTCCCCGACCGCCACGTCAACCTTTGCCCGCAGGTACCTTTCCTGCCGGTAAAAGGCCAGGATCCGCTCCCGCAGGTCGTAGGTCAGAGCCCCCTCCGTGACCTCCTCGGTGCCGTAGAGCCCGGACACCTTCGCGAGTTTTTCCGGAGAGAACTCGCGGGCCCCTTCCCAGCGGACGTCGAATCTCCGCCCCTCCGCCACCTCGGCCCGCGGACAGAGACCACTCCCACCCCCGCAAGAGGACACGGTCCCCTCGACGTGGACGGTCAGGAACCCGGATTTCTTGTACTCCAGACGAAGGACGGCGAGACCCTCCTCCCACCGCCGGAAATCGAACGGCTTCCCTGCTTCCACCCCGAGGATTCCGGCAAGACGTTCCGGTGGAAAGAACGCCGCGCCGGGGATGGCAAGGGTCTCAACCAGCCCGGGCTTCCCTTCCTCCACGGTGATCCGGACCTTCCCCGATCCGTTCACGACGCTGCACGAAACCTGGATCGTGCACTTCCCCGCCGTGAACCCTTTTCCCGCCAGAAAAGACCGGACCGCCGTCTCCGCCTCCGCCAGGTCCCTTTCGTCCAGCAGTCCGCCCCGCTTGATCCGGGATGCCGAGAGGATCTGGGTCACCGTCACCGATTTCTGCCCCGATACCTCGACCTCGCTCACCAGGGGGATGGGGCGAAGGAAGAACAGCAGGTCTGCCTTCCCCTCGGCCTCCCGGACGTACACCGTCACTTCGCGAAAAACCGACCGGGTGTGAAGGCGGCGGATCGATTCCTTGACCTTCTCTTCGGTGAGCCGATCCCCGGGGCGCAGGGTGACAACCCCGTAATACTCCTCGTACGTGACATGGTAGGGGGAGGGAACCTGGAAGGAGATGGACGCGATCACCGGTCCGGAGGCGGCGGGCGGGCGAACCTCCTCTCCCGCCGAGAGGACGGGGAGGAACCCCAACCACCCCGCGAAGATCAGCGGGGCGAGCCGGCTATTCCTTGCCATCCAGCAGGTCCCTCAGCGATCGATACCGGTAGCGGACCTTCAGGTCGCCGCCGATTTGCCCCTGGGTATCGACGGTGCCGCTTTCCCAGGTCCCTTGCAGATACACGTCCTCCCAAAGTTTCAACTCCCCTGATGCGGAGGTGTAGGTGGAGGTTCCGACGCTTTGGGACGCGGAAATGGACAACCGGTCCCCGAACGACTTCCCTACGACGAACCTCGGTTCCAAAGACTGGGTGGTCTGGGAGAAGCCGGTCTCGATGGCGAACTTGTCGAGTCCTATCGTGCTGCGGATCCTCTCGTCCAGGCCTCCCACGGTGCTCCCGATGGCGATTGCCGCCGAGCCGCCCAACCCGGAAGACGGCCCGGTGCCCGTTCCGGGAGTCACTCCGGTACCCGTGCCGGAAGACGCGGTGCTCTTCGTCGTAACGCCGAACGCCAGGAGGCTCACGATGTCGGTCCGGCTCAACGGCGGGTCGGACGTGAAGTCCACCTCCGGCTTCTCCATGGTCCCGGTGACCAGGACGGCGACATTGTAGCTTCCCTTCTTCGTCTCGGCCCTTGCGTCCAGGCGGGGATTGATCCTCCTCGGATCCTGGAAGTCCACAGTGGCCCGCTTCAGGTCGTACCGGGTGCCGTACATCTCGACGGTCCCTTCGTAGACATCGAAGGTCCCGAAGAGGATCACTTTGCGGGTGTCCCCCCCGACCTTGAACTCCCCGCCTGCCTTGATGTCCGCCAGGTTGTTCTTGATCCGTATCGTTCGATCCGCGACAACATCGATGTCCAGCCGGACGCGGAATTCGGATTTCTCCCGCCGCGCCACGACGTCCGAGAGTTTCCGGCTGAAGTCGACGAGCGCTTTTTCGGGGTACATGACCCGCGTGTAGCGCGCCGATTGCACGTCGACATCTCCGGTCACGAGCAGGTCGTCCACGGGCCCGATCAGTTCCACGTGCCCCTGAACGACAGGCCGGAAATCCTCAGGGTAAGGATACCGCATGTCGAGGAAGTCTACCGAAAAGTAAAGGCGCTGCCCCGCGTCCATCTTGAGCGGAACCTCTCCCCATCCGTCGAGGTATCCGCCTCCGCTCTTCGCCTCGAAATGTTCGAAAACGATCTTTTCGCGGCTGATGACCGCGTCCGCCCGGATTCCCTCGAAGAGCTGGTTGTATCCGATGAACGAGAGGGTGCCGCCTTCCAGGTGGCCGGTTCCCACGATCGAGGGGGCGTTGAGGTTCCCCGTGACCCGGGCTGCAAGGGTCACCGTGCCGTCGAGGCGGTCGAACACGGAGGGAACGGCAAGCCGGACCGCGGACGCCGGCAATTTTCCATCCACGCGGACATCCAGGTCTCCGGCCCAGGAGACTCTCCCGGAAATATGGAGGGGGTTCCCCGCGGCGAGAATCGTCCCGCCGGTCCACCGGACCCCCGAAGAACCCATCCGGGCGGAAAGGTCGTTTCCCGAGATTTCGAATCCTCCTTCCCGATATGAGAGGGATTCGACGAGAATGGTCCCCGAGGTCTTCTCCACCGCTCGGAGGGCTCCCTCGATCTGCACGCGGCCGCGGAGGGAGAAGCGGCGGTTCCCGTTCGTCGCTTTCCCGTTCCCGGAGTCACCAAGAGTGAACGGCCCCTCGAGGCGGAAACCGAACGGCTCCCGGAGGGAGACAGAAAATGCGAGCCGGGAGTCGGGGGCGCGAGTCACCACCTCCCCCTCGAGGAGATCCCCGCGGAGCCTGCCGGAGGCGCGGAACTCCTCGAACCGCACATCGACGACCGAAAGATCCGTCGCCCGGACCGATCCGTGCAGTTCGGAGAAAACCTCCGGGGAGAGCGGGCCGCCGCCCACGATATCCGCCAGGCGTATCACCCCGCCGGCCTCGGCGCTCCACGCGCCACCGGAAGAAATCCCGGGACGTCCCCCGGCGACGAGGAGAAGCGAGGTTGGAATCTCCGACGCATTCAACGACACCTTCGTCGGCCACCCTTCGGCACGGCTCACCTCTCCGTCGATTCGCACCGGGGGCGACGCGGAGCGGACGGTGAACGTCCCGTCGGCCGTCCCGAGACGGCCTTCCACGCGCACGCCCGACAGCCGCGCCGGACCCACCGATAGCTCCTCCGTCCCGGCCGTGAACCGCGGCACCTCCCACCCCATCGGACCGCTGCGGGCCGCGAACCCGGCGTCGACGGCCCCCCGCACATCCCCGGGTCCGTCCCTGCCGAGAATGGAAATAACCTGTGCGATTTCAATACCTTTCACCTTCCCATCGATCCCGGTCCCGTTCCCGTCGTCGCCGCGTCCCGTGAAATGGAACGTGCCGTCGCCGAATTTCCCCTCCGCGCGCACAGCCCAGCGGTCCCGGGATCGCGGGTTCCCGAACTCCCCCTCCGCCCGAATAGCCCGCAGGGAGACCCCCCGGAGGTCGACGCGCGCGGCATCGATCCGTCCCGTCGCCTCGACTTTTCCGGCAGCGACGCGGATCTTGCCGTTCACTTCCGCTTTTCCCTCGATCCCGGCGAGATAGCGGGTCGCCCCTCCGGCGTCCGCTCCCAGGGATGCGGCAACCGCCGAAGCCCAACGGGCGGAATCGGCCAGGTCGATCTCCCGAACCGCGACTGTCCATTCCGAAGCGGTCCGCGACGGATCGAAGGGATGGGTCCATGTCCCATCGACCATGGCCTTGAAGCGTTGCGCGGGGACGTTGGCCGATACATGGACGACCTCCGACGGCACACCGTCGACCTTCAGCACCAACGGAACGGGGGGAAGCGCTCGAATCGCGAGCGCGGTCGCGGAGAGAGACGCTTTCCCGCGCAGGCGGGACCAGGGGCCCGAGATTTCCCATTCGCCCGCGGCTTTTTCCCAGGCGAGCTGTTCGGCGACGCCGTAGTCGGCCGCCTTCCCGGCGGGCAGGAAAAGAGAACCGCCCAGACGGAGAGTCCCTTCGGCGATCGACCCCTCGCCATCCCCGCGCGATTCCGCTTTCCCCGCCAGCAGCCGGAACGAATCGAGCTTCACATCCCGCCGTCCGGAAATGGACCCGCTTGCTTCCAGCGACATCGGGAACCGCAGCGCCGGACCGCTCTCCCCCGACGAGGAAATCCGTTCCATGCCGCCGGGGAGCGCAAGCGACACAGACCCCTCGAGTCGATCCGCCGTTCCAGCGACACGGACGGAAGCGTCTCCGGTCCCGGCAAGCGAGACCGGAAGGCCGAGGGTCTTCCAGGGGACCACCGCGAGGGAAACCCGGCGCAGTGACGCATTCCCCTCCACATGCCCGGACTCGGTGCGGAACAGACCGTCGGCCTCCAGCACTCCCCCCCACAGTTTTGCGCGCATCCGTTCGAGGCGAAGGACACGGCTGCGCAGGGAGAGCAGCATTTGCCCTTCCGCTCCGGCGGCGCCGGGAACTCCGGCGTTCCGGAAGACGAGACGCGCCGTCCCTTCCGGATCGTTCCACGGCCCGTCGGCGGTGACGGAGAACTCCGCCTTCCCCTCCCGTACGACCCGCCGCAGGTACAAACTCCCCGGAGCGGCGGCCGTGATCCAATCCGCGATATCCAGTTCCCCCGACGCCCTCGCAAACACGATCCGTTTCCGCGTGTCGAGCGACCCGGAGAGGCGAATCGAGGCGGAATCCCGTGCCACCTTGAACTTCCGGACGCGGAGAACCCCATCCTTGTAGAAAAGGTCCGCCTCGACCGACGGGAACGGCCAGGCTCCGCCCCCGCCTCCCGGGAACGCAACGTCGCCCTTCGACCGTTCGAGGGACGCGGTGACATGCGTCCCTCGAAAACGTCCCTCGCGAACCCGGATTTCCCGGACGACGGTCTGAAACCGGCGAACCGGACCCGGGAGGGTAAGGGAGATCGATCCGTCCACGAGAAGAATCTCCGGAAGGGAGCCGGAGGGCCCTTTCCCGCGCGTCGACGTCAACCGATCGTAGAGTGCACGGTTTCCCGCTCCCGCTTCCAGGCGGAAATCCCGGACCCGGATCCTGGATACGGGAAGGTCCCCGACGAGGAGACGCAGCGGTGAAAGGGAGACGTCGATAAAACGGGCGCTTCCCAGGGGGAGATCCGCGAGCGCGTCGCGTACCACCAGATTGTCGATGGAGACGTGAAGATGCAGCAGATGGAGCTTCAACCCGTCGTATCGGATCGCGACGCCTTCACGGGCGGCCGCGTCGACCAACGATTCCCCTGCCCGGCGCACCCTCTCCGGAATCTCGAGCGACAAGCGCCACCCGACGACCGAAAGGAGGACGAGGAGCAGGCCGCCCCCGGCCCAACGCACCCAACGTTTCGACATGATTCAATTATAGAGGAAGGAGGATGGAGCGGGCGACCGGATTCGAACCGGCGACGTCAAGCTTGGGAAGCTTGCATTCTACCCCTGAATTACGCCCGCACGACTGATATTCCTACCACAATCGGTTGTCGGTTTGCAACCCGGCCGTTCACCGTTCAGGACCGCAGGCGGGCCTCGACGTCGCGGTACCCCGGGGACTTTTCCTGGATCGCCCGGAAGATCTCCTGCGCCTCGTCCCGCCGTCCCGCGCTCGAAAGGAGCACCGCCTTGTGGTATCGCAGATCGCGCTCCACATCCTCCCCCGCGGTGGATGTCGCGAGGATCGCTTCGAGCACGGCGAGCGCCCCGTCGAAATCGGACCGGTCGGCCAGCGTGTCCGCCAGGAGCGACCCCGCCCCCACAAAAAGTTCCGGCTTGCGCATCGCCAGCCGAAACTCCGTCACCGCCTCGTCGAGCAACCCCATCTCCTTATAGGCGATCCCGAGGTTGTACCGGGCCTCGAGGTCCGTGTCCCCGATCTCTTCATCGACCTTCGCCTGCAACCGCCCGAGAGCGCTCCGAACGATGCTCTCCTCCTGCTCGTACCCACCATCGGCGGTCTTCGCCGGAGCCGACGGCTCTTCCTCGGGAGCCTCCACCGAGGCTTCGGGGGGCGCCGGGGGCGCGGGCGCCTCTACACGAGGCTCCGGCTCGGCGCGCTTCGCGGCCGCTTCCGAGAATGAGAACACCCCGGCGGCGGCGACGTCCCATCCCCCACGGATGGCGTCGAGGACCTCCCGCAGGATCGCCTCCCGCCCGGGGTCACTGTCGACGGACCCGGATTCGGCGACCCGGTCGAGGATCGGGAGCCCCTCTTCCGGCATCCCGATCGCAAGCCAGAGGAAACCGCACGGCTCGAGGACGGCAAGGTCGTCGCCCGCCTGGGAGGCGAGGGCACGCAAGCGCTCGGAAAACTCGGCGTACATCCCGCTCGACTTCACCTGCGGAACCGCTTTTTCCAGTTCGTTGACCGCCTCGTGCAGTTTCTTCTGACTCCGGAGGATGTCGCAGATGTAGAGACGCGGCAGGGGGTTCTTCTTCAGAAACTCCGCCGTCTGCCGGAAGAAATCAAGCCGCGCCTCTTCGGAGGCGAACCTCGCAGGATCGGATGCCACCTTCCGGAGTTCCGCCTGGGCATCCGAGGAGAGCCCTTCATGCGCAAGAAGCCGGATTTTCCATTTCTGGAAGTCGTTGTTCCCGGGATCGTGCTTCTGCATCTGGCGCAGAACCGCGATCGCCTTGCTGGCAAACCCGTCCTTCTCGTAGAGGACGGCGGCGCGGGCGAGTTGGTCCAACCCCTCGACGACCTCCCCCTGTTGCATCAGGAAGATGCCGAGCTTCTGGCGGGCCTGCGGGTCGTTCGGCGCCGATTGGACCTTCCGGGAGAGTGAAACCCGGTCCTCCTGGTCCTGCGACGAGAACATCTTCTTGAAGGAATCGAGGAATCCCATCTTCAGGGCCTGTTCTTTTCGAGGAAGTTCGTCGAAAGCCTCGCCTCGACGAAGTCGGAGTTGACCATCATCTTCTTGTGGAACGCCACCGTCGTTCGCACGCCCTCGATCCGGACCTCGTCGAGCGCCCTTCGCATTCGCATGATCGCCTCGTTCCGGTCGTCCCCGTGCACGATCAGTTTCCCGAGGAGGGAGTCGTAGGTGGACGGGACGACGTAGCCTGGGTAGATCGCCGTGTCGACGCGGACACCGAACCCACCCGGAAAAATGCAGGTATGAATCGGACCGGGGAAAGGAAGAAAGGTCTCCGGGTCCTCCGCGTTGATACGGACCTCGATCGCATGGCCGCGCATCGGGACGTCCTTCTGGGCGTAGCGCAACTTCTTTCCGTCCGCGATCCGGATCTGCTCTCGTACGATGTCGATGCCGGTCACCATCTCCGTCACCGTGTGCTCGACCTGGATCCTCGTGTTCATTTCGAGGAAGTGGAACTCGCCGTCGGGTACGTACAGGAACTCCACGGTCCCCACGCTATCGTACTTCACGCCGACGGCCGCGTCGACCGCCGCCTTCCACATCCGGTTCCGGACGCGCGCCGGAAGGGCGGGAGCGGGCGATTCCTCGATCAACTTCTGGTGGCGGCGCTGGATGGAGCAGTCGCGATCCCCGAGGTGGATCACATTCCCGTGGCGGTCCCCCATCACCTGGACCTCGACGTGGCGCGCGTTGTCGAAATATTTCTCGATGTAGACGTCGGGAACCCCGAAGGCAGACAGCGCCTCGGACTGGGCCGTGAGGAACGCGTTGATGAAGGACGCCGGGCTGTGGACGATCTTCATTCCCCTGCCGCCCCCCCCTGCCGCCGCCTTCACGATCACGGGGAAACCGATCTCCTTTGCGACCCGAAGCCCCTCCTCCTCCTCGGTGATTGCCCCGTCGCTCCCCGGCACGACCGGCACCTTGACCTTCCGCACCGCGCGCCGCGCCTCGATCTTGTCCCCCATGAGGCGGATCGCCTCGGAGGAGGGCCCGATGAACCGGACGCCGTAATTGGCGCAGATCTCCGCGAAGGCGGCGCTCTCGGCGAGGAAACCGTAGCCGGGATGCACGGCGTCCGCGTCGGTGATCTCGATCGCGGAGAGGATCGCCGGGACGTTCAGGTAACTGTCCGCACCGGGCGGCGGGCCGATGCAGACGGCCTGGTCGGCCATCCGGACATGCATCGCGTCCCTGTCGACGGTCGAATAGACGGCGACCGTCTTGATCCCCATCTCCCGGCAGGTTCGGATGATCCGGACGGCGATCTCGCCCCGGTTCGCGATCAGCACCTTGTGGATCATGCCAGCCCTCTTATTCCGGGGTGATGTGGAAGAGCGCCTGCCCGTACGCCACCGGCTGCGCGTTTTCCACGATGATCGCGGCGACCGTGCCGGTGGTGTCCGACTCGATCTGGTTCATGATCTTCATCGCCTCGACGATGCACACCACCTGTCCCTTGACCACGCGGGTCCCCACTTCGACGAAGGGAGCGGCGTCGGGAGCCGGGGACCGGTAGAAGGTCCCGACGATCGGGGACAGGATCTCCTTGTAGGACGGCTTCGGGGGAACCGGAGCCGCGGGCTCCTCCGCCGGGCGCGCCGGGGCCGCCGGGCCGGGCAGCGGCGGGGGCAGGGCGGCGGGAACATTCGCCGGCCCCCTTCGCAGCTTGAGCACCGTATCCCCGCGTCCGAGCTCGAATTCGCTTACGTCGGAGCCCTTCAGCAGCTCCAGGATCTCGCGGATCTCCTTCAGGTTCATGGCATCCCCTCACATCCGTTCGATGTAGCTTCCGGTACGCGTGTCCACCTTGATCACGTCCCCCTCGTTCAGGAAGAGGGGAACCGACACGAGCGCGCCGGACTCGAGCTTCGCCGGCTTGGTCGATCCGCTCACCGTGTCACCGCGGACGCCGGGCTCGGTTTCGACGATCTTCAGGTCGATGAAGAACGGGATATCGATCCCGATCGGCTCTCCCTTGTAGAAGAGGATCTTCACGGGGAGGTTCTCGATCAGGTAGTTCCCCGCCCCCTCCACGTGTCCCTCGTCGAGGTAGATCTGCTCGTAGGACCGCGTGTCCATGAAATGGAACTGGCCTTCCATCATATACATGAACTGCATTTCGCGCTCATCGAGGTCCGGCTTCTCGACCTTGTCGCCGCTGCGGAAGGTGTGCTCGATCACCGCGCCGGTCTTCAGGTTCTTGAGCTTCGTGCGGACGAAGGCCCCCCCCTTGCCGGGCTTCACATGCTGGAAGTAGACGATGATGAACGGGCCCCCGTCGAACTCGATCTTCAGCCCGTTGCGGAAATCCGACGTGGTGTACATTCCTGCGCGCGCCCCCTCAAACCAGTGGTGTGTGCGTTTTGGGGAGAAACGTGATCCGTTCGCACCCCGACCCGGTGACCTTCACCGTGTCCTCCAGCCGGATTCCCCCGATCCCGGGAAGATAGACGCCAGGTTCCACAGTGACGACCATCCCCTCCTCGAGCCGCTCGCGCGACCGTGGGGAAAGCGAAGGACGCTCATGTACGTCGAGTCCCACGCCATGTCCGGTCGAATGAACAAAATACTTCAAATATCCCGACCGGTCCAGCGAATCCCGTACGCGCGCATCCACCGCCCGGCACGGTTCGCCCGGGCGAATGGCGGAAACCCCGGCCGCCTGCGCCCGACGGACGGCATCGAACACCTTCCCGACGGGGGAGCGCGGACGCGTCGGGACGATCGTCACCGTCTCGTCGGAGCAGTACCCGTTCCAGCGGGCGCCGAAATCAAGGACCAGCGGGCCGCCCCCGCCGATCGGCATCCCCGCCGGTGTCGCGTGGGGCATCGCGGAGCGGGGTCCGTCCGCGACGATCGGAGGGAAGGAAACCCCCTCCGCTCCCCGACGTACCATCTCCCGCGCCAGATCCGCGGCCACGTCACGCTCCATTTTCCCCCGGACCCCGGAGGCGAGCACGGAGAGCAGGGACGCGGTCGCGATCGCAGTCGCGCGCTCCATCGCCAGAATCTCCCCGGGTTCCTTCCGCATCCGGATCGTCGCGACGAGATCCTGTACGGGAACGAAACGGTCCTCCCGTCCACGGGAGACCGCCCGGAAGGAATCGACGGAGAGATGGCGGGACTCGAATCCGATCCTTCGCTCACGGAGGGCGCGCATCCGTCGGGCCGCGGCGCGCCATGGGTCTGGGGTCACCTCGACTTCGGCCCCGCGGACTTCCGATCGGGCCTGCTCGGTGTATCTCCCGTCGGTGAACAGGAACGCTCCCGTCGGAGAAACGACGAGGACGGCGTTGCTCCCCGTGAAACCCGTCAGATAGCGGATGTTCGAGAGCCGAACGCAGAGATAGGCGCCCATGCGGCGTTTCCGAAGAGCCCCCAGCAGGCGCTCGACGCGGTGATCAAGCCCGCCCACGAGCCCCTTCCCGCCGCAGGTGACGCAGCAGCGCAAGCAGGGCGAGGGTGTATCCGTACCCGCCGACACCGCAGATCCGGCCGACGACCACGTCTTCGACCAGGGACACCTTCCGGAATCCCTCCCGGCTCGCGGGGTTGGTGAGGTGCACCTCGATCGCCGGCAGGCCGGAATAGAGCAGGGCGTCACGGACGGCGACGCTCGTGTGCGTGTACGCCGCCGGGTTGATGACCACCCCGTCGAAACGCCTCTTCGCCGCCTGGAGCCGCTCGACAATCTCCCCTTCGTGATTCGACTGGAAGAAGGCGACCGCCGCGCCCTCCGTCAGGGCGGCCGCCGTCACCGCCTCGCGGATGTCGGCCAGCGTCTCCCGCCCATACACCGACGGCTCGCGATCTCCGAGAACGTTCAGGTTGGGACCGTCGATGAACAGGATCCGGAACGCCCGCTTCCCTTTCACAGCATCTCCCGCGTACGGCGTGCCGCCTGGCGGAGGAGGAACCGGCTTTTCCCCGGGACCGTCCCGGGATTCGTTACGATCACGAGGAAATATTCCGCCGCCACCTTGCGGATGAACACCTGTGCGCGGTCCCCGCCGAGATGGACCTCTTCCGCCTCCCCCAGCCCGTTCTCCGAGGCGATGCGGTCGGACTCCCGGAAGAACTGGACGATCTCGGCGCAAAGGGCGGAGAGGTCCCGGTCGTCCCCCGAAGCATGCCACTCCTCGACGGTCAGCCCGTCCACACCCGCCAGCGCGCCCGAGATCACTCCTTGATCTTTCCGGTGCATCTCCTCGAAGATCTCAAGAAAGGTCATATCCGTACTCCTTCGCCATGGTCTCGAGGAACCCGAGGAGTTCCGCCTCCGCGGGATCGCCCCCGGGGCGGGCCGCCAGCCACGCAAGGGCCCGTAGGTTCGCGGGGTCGTCGCGGAGGATCTCCCCGATGATCCGTCTCGCTATCGAATGCTCTCCCTGGGACCAGTAAAGGTCGGCCAGGGTCACCGTCCGAACGGCGGACGCTACGGGGATTTCCGGCGGCGCCTGCTCCGGTTCCGGCTCGGGTTCGGGTTCGGCAAGCGCAACGGGGATTTCCGGCAGCGCCGGTTCCGGCTCGGGCTCGGGTTCGGCGAGCGCAACGGGGATTTCCGGCGGCGCCGGTTCCGGCTCGGGCTCGGGTTCGGCAAGCGCAACGGGGATTTCCGGCGGCGCCGGTTCCGGCTCGGGTTCGGGTTCGGCAAGCGCAACGGGGATTTCCGGCGGCGCCGGTTCCGGCTCGGGTTCGGGTTCGGCGAGCGCAACGGGGATTTCCGGCGGCGCCGGTTCCGGCTCCGGCGCGACCTCCTCTAACGGGATTTCCAACAACGGCAGCGCCGACTCCGGCTCGGCCACTACGGCGGCGATTTCCGGAGATGCCGGTTCCGGTTCGGCCGCAGCAGCCTTCTCCTCGACGATCTCTGGCTCGGATTCCACGGGGACCGCGATGTCGATCTTCTCCTCGGCGGGACGGATCTCGTACACCTCGTCCCCGACGCGGACGAGGTTCGAAACCGGCGACTCCTCCCGGATCGCATCCCCCCCCGGAATGTTGAGTTCCCTCGCGATCGAACGTTTCCGGATCTCCGCCCGGATACCGGGCAGTTCCCTCCGGATCTCCGCGAGGGGGACCCGCCGCAGCTCGCAACGGCCCGGGGCGGCGACCAACGGCAGGTCCACGTCCGACACCATACGCTTCTTGTCCATCCCGATGGCGGCGGCGATGGAGGTGAGGGCCACCCCCGGATCGTCGAGGGGGAATCCCATATCGATGAGAAGCGAGACGAGGTCGTCGACCAGTTCCCCGCCGGTCACGCCGAGCTTCATCCCGAGGATCGACTCCCAGGCCAGCCCCATCGCGACCGCCTCGCCGTGGAGAAGGCGCCCGTACCCGCCCGATTTCTCCATCGCGTGGCCGATGGTGTGCCCGAGGTTCAGGATCTTGCGAAGCGAGGTCTCCTTCTCGTCCCGCTCGACGACGGACGCCTTGAACGCGACGGCGCGGCGAACGATCCAGCGCCACTCCTCCCCTTCGAACGCCCTCCACTTCCCGCCGGCCGAGAGAAGCCGATCCCATAATTCGGGGTCGCCCGCAAGTGCGCATTTGACCACCTCCGCCATCCCCGCGCGAAGGTTGCGATCATCGAGGGTCCGCAAAAAGGAGTCGTCGATGAAGACCGCACGGGGCTGGTGGAACGCCCCGACGAGATTCTTCCCCTCGGGGAGATTGAAGCCGGTCTTTCCGCCGACGCTGCTGTCCACCTGGGAAAGGAGGGTCGTGGGCACCTGGATGCAGGAGATCCCTCGCAGGAACGTCGCGGCGGCGAATCCGGCGAGGTCGCCGACGACCCCGCCCCCGAAAGCGACGACGAGGGAATCCCGCCCGGCATCCCCGCGCGCGAGGAACCCGTAGATCTCCCTCACCGTGTCGAAGTTCTTATGTTCCTCCCCGGGAGGGAGGGCCAGGACGTCGTGGGGGATCCCCGCAAGCCACCGCTGGATGTCGTCCCCGTAGATGGAGGCGACATTGCGATCGGTCACCACGTGGACGGTCCCGCCGGGATAGAAGCGGCAGATCCATTCCTGGAACAGGGAGTAGATCTCCCTGCCGAAGAAGATGTCGTAGGAGCGGTCGCCAAGGACCACCGTCATCGTCTCAGGATTCAACCTGCCCGTCCCTCCGTCCGGTCGATCCAATCCGCCACCCGCCCGGCTACGTCCTCGACCGTTCGCCCGTCGGTTCGAACCGTCACGTCGGCAGTTCGATACCCCGGCTCCCGGCGGGACAGCAACTCCCGCACCACCTCTTCCCGATCCCCCCCGCGAAGCAACGGACGCCGGAGGTCACCGGCAAGCCGCTCGAGGAGGGTCTCCACCGCGGCTTCGAGATACACCACGGGGGCGTACGAACGGAGGAGAATCCGGTTCTCCTCGTCGGCGAACGCCCCGCCCCCCGTGGCGATCACGCAACCTTTCACCGAGAGAACGTCGCGAAGAGCCGCTTTCTCCCGCACGCGAAAAGCCGCCTCCCCCTCCCGGACGAACAGGTCCCGGATCCGGCATCCGGCCGCCGACTCGATCCGCTCGTCCACGTCGATGAACGGCACCCCGAATCGCCTGCCCAGCTTTCGACCGACGGAACTT
>Ga0208566_1000351_pt1 | contig 31241 bp, 29 predicted proteins | sample PL_2010_150m_FD_184159 | JGI IMG/M metagenome (GOLD analysis project Ga0208566, IMG submission 184159) | Freshwater microbial communities from Powell Lake, British Columbia, Canada to study Microbial Dark Matter (Phase II) - PL_2010_150m... | ecosystem: Environmental > Aquatic > Freshwater >...
CTTCTGAAGTTGGTTGCGAAGGCCTTGACTTCCAGTTCTGTGACGGTCTGGTGAATTACGATCTGCCCTGGAATCCCATGCGTGTCGAGCAGCGCATCGGCCGCATCGACCGATACGGGCAGAAAAGTGAAACCGTCGCCATCTACAACTTCATCACTCCCGGCACGGTCGATGCCCAGATCTACGAACGCTGCCTGCTACGCATTGGTGTATTTCGCCAGGCTTTGGGGGGCAGCGAAGAAATTCTCGGCCAGATCACCCGCGAGATTCGTGACATCGCCGAAAACCTTACCCTGTCGCCGGAAGAACAGGCCAGCCGCCTGCAACAATTGGCCGATAATCAGATTCGCGCCATACAGGAACAGGCCAAGCTGGAAGAAGATCAAGTCAAGTTCTTCGGTCTCCATCTGCCCCGCCAGGATGAAGACATGGTGCGCGGAGCCTCCAGTCTATGGCTTTCCCAAGCCATGCTCGCCAATCTGGTCGAACGCTATCTTGCGCAACTGGAACCCGGCAAGGCATCGCGCCCGCTGGCAAGCAAGCCTGTCGTCACCCTGCAACTGGCACAGGACATGCGCGAAAGGCTGCTCGCAGACTTCAAGCCGCTCAAGCTCACCGGTGCGACCGCCCGAAACTGGGAGCGTTGGCTGAAAGGCAACGACCCCTATCTCACGCTGACCTTCGATGCTGCCACAGCCGCCGATCGCCATGACATTGACTTTATCACCCCCACCCACTCGCTCGCACGGCAGGCCGCCTACGCCGTCGATCCTGGCGCACCACCCGTGTGCAACCTACGCGCCAAAACCAACAAGGTCGCCCCCGGCCGATACCCCTACGCCATTTATCGTTGGCAGAAAATTGGTCTGAAGGATGACTTCGCTTTCCAGCCAGTCTGTACCGATCCGATACTCGCCGGCGATCTTTTGACGCTGCTGGCATCCGCCCAGGCTGGCGAGACCAACCAACCACTGACCACTGATGAGGAAACCGCGCTGGAGCAGTCCCACTATCGGCTGTGGAGCGATGCGCGCGCTGAACACGTCGAACAGGTGCAGCAGCATTCCCGCACGCGCCTTGCGTCCCTCGACACGACGCATGCCGCGCGCCTGGCAGTGCTGGAGGAACAGCGTGACGCCAACGCCGACTCTCGTATTCGGCGCATGCGGGAGTCGCAGATCGAAGCGGCATATCGCGATTACGAGCGGCGGGCAACGGAATTGCAGAAGGCTCCAGAACAGGCCGATGTCATGAGCGAAGCTGTAGCGTTTGGGATTTTGATTCTGGAGAACGGTCAATGAACGAAGGGCTTGAAGCACTTGCTGCAAAGCGCAGAAAATGGATTGATGCCAATCGGGAGAACGGTTTTGAAGAGGGCATCAAGAATCTTTTGACCCAGATCTATCCGTATAAGGCCCACTTTATTTACGAGTTGCTACAGAACGCCGAGGACACGCACGCATCGGTGGTGCGATTCACCCTTGGCGCGCTGTCGCTGGATTTTGAACATAACGGCCCACGCATGTTCTCGCTGGCCGACGTGGATTCGATCACGAGCATTGGGGTCAGCACGAAGCGTGATGACCCCACCAGTATTGGCAAATTTGGCGTCGGATTCAAGGCGGTGTTTGCCTATACCAATACCCCAGAGGTTCATTCGGGCGGCTACCACTTCCGCATTCGTGATTTGGTAGTTCCCGACGCCGTAGGCCACCACACGCTTGGCAAGCAGGAAACGGTTTTCACTTTTCCGTTCGATCACCACCAAACGACAGCACGACGTGCTGGCCTCGAAATTTCACAGGGCTTGACAGCGCTTGGCGAAAACACACTATTGTTTCTTCGATACACCCAGAGGATCGAATACCTGATGCCTGATGGCGCACTCGGAACACAGGAGCGTATCGAACACGGAGGCGGACATATTGAAATTCGGTACAGCAGTCCTGGTAGCGCGGAAGCGAACAGCGATTGGCTGCGGTTCGAGAAAAGCGTCAAAGTGCTAGACGACGAGGGAAGAACAAAGGACTGCCGAATCGCTATTGCCTATCGGCTCGAAGCCGATGGCGACAACAAGAAGAAAAACGCTGGCTGGAGGATTGTGCCGCTGGATCAGGGACAGGTTTCCATCTTTTTTCCGGCGGAAAATGAAATCTCCAATCTGCGCTTTCATCTTCACGCGCCATTCGCCTCCACAGTCGCTCGCGACAGCATTCGCGAGTGTAGTGCCAACGACAGTCTTCGCGATCATCTGGCCGAATTGGTCGTCGAGTCGCTCTCGGCTATTCGAGGTCAGGGGCTGCTAGATGTCCGGTTTCTAGCAGTTCTGCCGAATCGCCAGGACAACATTCCGAACTTCTATCAACCCATCTGCGATGCAATTCTCCAAGCATTCAAGGACGATGAGCTGACCCCGACCAAGAGCGGCAGCCATGCTCCGGCGACCGGACTTTACCGTGGGCCTGCCAGGATTGTAGAAGTTCTGAGCGACGATGATCTGGCAGTCTTGGCCGAGGACGACGAGCTACGGCTATGGGCCGCCAACCCGCCCCAGCAGAATCAGCGGGAAGACCGTTTTCTCGACAGCCTTGGGATGGGCGAGTGGGGATGGGCTGAGATGACTGGGGCTCTGAGTTGGCCAAACGACAGGCAAGAGTCCATCGAGGAATGGGTCGCACAGAAGAATGATGCATGGGTGATGCGATTTTACGCATTGCTGGGCGAGGCTTGCGACGCACACGACGAGACCGTCATCGCAAATAGCCTTCGGATTGTCAGAGTGGAGTCGGAGGGAGGCGATGAGCATGTATCGGCGAGTCAGGCATTTTTCCCGCCGGGAGATGCGGCAACGCCACCCCGCTCCGATGTATGCTTTGTAAAGCCAACGGTTTATAACGTTGGGCGCTCCGAAGCAATTAAGCGGTACGCGACATCATTCCTTCAGCACGTCGGCGTGCGCCCGCTTGATGATAAAGTGGTCATCGAGAAGACGCTGGCGTTGTACCGAGGCAACCAACCACCGACGGTCAAGGCACACATCAAGCACATCCGGGAATTCATCATGTACTGGAAACGGAACCCCAATTCCAATGCCGCAATATTTGGCGAGATACCTTTTCTGGTGGCAGGAATCGTGCATGAAGGCAAGGTGATTATTTACCTGCCACCGAGCAGTCTGTGCATTGACTCACCGTTGGAAGAGACTGGTCTCGCTGATCTAGATGGCATCCACGGGAAATCTCAAATCTGGAGTGGTTACACATCGGAAATCAGTGCGAATATTCAGGCGGACTTGGTTGCTTTCCTCAAAGCTATTGGGGTGATGTACGAACTGCGAGTCGAACTACGAGAAGACTCTTACAAAAATCCTCACGCTCAGGACCTACAGCAGGATTATCGTCGGTCAGGCGTGAAGTGGACGTATACCGCTATCAATGAGGACTATTCAATCGCTGATATCAACGAATATCTTGAGGCGAAGTCCATTCCGGCCAGTCGTCTGATTTGGCATGCACTCATTCGCGCCGACCGAACATCTGCAACAGCACGTTTTCGTCCAAACCAACAGTACCCAATCAGGGCAACAGAGTCTCAACTTGTCTGCCAGCTCAAAGACCATTCCTGGATACCGGATAGGTCAGGGGTTTTTCGTACTCCGGAGGAAATGACCCAGGACGCTCTGCTCACCGATTTTCCATACGACGATCGTAATGGACTATTGACCGCGATCGGTTTCGGGGTAGACGCGAAGAAACGCACCGAGGAGTATCGGCAGAGAAATGAGCTTGCCCGATCATGGGGATTCGTTGATGCTGAATACATGGAACTGGTGCAGAAAGCGGTCAAAGGCAGAAGCAAGGAAGATTTGGCACGCATGGCGGGAGAGCGGGAATTCGCTGCTCGCGAAGACTTCCCGGAAAAGCCATCAGCCAATCCAGAGAGACGCCAACGACTGGCGGTCGAACGACGCGAGAATGCTCCAGCCAGAGAAAAGGTACAACGCGAACGTTCGATCGAGCCAGGGCTCGCCGGCATCAAGGCCGAAGCTAAGGCATATTTACGCGGCGCTTACACCAACGGCAATGGCAAGCTGATTTGCCAGTGTTGTCGTGATCCCATGCCGTTTAAATTGCCGAAGACAAATCAAGACTATTTTGAGGCCGTTCAGTTCGTGGACAAACTTGACAAGCAGTTCTATGAAAATTACCTCGCGCTATGCCCGATCTGTTCAGCGAAGTATCAGCATGCTTGCCAGACCGACACCGAGGCAATTAAACGTCACTTCATGGAACTACAGCCTGATGGCACTTCTTCGGTTGAAATTCAGGTTCAACTGGCTGGAACTATGGCATCGCTACGCTTTGTGGCGGTGCATGCACTCGACTTACATGCGGTAATCGGAATTCGGCAATGAAGATCAACGTCGAGTACAAAGATCGGCAGGGGAACTTGGAAATACGGAAGCTTCGAATGTCTCTACCTGCATTTCTGAAACATGCTGCAATTGCAGGACAGGGACCTAGACTTGGAATTCTTCCGAGCTTGGCACGTGGACTTGGCGTCCTGATGCTCTATGGACGCTACATCGATGCACCTTGTTGGTCTGAATGGTCTGGATTCAAGAAGGCCGGCCTTCAATTCGCCGATCCAACGGAGCAAGGGGATTTCTCGACGCTAGCTGGAAAGGCTCTTGCTGATTTCCTTGCCAAGCAGCTTCTCGGCGCGAAGTTTACCCACACATATGAAGCGGCGATGCATGTAAGGGGGTTACCAATTCCCGGACCTCGCCCGGATTTCTACTGCACGACGCCGACTCAGCAATTTTCAATTGAGGCAAAAGGGTACGCGCAGCGCACTGTGAGTGATGCTGAAATGAAACTACACAAGGCGCAGTCTCATGCGGGACCTATACCGGTCAATTTTTCGGTGGCATCGGTCGCCTACAACATTTATGACGTCCTTCAATGCAAGTTTCATGACCCGGTGGGCGAAGACGTTGAGTTCAGTCGTAGGGAGAACAACGCACTTGCCAAACAGTACTACCGTAACCTGCATGTAGGGTTGTCAGAGCACCTAACGCCGGAATCCATCAAGTACGAAGATCGACAGTTCGACGGATATGACATTTCGCCCTATCTCTTTACAGGACGACGCAATCGCCCAGTGACGCTATTGTTCGATTCGCGAATCATGGGAAACATCGAGCGCGAGAACATTCTCGAAGACGAATACTCTCGGATTGACGAGGGCGAAATTTACGCCGATGTTGATGGAATTGGAATGCGTGTTGGCTGACCATGCTGACCATGCTGAGCACATGACCATGGATGAACTCACCGGCACCAAAGCCGAAACGCTGATCGCCCGAATACTTGCCCGCCCCGAATCGGTTCACTTCGAGACCAAGCGCGTCTCGGGCAAGATGGTCGGCAAGGCGCTGGAAACCATTTGCGCCTTCGCCAATACCTTGGGCGGAACGCTGGTGCTGGGTGTCGAGGATGTGGCAAAGACGCAGGGCGTCGACCGACTGTTCGGCCTTGCCGAAAACATGGAAGCCGTGGACGAGTTGCGGCGCAAGGTGCTGACGCATCTCGTGCCGGCAGTCGATGGCTTGCGCTGGGTGCGCGTTGCCTGTCGTCTGCGCGGTGGCGCCGAGGGGCATATACTTCTGCTCGGCGTGCCGCAAAGCGTCAAGATTCATTCGCTTCTCGACGATGGCACATGGATGCGGTTGGATGCCAGCAATCGGGAAATGACGGCGTCCGAGATCTCCGAGCTTTCTTACAGGCGCGGCGTGATCAGCGCGGAAACAGAGCCTGTTGTCGTACCTTTCGAATTGCTGGATACGGAGACTTGGCGGCACTTCGCCGCGAACCGAGGTTTCGTGTCGGGTGATCAGGCCGACCGGCTGTTTCGTATCGGCCTGGCCAAACGTGTCGCCGGCGAATTGCAACCGACGAGAGCTGCGGTTCTGCTTTTCGCTGATGAACCCGGCGGCCTGCTGGCGGCCCAGCAGACTCGGGCAGACGTACGGGTGTTTCACTACCGAGGAAACAGCGTCGAGCCGGGCGCGGTACCCAATCTGATCAAGCCGCCCAAGACCATTGCCGGCCCCATCCTCGTGCAGATCGCGCGTGCCAACGGATATGTGCTTGATGAACTGGCTGCCGGTCTCACCTTGGCGGCATCCGGTTTCAAAACAGTTCATCGCTATCCGGAGCGGGTGATCAAGGAGGCCATCACCAATGCGGTGATCCACCGGGACTACCGGCTGAACCGAGATATTCACATTCGCATTTTCGACAATCGCATCGAGGTAGAGAGCCCCGGCCTCTTTCCTGGAGCCATTACGCCGGCCACGGTGGCTCAGGCGGGTTCGTTTTCGCGTAATCCGCTACTGGCGCGAAATCTCCGCGAATTCCCCGAGCCACCAAACGTGGACGCCGGCGAAGGCGTGCGAATGATGTTCGCGGAAATGCGCGCGGCGAATCTGTTCCCACCTTTTTTTGCGGAGACCCAAGCTACGGCTCAGCCTTCAGTGATCGTGACCCTGCTCAACGAGGAACGCCCCCCAGTCTGGGAACAGGTCAGTGACTGGATGGATCGAAACGGCCGCTTGTCCAATGGCGAGTTGTGCAAGATCGCCGATATCGATACCCTCAAGGCGTCAAAAATGCTGAAGCGCTGGGTGGAGCAGGGGGTGCTGGTTCGCGACGATTCCGGTGGAAAACGCCACACCGTATATCGGAAATCCTTGCCTACATCCATCGGTGATGAATGGGGTGATTCATTATCCGGGGTCTGAGATAATGAAATCGGAGTTACGATAAAGTGTCTTATAAACAGTTTGTTGCGGACGGTTTCATTATCCGGTCTGCGGTGGCAGGATGATCCGGCAATACCTTGCACCGATAGCGCGTTGGGGCCTGGATCGACAACGCACTGGCAAATCCAAATGGGGAGCGGGCATAGGCACTGATTCTATTCACGTACTGGACATCCGATCGCTATGAGCACGACGAAGAACCTCAAACTCGGCTGGATCGGCCTCGGCCGCATGGGCGAGGCCATGACCCGGCGCCTGTTGCAGCAGGACTGCGACCTGTCGGTATGGAACCGCACCCGCAGCAAGGCCGAGCCGCTGGTCGGGCAAGGCGCCAAGCTGGTCGCCGGTAAGCCCGATCTGGCCTCCTGCGACATCGTATTCACCATGGTGTCCACCACCGACGACCTGAAGGAAGTGCTGTTCGGCGCGGGCGGCCTGCTATCGAAGGCGGCCAGACCGAAGATGGTGATCGACAGCTCGTCGATCTCCCAGGAAGGCTCGGCCGAGGTGCGCGCCGAGCTGGAGAAGCGCGGCGTCGACTACCTGTGCGCGCCGGTGTCCGGCAATGCCAAGGTGGTCAAGGCCGGCAAGCTGCTGGTGGTCGCCTCCGGTCCCAAGGCGGCCTATCAGGCAGCCAAGCCCTACCTGGCGATGCTGGGCCGCAGCGAAATGTGGGTGGGGGAGGGCGAACTGGCGCGCATCTGGAAGATCGCCCACAACACCATGTTCGGCGTGGTCATCCAGAACCTGTGCGAGATCACCGTGCTGGCGGAAAAAGCCGGCATTCCGCGCCACGTGTTCCTCGAGGCGATCAACAACAGCGTATTGGGGTCGATGTACACCAAGTACAAGACCCCGACCCTGGTAAACCTCGGTTTCGATCATGTCACTTTCACGCCGAAGCTGCTCTTGAAGGATATGGATCTGGGCATGAGTACGGCCAAGATCTACGGCGTGCCGATGCCGGCGGCGGCGGCCACCCGTGAGTCGATCGCCGGCCTGGTCGGCCGCGGCTACGAGGACATCGATTTTTCGGTGCTGCTGGTCGAGACGGCGAAGAGCGCGGGCCTGGAATTGAAGTCGGAGAATGTCGAGATCAGCGACGGATTGTCCTGAGCGAAGTTTCCCGGTGACGCAGCCGGGATTTCCCCAATCAGAGTTAGCGGCGTGCGCGCCGCCCCCTTGGGCACACCAGCCGCGGCAAACGATTGCTTGCCGCGGTTGGTGCGCGTATATCTATTTCGGTCCCGAGACCGGCGCCGACGGGAACGGCTGACCGCCCGGACCCGCCTTGAAATTCAGCGGACTGATCGCAGCCTGCTGCCCAATACCAGGCTTGCTCCAGTCGCACACACCGGCAGAAAACACGGCTTGCAGCCGTGCCAACTGAGCGGGCGTCAATTTGCCGCTGTACGCTGTCGAGTCAAACGGCTTCAACTGACATTTCAGCACATCCTCGGTACGGGCGCCGCCGGCAACCTGTCGCGGCGAACTGCGGACCGCCAAGTACAAGTCGGCGTCGCACTGGGCCATATCGGTCACCTTGGTGGTCTGCGCGGCATCGCCGCTGAGCAGGCAATAATCGACCGCCGTAGTCGGCTTGGCATTGCGCACTTTCTGCTCGATGCCGGCGCTGCTGGTATCGGCCGTTAGCGTCGTCAACCAGCTGTCCATGGCCTGGAAGGCGTCGGTCGCGAGCGCCGTAGGCGCGGAAAAACCGGATCGTCCGAAACGCCACATCACCTGATTGGCATGACCCCCGCCATCCCGGTCGAGCCGGTCGCGAATCGAGAAGCTACGCCATTGGTGATGGATGCCAAACAAGGCAACCCCTTGCAGCGAAGCTGCCGGCGTGGTTCCGAAACCGGGCGGCACATTGATCACCGAATCGTCATAACCGCGCATGTCGATGATGGCAGTCTTGGCCAATTGTTTTCCGCTCATCACGAGGCCAGCTCGGTATGCAATATCGAGCGCCTGGGCATCCGCCACGGAGCGCGCACTGACCAGGTTGGAATCACGATCGACGCCGCCGACCAACTCGTTGAGCGTCACAAACTCTTCGCCGCTGATGCTGTTCGCCAGCAGCGACTTCAAACCATACTGCACGCCGGTATTGTCGCGCGTGTCGTTGGCCGTCACCTGCCCGCTGACCTTGCCGAAGATCGATTCGCTCCAAGACCATGCGTTGCAGCGCGCACCGTTGGGATTGGTGATCGGGTCATATGCCAGGCCCGCCGGAATCTGGCAATTGTTGGTGGACGTCGCCGACTGAGCAATCGCCCCGCTATCGTTGGCGCTGACCGCCACGGTGCGTTGGAAATAGTTGCCGGCCTTGCCATTGCTGCCGAACGAGTTATACCAGCCATGGCAGGCACTCTGGTCGAGATGGCCGTTGATCGCCGCTTTCCGGGCATTGATTTGCGCCGTGGTGTAACCGGCCGCGGTCATCAGCGCGGTCCATTGAGGCTTCTGATACGCTTCGACCAGCAGGACGCAGTCGCTGACTTCGATGCCGACCGTTTCCGAATCCGCGAAGGTACAAGAAACCGTGACCCCGTCCAGAAGCCCCGGGGAAATCGAGGCATTCATATTGGAGTTGATGGAGCCGCCGGAACAGCCATTGCCGATGGTGAATTTGATCGGACCGTAGTTGTCGGCAATGTGTTCCTTCATCATCATCACGGTCTCGGTCATCATTACCCGATTGGAATTCTGCAGTGAGTCGGTCATGCTGTTGGCGACGACCATGTATCCCCGCGACAGCGATTTGTTGTCCGTCCAGGCGGTCGCCGGGCGGAGCTGGCGACGCGGTTGCCCGGTACTGGCCCCGAAGTTGTACAACACCTTGGTGTTCCACTGCGCCTGGCGGTTGACCGCGGTCCAGGGCTTGGTCGGGTCGAACAACACGGCGATGTCATAAATGCCGCGATTCATGGTGCCACGCTCGACGCGCACGATATACGGCACGGTCGCGCCGCCATCCACTGTCGTTGTGGCGAGGTCGCCAGGCGCCGCAGCGGAGGGGTCATAAGGCTTGAAGCACAGGTTCGCAGCGGGCGTTGCGCTGGTCGCCGGCGTGGTGCTGGTAAAGGCCACCGCAGGGCTTGGATCGGGCAAAGCGAACGAACATCCGGCCACGGTGGTCTTGTAATACAGTTTGAATTCGGTCGCGATATTGCACTGGGCGTCGGTGGCGGCAGTGCTTAGGCCGCTGGCATTGGTCGCCGGAGCGGATGCGGTGGCGCCTTGCGGCACCGGTGTAGCGCAAAAAAACGGCAGTAGCTGGGCGCCGGAGAACAATGGGCCGCCGCGCGGCGCATTGGTCACCGTCAACTTGGCGGAACTGGCGCCATAGGCCGACGCCGAAATCACGTTGTCACCGTTTTTCAGGCCGGTGATCAGACCGCTCAATTTTCCGTCGCTGCGTTGGGCAAAGCTGGCCGAAACGTCGCGACCATCGACATCCACTTTCAGGCTTGAAGCCTCGACCCCGGGCGGCAGCACCACCTGGATCATTGCGTCGCCACCGCTGATCAAGTCAGCGCGGTTGGACATGGTCTTGATTTCAAGCAGCGGGCCGGCGGTATCGGTGCCGCCGAGCATGCAACCTGTCAAGGCCAGCGTGCAGGTCAATGTGACGAGCCAAGGGAAGGGCGTCTGTGTGGACAGTCGGTCAGGTTTGCTCATGAATGCCTCCGAATATTATTGGTATTAGTTCTGCAGAGCGAAATGTCATTTCGCGCGATCTCATATTAGGCGTGGGAGTTGGGTGCGTCAAGATGCGCAAATCAGGATGCGCAAATCAGGTCGGCGTAAATCAGGTCTTCAATGCAGCGTCCGTTTCGCCACACTGCGGCGGTGGTTGCGATGGTGATTTTGCGGTGAACGGCGGATTTAACCCGGCTGCAAGATTAGTCCGCAATGCTTGGACCGCCAGTGCCCCCACTTGGGTCTGGAGTACTAGCCGAGCGACCAGACCTTTTCCCAGCGCGGCACGCGCGGATGGTGTGAAGGAATGTAGGTATAGCTGCGGATGTTGTTGGCGGTCCGGGTGGTGTCGCGCAGGGCCGGTTCGCCGATGACTTCGCCCCCCGCGTTGAGTACCGCGACCACACTGCGGGGACCGCCGTTGCCGTGGGTGAAATTGGCGACGATGGCGATTTCACGGCTGGCCAGGCGGACCAGGGTTCCGGGCGGATAGTTGCCCAGCAGCCGGCGCAGCGTCGCCAGCACCGACATGTCCAAGCGCATGCGCTCGCGCGTCAGCAGTTCCTGGATGGCGTCATGCGGATACTTGGCCGGACGGTTGGGACGGGCGCTCACCAGGGCGCACCAAACGTCCGCCGCCTTTAGCACCCGCGCCTCGACACAGATGTCCTGTCCCGACAGGCCGTGCGGATAGCCGGTGCCGTCCATGCATTCGTGGTGCTGTTCGACCGCCTCGATCCACTGGATGTCGGCGCCCTTGGAGTGCGCCAGCAGCTCTGAGGCCAGGATCGGATGCCGGGCGATGTTGATGCGCTGGCCCATGCTCAGGTGGGCGCGCGCATTCAGCAGGTCGTCCTGTAGCAGAAAAGATGGAAGGTTCATCAGCAGCGCCGCCCGGGCGATGGTCATCTGCTGAGCGGCGCTCAGGTTCAGGGCCTCGCCGAGCAAGACGGCCACCACTGCCGCATGAAAGGCGTGGTGCATAGCCGGGCTTCGCATCAGCATGCGTCCGGCCATGCCCAGGCACATCTCGGGATAGACGTGGATGTGATCCACCAGCCGGGCGACCAGCCCGTGGGTGTTTTCCACGTCCTGCTGCTTGCAGCTCCAGGCTTCGACCAGCTCGTCGAACTCGTTGGCCATTTGCTGCAGGCGCACCAGCGGGGAAGTGCTGGCCGCTTGAGGCGCATGGGCTTCCGGGCGGTGATGTCCCGGGTCGCTGGATTCCTGTGGATTGGCCGCAGAAACGAGGTGCAGGATGGGCTGGGGGTTAGGCATGACCCGGATGCAGCAAGAACTCTGCCAACTGACTGCAATGCCCCAAGACGCAACAGGGCGTTGGCCGCGGGCCCACTGGCCGGGCCCCGGGTGACTGCCTCTTCCCAGGCGCGGCAATAACTGCCGCCTCACCCCCCCAAAACCGCGTCCCACAGCAACTTGAGTCCTACCAGCAGCAACAGCCAGGTCAAAACGAGGTTGTAGGTGCGTTGGTCGAGTTTGTGCAGCAGCTTCAAACCGATCCAGTAACCGATGGGCACGATCGGCAGCAGCACCGCGGACGTCGCCAGATTGTGCCAGTCGAGCAGGCCCAGCGCGGAATAGGGCGCCAGTTTGACGAAATTCACTACCGAGAAGAAGATCGTCGTGGTGCCGACCAGCAACATCTTGTCCAGAGCCTGCGGCAACAGGAACTGCATCAGCGGCGGACCGCCGGCGTGTGAAACGAAACTGGTGAAACCGGAAACCGTGCTCCAGAACCATCCCTTGGCCGTCGAGGCGGTTTGCGGCAGCAGGACCGCCCGGCCTTTGCGGAAGCGGTCAACGGCGAACAGGACGGACTCTATGCCGATGATGAAACGTATCCAGCGTGCGTCGATGAGATTGAAAGTGAGCGCACCGAGAATGATGCCCAGGATGGCACCCGGCAAAATTATCCGCAGGTTGGCGCGATCGAAACTGCCACGGAACACCACCAGTCCAATGGCGTCGCAGGTCAGCAGGATCGGCAGCATGATCGCGGCCGCTTGCTGCGGCGCGACCGTCAATGCCAGCAAGGGAACAGCTATTCCACCGGCAGTCCCGAAACCGGCCTTCGAGATGCCAATGACGAGGACCACGAAACCGGCGATGAGGTAGAACCGCGGGTCTGAGATCATGCGGGCTCTCGATCGGCGGTTAGCTGCCTTGTCAATCCGCCGGGAAATGTTGAACAAGCCACCGCCAAATTCAGCGGTGAACCCAAGTCGGAATGGAATCGCGATGGGAAGGTGATTTTCAATGGATAACGGGTGTTTCTTGAGTCGTGGGGCGGGAATTTACCCTCTTTCCACTGGTCTTGCCGGCAGGTTCCCGATCTATGCGGGAACGAATTTGGCGCCAGTGCGATAAGATGAGCTATTGAGCTTCTTTCCACGGGCCCCCGCAAAAAACTGCCATGATCCCTATCACCATCCGCCAGTTGCAGTATTACGTTGCCGTCTACGAGGAAGCAACATTCTCGAAGGCGGCGTTGCGAGAACATTGCTCGCAACCGGCGTTGAGTGCGCAAATCCGCAATTTGGAGCAGATCCTGAACCTCTCGTTGCTCGAGAGATCGGTAAACGGGGTTATGCCAACGGCGGCCGGACAGCGTTTCTATCGTCATTCCGTGACGATCTTGCACGCGGTCAACTCGGCCAAGCTCGAGATGGAGGAGGTGAGCGGACAGGTCGCCGGCCAGTTGCGGGCCGGCCTGATCCCATCGGTGATGCGGGGCCTGATGCCGTCCTTCCTGCCTGCATTCATCGACACCTACCCGATGATCGACATCAGGCTGATACAGGGTTTCAGCGATATGCTGGCGGAACTGGTGCTGGCGCAGGAAATAGAGTGCGCGGTGGTGCTGGAACCTCCAAAACACGAGGGTATCGAGATCACCAAGCTCTCGGAAGGCAGCATGGTGCTGATCAGCAGCCCCATCCTCAACTTCAAGCGCGGCGAAGCGCTACGGCTCCACGAGCTGCCGCCGCTGAACCTGGTGGTTCCATCGCCCAATCACACCATGCGCCGGAACATCGAGCGCCGCATCTGGACCAAGGAAATCCCCGTTGGTCGCATCCTGGAGATGGATTCGGTCCACGGCATGATCGACTTCGTAAGTAACTCGAAGTGGGCAACAATCCTGCCGCTGGTGGCGGTGGCGTGCGACCTCGAATCGGAGCGGCTGTGCATAAACCCGATCTCCGAGCCCTATCTTGAGGCGGACCTCTACCTCATCAATCTGAAGCGACAGCCGCTTACCGCACTGGCGCAGTTGTTCGTCAACGGCTTGCGGCAGCACGCCGGAGCGATTGGCGGCTCGGCGCTCAACTGAAGCGTCCTAGTTTTGTCGTAAATCTCTTGGGATAGTCCTAAATCGTGAGTTTGCCACGTCGAGTCGTGGCCCCCGAGCTGCTGGTAATCCACTCACACGCGTCGATGCGCGTGCTTGCCCGAAGCGCAGCCGCAGGGGCAGGAATTGGAACTGATATCGACAAGACGGCCACGGCGATTCTTGCTGGTCCGGACCGACATCTGCAAGACGGGCAGCCGTCCCACGCTCGACGATTCGCAGCGAGGACAATGATTGCTTCCGCCGTCCGAGTGCACAACGATCACTTCGAAAGTGTTGCCGCAGTCGGCGCACAGGTAATCGAATATTCCTAGAGTCATGATGTTGCCCTGCGACCGCAGGCCGCAGGGCGTTCCTCCGTTCAGCAGTTGATGACGGTGATTTCCTTGATGGGCCACCTCGAGAGGATTTCGACCCCGGTCTTGGTGACGTGGATCACCTCCTCGATGCGCACTCCCTGTCCCTCTCCGTCACCCTCCTGGGTCTCGATCGCGAAGGTCATCCCCTCCTCGATTGCCATCGGGTGCTCCAGAGAGCAGCCGCGCCAGACCAGCGGCGGCTCATACAGCGTCAAGCCAATGCCGTGGGCCCAGTTGTTGCCGGCGGTCTGATCCTCATGCACGACTCCGATGTCGCCCCAGACATCCGGCCCCGCCGGCCAGCGCGCGGCGATGTCCTTGGTGGTGATGCCGGGACGGATGACGCTGATGGAGTCGTAGAGCCAGTCATAAGCGCGCTGGTAGGCGGCCTTGGTCGCCTTGGACGGCTCGCCGATGCTGAACGTCCGGTAATAGCAGGTCTTGTAGCCGTTCCACGCGGTGTTATAGACGTCCATGTAGATGACATCGCCATGCGCCAGCCGGCGCCCGGTCGAGTGGCGCAGGTTCGGCCAGGTGTAGGGCCCGGAAGTGCAGAACACGCCCGAGTGCACCTCGCCGCCGTTCTTGTAGCAGGCCTTGAAGGCCTCACCGAGGATCTCGTTCTCGCTGACCCCGGGTCGAGCTGTCTCGGTCAAGGCGTGGAACATGGCGTCGCCGATGGTGCAGGTATTGCGCAGGCACTCGATCTCCTCAGGCAGCTTGTTCTTGCGGGCCGCCAGCATCGCCATAAAGCCATCGCCGCTCGTCTTGATGCCCTTCGCCTCGAACGCCGAGGTGATGTATGGGTCGGCGAAATCCATCGCCAGCACTTCCTTTTGCACACCGGCCCGCTTGAGTTCGGCGCAGATCTGGTCGACAAAGCGGACCACCGCCGCCTTGTGGGCCGAATCCCCCATGCAACGTGCCAGCCAGCCCATTCCGGTGAGTGCGTAGCGCACGTTTTCTTTCGGCAGCCAGGGTGAATTGCGCTGCGTGTGGTAACTGATGTCGCCTTGCTCGTAGATAATCGGATGGGAGTCGCCGCGCAGCAACAGCGAGTAGCGCAGGCCCGAACTTGGCGTGGTCCAGGGCGGCGTATAGGTGGCGGTGATGTAACGGGTGTTCCATTCGTTCAAGGACAGCAGAGCACCAAACTGGCACTTGTCAAACAACTCGGCCTTGGCGCGGGCGAGGCGCCCCTCGCGCAGGGCCGTCATATTTACGCCTTCTATCCAATCCTGCGCCTGGAACGGATACGATTTACCGTATGCATCTGTCATGGTCTTTCCTCCTCATGGTGAATGGGCAACCGCCTAAGCTTTTCCGACTGACGCCGATCACACTAACAAAGTGGACGTCGCCGCAATAGACATATTTTGTTATGGGAAATATCACAAAATAAGATGGTCGTCAGCTTGGAACTGCGGTAGTGTGGCGTCAGTGTCCGCTTGCTTGAATTCCCGACGCAGGGGCAACGGCTTTCGAGCACTGGCTGCATTGCTGCAATGCACGAAGGCCCGTGCGGAGCAATGATCGATGGATACAACATCCGCTGCCCGCGCGATGTTTCACCATGCCTATGGTCTTGGGAGCAAAGATATGCCGCGACGATTTGACGCCAACAGATTCGCTATGGATCATCTGCGGATGACCGCGGAGAAATGCAAGAATTGGGGCCGTTGGGGTCCCGACGACGAGATCGGCACACTCAACTTCGTTACGCCCGAACGCATCGTTGAGGCGGCAGGGTTGATCAAGCGCGGCAGGATTTTCTCGCTAGCACTGAACTTCGACCGGAACGGGCCGCAGCGGGGCCTCTGGGGCAACCGCTACAATCCGATACATACCATGCTGGCTACCGGCACCGACGCCGTATCGGGCAATCAGGACGCCGGCGGCCTGCGCTATGCCGACGATTCGGTAAGCATGCCGCTGCAGTGCGGCACACAGTGGGATGGATTGGGCCACATCTTCTACGGCGAGAAAATGTGGAATGGCTACGATGCGCGCCTGGTCGACTCCAACGGAGCGAGGAAGAACGGCATCCATAAGACCCGCAACCGCATGGCGGGCCGTGGCGTCCTCCTTGACGTCGCTCGCCATTGCGGTGTGGGCTGCCTGGAGGACGGCATGGCAATCACCTGCGCCGACCTCGATGCGACTGCCAGCGCTCAGGGCGTGGAAGTCCGGCCCGGCGATTTTGTCATCGTCCGCACCGGGCAGATGGAGCAGCGTCTCGCGTCCGGCGAGTGGGGTGGTTACGCGGGAGGGGACGCTCCAGGGCTGGCGTTTGAAACGGCGGAATGGGTCCACCGCAAGGAAATTGCGGCGATCTGCACCGATACCTGGGGGTGCGAAGTGCGACCCAACGAGACCGACGACGCGTCGCAGCCTTGGCACTGGGTGGTAATCCCGATGATCGGCATCACCATGGGTGAGATCTTCTATCTGAAGGATCTCGCCGACGATTGTGCCGGCGATCAGGTTTACGAATTCTTCTTTTGCGCACCACCCTTGCCGATCACCGGCGCAGTGGGTTCGCCGATCAACCCACAGGCAATCAAATGACTGGCGGCACCCGCCCGCAGTCGAAAACATTACCGAGCACATTCGATGATTGAACATTTGAAGAAGGGCAAGTCGATCGAGGCCAAGGAGGAGATCCAGGACCTTGTCCGCAGCACCGTCGAGGGCATCATCGGCGACGTTGCGAAGCGCGGCGACGATGCCGTCCGGATGTATTCCGAGAAGTTCGACAAATGGAATCCCCCCTCGCTACGCTTGACCGAGGGGCAGATTCAGGATTGCATCGACTCGATCGGCCACCGGGCGGTCGAGGACATCAAGTTTGCTCAGACCCAGATCAAGCGTTTCGCACAAATTCAAATGATGTCCCTGCGCGATGTCGAAATCGAGACCCTGCCGGGAGTCGTTCTTGGTCATAAGAACATTCCGGTAAATTCGGTGGGTTGTTACATTCCCGGTGGTAAATATCCGCTGCTCGCGTCGGCCCATATGAGCGTGATCACGGCCAAGGTTGCGGGCGTGAAGCGGGTGATTGCCTGCGCTCCCCCCTTCGAGGGGAAGCCGGCTGCGGCGATCATCGCCGCCATGTCATTGGGCGGAGCCGATGAAATCTACGCAATCGGTGGGGTGCAGGCGGTGGCCGCAATGGCCATCGGTACCGCGACCGTCAAACCGGTAGATATGCTGGTCGGGCCTGGCAATGCCTACGTGGCTGAAGCCAAGCGCCAACTCTTCGGGCGCGTCGGTATCGACCTATTTGCCGGCCCGACCGAAACCATGGTGATCTGCGATGACACGGTCGATGCCGAGCTGGTTGCGGTGGATTTGCTCGGCCAGGCCGAACACGGCCCGGATTCACCCGCAATCTGCGTCACCACCAGCAGAAAAATTGCCGCAGAGCTCCCTGCCGCGATTGAGAATGTGCTCGCGCGCCTTGACACCGCTCCGGTCGCCAGCGTTGCGTGGCGCGATTACGGCGAGATCATCCTGTGTGACAACGATGAAGAAATGGCGCAGGAGTCGGATCGCATCAGTTCTGAGCACGTCCAGGTCATGACCCGGGATCCGGACTGGTTTTTGGGTCGTTTGACAAATTACGGTGCGCTGTTCCTCGGCGCGCGCACCTGTGTTTCATACGGAGACAAGGTCATCGGTACAAATCACACCTTGCCTACCAAGGGCGCGGGCCGTTATACCGGGGGCTTGTGGGTCGGGAAGTTCATCAAGACCCACACCTACCAACGCATCCTCGACGACCAGGCCTCGGTGCTGATCGGCGAGTATTGCTCGCGCCTGTGCGCGCTGGAGCATTTTTCCGGCCACAAGGAGCAAGCCGACATTCGGGTGCGACGGTTGAAGGTTCCGAGAGGTGAGAGATCGTAGCAATGGAATCCCTGTCGAACCGGGTGGCACTGGTAACGGGTGGGGCAGGCGGCATAGGATCGGCTGTCTGTCAGGAGTTGGCCGCTGCGGGAGCCGCCGTAGTTGTCGGCTACAGAAACTCGTCCGAGCAGGCTGATGCTCTGGTTGCGAGGCTACCTCAAGCAGCGTTGCCACACGCCGCATTGAGCGCACCAATGACCGACAGCGCAATCCTGGGAGAGCTCGCGGCGGAAGTCGACCGTCGCTACGGTCGCTGCGACATTCTGGTAAATTGTGCGGGAACAACCCGCTTCGTGCCGCATGACCGCCTGGACGAGCTGGACGATGCGTTGATAGACGAAATCCTCGCGACCAACGTGCGCGGGCCATTTGCAACCGTGCGTGCGTTGCATTCGCTGCTGCGGCGCAGCGGCGATGCCCTGGTGGTAAACATCTCTTCGATCGCCGCCACCACCGCCATGGGCAGCAATATCATGTACTGTGCATCCAAGGCGGCACTCGACAACATGACCAAATCGCTGGCTCGTGCCCTGGCACCGGAAGTAAGGGTGGTTTCGGTGTCACCCGGGCTGGTCGGGACGGAATTCGTCAGAAAGATGGACCAGGCTTGGCGCGACGAGCAAACCGCGCGAACACCGTTGCGACGGCTGGCGACGCCGCAGGAAATAGCCAGGGCCGTAGTGGCCATGGCGACAAGCCTGACATTCGCAACGGGGGCCATCATCCCGATCGATGGCGGCCGCCCTCTTGGATGAAGGAGAGTCCTTGGCCAAAACCTTGATATCCGAGTTTTCTTCACCGCTGTTGTTGGTACCGCGACGCTGCCGCCGAAGCAGTGCGCCACATTGATCCATATCCCATCAAAGGAGGTTCATCATGAATGAAACAAACAATACCCGCCGCAAGCTGGTTCTTGGCGCCGCCGCCGCCGCAACGTCGCCATTCTGGCTCAACGTCGCCCGCGCACAAGGCGCTCCAATCAAGATAGGATTCCCGGTGCCGCTCACCGGTCCATTCACCGTCGAGGCGCAGGATCAGGTACGCGCCGCGGAAATAGCCGTCAAGGAGTTTAACGAAGCGGGCGGGCTGAACGGGCGGATGGCCGAGTTGGTCGTCCGCGACGACAAGCTGAACCCAGGCGAAGCCGCGACGCGGGCGCTCGAACTGATAGAGAAAGACCAGGTCAACTTTATCGTTGGTTCGCTGTCATCGGCGACGCAGTTGTCGACCAACAACATCACCAAGGCACGCAAGATCCTGTTCAACTCGATCAGCCAGTCCGACACCATCAACGAGGTCAAGGACTGGAGCCCGTACACCTTCCACGAGGCCCTCAATCCGCACCTTACCGGGGGCGCAGTGGGCCGTTATGCATTCCCGAAATTCGGCAAGCGCATTGTCTATCTTACCGCCGACTACGCCTACGGCCACGAGATGGTGCGCGGCTTTCAGACCGCCGGGAAACTGCTGGGAGCAGAGACCCTGGCAGACATTCGCCATCCGCTTGGAGCATCGGACTATTCGGCTTTTTTGCCGCGCATCCAATCGCTCAAGCCGGACATTCTGGTGTTGTGTAACTTTGGACGGGATTTGGTGAATTCAGCCAAGCAGGCAACCGACTTCGGACTCAAAGCCAATACCAAGATCATCGCGCCGATCCTGCTATATACCGCGCGCCAGGTCGGCGGACCGGAAGCGTTCGAAGGTATCCTCGGCGGCACTTCCTACTATTGGCGCCTCGAAGACACCGTGCCGAGCGCCAAGGCATTCAACGACAGATTCCGCAAGGCCCACGGCGGGTCCGTGCCCTCCGATTACGGCGCGCTGGGTTACGCCGGCGTACGCACCGTGCTGGCGGGCGTGAAGAACGCAGGCACCACCGACACCGAGAAGGTCATAGCAGCGATGCGCGCCCTCAAGTACGACTTCTACAAGGGCGCTCAGTACTATCGCGCCTGCGATCACCAGTCGGTCCAGTCGGTGCTGATCGTCGAGTCCAAGTCGAAGGACATGAAAGACAAGAACGACGTCTTCAACATTGTTTCGGTCGAAGCGCCGAACGAGAAGAACCTGCGCAGCTGTAGCGAACTCGGGCACCAAGCATAGGGCGTGTCCGACGCGACGCGATCCCGGTCGAGTGTATCGCCGGGATCGCATTGCGCATAGCGTGATCGAACCACAAGAATGTTTGACCTCAAGCTACTGATCCTTCAGATGGTCACGGGAGTGGCGCTCGGCTCGGTGTTCGTGCTGCTCTCAATCGGCTTGTCGCTGATCTTTGGCATGTTGACCGTGGTGAATTTCGCCCACGGTGCCTATTTCATGGTCGGCGCCTACGTCGGTGTCTACGCCTTGAACGTGACCGGAAACTTCTGGGTCAGCCTGGTCGTGGTGCCGCTGGTGGTCGGTGTGCTGGGACTGCTCACCGAGCGTTTCCTGGTCCGGCCGCTGTATGGACGTGGCATCGACTATCCCTTGTTACTGACTTTTGGGCTCTCCTACGTCATGATGGACCTGACCCGCATGATCTTCGGCAGCGATGGACAGCCCATCGGTACCCCGCCCGGGCTACGTGGCGCGGTGGACATCGGCGTCGGCAATTTTCCGTTATACCGGCTGTTTCTCATCGTCGCCACGGCGATCATCGTCGCCGCGCTGTGGCTGTTCATCGAGAAAACGCGCTTCGGATTGATCATTCGTGCCGGTGCGCGCGATCCCGAAATCGTCCGTGTGCTGGGTATCGACGTGTCCAAAGCGTGGCTGCTGGTGTTCGGGCTGGGCACAGCCATTGCCGGCCTGTCGGGCATTCTGGCGGCGCCGATCCGCGCCGTGACCCCCGAAATGGGGATTCCGGTTCTGGTCGAATCTTTCGTCGTCACCGTCGTCGGCGGCATGGGATCCTTGCCCGGGGCGATAGTCGCCGGGCTGCTGGTCGGAATCGTCTACAGCTTGTCGTCACTCTACGTCCCGGACTTCGCCGACACATCGATTTTCGTGCTGATGGCGCTGGTGCTGCTGGTGCGGCCACAGGGACTATTCGGCCGCGCCGGGTTGATGAGTTGACGATGCGCAACGCCGTCCTGAATGGAATTTCGCGCCACCGCGTGGCCGCCGTTACAGCCTTCCTGATCGTTTTCCCGTGGCTGATGCCGTACGAGGCCTTGGCGGTCAACGTGCTGATTTTCGGCCTCTATGCGATGGGCTTCAACCTGCTGTTTGGCTATACCGGGATGCTTTCGTTCGGTCATGCCGCTTTCCTGGGCGTGGGTAGCTACGGTACCGGCATCGTCATGGTGCATTACGCCTGGCCGTGGTACCTGGCGATCCCGGCAGGAGTGGTGTTGGCCGCGCTGTTCGGGCTGGTTATAGGCTGGATGGCGATCCGCACGCGCGGCATCTACTTTGCGATGGTGACGCTGGCTCTGGCGCAATGCGTCTACTTCATCTTCTACAAGGCGGAATCCCTTACCGGCGGCGAGAATGGACTGCGCGGGATCAAACTTGAGAAGATCGATGTTCTGGGCCTGCAAATCGATTTGCTCAACCCGACCAACAAATACTACTTTTTGCTGATTTTCGTGGTGATGACGCTGTGGTTCGTTTCGCGCATCCTCGCGTCGCCCTTCGGCGCGGTAATCGAAACAATACGCGAGAACGAAAAACGCAGCGCAGCGTGCGGCTACGACGTTGCCCGCACCAAGCTGGTGGCATTCGTCCTGTCGTCGGCGATCTGCGGTCTGGCCGGCAGTTTGCGCGCACTGCATCTGTCCGTGGTGCCGGTGGATTCCCTTCATTACCTCACCTCAGGCCATGCGGTGATGATGGCGCTGCTGGGCGGCATGGGTACCTTCTTCGGCCCCTTCGTCGGAGCTGCGGCGTTCCTGCTGATTGAAGATGTCGTCACCAATATCACCAAGTACTGGCAGCTTGTCGCCGGTGCCGTATTCATGACTTTCGTGCTCTTCTTCCCGCGCGGAATCTGGGGCTCGATCCTGCATTGGCTGAGGCATCGATGAATTCGAACGAGCTTCCCGCAGCTATCCCGGCGAATAGCGGATCTCGCGGGACGATGGTCGAGTCGACCGGGATGCCGACGCAGAAGGCTGATCAGCCCATTCTCGTCACCGAGAACGTCACCATGCAATTCGGGGCTTTTGTTGCCCTGAACAATGTATCGGCATCGTTCGAGTCGAACAAGCTGACCGCAATCATCGGGCCCAATGGCGCCGGCAAGAGCACCTTTTTCAACGTGGTCAGTGGTGCATTCGCTCCAACGCATGGGCGCGTACGATTTCAGGGGCGGGATATTACCGGGATGGCGCAGCATGAGTTTGCGCGCCTGGGTATTGCCAAGAGCTTTCAGATCACCAATGTATTTAGCCTGCTTTCGGCCCATGAGAACGTGCGAGTTGCCGCGCAGATGCGCCAGACGCGGTTTGAATTGCTGCGTCCCCGTGCCGACCTGAAGGATCTCATCGACAAGGCCGATGCACTGCTGCACCGCGTGGGCCTGACCGGCCTGCGCGACAAAAGGGCCGGCGACCTGGCGCATGGACAACAGCGCTGCCTCGAAATCGCCATGGCTCTCGCCAGTGAACCGCGGCTGCTGCTGCTCGATGAGCCGACCGCGGGCATGTCTCCGGAAGAGACTCTGGCGATGATGGACCTTATCACCAGCCTGGCCGAAGAACGCACCGTCATTCTGGTCGAACACAAAATGAAGCTGGTGATGGGTATCTGTCAGCGTCTGATCGTTCTGCATCATGGCGAGTTTCTCGCCGAGGGGACGCCGGACGATATCCGCACCAACGACGAAGTTAAGCGGGTCTATCTGGGACAGTCAGCCTGATGCTGAAAGTAGACAACCTCAATGCCTGGTATGAGCACAGCCACGTGGTCCAGGGCGTCTCATTGGAAGTAAAGGCCGGTGAGATCGTCACGATCATGGGCCGCAACGGCGCCGGCAAGACCACGACCCTGCGTTCGATCATGGGTCTGGTGGCCAAACGCAAGGGCAGCGTGGTATTCGACGGCAAGGAGATTCTGGCCCAGCCGACGCACCGGCGTTTTCACCATGGTCTGGGTTATGTACCCGAGGAACGTCGCATTGTTCCCGGACTCTCCGTCCTCGAGAACTTGCGGCTCGGGCTGCTGGCGGTTTCCAGTCGCGGCGATGAGGAAGCAATCATCGATCGCATCGCCCAGACCTTCCCGCGGCTGAAGGAGCGGCTCTCCCAGGACGGTACCTCGCTTTCCGGCGGTGAGCAGCAGATGCTCGCGATTGCGCGAGCGATGGTTTCAAATCCCAAGATGATTCTGCTCGACGAGCCATCGGAAGGAATCATGCCGATTCTGGTCGATGAAATGTTCGAACTGTTTCGGCACATGAAGGAGCAGGGGACGACCATACTTCTCGTCGAACAAAACGTCGAACGCGCCCTGTCAATTTCCGATCGAGCCTACATCATGGACAACGGCGCAATCGTGCACCACGACTTGGCCAGTCGGCTGTTGTCAGACAGGTCTATCCAGGAGCGATATTGCGCCGTATAGGAGCCTGTCGTGCTAACAGCATCGGTCGGACCGTAGCGCCATGAACGACCCAAGCATGGTCACCATAGACGGTCCGGCACTGATCTTTGGCGGTAACTACAGCAACCTCGAAGCGACTCGCGCCGTGCTGGCAGAGGCCAGACGCCTGGGGATAGCTGCGGACAACGTAGTGTGTACCGGTGACGTCATCGCCTACTGTGCCGATCCGCTGGCGACGGTAGAAGTCATGCGGCGGAGCGGCGTTCGGGTGTTGATGGGGAATTGCGAGGAGAGTATTGGTTTCGGTTCGGCCGAATGCGGTTGCGGGTTTGAGAAAGGCCGCCTCTGTGACTTGCATGCAGCGGAATGGTACGGCTTTGCCAGGCAAATGCTCGACGCAGATGCCCGGGCCTGGATGCGTGACCTGCCGCGCCGACTTGAACTGAGTATCGGTGGGCGCCACCTGGCCGTAATACACGGCGGCGCCAGGCATATCGACGAGTACATCTTTGCCTCGACGTCACAGCAAGCCATGCGCGAAGAAATCGACCTGACCCAGTGCGACGGCGTAGTCGGAGGACACTGCGGCCTGCCGTTCACGGAGATCGTCGATAGCTGTCTTTGGCACAATCCGGGCGCCATTGGCATGCCGGCCAACGATGGCACCTCGCGTACCTGGTACAGCACGATCTCGCCAATTCGCGGCAGGCTCAACATCGAACATCACGCCCTCAAATACGATTTTGCGGTAACGGCAAGAAAGATGCGCCAGGCGGGTTTGTCCGAACGCTATGCGCTGGCCTTACAGGACGGCCTTTGGCCGAGTTGTGACGTGTTGCCCCCGGTCGAACGGGCGCAGCGGGGAAAGCCCCTCGCGTCTAGGCGGGTCGAGTGGTAGTTGTTTTGCCTTTCTAGGAGTATGGCGCTATGTCACCTGATGCCTTGTTCTGGCTGTCGATAGTGCTGAAGCTGGTGTTGACCGCGGGCATCGTGGTCTCCGCCTCGGTGGTGGTCGAGCGTGCCGGGCCGCTGATAGGGGCGCTGGTCGTGACCCTGCCGGTCACCGTGTGGCCGGCCTATGTGTTCCTCTCCCTGGATCACGACGCCAGCTACCTGGTTTCGAGCGCCGGCGCAGGTCTCGCCGTCAACGCCGTCAGTGGAGTCTTCATGCTGATCTACCTTGTATTGGCGCAAAAGCGTGGCCTGGCGGTGAGCTTAGGCGTGGCGGTCGGCAGCTGGATCATCCTGGCCCAACTGGTGCGCTCCTTTAACTGGAACCTTTACAGCGCCGGCTTGCTCAACCTGCTGATCTATTCAATCTGCATTACCCTGAGCTGGCGTTACCGCGGCGTCACCGCGCCGCGCATGGTCCGACAATGGTACGAACTGCCCTTGCGCACCGCCCTGGTGTGTACGCTGATGGCGGCGGTTCTGCTGTTGAGCCAGTGGGGTGGCGCCGAAGCGGCGGGCATGGTTGCCGTATACCCGATATCGACGACCTGCACCATGCTGATCCTGCATGCACGAATCGGCGGACCCGCGAGTGCGGCGGTCATCACCAATGGCCTGTGGGGCATATTCGGCATAGGCATCGGGCTGTTCGTGCTGGCGTCGACGGCGTTGAGCTTGGGCGCATCGGTCGGCCTGGCACTGCTGCTCGCGGTTCCCGTCACCTGGAATATGTCGGTGTGGCGTATCCGCCAGCGCCGGGCTTGAGGGTAACGCACCGGGCCATGCGCTAAGGGTTGCAGGATGCCTGTCCTGAGGAAGGGGCGTGGTAAGGCACGGATGGCAGGCGTCGTGCAAGCCTCGATCGACCCTTTGCCGCCGCTCAGGCTCTTGAAAAGCAGACGCTCAACGTGGAGTTCAGCCGCGCTGCGCGGTTCCATCGCGCAGCGTCCGGCGGAATGAGAAGTTAGATCGAGGCATCTCTGAACGCGCGCAGCACGGTATTGATTTTTGTTTGGTAGCCAGGCCCCTGCGCCTTGAACCACTCAAGGACGTCTCGATCTAGCCGAAGCGAAATTGACGACTTTGTCGGCAGAGGCTCCAATCCACGCCGGACAATGCCTCGAACGATATGTCTCAAATTCGCCTCCGGGTGCTCAGTAGTTGGCTTAACGTCGGAGTGCTTCGACTCCAAACGAGCCCAGTCAGTCTTGGATTTCATCGAAGTAGATTTGCGTTTCGCGTCTGGTTGCTTTTCGGAATGAGATGATGCGGATTTCATGTTCGCTCTCCGTGTGTACTATTGATATAGGAATACCAGCGAGCAATCCCGGCGTAACGAAGCGCCGCTCCCCGTAACTGAACCGGTCGTCCTCGAAAGTGAACGTGGTCCCTTCAAAAACACGCGGTGCGTCAGTGAAGTCAAGCCCGTGGTCTTTCAGATTCCGGGAGCGCTTCGTTTCTGTCCAGGAAAATCGCATGCGCCAATTGTATATACGATTAGTAGTTACGGCAAGGTCGGCCTAACTTGGTGTCCTGGCACAAAAGCGCGGCCTGGCACTGCTGCTCGCGGTTCCCGTCACCTGGAATATGTCGGTGTGGCGTATCCGCCAGCGCCGGGCTTGAGTGTTGGCGATTTACGATGAGCTTACTTCACTTCAACGCTGCACGAACCTGTGCAAGTGCGTCAGCAATCGGAATGACTTGTACCACCCCACCCTCGATGTCAGCAATTCTGCGCTCGGTTTCGGCGGCCCACGCTTCCTCATTCTCGGCATCTTCGTCGAGACTGGCGAGCAATAGCTGGGCGAAAGCAGCGCGTTCACCGGCAGTTAGTTTCAGGGCTTCGGCTTCGAGCAATTCGAGTTGATTTCCCATGGTTCATGTTCCTTCAACGAGTTCCAGGAACTTCCTGACATAAATCGGCTTGTTCGGCTCCTGGAACGCTACCACGCTATGCAGCCTGTAACAGGAACTCGACCTTCACCGCTTCGAAGGGGAAAACGATACGACCGTCTTCCGTCCGGTCGAGCACCCCAGCGTTAAGTAGCGCAGTAACATCGCCGTGGACAGCCTTCACATCACGCTCAACGCGACGTGCGGCTTCGCGGATCGACACGGGACCTGCCCCGCAAAGCGCCTTGAGCAGTTCCCAGCGTTTTTGAGTCAATACGCGCCAAAGCAGTTCCGGGGTACCGAAGCTGATTCGCGCAGACTTCTGGGGCCTGCCTGTCTTCCAGGCGCGAGCAAAATCTGCCATCGAGTCGGCAGGCGTTCGCACATCAAGGGTTACTGTTTTCATGGTTCCACCTCGCAATGTCAATCTGGAAGTCGGCGACCAACTGATCCGGTGTCGTAAAAACGTAGGGACTTTCCGTTCGACCGAAATGCCTATGATCGCCCTTCCCGGATTCGTTGTCGTACCGCAGAACGCATACTCCACGCACGACATACGCCAGTCTGTATTTGAACCGGTGCGGTGGTCCCTTGACAGGCTTTGGAAGGCGCCACAGTACCAATTCCGCAAACGCCGACTCAGAGTAGGCAATGCATGTGCCTATGAGTTCAACGGTCTTCATGTTGGAGATGATGCCAACATTGTCGGTCGTTGTCGATTTTGTCTTGGCGCAAAAACGCGTCCTGGCGGTGAGTCTGGGCGTGGCTGTCGGCAGTTGGATCATTTTGGCCCAACTGGTGCGCTCCTTGAACTGGAACCTATACAGCGCCGGGTTGCTCAACCTGCTGGTCTATTCAATCTGCATTACCCTGAGCTGGCGTTACCGCGGCGTCACCGCGCCGCGCATGGTCCGACAATGGTACGAACTGCCATTGCGCACCGCCCTGGTCTGTACGCTGATGGCGGCGGTTCTGCTGTTGAGCCAGTGGGGGGCGCCGAAGCGGCGGGCATGGTTGCGGTATACCCGATATCGACGACCTGTACGATGCTGATCCTGCACGCACGAATCGGCGGACGAGCAAGTGCAGCGGTCATCACCAATGGCCTGTGGGGCATATTCGGCATAGGCATCGGGCTGTTCGTGCTGGCGTCCACGGCGTTGAGCTTGGGCGCATCGGTGGGCCTGGCATTGCTGCTCGCGGTTCCCGTCACCTGGAATATGTCGGTGTGGCGCATCCGCCAACGCCGGGCTTGAGGCGAGAGGATTGAGTCAGGTCGGGAATCGCCGTCGCGCGCAAGGTCTGGTGAGTTTGCCCGCCCTCCCGGTGCAAGGCGCACATATCGGTCGGTCAAACTCACCAGACCTTGCCGTGACCGTCGTCGCCATTTGTTGAAAAGGAGGTATCCGCATTCTGTGATTGACTTGCAGCAGTCATCGCGCATTGCAGCATTTGTTGGCGAATTATAGTGGGGTTACGGTTTGCTATCCGTCTTATTCGACCCAAACCCGCCCTTCGACCTCTTGGTAAACGGACACTGACGTCTGAATTGAACGGCCTGCGCGGCTTTTCACGCAGGTGCGCTCGAATCATGGGTTGGGCCGCTGATGGTCGGAATTTCGCTCGGAAGGTGCTGGATTAGACCGCGCATTACTTTCCTTTCAACCACAGCCAATAGCCTAGGGAGAAAACGCTGAAGACAACGGCTGCCAAAAGATAGTTGCCAAGCAAGCTGCCAAAGACCACGCCAAGTGCATTGACTCCTGTCGCGTCGCCGCGAAACATGTTGACGACGATGAGACCCAAGCCGACCACGGCCGTTCCGCCGAAAATGATGAGCAAGATTATCTTTAGCCATTTCCTGATCTTGTCTTCCATGTCCATATTCGAGTCCTTTACTCCCTTGCTTAAAGAACTATGTGTTTCACGGTAGCGGAGACGGTCAGCTTTCCGGCCAGCACCCATGGGGAGAGCATGCAGAGGCCCAACGTCGAAGTAACCGGAGCCGCGTGAGACCAATCATAAAAAAGGCACGTCGCTTGATCGGCGTCTGGTTGACTGCCGGGTTGGGCGTCGTTAATCGCGTCACGAATGGCGGCCTCGTGCCACACGTGCTGGAAGCTCAAACAGAAACTGTGCAAGAGCGTTACCAAAATCGATGGCTTTAGTTGCATCTGCAGTATTTGGCAATGTGGCTCCATCGTCGGCATGGCGCTGATCGTTTGCATCAAGACGAATCTCATGCGCCCACGCTGCCATTTCGGCCGTTATCAAGTGGTTCTTTGCTGCATCTTCGATCCTGGTGTTGAGGCTGCCATCTTTGTAGCCCTTGTCTTTCAGCATGGCATCAACGGCGCTGGCGGTGAGCATCACTGCACCGGCAGGAGCGTGCAGACTTGCAATCGCTTGCGAAAGAAACTCCTTGGCACGTGTGGGTAGCTCTTCTGTCACTTCCATTGGAGCCGGCCAAATATTTGTGATATCGACCCCGTGGCTGTTGGGGGAGCATACGAGAATCATGCCACCGCATGTGTTACACCTATACACGGACCAAACGGTCTTGTTTTGATCTGAATGGTCTTGTGATGCCGCTGGACCCCATTGGCGATGAATATGTGGCTTCGCTACGTTGCAATGGGGACAGCGGTCAAGAGGAAGTTGCGGATTTTGCGGCATGTATGCCTCGCAAAAAGTGTGGGATCAAGACGCCCAACTTTGTATTCTCCGACATAGCTGTCCTGAGAAAACCGCAGTGTCGGGGTAAACCGGGATTTTGTTCATAACCGCGGTGCCAATGTCCGCAGAAATTGTTGTCCGGACAGCAGCAAATAGTGCGTCAGAATACACCTAGCTTGCCTCGCTGCCTGGTTTGGAGAAACTTTTCAAGTGACGGTTCATGGCCGAACTGAAACAGATGTATAAATATCCAACCAACATTGCGCACCGCACAACCGAAAATCAATCACCGACTACGATAGCTGTCGAAAGACCGACCCCAACCGATTCACGCGCTGGTGCGTACCCCAGAGGCAAATTCGGGCACCAGTGGTCTCGATTCGGCGATATGTGCGTTCCCCAGCACCGGGAGCCGGAGCGGGACCGCGTGCCAGCGCCAGCACCAGCACCATCGCGACGACCGATGCACCTCAAATCTTCTTCAACGCCCGCAGGACTTTCCCCGGCGTGAGGGGCTGCGAAACGACGCGTGCCGAGAAGGGTGCCAGTGCGTCATTGATGGCATTCATCACCGCGGCCGGTGCGCCTGCCGTGCCTGCTTCGCCGGCACCCTTGGCGCCCAGCTCTGAGGTACGCATAGGCGTCTCGACATGGGCTACTTCAATGCCAAAAAGCCGATGCCTCGACTGTGCCACCGCGTATTGCTGAGACTTGTTAGGCGTTTCCCGAGGACGAAAACTGCCTCGATTGTCGCAATCCAGTGCTTTGAGAACCAGCGCAGGGGTTTGGTCAGTTTGTACGGATCAAACGACCTTCACAAATTCTCCGTACCGTGCCAGTTCCGCATCCGCCGTCAGCAGCAAGAGCGGTTCGCTCATCGACTGGGCGATGAGCAGGCGATCAAAGGGATCATGATGGTGGAGCGGCAGTTGCGCCACGTGGGCGGCGTGTCGGACGCTGACGGATAATTCGATGAAGCCGCTGTCCTCTATTGCCTGGGCAAGCCGTTGCGGATCGCCCTCGATCTTACCTAACCGCGCCTTGATGGCGATCTCCCAGATCGAGGCGGCGGAGACATAAATCTGGTCGGCGGCAAGCATTTGTTGTCGCACAGCGGCCTTGAGCTTGCGACTGTCGGTGACCGCCCAGAGAAACAGATGGGTATCGAGCAGGAGCCTCATCAGCACCCCTCGAAAGCAGCGATCACCCCATCCGGCAGTGGAGCATCGAAATCCGCCGCGACCTTGACTTTCCCCTTGAGCACGCCGAAACGGATCTTGCGCGCCGGGGCGGCAAGTTGCGAGAGCCTCGCCACCGGCTTGCCGCCGCGCGCGATGATGATTTCCTTCCCGGCGGCAGCCTGGTCAACCAGGCGGGAAAGCTGTGTCTTGGCTTCATAGATATTGACGGTGGCGCTGGACATGGGCAACTCCTGAGCGATGTTTGACCAAGTCTAGTCAAGTTGCGCAATAGAAGCAAGACCAACCTCAGCGGATTCTGGCGCTGGTACGTACCCCAGAGGCAAATTCGGGCACCAGTGGTCTCGATTCGGCGATATGTGCGCCTCCCGGCACCGGGAGCCGGAGCGAGACCGCGTACCAACGCCCACCACGACCGACACTCGCCGGATCGCTATATCGTCTTCAGCGCCCGCAGAATCTTTTCCGGCGTAATGGGCTGCGAGGTGACGCGTGTCGCGAATGGCGCCAGTGCGTCGTTGATGGCATTCATCACCGCGGCCGGGGCGCCTGCCGTGCCTGCTTCGCCGGCACCCTTGGCACCGAGCTGTGATGTACGCGTGGGAGTCTCGACATGGGCTACTTCTATGTCCGGCATCTCGCCTGCCATCGGGACCAGATAGTCCGCCATGCTGCCGTTGCGCAGCAAGCCATTGGCGTCATAGAGGCATTCCTCGAGCATCGCGCCGCCGATGCCCTGCACGACCCCGCCGCGTATCTGTTCATCGACCAGCAGCGGGTTGATCACACGGCCGCAATCCTCGACGGCCCAGTGC
>Ga0208566_1000352_pt1 | contig 31063 bp, 31 predicted proteins | sample PL_2010_150m_FD_184159 | JGI IMG/M metagenome (GOLD analysis project Ga0208566, IMG submission 184159) | Freshwater microbial communities from Powell Lake, British Columbia, Canada to study Microbial Dark Matter (Phase II) - PL_2010_150m... | ecosystem: Environmental > Aquatic > Freshwater >...
GACAATAACGACGTAATGAGTTATAAATAGAACCCACGAAGTGTCAAGGATCAACCGACACTGAAGTGTCAAGAATCAGGTGAAGTTTTACAGCCCCACCAGCAGTTTCCGGATTTAAAAATTACTTACGGTGACAATTTCGTAAGTTTTCGTCACTATTGCCCGTCCACAGATTAATCAGAACGGGAAGAAATCTTTCCTTCGGAATTCATACTTCCAGAATGTCGAATTTTCCAACAATGAAGGCTCGCGATTTACTTCGCATTTTGAAGCGAAAGCCACTATCTTGTTCAATCATCAGGACAAGGGGGTCACACCGAATGCTAAGGACGCCAACTGGTAGAACTTTCCTATATGCCCATCACGATGGAAAAGAACTTTCTGGGCATCAGGTTCGTAGCGTTCTTATCGATGACTTTGGACTCAATGAAAGAGAAGCGCTGGAGGTATTACGGTGACTCAATACAAACTTGAAATATATGAAGATGCATCTGGTTCTTGGACTGGGCTTGCCAACTTGGGCAACGAGATTGAGCCGCAAACGTATAGAGTTTTTGCTGACTCTCTAGAAGAGCTGCGCGAGTTAGTCCAAGAGGGCGTTGATGGAGATCTTGGTGTGGCTGATATTTCATTTAAAGAAGTCTTCTTAACTAGTTCCGAAATTAATAGCTAGGAAAGAATCTCAGCAATTACGCACTAACTTTAATCGTTGAGGCATCGAAAATGCTTTGAATTGATTCATCCAGAGTTGCATCGAACTCGCTCTCACTCTGACTAATACTCAATCCCTCAGTTAAGGCTCGAGAAAAGCTGGCAATCAATGATGGATTCTGCCGCAATAGATTATTGGCCTGCTCGCGCGAATAGCCACCAGAGAGTGCGACAACACGAAGAACTCTTGGGTGTGCCACTAAATCCGAGTAAAGACCTAGCTCATTAGGCAATGTCAGCTTCAAAATGACGTTCTGTGTTGGCGCGAGTGAGTCTAAAGCTTTAAGTAATCCACCCTTAAGAAGTTGCTCGGCAGTGGCTTTCTCGGGGCTTTTGATATCTACTTCTGGTTCGATAATGGGAGTCAAATTTTCCTCAAGAATTATTGCAGCGAACTCGAATTGTTGGCGTAGACAGTTTTCGATGCCCTGACTATTTGCCAATTTAATAATCGAGCGCATCTTGGTTCCAAATACCTGATGTGCTTTAGCATCATGGAGCCTCTGCTCCAATTGCGGAATTGGCTTCATCAACTGCACGCCATTGGCCTCTTCAAGAAGGCCGTTATCGATTTTGAGAAAGGGAACGATGCCTTTGCGATTCCAGAGATACTCGGCAGTTCCCATCCCGTCGATTGTTCTATTCATTGTCATCTCAAAGAGAATGACACCAAGAATCCTTTTACTAGTAAAAACCGGGCTCTTTATGATTCGAGCGCGCATTGCATGGACGAGATCAAACATTTGCACTTCGTCTTTGTATGAATCTTCATCGAGGCCATATAGTTTTAGCGCCTTTGGCGTGCTTCCTCCACTTTGATCGAGGGCAGCGATAAAACCCTGCCCCGTGCGCATTATCTCCATTTGATTCATAGTTATATTCTCCTCACTTCCAAGAAATATTCAATCCTTCAACTCTCTTTAGCCTTGGCTCGCTAGTGAATGGTGAAATCGTAGGTTTTATTAGGATTACCACAATTACGTAAATGGCTATGAAAAGCAAAACTCGACCCAAGGTTGCAATCGTCCAACCAAAATTAGAGATGAATCCCTTTATCTGTAGGATTGGAATTATTGAGCCAATAACACAAAGTGCAATTCGAACTTTTCTATCCATTTTCTTTTGCCACAGAGCTATTGAGCTTAGGGCTACTGTTGGAAACATGATCGATCCGGCGGCTGTAAAAAGTGGAAGGGTAAAAAATATGCCCACTCCTCTTGCAACAGAAGTAAGACGTCTAGTTACGACTTTCCTTCTCAAAACATAAATAGCGGTCTGGATAGTAGTAAAAACTGTAAAGGCGATGACAATGCCTAATGTCCCGCCCCAGGTGAACTCTGGATCAGTTGAAATCCACCTCATCCAAAGGCGTGCAACAACGCCTAAGGCAGCACCGCCTAGGGCTCCGAATAAAACCAGCTTCCACGCTCTTTGACCGGAAAACATTCTTTTAAGTTAATGGCAGAAAGGTCGATTTTCAATACAAACCGCAAGGTTCATGGTTTCGTGTACTTAAAGCTAACTAATCGTTGCTCACGTGGCGCCTGGTATCCCCCGCACTCCCAAGGGTATGCAAGAACTCCTTTTTCAAAAATTGCATCTTGTGCAAAGCACTTCCAATAGAAGAAGGCATCTCCCTGAACCCAATGTAGATTCTTATCACCTTTTATTATCGTTGGATTAATACTCTTATCTGGAACTTTCATCGTGATTGGCGCCTGTGAATGAGTGCCTACCGTCCCCGAGTAAGCAATGACATCTCCACGCTTTACGGTGCGACCTAAAAGCCCTTGGCAACTCGCTGAAATGCTATTGCCAAATGTATAGCCGTCATTATTAGTATAAAACTGCCAACCTTCTGCGCGTAAAGGACCTGGCCACTCTGTTGCATTGGAGCACAGTGGAGATTTATTGATTCCTAGAAGCAGGGGCGAATTCTTGAGATGGTAAAAACAGAAAATCATGCCCGGCCAATCTAAACCAGTAGATTCAAAACACAGTGCCAAATCATCAAATGGTTGTCGCAATGGGCCTAAAGCATCGGCAGATCGATAATCTGCATTTCGATTGTTGAAGCCAATAAAGCGCGCATCAATTGGCGCCAGAATCGGTAACCCGAAGCCAATCTCAAAATTGACTCCACTTTTCCCGTCATAACTCCCGAACTCGGGATGCGTTCCTGTCTTTGGCCCCAAAGTTACGGAATTGGGATCCATCCCCCCGCTAAATAGCCAATGTTGATCATTGATGCCGACCATGCTGACGGGAGGCTGAGTAATCGCAGATGCCGAGCTCTTAGGTGGGAAGATTATTGTTGTTCGTGTTGGATTCGGTAGCGGGCTTGGCTTAGTTGGAAGAGTTGGGGTCGGCTGAACAATATTTTTACCTTTATCCCAAACGAGTTTCTTGCCGGATTTTATACAGGTATAAATCTTTCCGTTAAATTTTGACGTTGCTCCAACTTTACTGCACGCCGATCCGGGAGTTATTTTTGCAACGGCCGACGGTGCGCTTGTTTCAAAGGCAAACAAGAGTATGAGCAGAATAGCCATCCGGCGCTTCATGGATTAATTGTAACTCCGAGCTTGTGCCAATTTCCAGAAGGAATAACGTCAGATAAAGAGCAGCTGAGCTCCCTCGGTCATTTCGATGAAGTCGGATGCGCTAATAATGCCTTCGACATCATCACGCAAATCGCTCTCTTCAACCTTGTTCATATCCGCCGATAGTCGGCATGCCCACAAATGTCCGCCAGCGGCAACAATCTGCTCAAGAAAATCAGGGACTTCAGGAATATTTAAATCCTCCAACTGTTTTTTTAACATGTGTGTCGCCATTGCGGTCATTCCAGGAATTGGCATAACAGCTTGAGGTATATGTGCGTTAGTACCCGGCAGGTGCATCGCAGTGTTTCCAGATGGTGAAAACTGCAGATCGTTCATGCGCGATTTAATGATCATGTCAAAGCCCCAGAAGGTAAAGAACAAGTGAGTTTCGATTCCCTCTCCGAGAGCGGCATTTCCTAGAATCAAACCTGGGTATGCCATGTCGAGATTTCCCTTAGAGCAGATGATTGCTAATTTGCGGCCAGTATCTTCGGCGCCAAAATTCGGGACGATTGCAGGTGTAGTCATTTCATTCTCCTTTAGACGCAGCCCTTAGGCTTTGGAAGTCCAGCTATGTACGACATTTTCTTGGCAGGTTTCTTTGGGAATAGTTCAAACTGCTCTTTAATTGGGAATCCACCAACAGTTTGTGTGTGACGAGAGGTCGATGACTCTCCCTCTTTCTTATAGTCCTCACGCAAGAAATGAATAACTTCCCAGTGGCGTGGAGTTAGTTCAAGCTCAACGTGCGCAGCTAAAACCTTTGCAATCTCTTCGCTCCACTCGTCATAGACGGTCATGAAGCCCTCATCATTAACGGTTACCTGCTTGCCTGCGATCTCAATTGAAGGCATTTATCTTCTCCTTGTTCTCTTTAATTACCGCATCTTTTCCGGCCATAGACATCAGAGCTGGGATTGGTAGATAGCGGCCTTTTAATAGGATGTGCCAGTAAATCCAACGGAAAGCTAACTTTCCAATATGGTTTAAATAACTCTCTTTCAACAGTGGGAGTGGTCCAATGACTGGAATTGGGAAGCGGCCAGTCAATGGTTCAACTTCATAGTTAAAATCGATCAGTAGGCCTTTGCGATTACCGGACTCAATGAAGCAGTTGGCATGGCCATCAAAACTATGCTCCATAGGTCGATTGTTAACGTAGTTAACAAAGTTTTCTGAAAATAGATCTATCGCAAAGTGTGCCACTGATCCAGCTTTAGATGCCGGGATATTAGAAGCATCGCCCAACACGAAGATGTTAGGAAAGGCATCTGATAAGAAGTTGTGCTTATCCGTTGGCACATAATTGAGCTCATCGCCCAGACCAGAGCGGGCAATGAAATCTGCGCCCATATTGACGGGAATAGTTACCAGTAGATCAAAGGCAATCTCACGTTCATCCATGGAGACCATAGTTTTAGTTTCGGAATCAATGTGCTCGATAACGAAATCTGGCTCGAGTGTAATTTTGCGCTCATCGAGCATCCACCCAAGGTGTTTTGAGCAGACGGGCTTTGTAAATGCCCCCTCCAAAGGGGTCACATAAACAATCTCGACCTTGTCGCGAATTCCTCGCTTTTGAAAGTATGCATCTGCTAAGAATGTGAACTCAAGCGGTGCAACTGGGCACTTAATTGGCATCTCAGAGATATGGACAACCAATCTGCCTCCGTTGAAATCTTTGAGCGCATCCCGAAGGGCGATAGAACCGGCCATTGTGTAGAAATCAAAGACACTCTTGTACCAAAGTGCGGGCTCGCTCATCCCTGGAGTTTGATCTGGTCGAGGAGAAGTACCGGTTGCGATGACTAAGTAGTCATAGCCAATTTCACGGCCATCATTTAAGAAGACTTTATTAAGAATTGGATCGACTTTTTCAATTTCAGCTTGGACGAAATCGACTCCTTTAGGAAAGAGGCTCTGACGCTTCTTTACTAACTGCTCAGGCTCATAGGTTCCAAAGGGCATTAATAACAGCCCTGGCTGGTAAATATGTTCGGTATCTTGGTCGATAACTGTAATCTCCCACAAATCTTTAGGTAGTTTCTTTCTCAGTTTATTAACCACCATTGTGCCAGCGGATCCTCCGCCCAATACGAGTAAGTTTTTCATAATTTTCCCTCCGTTATTTTCAGCCTACTCCTTGCTTTCTAATGCGAAAGGGAGAAACGAGTGATACGCATCGCCTCTAGTTTCCCACGCTCAATATCAATGCTTTTTTGCCTCAATGCGATGGGGTTATCACTCATTGCTCATTTCGTGCAATAGTTACCTATGACACAAAATCAACGCCCAGTAAAAAAATGGAGTGCGCGGGATGCTAAACGTTGCATTCTCGTTCCAACTGATTTAGACCATAAATATTCGCGTGGTGTCTTGGGTGTAATAACCGGCTCTGCTCAGTATCCAGGTGCTGCAGTCTTAACGACGGCAGCAGCTGCGGCCACTGGTATCGGCATGATTCGCTTTCATAGCTCATCTGGGTTGGCGCATTTAGTGCTTCACACAACGCCATCGGCAGTTGTACAGCCTGGAAAAGTTGCAGCGTGGTTAATCGGATCTGGAGTGCCGGCCAAGAAATACTCAGACGTATCAACCTGGCTTCGGCATCGATGGTTTGCATTAGCAAAACTTCAGTCGGTTCCGACGGTCCTAGATGCAGGTGCGCTCTACTTAACAGGCTCACTTGAGCAGCCAACGCTAATTACCCCCCATAGCGGTGAGCTCTCTGTATTGCTAACGGCTCGTGGAGTACCAGTATCAGTTGAGGCAATTGAGGCAGATCCAAAGAAATGGGTCCAAGGAGCTGCAAAAACTCTAGGTGTAACAGTTCTTTTAAAGGGCTCGGTTACATTTGTTGCTAACGATGAGCTTGTGATTGCACTTCCGACTGCAACACCATGGCTTGCAACGGCAGGATCAGGAGATGTACTTGCTGGAATCATCGGCGCTTTAGTTGCGACAAATACTGTTGAAATATTAAATGATAAAAATCGTTTAGCAGAGGTTGCAGCAACTGGTGCATACATACATGCACAAGCAGCGGAAAAGGCATCTAGGGGTGGCCCTATATCAGCAGAGATAATCATCAGAGAGATCTCCGGTGCCATCTCTCAATTACTTAATTAATGTAAGTAACGCAGAGTAACTAAACTCTTTTTTGTTACCCTGTTTAAATGAATGAACGTGTTCTAGTAGTTGTCGATGATGGTTTCGAACTTTCAACATTAGTACCAGCGCTCAGATTACATGAGATGGATATCATCGGCGAGGCGCGAAGTGAGAGCATGGCGATGAACTTATTGCATAGGTTACAGCCCGATGTTGTACTCCTAGATATGCATATCGCCGGAATTTCAGCGATTAAGATCGCAGTAAATCTGCGCAAATACAAACCCAATGTTGGTTTAGTCATTTTGGAGAGCTGCTCGGATGTCAGGCTTCTTGGCGACCGTCACGTAGATATCCCAGTCGGAACTAAATTGATTCTGAAGAAATCCGCAACCGATATTTTAATTTTGTGTGCAGCAATCTCTGAGGCTAGCGACTCGGCCGTGGCAGGCCAGGACGTCTCGTGGATTAATGGCAGCGTTGCTATGAAAGAAAAAACAGTGCAGGGCTTGCTCGCGCATTTAACTGATGCCCAAGTTCAGACGTTGCGTTTGGTCGCCGATGGATTTACAAATGCTCAAATTGGCCGTGTCAGATTTACGAGTGAGAAAGCCGTGGAGCAGATAATCTCGCGAGTAGCACAGGAGTTAAATATTCACCCCGATCGCAATCGAAATATGCGAGTTCAATTAGTTAATGAGTACTACAAGTGGCTAGGCGCGCCTCACCACTAATGCTCTAAGCGTTAAGCAAACATGGGTAAAGTTACCCCTTATGGAGCTGCGCGAGATTCGAGATCATTGGAACGAGGTTCTCGATGCCTTGCTTGCCATTGATCGAATTGCCTGGCTTGCCTTCTTTGATGCACGATTGGCCGATTTCGATGGCAAAGTTCTTACTCTAGATTTTTCAGATAGTCGAAAACTGGGCTCGGCCCATGAGTACTCAGTATCGCGTATTAAGCAGCACGCCTTGCTGGTATCTACTGTCAAAGAGCTCTTAAAGATCGATATAGAGATCCTCGAAAAATGAAGCTTCGAATTCTTGCCGCCGTTCTGACTTTTTCGATGATAGGCATCGCTCTACCCAGTGCCGTAGCTGTAACGTCCAAGTTATCTCTCTCGGTTATACAAACTCCTTCAACTTCCGAAACGCTCGTGACTTTTTTTGGAACTCTCAAACCTGCTAAATCTGGCATTGCCATTAAAATCCAGATAAAGACTGCCGGAGCCTGGAAGACAACGAGATTTGCCGCAAAGACTACAAAGGCTGGAACATGGAAAATCACCGCTTTAGCGACGGCAATGGACTCAAAAGTTACGTACCGAGCAAGCGCCCTTGCCGCAGGTAAGAAGATTTATTCAAACTCGAAATCGATAAGCATTAAGCAGCTCCCCGAAATCTCCGAGACTGATCCAGCCCTTGTAATCGGAGAGTTCGGGCCGGGAGGCCGCATTCATGGCGCAGATATCAGCCGCTGGCAGCATCCAAATGATAAGACCATTGATTTCGTTAAAATGTACGAGGCCGGCATACGTTTCGTTATGATCAAAGCTTCCGATACGCGCGATGATGCCGATGCGCTCTCGTTAAAATATTTAGTGATGGACCACAGCGCCGCTCAGGCGGCTGGGATTTATACAGGTTTCTATCACTACGCAATCCTGCCTGATGTTGACGATGACGAAGCAGTCGTTCGTGACGCAACTGCGCAGGCGCAAAAAGCTATATGGCGTCTGGCATCCATTGGCGGCTACACCGAACGTGATCTGCCGTATGCCCTAGATCTTGAAAATAAGTGTGTCCGCCTTTCGACGACGGGCGCATGTCAAAAATATGCAACGCGTTCGCAAGTAACTCTGTGGGCGACGGTCTTTCTTCGGATTCTAAAAGAGAAAACCGGTAAAACTCCAATCATTTACTCGTACTCAAATTTCCTTGAAAGCTCCATGAACCGAAACGCCGAATTAGCCCAGTATCCACTCTGGTTAGCGCAATATGCAATTGACCCATTTAATCCTTTGAATCAGCCAGGATTAAAAGCGGGCGGTTGCTATGTGCACTCATGGACCGGGGCTAACTGTGATTCGCAGTGGACGATGTGGCAGTACACCTCGTGCGGAATCGCGCCTAAGTACGGCGTACCTGGCGCTCGATTGGATCTGAATCTATTTAGAGGTGGTGCTGCGGCATTTGTAGATTTAGTTCAGGGTAGTTGGGTTCCAACAGTCGTTGACCTTATGCCAAGTAACGAACCCACACTGCTGACGGTACTCACGCAGTCGGCATCGACTACAAATAAATTAGTTACCTTCAGCGTGACAGTGGTGCGTCCAGATCTCTCACCTGTCGTAACCGGAAGCGTGAAGTTGGTATTTGATTCAATAACTACGCCAAGTTCTAAGCCAACGCAAACCGTATTACGTGCGACAAGTGGTGCCTGGACTTTAGCTGTAAAGGGAGTCCCCGCCGGTACCTATAGCGGAAAAGTTCTATTTACAGATGTATCGCAAACACATGCTCAAAGTTGGCAACCAGTGGCCTTTACGGTCACACAAGGAGCAACTCCATCTCCTACACCATCACCTACTCCGACAATTAAGCCAACGCCTAAGCCATCAGTAGATGGTTGCGCGAATCAGATTAAGAATTAACCTTTTCAGAGTCAACCAAAATCTCATTAAGTGCAGCTAATTCACGCTCGACCAGCGATTCATAGGCGGCAACTGATGCTTTTCGCTCTTTTGTTGACCAACCTAAAACTGGTGCAATTATTTCTGCAATTGCATCTGTGAACTCAATTCCATAATTGTGTGCCTCGAATGCAATGCGCGTACGACGCGAGATGACATCATCTACCGAGCGGGCGCCTTCATGACTAGCCGCATAATAAATCTCAGCCTTGATGTATGGCAGATCGGCGCCAAGCTTCTTTCCGAGCGAAGGAGTTTCTTTCACTAACTCCAAGATTTCGTTAATCATTGAGCCGTAACGGTTCAATAGATGCGTGATTGTTTCGACACTGAGTCCGCTATCTAATGCGATGCGATCTACCTGCTGGACTAAAGCGAAGTAGCCATCGGCGCCGACGAGAGGTAGCTTGTCGGTAACAGACTCTGGGGTGAGTTTGCGTAGCTCATTGACTGCAAGGTCAATTACATCTCTGCCCATAATTCGATACGTCGTATATTTTCCGCCAGCAATACTGACAAATCCCGGAGCCGGACGATCAACGGTATGTTCTCGTGAGAGTTTCGTGGTTAATGAGTTCTTATTATTTGATACGAGTGGGCGAAGGCCTGCATAGACACCGATAATCTCATCTACATTTATCTGCGGTGTTAATACCCGATTAGCTTGATCGACTATGTATTGAACATCCTCGCGGCTAGCAAATGGTTCGGCGCGATCTCCGGTGTAAGGCGTATCAGTGGTGCCAACAATCCATTTATCTGCCCAAGGAATAATGAAGAGTACCGATACCGGGGTTTTAAGAATGATTCCAGCTTCAGATTTAATCGCCGAACCTGGAAGAACAATATGTACACCCTTTGACATTGTTACGTCATAGCCCGCTTTTAGGTCAAACTTCGAATGAAGCTCATCACTCCAAATGCCTGCGCACATAACGGTGACGCCTGCCTTTATTGAAATAGTTTTCCCACTCACTAAATCTTTTGCAACGACTCCGGTAACGGATTTGCCTTCTCGAATGAGTGATTCGGCGCTTACTCTGGTGGCGATTACTGCACCGTGGCGGGCCGCTGTTCGTGCAACACTGAGCGTGTGGCGTGCATCATCGACCTGTGCATCAAAGTATTTAATTGCACCAAGAATGATGTCGGGACGAAGCGACGGTGCAATTTCATTTATCTGCTTTTGGCTCAGATGTTTGTGCCACGGAAGTGCGCGTTGAAAGCCACGAAGGGCGTCGTATAACGCAAGACCCGCGCCAACGTAGGTACGCTCTTTAAACTTTTCGGTGAGTGGAAATAGAAAACCGACTGGCTTGACTAAATGCGGGCAGAGTGTTGAAACTAATAATTCGCGCTCGTGTAAGGCCTCGCGGACTAATTTAAAGTCATACTGTTCGAGATAGCGCAGACCGCCGTGTATCAGCTTGCTCGATCGACTCGACGTTCCTGCAGCGATATCCTGAGATTCAATCAGGGCAACTTTCAAGCCTCGGGTAGCGGCATCAAGGGCGGCGCCGACTCCGTTTACTCCCCCGCCGATGACTAAAACATCGAAGCTTTCGCTGCCAAGGCTCGACAGAGCGCTTTCGCGTTGCTCGGGGTTTAAGTTCGATAGAAACATATGCGTTGCATCTCCATTATGGCCTTTGTAGAGTTAAGCCTAACCCAAGAGAGACGAGTTTGCGTCACGTGAGATACATCGGCAGTTTGGATCAGGGTACGAGTAGCACCCGTTTTATGATCTTTGACCATGCAGGAAAAGTTGTAGGTCACCATCAAATTGAGCATCGACAGATACTGCCTCAGGCTGGTTGGGTCGAGCACGATGCCAATGAAATTTGGGAGCGAACTCAGGAAGTTATAACCGCGGCGCTCAAGCAGGCCGATATTTTAGGCTCGGATTTAGCAGCCGTTGGTATCACTAATCAGCGTGAAACAACCGTGGTCTGGGATATTAAAACTGGCCAACCTCTGTCCAATGCCATTGTCTGGCAAGACACACGAACAGTTGAGTTTTTAGACTCTCTTTCTGCGAGTCAAAGGGAAACAATAAACTTTAAGACTGGTTTAACAATTGCGCCGTATTTTTCAGGCAGCAAGATGAACTGGCTCCTTAAGAATGTAGCCGCGGCCAGCGGGGCTAATGCGCGCTTTGGAACCATAGATTCGTGGCTTTTGTGGAACTTAACTGGCGGCGTCCGCGGTGGGGTTCATGCAACCGACGTAACAAATGCAAGCCGGACGCTGTTAATGAATCTAGAAACGTTAGATTGGGATGAGGAATTACTCTCAATATTTGCTATCTCACGAGAGTCCCTGCCCACTATTAAGTCATCCTCGGAGGAATACGGGCTTACCGACCCACACGGTCCCTTTGGTAGCGCAATACCAATCGCCGGAATTCTTGGAGACCAGCAAGCTGCGATGGTTGGTCAGGTGTGTTTTAACCGTGGAGAATCTAAGGTTACATATGGGACGGGTAATTTCGCCCTTCTTAATACCGGCACAGATATTGTCAGATCAAAGAATGGATTACTCACAACGGTCTGTTTCAAGTTTGGTAACGAACCAGCTCGATATGCACTTGAAGGCTCCGTTGCAGTAACTGGATCGGCAATTCAGTGGCTTCGAGACCAACTTGGAATTATCACGGCAGCGGCCGAGGTGGAAAACCTAGCTTCCTCAGTGAGTGACACGGCTGGTGTCTACTTTGTCCCTGCATTTTCCGGACTCTTCGCACCTTACTGGCGAAGTGATGCGCGCGGTGCCATTGTCGGTCTAACACGAGCTGCTACAAAGGCCCACCTCGCACGCGCTGCCCTTGAAGCGATTTGTTATCAAACACGAGATGTTATGGATGCAATGGTGGCCGATAGTGGAGTGCCAATGAAAGAGATGCGCGTCGATGGAGGCATCACTGCAAACTCTCTCTGCATGCAGATGCAGGCCAACATTATGGGCATTGATATCTCAAAGCCTTTGATCGCAGAAACTACGGCTTTGGGTGCGGCATACGCTGCGGGCTTAGCCGTTGGTTTTTGGTCATCACCAGAAGTGCTTCGAGAGCAATGGTTAGAATCTCGTCGCTGGTCACCAACTAGCACTCATGATGGCCGTGAAAGAGGATATGCGCAGTGGAAAAAGGCCGTTGAGCGAACGCTTAACTGGGTCGACTAGATTTTTGTAATCTCAATAATAATCGCATTAGCGGGCGCAAGAATCGGTGCAGCGAGACCGCTATGGGCTAAGGCTGAGCCAGAGATTTTTATGCCCTCCATCCATGCTGGTGGTGAAATCAACATAAAGCGCGGTTTACCAGCTGGATAAACGGCTTTTACCAAATAGGTTGCCTGCGCATCTAACTCTGGAAATTTAAGGTCGGCTGGATGAATTGCAACTGTTGGAGTTAATTGAACGTAGGCAAAAATTGCCCGTGATTTATCATGGGCGGTAACGCCGTGCAGATATCCATTCTCATCTGGGTAATCAACGCGAACCATTCGGCCACTGTGTAAGAGCGCGCGATTATTTTTATAATACGTAGCCCAAGTTTTTAAGTATGCGCGTTCTTCGGGTGTTGTCTCAGTTATATTCCACTCGATTCCAGCGTGACCAAAGAGCGCCGTAACTGCACGCATAGAAAGCTCTAATGTACGACCAGTCTGGTGACCATGTGTTGGTCCAATGTGTGTTCCAAGCATTTCTGGTGGGATCACTTGGGCAGTCCAGCGTTGAATGCTTTGGCGCTCAAGTGCATCATTTTTATCACTTGTCCAAAAACGGTCAACGAAATCTATTACGCCTAAATCAATTCGTGCACCTCCTGATGCACAGGATTCAATTTCAAGGCCTGGATGTCGCCTCTTAAGCTCGGCAAACAAACGGTAAATCGCCTCTGTTTGCGTGCGCACACCGGCATGACCTAAGTGACCAGCATCTACTAAAACTCGATTGTGATCCCACTTGATGTATGAGATGTCATGATTACTTAAAATCTCTGAAACCTGTTCAAGTACATGGTTATAGGCACCATCATGTGCCAAATCTAAAACTAGTTGATGACGCCAAAGCGGTGGAGTTCGATCTCCCTCATGCAAAATCCATTCAGGGTGCGCGCGATAAAGATCAGAGTCTGGATTTACCATTTCGCCCTCAAACCATAAGCCAAACTCAATGCCCTTTGATTTAACGTAATCAATAACCGGTTGAAGTCCCTGAGGCCAGACCGCTGGATCGATAACCCAATCACCTAAGCCAGCACGATCGTTGCGCCGAGAATGAAACCATCCATCATCTAGAACGATGCGCTCGATACCAATATCAGCGGCAACATCGACAAGCGCGCGTATAGCAAGCTCATCGTGGTTGAAGTAGAGCGCCTCCCACATATTGAGCGTGAGTGGCCGTGGGCGCTGCGGATGCATCGTGCGCGCTCGAATATGTGAATGATATGCCGCGCTAATTCCATCCAAACCATCGGCTGAGAACACCGAAACCATCGCGGGTGACACGTAGGTATCTCCCGGTCCAAGCACCACTTCACCTGGCAATAAAAGTTCACCGGCTCCGATTGATTGGACGCCATCAAATCCACGCTCGAGCAAGTAATGCGAATTTCCGCTCCAAGCGATGCTAGTTGCCCATGCTGAACCACTATTAAATGTTGTTCTACTCTCTAGAGCAATATCTGCAATCGAAAAATTGTGTCCGCTTCGACCTTCGCGAGATTCGCGAACCCACGTGCCGATTGAAATATCACGGCGTTGAGGTTGACGTTCGTTAGACCATCGGCCCGCAAAATCTAAACTCTGTGTCGCCTCTTGCGGAAGTGGTAGCCAGTGAATGTATTCATTGAGAAAATAATCGCTCTCACCGATATTTTTTATACGTGCACCTTGCGTAAGCACTCCGAATGAATCCATAGTGAAGGTAGCAATAATTTCAAGCTCTGCATGAAAATCCCTCAGAGTCACGATGCATTGATTACCAACATGGTGAAAATCAGTGACCTCAAATTTTGTCGACCAAGCGCGTCCTGATCTATGGCCGCTCAGAGCTGGACGGCCTAAGAAACCGCGAGCGCTTTCTCGCATGATTCCTGGGCTTTGTGGGTAATCCCACGAACTGTTAGCAATAGATACTCGGCGAGCTAAGGCAGCATCGGTGATATCTCCAACAAGAGGCGCACCCCAGTGGCCAATAACGAGTGCGCCGTCAATGACCTCGAGCAGCAACGAACTGCTTTCGGCACGAAGGAGTGCGGATTGCTTAGTCACAGAGGTAGAGTATCGACACTATGGCAGAGAGCAAAAGATTGTCGGCGGGAATCACACGTAACAATCGTGAGATGGCCGATGGCCGCACGATCAGGTATTACGACAGTGCTAACCAATCGCGCACTGCCCCAGATCTACGCCCCGTAGAAGAACAGCCTGCCATCGGTGAACTTCGACTTGACGCACTTGTTAATGAGTGGGTGGCGATGGCCGCTCACCGCCAAGGTCGAATCTTTTTGCCGCCTAAAGAGCTCTGTCCGCTCTGCCCTACTACTGGCGAACTATTCACAGAAGTCCCTGAATCTGATTTTGAAGTAGTTGTATTTGATAATCGTTCGCCTTCATTACGTCCTCCTACCGGAGATTGGGCACTACCCGATCGTGTGGGACCAGATACGGATTTAGGTACGGCGGCAGGAAAGTGTGAGGTAATTTGCTTTACAGCAGATCACGGAAAATCTTTTAAAGATTTAACACCTGAGCGCGTTCGCATACTTCTTGAAGCCTGGGTTGATCGCACCGAAGAGCTCTCGCTCGAGCCATACATCGAACACATCGCCCCTTTTGAAAATCGCGGTGAAGAAATTGGTGTGACTCTCTCCCACCCACACGGCCAGATTTACGCTTATTCATACCTTCCTCCACGTGTTGAAAAGATGCTCGCGGCGGCACAGGCTTACAAAGAGTCAACAGGCAAGGTTTTATTCGATGAGGTAATCGCACGTGAAATTCGAGATCACGAGCGCATTATCGCCCGCAATGAACATTGGATCGCCTTTGTCCCTTATGCATCTAGATATCCCTTTGAAATTCATGTCGCCCCTCTCGCGCCCGTTGCTGATTTAACTGGTCTGTCAGAAGCTGCACGTGATGCCTTCCCTGCGATCGCCCTTGAGGTTATGAATCGATTGGATGGTGTCTTTGGAATCGAGATGGCCTACATCGCAGCATGGCATCAAGCTCCAGTTCGCGTTGGGCGTGATCTACTTCGCCTGCACTGGCAGATTACAAGTGTTCGTCGGGCTCCTGGAAAGTTGAAATATCTTGCTGGTTCAGAGTCGGCAATGGGTGCTTTTATTATGGATATGCGACCTGAACAATCTGCGGCTCAACTTCGGGAAGTACAGTTATAAGTATGAAGGTTTTAATCACAGGTGGCGCCGGCTACATCGGTGCAACGGCCGTTGAAATAATGCGGACGCTAGGTTATGAGATCGCGGTTCTTGATGATTGCAGTACCGGCCATGCCGATACGGTTCCTGTAGGTTTGCGTTTTATTCAGGGCTCACTACTAAATCCATCTGATGTTGCACAATCCCTTGCCGGCGTGGATGCCGTAGTGCATTTTGCTGGAAAATCACTAGTTGGAGAGTCAGTTGAAAAACCCGATCTCTACCATCACGTTAATGTGGATGGAACTCGGATCCTGCTCGATCAGATGCATCACGCTGGGGTAAAGAAGATTGTATTTTCATCCTCTGCTGCAACATACGGTGAGCCAACTCAGATTCCTATTAAAGAGAGCGCGGCGACTGCACCCACCAATCCATATGGCGCTACCAAACTGGCCATTGATCACATGCTCAGTGCCGAATCAGCTACGCGAGGTATTGCGGCAGTTTCACTTCGATATTTCAATGTTGCAGGAGCACTCCACTGTGATCGTGGATGGCTGACCGAGCGCCACAATCCCGAAACACATCTGATACCAAATGTTTTACGAAGTACTGCTGAAAATCCGCTCAAAATATTTGGTGGCGACTGGCCAACTGCAGATGGCACCTGTATCCGAGACTACGTCCACGTAATAGATCTGATTGATGCTCATGTGAAGGCTTTGGAATCACTGACTGATGCACACCATGAGATTTATAACTTAGGAAGCGGAGATGGTTACTCAGTTCGCCAAGTGGTTGCCGCAGCATCTGCCGCAGTTGGTTACGCCATTCCGACTCTTGATTCTCCTCGTCGCGCCGGTGACCCTGCAGTTCTTATCGCAGATATAAGTAAGGCGAGAGATGGCCTGAAGTGGATACCAACTCGAGGAATCGAGGCTATGGTCGCCGATACCGTGGCCTCGTTTAAATAACTATGCCAATCTCCAAAATCGACAAGGAATTTGTAAAAACTTTCGGCCAGACTCCGGATGTAATAGCCGCGGCCCCTGGTCGAGTTAATCTCATCGGTGAACATATCGATTACAGCGATGGATATGTTCTGCCGTTTGCAATCGCGGATCGAACATATGCAGCCCTTCGAAAACGCCCAGATCGTTTGGTTCGCATCGCATCGGCTCAGCGAAGAAAGACAATAGTTACTCTTAATCTGGATGAGATTAATCCAACGGTAAAGGGGCAATGGGAGCGCTATGTCCTCGGCGTTATTTGGGCAATGGGAATTAATGAAGGTGTCGATGTAATGATCGATGGACATGTCCCTTTGGGCGCAGGGCTTTCTTCATCGGCCGCCCTCGAATGCAGCGTTGCAACAGCGCTTAACGATTTATTCTCACTGGGTTTTGATTTAGAGACATTGGCAAGACTTACTCAAAAGGCTGAGAATCAGTACGTAGGAGTTCCTTGCGGAATAATGGATCAATCGGTTTCACTGATGGCAAAGACTGGCTCGGCACTTCTATTGGATTGCCGAGATCTAACCTCCAGACATGTGGTTTTCGACGTTGCATCGAGCGGACTAGAGCTCTTAATAATTGATACACAGGCCCATCACTCTCTGACCGACGGTGGATATGCCGAACGCCGTGCTTCATGTGATTCGGTAGTTGCAAAACTTGGAATCAGATCTATGCGCGAATTAACTCTTGAAAAACTAGAAAACTCTAAAGATGCAATCACTGCCACCGAATTCATCCGGGCGCGTCATGCCGTGAGTGAGATTGCGCGAGTAATCGATGCCGTGGCAGCACTTGAGGCAAAAAACTTCCAAGAGCTAGGTCTACTTCTAAACGCCTCTCACGAATCACTTCGCGATGATTATGATGTCTCTTGCCCAGAGCTCAATGCCGCAGTTAATGCATCACTATCGGCAGGTGCACTCGGTGCGAGGATGGTGGGCGGCGGATTTGGTGGAAGTGCAATCGCGCTAATAAAAGCCAGTCAGACGCAAGAGGTTATAAAAGCAATAGAGATAGAGTTCAAGAAAAATTCTTTTAAAGCACCGCGTTTTTTTACTTCACTACCAAGCCAAGGAGCCGAAATTATCCAACGGGGTTTATAGAAATAACCTCTACGCCACCGATTGAGTTAAGCAGGTCAATGAGATCACCTGGATCGCTGCCTGGGACTGCAACGGTAATATCGTCAAAGCCACGTCCGCCTTCAGATTTTAAAACAACGAGCTCACGAATATCACCGCCGGCAGCGCCAATAGCCGATGCGAGAAGACCTAAAGAGCCCGGACGATCTGGGATTGCGACGTTTAAACGAAATAGGGCCATGGATTGATTCTACCCTGACCCTATTTCGTACGCGTTACAGATTTCTTACAATGGCCGACACCTAGTTAGATGGCGCCGATCCCAGGAGCACTTTAAAGCTCTTGGATCCACCGGTTGGTAGATCGACGACAACTGTGACGGTAGAGCCTGGGGCATATGAACGGATGCGCACGATTGCACCAACTTGATCGGCAATCTTGACCCCGTCGATAGATTTAATGATCGAGCCAGCTGGAATTCCAGCGCTTTCTGCACCCTCACCAGGGCTTAATTTAAGAATTTTCGCCCCGATACCTGTGAACGTAGTATCAAAGTAGATACCTAGCACCGGGCGGGTAGATTTGCCTGTCGCGATTAACTCATCAACAATACGTTTGGCTTCATTGATAGGTATTGAGAAGCCCAAGCCAATGTTTCCGCTTGTGCCATCACTTGAAAGGGATGCGATTGCTGAATTGACTCCAATAATCCTCCCTGAAGAGTCAAGAAGTGCTCCACCTGAATTACCCGGGTTAATCGCGGCATCTGTCTGAATTGCATTTACATATGATTCAGCACCCGCAGTTCCAGTTGTAACTGGGCGATTAAATGCAGAAACGATTCCGCTTGTGACCGTGCTCGCAAGACCCAGTGGAGAGCCAATAGCAACAACGGCATCGCCAACACTAATCTTTGAAGAATCTCCAACATTGATTACTGGAAGATTTCCTTGATTGACCTTAATGACAGCTATGTCATACGTTGCATCGCGTCCAACGATTATTGCTGGAATTGTTTCTCCATTGGCTAACTCAACAAGAATGGTTCCGTTTGTCGCTGCACTTTCTACGACGTGGTTATTGGTAATAATGTATGAAGTAGTTGAATTGCTCTTGTAGATAGAGCCAGAACCGGTACCCGATCCATCAGTTGAGGTAACTTTAATCGATACCACCGATGGAGTGACGAGAGCTGCGATTGATTTAACATCGATTGAGGAGCCACCCAAAGTGACTAGTGTGCGAGATGCAGTGCAAGTTCCACTTGTGGATAGATACATCACCTGAGTCCTTTTATCAACGCAGGCTTTAACCCCAAGCGGCTCAGTCGTTGCCGCGGTTGCAACTCCACCAATCACAGTCGCGCCAAGTAAAAAACCAACTCCTAGTTTCGCAATGCTTGACCTCATGGATCTGCCTCATTTCATTTATTATCTAATGTGTATGTTCGATATTAAGGGGCATTACTTAGAAATTTATGAGTCCGGCCTGAAGAGATTAAACGAGTATTACCCAATCACCATCGATGGCCACCTTCACGGATCGCAATGGGCTTAGCGGTGGACCTGCGACTACTGTGGCTGAAGCAAATGGGTCGTACTGCCCACCATGACATGGACAAGCGATCGTTTTGCTACCTTCAGAATAAGCAACGGTACATCCTTGATGGGTACAGATTGCGGAGTAAGCAAAGACACCTGTTTTAGTACGAAAGAGAATCGCTGGCTCCCCCGATGCCAGTGCGAAGTTAGCCACTGAACCAACTGGGAAATCAGATAACTTCTTTAACTGTGTTGACGTCGAGGAGCCTTCTGCGGCGCTAGCTTTCGATGATTGAGAAAATACTCTTCCAAGGGCCGCTGCTGCAATAGCCATTGCGCCTACGATCGTAACTCGCAAGGCACCACGTCGATCAACTGAAACATCTCTGCTTCGACGTTTTCCAAGAATAAGTAAGAAGTAGGAGAGCCATAAGACTGCATAGGCGGTATCGCTTGCTAAGAAATATGGATTGGCGTGAAAGCTGCTTGCCAGCCATAATCCAAAAGACATTGAAAAACCACCAAATGCGGCCAGGGTTGGTGCAACCCATAAAAGAGTTGCCAGCCCTATCGCGAATTCACTGACCATGACAAAAGCACCAACTTGAATGGAATGCTCCAGCAACTTGTTAAAAGCAAAGTCCGGTAATGGTGACTGTGTTGAGTAACCACTCAGTTGGGTGCCAATAAATGTCGATGAACCCCTGGTTAGAAAGCCTGCATCGGTTGCCTTGTACCAACCTGCGTAGAGCCATGTGATGCCTAGCCAGAGTCGCATGATGCGAAGGGGCCAAATCTGGCTTCGCCAGGAGTTAGTGGTTGTGCGCAGGAAGCTCTGAATAAATGACATAGTGCAGATAATAAAGCTTCTGCGTGAGATTTCGCAGGATAGAAGCTCCCTGACTTGGATTCGAACCAAGAACCTGTCGATTAACAGTCGACTGCTCTGCCGTTGAGCTATCAGGGATCAATACGTACGAGCGCAAACTCTAGCGCACGCGGGCGTCGTTCGAAAATTGAGGGGTTTTAAAGCCCTCCAAGGGCTAAATCATGCAATGTTCGGCGGGTGCTTTCCAAGGCGACTAAGGCACCAAACGCTGCCGTGTATTCAATCTCATTTTCAACTGGATTCAGGCGCTGCAGACTCGATTTTAACTCAGCGATAGATCGAGAGATTGCGACTTCCCGAAGACGAGCGGTAATGCTTTCTGCATAGTTAGCTGTGGGTCTTCCGTCGGCACGGATTGGTTCGACAGATAACTCAGTAAATAACGTTTTAATTTTTTCATCGGTAATCGATTCCATTGACAGTTCTTGCTTTTCATCGATCGTCTTGCGCATCTCGCGATATGCCGGATGCGTAAATGCATCAGCCTCTATATCCGACCAAAGTTTACCGACAAAGAGTTGAGGCTCTTGCAATCGTGCTTTAAGAACTTCGCGCTCGAGAATTAACCGAGCATCGTTTGGATCTGGTCTCCAATTACTCTCTTCACTTAAGGCCTCTGATGGCTCTTCACTGCGGGGTCGCACTTTCAATCCTTGAGAAACAGCTGCAGAAACAATTTCAACTTCTACACCTAACCATCCTGCAAGCAATCGTGTGTACTCAGGACGAAGAGATTTGTCCCGGATTTGGGCTACTAATGGCGCAGTAGCGTTGAGACCATTGATGCGACCTTCTGCAGAATCTAACTTGTGATGTGCGAGCTCACTACGAATTGCGAACTCGAATAATGGAACACGTCGTGCGATTAAATCCCTAAGTGCTAAATCGCCTTTTTGCTGACGCAGATCGCATGGATCTAAGCCATCAGGTTCGACCGCAACAAAAGTTTGAGTAACAAACTTTTGATCTTCACTAAATGCTCGAAGCGCCGCTTTTTGCCCAGCTGCATCGCCATCGAAAGTAAAGATTACTTCTCCTCGGAATGAATCGTCATCCATCAACAACCTACGCAAGATTCGAATGTGATCAGCACCAAATGCTGTACCGCATGTTGCAACCGCCGTAGTTATTCCAGCAAGTTGGGCGGCCATGACATCGGTATAGCCCTCCACGATGACAGCCTGGCGCTTCTTGGCAATCTCTTTTTTAGCTACATCTAAACCATATAGAACCTGAGATTTTTTATATATGGGAGTCTCGGGAGTATTTAAATACTTTGGACCTTGATCTTCCGTGTCACTTGCCAACTTGCGTGCACCAAAACCAACAACGTCGCCAGAAATATCTTTAATAGGCCAGGTGAGGCGATTTCGAAATCTATCAATGGGACCGCGCTGACCCATCTTTGATAATCCAGCGGTCTCTAACTCTTCAATTGTGTAATCCAAAGCGCGTAAATGTTTAGTGAGAGCATCCCACTCATCTGGTGCAAAACCAACACCGAACTGCATGCAAGCAGCTTTATCGAAGCCACGCTTAGTTAAAAGATCTCGACCATGCTGAGCGTTAGGGCTATTGAGTTGGAGTTGGTAGAACTTGGCCGCCTCGGTATTTGCTGCAATCAACCGTGAACGTGCACCTGCTGAAAACGCCGGAGTATTGCTACCCCCCTCTTCATATCGAAGTGTGTAGCCCAATCTATCTGCCAAGCGTTCAATGGTTTCAGTAAATGTTAAGTGGTCAATCTTCATTAAGAAGGCAATAACATCGCCGCCCGTTTGGCAGCCAAAGCAGTGAAAATATCCCTTGCTTGGCGTAACGTGGAATGAAGGCGATTTTTCATCATGAAAGGGACATAAACCCTTTTTTGCTCCACCGCCGGCGTTCTTTAATTGAACGTAATCACCGACAATTTCATCGATAGGTGCGCGGTCGCGGATGTATGCAACATCTTCATCTCTAATCCGACCGCTCATGGGCACACTTTAGCGATTTGCCAGAAGGCGCGCGTGTAAGACATATGCACCTGGATCAGTAAGGGCTGCAACCTGGTCGATAATCACGCGCATACGGGCGCTTTCATCGGCCGCCTCATTCCAAGCCTTGATAAATATCGAATCGAGCTCTTGCGGGGCGCAGGCCGTTAACATCTCGACTATTTCACCGATGATGATCTGTTGTTTTGCGTAGCGATCTTGGGAGTGCGCAGCATTGATTAAGTAGTGTCCAGCAATCGCTTTGAGGAAATCTACTTCAACAACTTGCTCACGTGGAATTTCAAGATCGGCGCTATAGCGCGAGAGTGGACCATCTCCATGGACTCTGCGGGTTTCAACTTCGGCTGCAAGCACGAAACGTCCGATTAGCTGGGAAGTTGAATCCTTTAACCTCGCCAATGAACGAAGCGTCCCATCGTAATAATGTGGCCAGGCAGATAGCGCCGATAAACGTTTATGTGCATCAAAGGCCTCTTGCTCGGTTGCATCACTGCCGTAATCGCTTTTCATTACCAAATAAATATCTGCCAAATCTCTCTCAAAACTCTTGACTGAGATTTGATCAACAAAGATGGCATCCTCTAAATCATGGACTGAGTATGCGCAGTCATCTGACCAATCCATGATCTGGGCTTCAATACATTTTTTATCAACCGGAGCGCCTTTTCGCATCCAGTTAAATACTTCAACATCATCGTCATAGACACCAAACTTGCGTGGATTTTGTGCACGTGGCCACGGATATTTTGTCGCACCATCAAGGGAGGCTCGAGTTAAATTCAGTCCAATGCTTTTGCCATCGCTATCAACAGTTTTTGCCTCAAGACGGACTAGTAATCTAAAGCTTTGTGCATTTCCTTCAAAGCCACCAAAATCTTTTGCAATTTCGGCCAGTGCTTCTTCTCCGTTGTGCCCAAAAGGCGGGTGGCCTAAATCGTGGGATAGGCATGCAGTGTCCTGTAAATCGGGATCTGCCCCAAGTGATTCACCGAGCTCGCGACCAATCTGTGCACACTCAAGTGAGTGTGAAAGACGTGTACGTTGAAAATCATTTTCCCATGGCACTGCAACTTGTGTCTTGGCGGCAAGTCTGCGAAGGGCGGCTGAATGAATAACGCGTGCACGATCTCGCATGAACTCCGTGCGACCCGGACGCTTTGCCGGTTCATCTAAGAAGCGCTCTTTATCCTTCTCGTTATAGGTCACGGTACAACCTTAGTGAGGATATCTGCGCCAGGTAAATGATCACTGATTTGAATACCTCGACGCCCGACGGTGATGTAGACCAAATACGCCCCTGCTTCACGCAGTAAATACTTATATCCGGAGTGAGAAATTGTGTTCGGGCCGGTCTGCACTGGCGAACAAGTACTCACAACGCCTTGATCATTTGCCATCGTCATCGCGCGCTGACAGTGAAATGGATCGGTCACAATAATTACATCGCTGACCATTCTTTTCTTCATTAACACCGCATAAGCCTTTGTGCTCACCAACGTATCGCGGCCCTCTTCAATTGCAGTGATTTTCTTAGCCGGTACACCATGGCTACGCAGCCATGCCTTGCCCGATGCCGCCTCAGTAGTTCGATCACCGGGTGCTCCTGCACCGACTGTAATAATCGTTGGAGCTAAACCTAAATCAAAGATTCTTTTTGCTTCAACTAATCTCGCCTCTAACGCCTCTCCGGGCTTTCCATTTAACTGTGCCGTACCAAGAACCACAATGACATCGGCGTTACGCACAATTGGGTTATTGGCCGCACGCCAAACTTTAGAAACTGCGTAACCAGGAGCAATTAATGCGATGATAATAATCAATGTTAACGTGCGACGTATCCAACGAAATAAAAACACTTATCCCCCTGAAAACGCATCTTCGAGTTCGACGTGAACAAGTTCATCGGGATCATTAAGCCAACCATCTGGCAAAGTAGGAGCGCGGCCGTGACTTGTACGCCCTCGTGGCTTATCACCGACTTCTACTGGATATGGCTGATCTTCTAACTGATCAAGTAGAGCGCGCATCTCTTCTAATGAGCTGACCATTCCTAAATCGTGTCGAATTTCGCGTGGAACACGAAAACCCTTTAAGTACCAGGCCATGTGTTTGCGCATATCGCGCATGCCACGATCTTCGGACTCTAGATACTCGACAATTAAATTTGCGTGCCTAAACATAACTTCTCGTACTTGGTGAAGCGTTGGCGTTATTTCAGAATCAACGCCTTGCAAAGACGACACTAAATCTGCAAATAGCCATGGACGGCCTAAACAACCGCGGCCAACTACTACGCCGGCGCATCCTGTTTCTGCGACCATATTCACAGCATCTGGCCCAGACCAGATATCGCCATTGCCTAAAACAGGTACTCCACTTGGCTTTAAGTGCTCAACGAGGCGGGCTATCGCTGACCAATCAGATTTGCCCTCATACATTTGCGCGGCGGTGCGCGCATGAAGTGCCACCCAAGCAACACCCAAATCTGCGGCAGATTGAGCCGCCTCTAGATATGTATGGTGATCGCTATCGATTCCAATGCGCATCTTGACGGTAACTGGGATTCCAAATGGCTTAGCAGCTTCAACGGCAGCCTGCACAATATTTGCAAAGAGCTTACGTTTAAAGGGAAGCGCTGCTCCCCCGCCTTTGCGTGTCACTTTTGGTACGGGGCAACCAAAGTTCATATCAATGTGATCGGCTAAGTTTTCTCTTCCGATCATTGTTACCGCGGCCCTCATCGTCGTTGGATCAACGCTATAGAGCTGCACCGAACGTGGCCATTCATCTTTACCCGGCACGATCATGCGCAGAGTTTCTGGGCGCCGTTCGATTAATGCGCGCGCAGTAACCATTTCAGAGACAAATAATCCTGCACCCTGTTCGCGACAGAGTGTACGAAAAGGTGCATTAGTTATTCCTGCCATGGGTGCTAAAACAACCGGTGGATCAATGTAATGATCACCGCTTGCCAGTGGCAGAAGAAGGGGTTTTAGCAACCTAGTAGACGTGGTGCAAGCCATGCTTCGACATTGTCTATGCCGATGCGCTCTTGTGCCATTGTGTCGCGATCGCGAATTGTGACTGCATTATCTTCTAAGGTTTCAAAGTCGATAGTGATGCAGTAAGGAGTTCCGATTTCATCTTGTCGGCGGTAGCGACGACCGATTGCGCCGGCATCATCAAAATCGATGTTCCAGTTCTTGCGCAGTTGAGCAGCTAAATCACGGGCCTTAGGTGATAAATCAGCGTTGCGAGAAAGCGGCAAAACTGCAGCTTTTATTGGCGCCAAACGATGGTCGAGCTTTAATACTGCGCGCTTTTCCATCTCTCCCTTGCTATTGGGTGCCTCATCTTCGGTGAAGGCATCCATTAAGAAAGTTAGTGTGCAGCGATCAACACCGGCTGCGGGTTCGATAACAAAAGGCGTCCAGCGTTCGCCCTTTTCTTGATCGAAGTAAGAGAGATCTTTTCCAGAGGCGGCAGAGTGCGCCTTTAGATCAAAGTCAGTGCGGTTAGCAATACCTTCGAGCTCGCCCCACTCTGTTCCCGCAAACTCAAACTTGTATTCGATATCGGCAGTGCGCTTTGAATAATGTGACAACTTCTCTTTAGGATGATCAAAGAGACGTAGGCGCTCTGGGTTGATTCCAAGATCTACGTACCACGCCATACGTGTGTCGATCCAGTATTGATGCCAGTCTTCATCAGTTCCTGGAACAACAAAGAACTCCATCTCCATCTGCTCAAATTCGCGAGTACGAAAGATAAAGTTTCCTGGCGTAATTTCATTTCGGAAAGACTTGCCAATCTGCCCAATTCCAAATGGTGGTTTTTTGCGTGATGTTGTCATTACTTGATCAAAGTTAATAAAGATTCCCTGTGCAGTCTCTGGGCGCAAATATGCCAGCCCTGATTCATCTTCAACGGGGCCAAGGTATGTCTTTAACATTCCGCTAAATTGTTTTGGCTCAGTAAACTGGCCCTTATTGCCACATGCAGGGCAGTTAATCTCAAGTAACGAGGCCGCCTCTTTTTTATGCTTGGCCTCATAGGCCTCCATCAAATGATCTGCGCGATAGCGTTTGTGGCATGCGGTGCACTCAGTGAGCGGGTCACTGAAAGTTGCAATGTGGCCTGATGCTTCCCAAACCTCTCTAGATAAAATTACGCATGAATCAAGACCAACAACATCTTCTCGCCCTGTAACCATGGCTTTCCACCACTGGCGCTTCACGTTGTTTTTTAACTCAACGCCTAATGGACCGTAATCCCACGATGCTCGCAGTCCGCCGTAAATTTCAGATGATGGGTAGACAAAGCCTCTTCGTTTTGAAAGAGCTACGATATTTTCTAAGCGATCCGTTGCCATATACATTCTCCGTCCGGCTGGATGTCGGCGAAAAGCAACGATCGTTACTTTGCGTGGCTATAAGTTTACTCGTACGCACCAGGTTCATCGATTGCACGGGCCAGAATTGGAATCGCCTCTAACTTTGCTCGCGTTGAGCTTAAGCCCCTTCGATAGGAGCCGACGTTTTCCCAGTTAGTCGATAGGTGCCACAGCGTTGGATCGTCGAGATTTTGACCAATTACGCCATCAATAAATCCAGGCGCCTCGGCCAATACGCTCCGAACGCTCTCGAGCTGGGCGCGAAATTCACTGGCTTCACCAAGGGGGATAGTAAATCGTGCGATTGCATGCATGGTGTGAGCCTAGTGGCGAGTGAAAACTCTTTTGATAATGATAATCATTTTCAATTGTGATATGGTCAGGCCATGAATATCGCAATCGGCTTGGCCGCTATCACGGCCATCGCAACATCTGCAGGTGGATTCCTGGCAATCCGTTCACGAGATCGCCTGCATTTAGTCCTCGGTCTATCAGCTGGCTTGCTCCTTGGCCTCGTTGCCTTCGACCTCTTACCTGAGGTTTTCGAGCTCAACACGAATACCTTTGGCAATGTCCGAGTAGTTGCAATCGCCTTTGTTCTTGGATTTCTAGCTCTGCACTTTGCTGAGCAGATTTTTGGTTCTCACGAACCTGCCGAATCTGACTATGGCCACGAACACAACCACTCTGCAAATATCGCCGGAACACTTGGTGCATTGGCGATGGGTGGTCACGTATTTCTAGATGGTGTTGCACTAGGCCTATCTTTTAAAATTAGTAACGCACTCGGATTTGCAGTCTTCATTGCAATCTTATCCCACGCATTTTCAGATGGCCTAAACACCGTATCACTTCTAATTAAAAGTGGTCACTGGACTAAAAGAGCTATTGCGCTTTTGGGGCTAGATGCAATCATGCGAATAAGCGGCGCCGCCCTTGGTACATATGTTGTTATCAGTGATGCATCTCTTTCTCTGTATTTAGCAATGTTTTCAGGCTTCGTAATTTATCTTGCAACATCTCATATTTTGCCCGAAGCACATTCTCGTCACCCATCGAAGATGACGATGTTGGTAACGGTCACAGGTGTCGTAGCAATGTGGTTAATTGTCGGGAACATTGGTTGAGCCGATCTAATCCACGAGTTCTCAATACTCTTGAGCGTGCAGGTGGATTTGCTAGCGCTCAAGAGGTATATCGACTCATGCAACGTGAAGGTCAAAGCATTGGTCTCACTACTGTCTATCGTGCGCTTCAATCTCTCGTCAATGACAAAATTGTAGATATTTTGCGCCGTGAAGATGGTGAGGCGATCTACCGATTATGTGGAGATGGCCATCATCATCATCTTGTCTGTAAAGGCTGCGGCGATACCATTGAGATTGAAGGCGGGGCAGTCGAAAAATGGGCAAAATCCCTTGCAGAAGAGCACGGCTTTCGGGATGTTGGACATACTGCAGAGATATTTGGCCTCTGCTCTAAGTGCTAATTTTTTACGCTTTCCCAAATCTACGATCGCGCTTTGAATACTCCTCTATTGCTGCCCACAGAGTTTTACGTGTGACATCGGGCCACAACACATCCATAAAAACAAGCTCAGCGTAGACCGATTGCCACGGTAAAAAGTTGCTGGTTCGCTGTTCACCAGAGGAGCGTAAAAACAAGTCCACATCACTCATAGTTGGTGAATCTAAATACTTTGCAAATGTTTTTTCAGTTATTGAATCGGCCTTTACTTTTCCACGTTTCACATCACGTGCAAGCTCTGTAGCGGCATCTACTATTTCAGAGCGGCCACCATAGTTAACACACATGTTTAACGTTAGAACTTTGTTCTTCTTGGTTAACTCTTCGGCAGCTTCAAGCTCATTAATAACGCTGCTCCATAGGCGCTTTGGTCGGCCAACCCAACGAACCCTTACGCCCATCTCGTTCATCTCATCGCGGCGGCGTCTGATTACATCGCGGTTAAAGCCCATTAAAAACTTAACTTCCTCCGGGGATCTACGCCAATTTTCAGTTGAAAATGCATAGGCACTTATCTCTTTTACTCCATACTCGATTGCACCGGCAACCACGTCAAAGAGCGCCGCCTCCCCCGCTTCGTGACCGGCGGTTCGAGGTAATCCCTGTTGCTTAGCCCAGCGCCCATTGCCATCCATCACGATTGCAACATGGTTAGGAATATGAATCGTCATACGCGCTCTACCATCGGCAAACTCCTTAAGCCCCGCTCAAGGTGCCATTGTAAATACGCGGCAATCAAACCACTAGCCTCTCGTCGAAACTTTCCTTCGCTTGCCGATGCAATCTCCCAGTCACTTCTAAGGAGGGCATCCATTAATGCAAGAGTTTCTGGTGCAGGCGTTGCACATGCCGAGGGTCTGCAATCGGCACAGACTGACCCGCCGCCAACTAATGAAAAGTATCGATGAGGACCTGGTTTTTCACAGTTCGAGCAGATCGTCATTGACGGTGCGTAGCCCGCGACATCTAGTGATCGCAATAAAAATGCATCGAGGATTAACAATGGTTCGTAGCGATTTTCAGCTAGGACTTTCATCGCACCGACTACTAGTTGAAACTCTTTAAAAGCCGGCTCGTGTTCATTGGGACTAAAGCGTTCGGCAGCTTCAAGAATGGCTGATGCAACTGTCCAGCGCTGGTAATCATCGGTTAGGGCTTCACCGTAATTCATTAGCGCTTCTACTTGCGTGATCGTGTCAAAAGTTTTTCCAACATAAAGCTGGGCATCAATATGACTTCCGGGCTCAAGACGCGCGCCGAACTTAGACATTGTGCGCCTAACACCTTTGGCAACACCGCGAATTCGACCGTGATCGCGCGTTAAAAGCGTGATGATTCGATCGGCTTCTCCGAGTTTTTGAGTGCGCAGCACAATGGCCTCGTCCCTATATAAACTCATAGCGATAAAGGTAGTGCGTGGGTTAGCGAATTGCGCGATTAATGGCAGACACGACAGCTTTAAGCGACGCGGTAGTCGTATTGGGATCGATTCCGACGCCCCAGAAGACATCGCCATCGATTGCGCACTCAAGGTAGGCAGCTGCCGAGGCATCTCCACCAGCCGATAATGCATGCTCGTAATAATCAAGGACTCGAACATCAACGCCGTAACTTTGCAAGATATTGCAGAACGCCGCGATGGGACCGTTGCCCTGACCTTTGAGCTCGTGAAGTTCACCTCGGTCGGAGATTGAAACCGTTAAGTGCACATCTTCGCCAAGAACTGATGTCTGACTCAAACCTTTAAGTCGGAATCGTCCCCACGGCGCACCCTCTGTTGGAAGGTACTCATCTTCAAAGATTGTCCATAACTCATCGGCACTGATTTCGCCGCCTTCGGCATCGGTCTTTGCCTGAACAACTTTTGAAAACTCTATTTGCAAACGGCGCGGCAAATCTAAATGATGCTCGTTCTTCATCAAATATGAAACGCCGCCCTTACCGGACTGTGAGTTCACGCGAATTACCGCCTCATAGCTTCGGCCAATATCTAATGGGTCGATGGGTAGATATGGAACTGCCCACGTGTGATCGCGAACTTCGCGTCCGGCCGTCTTTGCATCAACTGCCATCAAATCAAAGCCTTTTTTGATTGCATCTTGGTGCGAGCCTGAAAATGCGGTGAAAACTAAGTCCCCACCATATGGATGGCGCTCAGGTACACGAAGTTGATTGGCATACTCAACAGTGCGTCGAACCTCATCGATATTTGAGAAATCAATATGAGGATCGATTCCGTGAGTTACTAAGTTGATTCCAAGAGTTACAAGGCAGACGTTTCCTGTGCGCTCACCATTACCAAAGAGCGTTCCTTCGATGCGATCAGCTCCTGCTAAATAACCAAGTTCGGCCGCAGCAACTCCAGTACCACGATCGTTATGTGGGTGCAGCGAAACAATGACGTTCTCGCGATTTTCTAAGTTGCGACACATCCACTCGATTGAATCGGCATAGACGTTAGGGGTTGCCATCTCAACGGTTGCCGGTAAGTTCATAATTGTTTTCCAGGCTGGAGTTGGTTTCCAGATTGCATTGACGGCGTTACAGACTTCAACGGCGAATTCGAGTTCTGTGCCGGTGTATGACTCAGGTGAGTATTCGAAAGATACTTTCGTCTCTGGAACCGTCGGAACTAAATCAAGGCAGATTTGAGCGGCATCGGTTGCAATCTTTTTAATGCCTTCCTTATCTAAACCAAATACAACGCGACGCTGCAGAGTCGATGTCGAGTTGTATAAGTGGACGATGGCCTGCTTTGAACCTTTGATGGATTCAAAAGTACGCTTGATGAGCGACTCACGTGCCTGAGTTAAAACTTGAATAATGACATCATTTGGAATTAGATCCTCTTCGATGATCTTTCGAACAAAATCGAAGTCGGTTTGGGATGCACTAGGAAAGCCCACTTCAATCTCTTTGTAGCCCATGGCAACTAGCAGCTTGAACATCGCTAACTTGCGCGGGGTATCCATTGGATCAATGAGCGCTTGATTTCCATCGCGAAGATCTACCGAGCACCACTTAGGCGCATGGGTAATCTTCTTAGATGGCCATGTGCGATCGGGAAGATCGATGGGATGAAAGGGTTCATAGCGATGTA
>Ga0208566_1000353_pt1 | contig 30923 bp, 34 predicted proteins | sample PL_2010_150m_FD_184159 | JGI IMG/M metagenome (GOLD analysis project Ga0208566, IMG submission 184159) | Freshwater microbial communities from Powell Lake, British Columbia, Canada to study Microbial Dark Matter (Phase II) - PL_2010_150m... | ecosystem: Environmental > Aquatic > Freshwater >...
GAAAAAGGAGTTGCTGAGACTGGCTGCCTGAAGCGGCAGCGCATACAGAATCAACCAATTACCAGATCATCATATTTGCACAACTTGACGCACACAACTTGAACTCCCTTACTTCCTGAGGGCGGGGATCGGCGCATTTCACCTCTCCGGACCACCTGATCGAGAACGCGCCTGTACAGAGTCCGGTTTGCTCATCGCATCGAAACGCCGCGAACGCACGTGGCCTTTGCCACTCTCCTTCACCTCATACATCAATTCGTCGGCTGCCTTCAGCATTGCAGGGAACAGCCGGCCTGAATCCTCGAACCACGCCACACCGACACTCGCGCCCACCGGCGGAAAATCCTCAAGCACGGCGTTGACCGCCCCGGAAATCTTGCGCCCGGCCTCGATCGCGGCGTCGTATCCAATTTCCGGAAGCAGGATGCCGAATTCGTCGCCACCCAGTCGGGCGATCTGATCGCTGGAGCGCAGCACACTTCTTAAGGCCCAGGCGGCAGAGCACAGCGCTGCGTCACCGGCATCGTGACCCTTTGTGTCGTTGAGCCGCTTGAAGTCGTCAAGATCCAGAAAAATGACGGCCAAGGGGTGCGGATAGCGCTTCGAGCGCTCAACTTCCGCGGCGCCTGCCTCAAGAAATGCCCGACGATTTTGCATCCCGGTCAGGGCGTCCTCACGGGCGTGACTGTGTTCTCTTTCAAGCAGCAGGCGAACCTGGGCGGCAAGCAGAGCCACCATGCTGTAGGTCACAAACCGGGTTACCGCGTTCGTCCACGGAATCCAGGAGACGTCGAATTGGCGCCCGGAAGCGATGTCGCCTGCGGCCCACATTGCCGCCGCGAGGAACGCCACAAACAGCCCACTCCACTTCCCGCTTATCCACGCGATGACAAGTACCGGCAGCAAAGCCAGAGACGCGAACGCGAACTCTGCCTCAGTCGCTTTCCGCAGCATGCCCAGCAGAAATATCGCACCGATACAGATTGCCCAGGCAGCCCAGCGGTGCCAACCAATCCAGAAATTGCCAAGGAGGAAATTAGATATCGCAAGTGGTTTCATTTTGGGCCGGGCACTCGGAATGATCATTACGCTCGGAACCGGAGCTTCCGTGCAACCGATGGCGCACTCTCAAAATGCGTCGGCATCCAAATATAGCGCATTGGGTCAGGACGGCACCGGGCGGCCGAAGCGGAGCGGAAACGGATGCATCCGGAAGCCGGGATGCGATTCACCCATGCCCGTCGGGCAAGGACGAATGAAAGGAAACGAAACCGGCAGGGATGGTTCAAACCAACCGGTTGTTGCGGTAGTCGGCAATGGCCTGTTCAATTTCCTCGCGACTGTTCATCACGAAGGGGCCGTGCTGCACCACCGGTTCGCCCAAGGGCCGTGCCGCCAGCAACAGAAAGCGTGCCGGACCGCCGACGGCACTGATTTCCACCCGTTCGCCGGCGGAAAGTACGCCGGCGTCCTGAGCCGACAATCGGCGCGACTCGTCTGCGGGACCGATGAGCAAATCTCCCTCGTAGGCATAAACAAAAACACTGTGCCCTGCTGCCATCTCTTGCGCGAAGTACCCGCCCGCCGGCAGGTGCACATCGATGTAGAGCGGTTCGGTGGATAGCCCCTGGACCGGGCCGGCAACCTCGCGGCCAGCAGCCACGATGCTGCCGGCAATCACCCTGGCTTCGCCGCCGCCGGGCAGGGTTGCCTGCGGAATTTCGTCGGGACGGATGTCGCGGTAGTGCGCCGGCTTCATCTTTTCCGCGGCCGGAAGGTTGATCCAGAGTTGGAAGCCGCGCATACGCCCGCTTTCCTGCTGCGGCATTTCGGAATGGATGATGCCGCGCCCGGCGGTCATCCATTGCGCGCCACCGGGCACGAGGTCGCCGCGATTGCCCAGATGGTCTTCATGCAGCATGTGGCCGTCGAGCATGTAGGTCACGGTCTCGAAGCCGCGATGCGGATGCGAAGGGAAGCCGGCGATGTAGTCGTCCGGATCGTCGGAGGAAAACTCGTCGAGCATCAGGAAAGGATCGACGCGCGTCGACGGCGACTGGCCCAAGCTGCGGCGCAGGCTGACGCCGGCACCATCGGAGGTGGCGACAGAATGGATGATGTGCTGCAGGCGACGGCTGGACATGCGGGCTCTCCTGATGATCTGACGATGCCGCCAAGATGGGCCCTAACAGCCGGTTTCGCAAGTAATATTGCGGCACTTCACTGTTGCAGAAAGATTCCCCATGAATTTGCTTCTCCTCGGTTTGATCATTTTCCTTGGCGCCCATTCGGTGCGCATTTTTGCCGGCGAATGGCGCGATGCGCAGATCACCGGTCTCGGCGAAATGCGCTGGAAAGGTGTGTACTCACTCATCTCCGCCGTTGGTTTGGGACTGATTATCTGGGGTTTTGGCATGGCCCGCGCGGAGTCTCCCATGCTATGGACCCCGCCGGTCTGGACGCGGCATCTGGCCGCCTTGCTGACCCTGCCGGCCTTCATTCTGCTGGTGGCGGCCTACCTGCCCGGCAGCCACATCAAGTCCGCCGTCGGCCATCCGATGGTCGCCGGCGTCAAGCTCTGGGCGCTGGCCCACCTGCTGGCCAACGGCAAGTCCGTCGCGGTTGTCCTGTTCGGCGCCTTCCTGATCTGGGCGGTGCTGGACTTCATCTCGGCCCGACGGCGTGACCGGGCTGCGGGGCGCACCTATCCGGTACTCGGTTGGTCGCGCGACGCCATGGTGATCGTGGTCGGCCTTGTCGCGTGGGGTTTGTTCGCCATGGTCGGCCACGGCTGGCTGATCGGGGTTCGACCCTTCGGCGTCTAAACCTCGAAGGCGTCACCGGTGGCGAAGAAGCTACCGCCGGACAGGTAGTGGATGCTGCGTCGCTGCTCATCCGGGAAGTGCCAGCGGCCATTGGAAAACACGGTCGGATCGGCCCAGGCAGCGACCACTTCGCCGAGAAACAGGTCGTAGGCCTGCTGAATGTGGGGCTCGACAATGACGCGGCATTCTAGCCAGGCCAGGCAACCGTCTATCAGCGGCGCGCCGACCAGGCTTGCCGCCGCACCACCAACGCCGACTATTGAAAACTTGTCGATTTCGCGGCCTGACTGCGTGCCGACCGCCAGCGTCGGCGCCGCCTGCTGACGTGACGGCACGCTGAGCACGAACTCGCCCGAAGCTTCGACCAGTTCCCGGGTCAGGGTGGGTTTGTCGATTACGACCGCCACCTTGGGTGGGTCGAAATCGAGCGGCATCGACCAGGCCGCGGCCATCACGTTGCGCCGCCCGCCATGGGCGCTTGAGACCAGCACGGTGGGGCCGTGGTTGAGCAACCGGCAGGCCTTGGCCAGCGGCACGGCGACGCGTCGGTTCATGCCGCGTGCCCCGCGGCAGCTCTCTTGGCGGCCAGCTCGACGAACCATTGCAGGCTGGCGGGATTGGCCATCGCGTCGGGGTTGGCGATCTTGTCCAGGGCGTGGCCGAGCAGGAGCTTCTTCACCGGCAGTTCCATCTTCTTGCCCGACAGCGTGCGCGGAATCTCGGCCACCTGAAAAATCTCGTCGGGCACATGGCGCGGCGACAGGGCGGCCTTTATCCGCATGCGCAGCGTGGTTTTTAGCTGCGGCGTCAGTTCATGGCCGGGACGCATGACGACGAACAGCGCCATCCAGGATTCACGGCCGAGGAACTCGAGATCGACGACCAGGCTGTCTAGTATCTCCGGCAGTTCCTCGACGGCGCGGTACAACTCGCTGGTGCCCATGCGGATGCCGTAACGGTTGATGGTGGCATCGGATCGGCCGTAGATGATCGCGCCGCCGCGCCGCGTGATGCGCAGCCAGTCACCATGGCGCCAGATGCCGGGGTACATGTCGAAGTAGCTCTCGCGGTAGCGGCGATCCTCCGGGTCGTTCCAGAACTTCAGCGGCATCGAAGGCATCGGCGCGCTGCAGACCAGTTCGCCGACTTCGTCAATCAGCGCCCGGCCTTCTTCGTCGAAGGCTTCGACCTTGGCGCCAAGACATCGGCACTGCATCTCCCCAAGATATACCGGTAGGGTCGTCACGCCGCCCACGAAACAGCCGGCGAAATCAGTGCCTCCGGAGATTGGATTTAGCCAGATGTCGCGCCGGACATGGTCGTAAATCCACTGATAGCCTTCCGGCGGCAATGGCGAACCGGTGGAGCCGACGGCGCGCAGGCGTGACAGATCGGCGACCTGATTCGGTTCGACATGCGACTTCAGGCAGGACATGAAGAAGGCGGCTCCGGCACCGAAAAACGTCACGCCTGTTTCGCCGACGAAGCGCCACAAGGCATTCCAGTCAGGCCAGCCGGGGTTGCCATCGTAGATGCAGATCGTGCTGCCCGTCAGCAAGCCCATCATCTGGCAGTTCCACATGATCCAGCCGCTGCTCGAATACCAGTGGAAGCGATCTTCCGGGCCGAGGTCGAGATGAAAGGCGCCGAGCTTGACCTGCTCGACGACGATTCCGCCGTGCGAATGCACGATGGGTTTGGGCAGCCCTGTGGTGCCCGACGAATAGACAACCCAGAGCGGATGATCGAAGGGCACGTGCTCAACCTGCAGCGACGCATTGCCGGCGGTCGCCGTCTCCCAGGTCGTGCAGTGGGCAAATTCAGCCTCATCGGCGTGCGTATCGAGGCAGGCCAACAGCACCATGTGGTCGATGCTGGGCAGTTCCGCCAATAACTCATGGATCAGGGCGCGACGGTCATGCGGCTTGCCGCCGAAATGGTAGCCGTCGACGGCGATCAGCACCTTCGGCGCGATCTGGCGAAAGCGGTCGAGTACGGCAATCCGCCCCATGTCAGGCGAACAGGCCGACCAGATGGCGCCCAGACTGGCGACGGCGAGGAAGGCGACGGCGGTTTCGGGAATGTTGGGCAGATAGGCCACCACTCGATCACCGCGCGAAACGCCCATGCCGCGCAATGTCGCGGCCAGCGCGCCGACCTGGCGCTGCAATTCGGGCCAGCTCAACTCACGGTCGGCGCCGGCTTCGTTGCGGGAAATGATGGCCGGTCGATCCGTCGTGGCGTGGCGGAAGACCTGATCGACGTAGTTCATCGTCACCCCGGGGAACCATTGCGCGCCGGGCATCCGCACGTCGGCCAGGACCCGCGTGCGCGGCGTCTCGGCAGGAATTGCAAAGTAATCCCAGACAGCCCCCCAAAAGCCTTCGAGATCATCCACCGACCAGCGCCACAGCGCATCGTAGTCGGCGAAGCTCAAACCGCGCTCGGCCGCTAGCCAGTTGGTGAAAGCGGTGATCTTTGCCGCAGTTATCATGGCAGCCGATGGCCGCCACGCTGGTTGCAGCGTGCCTGTGGGATTTTCCATGCCTGATCTTCCCTCGTTTTTGAGCCTGATTCTATAAGATGTACCCATGCGAAACGTATTCCTCATCGTGCTTTGCCTGTGGGCGTTGCCGGCAGGCGCCAACGACCTGCCGGCCCCCGTGGAGCAGGCGCTGAAGGGCGCCGACATTCCCGTCGCGGCGATCGCCGTCTGGGTCAGGGAAGTGGACGCCACGAGGCCGCGTCTGGCAATCAACGCCCATGCCGCGATGAACCCCGCGTCGACCATGAAGCTGGTGACCACCTTTGCCGCACTCGAACTGCTGGGTCCGGCCTATGTCTGGAAGACGGAAGCCTTTGCCAGCGGCACGCTGAACGACGGCGTACTGACCGGCGATCTGCATCTGCGCGGCGGCGGTGACCCCAAGCTCACCTATGACCAGTTCGAGCGCCTGCTGCGACAGATTCGCGCTCGCGGCATCCGCGAGATTCGCGGCGATCTGGTGCTGGATCGCAGCGCCTTTGCCGTCAGCTCGGCCGAACCCGGACGCTTCGACGCCCAGCCGATGCGTCCCTACAACGTCGCCCCGGATGCCCTGCTGGTGAATTTCAAGGCAGTCACGCTGCAGTTGGTTCCCGATCCGGAAAGAAAAACCCTGACCGTCACCATGGAGCCGGCGCCGGCCAATATCGACCTCATCAACAAGATCACGCTCGGCAACGGCAACGGCTGCGGCGACTGGAAGGAGCGCCTGCGTGCCGATGTCTTCAGCCACGGCCTGACAACGCGGCTGGTGCTGACCGGCGCGTTCCCCCAAAGCTGCGACGAGCAGCGCTGGAACATCGCAGTGCTGGAACATCCGCAGTACGTCCTCGGCGTTTTCCTCCAGTTGTGGGCCGAACTCGGCGGCTCGCTGACGGGCGGCGTCCGTGAAGCTCCGGTCCCGGCCGAAGCACGCGCAATCGGCGTGTTGCCATCGCCGACTCTTGCCGAAGTGATTCGCGACATCAACAAGTTTTCCAACAACGTCATGGCCCGCCAGCTGTTTCTGACCCTCGGCATGGAGGCCGGACACCGCCCGGCGAGCGTCGAAGACGCCGATGCGGCGATCCGGTCCTGGCTCGCCGCACGGGCCTTGAGCGCACCGGAACTGGTGCTGGAAAACGGCTCCGGCCTGTCGCGCCGCGAGCGGATTTCCGCTGAAGGACTGGGCCGCCTGTTGCAGGCGGCGTGGCGGAGTCCGGTGATGCCGGAGCTAATGGCTTCGCTGCCGGTGACTGCCACCGACGGCACCATGAAGAAACGCCTCAAGCAAAACGGCGTGGCCGGCCGGGCCCATATCAAGACCGGCTCGCTGGAGGGCGTACGCAGCATCGCCGGCTATGTGCTGGACAAGACCGGGCGTCGCTGGATCGTGGTGTTCTTTGTCAACCACGCCAATGCCGGAGGCGCCCAGGCGGCGCAGGACGCCCTGCTGCAATGGGTGTACGAGCGGGGCGCGGGGTGAAGCGCATCGCACTGCTGGCCACTGGCTTTGCCTACATGGTGCTGCTGATCGAAGCGCTACGGGCCGCCGTCGCGTGGTGGCACGGCGAGCTGACGCAACCGGACTGGATGGATATCACGCTGATCGCCGTGCTGCCGGTGCTGATCTGGATCTGGTGGCGCTACCTTTCACCGTTCGGTCGCGACTGTCAGAAATGCGCCCTGCCGCCCGAACCCGGAGCGCGCCGCTGAAGCCGGAGCCTTGCCCCTGCGGTCGTCCGCTCGCGTATGCCGAGTGCTGCGGCGTACACCACGCCGGAAAGCCCGCCGCCGATGCCGAATCCCTGATGCGCTCGCGCTACAGCGCCTTTGTCCTGCAACTGGAGGATTATCTGCTGGCCACATGGCACCCGTCCACGCGCCCTGCCGCGCTGAATCTCGGCGCTGCGCCGCAGCCGAAATGGCTGGGGTTGCAAGTCATGGCGCATACGGAAACTGATAACGCGGCAAGCGTCGAATTCGTCGCACGCTGCCGGATCGGCGGGCGGGCGAAACGAATGCATGAGGTCAGCCGCTTCGTCCGCGAGGACGGACGCTGGCATTACGTAAACGGGGTAGTCGATCCATGAAACAAGTTGTTGCATTTCGCCGTTGAACCAAAGGGCGTCGTCCCCATCTATAGGGACATACGGGCTATCAGCGCCACAACGGAGATAAACATGCAGTCAGACGCCATCCTGAAATTTCTTGCCGATTCCCGCCGCTACCTCGACCGGTAGAGACAGTTTCCCCCGGCGGCTGGTCACCTCCCTCCAGCCGCCTGAAGGCTCCGCGCTTGCGGGGCCTTCACCATTATGGCGGGGCTGTATCCACAACCGATTAAGGGTGTCTTAATGCAGGCGGCACAAACTCCACCCATTCAATCCCATCCAGGAACACAGGAGCCGCAAATGAACCAGAGAGCCGCGAACCTCATGGATGTTCTCGCACCCCCCGAAAACAACTGGCTGAAGCAGCTTTTCCGCCGCAAGGCCAATCTGCCGGCCGGCGTCAGCATCGTTCGCTTCAGCGATGCCGAGGACGACCCGGCCGAGCACGGCGAGGACTCGCCCGCGCGGCAGCAGAAGATGGCTGCCTGACGTTTCCGGTCGCTGGCGAAGTTCACCGCCTATTGCGGCGCCCGGACGATGCCGTGGGCGGTGTAACGCAACTGCGTCAGATCAAAGCCCTGCGCTGCGGCGGCCTTGAGCGCTGCATCCAGCATTCTCTTCGGCAGTTGCGGCGTCCGCGACAACACCCAGAGATACTTCCGGTTTGGATTGCCGACGACCGCCCAACGATACTCGGCATCGAGTCCGAATACCCAGTAGTCCGAACGGAAGGGCCAGAAGAACGACACCTTGAGGCGCGCGTTGCCGCTCCCTTCCACCACGGCGGCCGTGCCCCGCGCCTCATCGAAGCCGCTGTCGGTGCGGCACCGATTGGTGACCGCCACATCCCCTTCCGGCGTCAGCCGATACTCGGCGGTGGTGTCGCCGATGCACTGTCGCTGGAAGAACATCGGGAAGCTGGCGATCTCGTACCACTTGCCGGTGTAACGGGCGAGGTCCAGTTCCGCCACGCTGGCCGCCGGCGTCTCGGCATGGACCGGCAGCGCCAGGCAGGCGAGGCTTGCGACAAAAACTCGGAACAGGATCAGGCGCATCAAGGACACCGGCTCAAAGCAGCCGCTCGATATCGCCCGCCATGTCCTCAGGTTTGTGCGCCGATGCGTAGCGATCGACCACATTGCCCTCGCGATCGACCAGGAATTTGGTGAAATTCCACTTGATGCCTTCTGTGCCGAGCAGGCCGGGAGCACCCGCCTTGAGGAAGGCGAATACCGGATGGGTGTCATTGCCGTTGACATCCACCTTGGCGAACATCGGAAAAGTCACGTCATAGGTCAGGCTGCAGAATTCGCCGATGGCGGCTTCGTCGCCCGGCTCCTGCCCGCCGAACTGGTTGCAGGGGAAACCCAGCACCACCAGGCCGCGCTTGTGATACTTCTGCCACAGCGCTTCGAGGCCGGCGTACTGCGGCGTGAAGCCGCAGCCGCTGGCGACATTGACGATCAACAAGACCTTGCCCTTGTAGTCCTTCATCGACTGCTTGCTGCCATCAAGGCGCCTGGCCGAGAGTTTGTAGAGCGCGCTCATCACTTCTCCTGGTCGAGCTTGACCGCGTAGCGTTTGAGATCGCCCAAACGGACGGCTTCCAGCGCGGCAAGGGATGTGGATTCAAGCACCACCTGCGGCGCCATTCCAGCCTGCAACGCTTCCTGCCAGCGCGCGGAGCACAGGCACCAGCGATCCCCGGGCTTGACGCCGGGAAACCCGAATTCCGGATGCGGGGTGGACAAGTCATTGCCGCGCGACTTGGAGAAGGCTAGGAACCCGGCGCTGGCGACGATGCAAACCCCGTGGTTACCGACATCTTCTTCGGTCACTTGGCAGTCGCCGGTGCGGAAGAATCCGGTCATCGGATCGATACTGCAGGGCTGCAGGACGCCGCCCAAAACATTCTTTGCCAGATCATGCATGTCGTTGCTCGCCTTCGCTTTGCGTTACCGGGAAGCCCCTTCGGGGGACCGTCAATTGCGCATTATGTTCCCAAGGAGCGGTACCCTGCACGCTTGAGACTCCGCTTCGCCGGCAGACGGCATCTTTTACGCCAGGAGGACGCATAGTGGCCAACACGATTTTGATGATTCATGGAATGTGGGGCGGACCGTGGTATTGGGAAAACTACCGGCGCGTGTTCGAGGCGGAAGGCTACCGCTGCGTCGCGGCCACCCTGCCTTACCACGACGTGGAACCAAGCGGCGTTCCGGACCCCCGGCTCGGCTCGACCAGCCTGTTGGACTACACCGCGGCACTGGAACGGGAAATTGCGCAGCTTGACGAAAAGCCGATCCTGATGGGCCACTCGATGGGCGGACTGCTGGCCCAGATGCTGGCGACGCGCGGACTGGCGCAATCACTGGTTTTGCTCACTCCCGCCTCGCCTTACGGCATCGTGGCGCTCACGCCCTCGGTGATCAGGAGCTTCTGGAGCATGCAGACGACCTGGGGTTTCTGGCGGAAGCCGATGCGCCAGACCTTCGGCGAAGCGGCCTATTCGATGCTGCACCTGCTGCCGGAAAGCGAACAGAAGCAAACTTACGACAAATTCGTCTATGAGTCGGGGCGGGCGGCGTTTGAAATCGGTTACTGGCCCTTCGACTCGCGCAGCGCATCGAAGGTAGAAGAGTCCAGAGTGACCTGCCCCGTTCTGGTCGTGGCCGGCGCCCTCGATCGCATTACGCCGGCATCGGTGGTGCGCAAAGTGGCAAGGAAGTACGCGCCTGTGTCGACCTACAAGGAGTTCGAGAATCATGCCCACTGGGTCGTGGCCGAGCCCGGCTGGCAAGCAGTTGCAGACTATGTGGGCGGCTGGCTCAAGCCTTTGCGGACGAAATCGTGAAGCCCATGAGCACCCTCCTTCCCGGAAACGAAAGAACAACATGAGCAATGCCTACCTGATCGGACACCTGACGGTCAAAGATCCCGCAAAGTGGGCCGAGTACCGCAACCGGGTTCCGCCGACACTTAAGCCGTGGGGTGCCGAACTGGTTTTTCGCGGCAACCGGGTGGCGGTTCTGGCCGGTGAGCATCCGCACGCGGACGTGGTCGTGATCCGCTTCGCCGACCGGAAGGCAATCGATGGCTGGCATTCGTCGGCGGCCTATCAGGCGCTGATTCCGCTACGGCAGCAGGCGGCAGACGTCGTCCTGCTCGCCTATGAGGAATAGCGGCCCAAGACGGGAACCGGGTGCGGCGCTTCCTGCTTCAGGCGGCTGCGGTGGAGAATTGCGCGAGGACTGCCGTACAATTGCGCCATTGCACCCTTTACCCGTTTCCTGACAGAGGTACCCGATGGCAAAACCCAATTATTCGTTCGAAAAGCGCCAGCGAGATCTGGCCAAGAAGGCCAAGAAAGAGGAAAAGCGCCTGCGCAAGGCCGGCGCACCAGCCGGCCCGGAAACCCCGGAGCCGGGTGCAGTACAGCCGGCAGCGGAAGTAAAGACAGCTCCCTGAGTCCGGCGCCTAGCGCCCGAGCCGGTAAACCGCAAGGCTGCCGAGGAAATTGGGCTCTTCCGTGACCAGGCGGCCGGCCTCGTCGAGCACCTGACGTTCGCGGATGACAAGGTTCATTTTCGCGCACAGCGCCTCGAAATCCAGCAGAGTGAAGAAACGCAGGTTGGGCGTGTCGAACCATTCGTAGGGCAGGTCTTCGGAAACCGGCATGCGGCCGGCCATGACCGCCAGGCGGTTCTTCCAGTAGGCGAAGTTGGGAAAGCTGACCACCGCTTCGCGGCCGACACGCAGCATTTCGCTGAGGATGCGTTCGGTGTGGCGCACGGTTTGCAGGGTGCGCGAAAGCACGACGTGATTGAAGGTCTGGTCGTCGAAGCCGGCCAGGCCCTGCTCCAGGTTGCCCTGAATCACGTTGATGCCGTTGCCGATGGCGGCGAGCACTTCGGCGCCTTCCAACTCTACGCCGTAGCCGTGGGCACCACGCTCCTCGATCAGGCGCCTGAGCAGCGAACCGTCGCCGCAGCCCAGATCGAGCACGCGCTCACCCGGCTGCACCCAACTGGCGATAAGGTCGAAATCGGCGCGCAACTGGACAGCCTGCCCACCGGCGGCGGCGCTCATAGCTTGACCCGTTTCAGGTAGGCGTCGACCACGGCGTGGTAATGCGGCTCATCCATCAGGAACGAGTCGTGACCGTGGGCACTGTCGATTTCGGCATAGGCCACCGCCTGCCCGTTATGCACCAGGGCGTGCACGATCTCGCGCGAACGATCGGGCGAGAAGCGCCAGTCGGTGCTGAAAGCGATCACCAGAAACTTGGCGCGGGCGCGGGCCAGCGCACGCGCCAGGTTGTCATCGTAATCCTGTGCCGGATCGAAATAGTCGAGTGCCTTGGTCATGCGCAGATAAGTATTGGCGTCGAACACGCCGGCAAACTTGTCGCCCTGATAACGCAGGTAGGACTCGATCTCGAACTCGACATCGAAGCCGTAGCTGCCGGCGCCGACGCGCAGGCGGCGTCCGAATTTCTCAGCCATCTGGTCGTCGGACAGATAGGTGATGTGGCCCAGCATGCGCGCCAGGCGCAGGCCGGTCACGGGGCGCACGCCGTGCTCATAGAAATGCCCGCCGTGAAAATCCGGGTCGGTCAGAATCGCCTGGCGGGCGACATCGTTGAAGGCGATGTTTTCCGCCGACAGCTTCGGCGCGGCAGCGATGACCAGGGCGTGGCGGATGCGATCGGGAAAACTCAGCGTCCATTGCAATGCCTGCATGCCGCCCAGCGATCCACCCATCACCACCGCCCAGGCTTCGATGCCGAGGTGATGGGCGAGACGGGCTTGCGAGGCAACCCAGTCTTCGACGGTGACCACGGGGAAATCCGCGCCCCAGGGTTTGCCGGTGGCGGGGTTGGGACTGGCCGGACCGGTGGAGCCGTGACAACCGCCGAGGTTATTGACGCCGACGATGAAGAAGCGGTCGGTATCCAGCGGCCGGCCTGGACCGACGATGTTGTCCCACCAGCCTGTGTTGGCCGTGGGTTTGCCAAATTCGTCGGCGGTGCAGCCGGCGACATGATGATGCCCGGACAGGGCGTGACAGACCAGAATGGCGTTCGACCTGGCGACGTTGAGCGTACCGTAGGTTTCATACACCAAATCGAAGGCCGGCAGCACGCTGCCCCCCTGCAACGCAAGTGGCAGGTTGAAGTTTGCGCGCTGCGCGGCGACGACGCCGACCCCTGACGTAATCACAGTTTTTCTACCTGTTCGCCGATCTTGTCGGGTTCGTCGAGCTTCATGATTCGCGCAACGCGAACCGCAAGCTGCGTGGCGTCTGCCATCATGACCTGATGCTTGACTTCGAGAAGCTGGGATGGGTGCATGGAAAACTGGCGCAGGCCCATGCCGAGCAGCAGTCTGGTCAGCTTCGGGTCGCCTGCCATTTCGCCGCATACCGCGACCGGCATGCCGACCCGCTGTGCGCTCTGGATGGTCTGCGAAATCAGCTTGAGCACCGCCGGATGCAGCGGATCATAAAGATGGGCGACCGAACCGTCGGTGCGATCGATACCCAGCGTGTATTGGATCAGGTCGTTGGTTCCGATCGACAGAAAATCCAGCCGGCGCAGGAAAGGCCCGAGCGCCAGGGCCGCGGCTGGAATTTCGATCATGCCGCCGACTTCGACCGCGCTGAACTTTTGCCGCGACTCGCGCAGCTGCATCTTGGCCAGTTCGATCAGGGCCAGGGTCTGTTCAATCTCCTGGGCATGCGCCAGCATCGGAATCAGCAGGCGAATCCGGCCATAGTGCGAAGCGCGCAGAATCGCCCGCAACTGCACCAGAAACAGCTGCGGCTCAACCAGGCAAAAGCGGATCGCGCGCAGGCCCAGCGCCGGATTTGGCGCACTGCGATTTCCGGCGCGATTGCGCAGCGCCCGGGCCTCTTTTTCGGCGCCGATGTCAAGCGTACGGATGGTAACCAGCTTGTCGCCGAGTGTCTTGACGACGCTGCGGTAGGCCTCGAACTGCTCGTCTTCGTCGGGCAGCTCATCGCGATTCATGAACAGGAATTCGGTCCGGAACAGGCCGACGCCGTCGGCGCCGACTTCCTTTGCCTGTTCGGCGTCCTGCGGCAATTCGATGTTGGCGTGCAGTTCGACATCCTCGCCATCCAGCGTCCGCGAGCGGCCCGTTACCAGGCGCTTGAGCTTGGACCGGTCGAGCTGCAGCTCGGTCCTCCTGAGGCGGTATTCATCCAGCACGCCGGAAGCGGGGTCGACGATCAGCACGCCGCGCGTACCATCGACGATCAGCAGGTCGTCATCCTGGATCAGCGCACGGGCGTGCTGCATGCCGACCACCGCCGGAATCGCCAGACTGCGCGCAACGATGGCGGTATGCGAGGTGGCGCCGCCCAGGTCGGTGATGAAACCGCCGATCTTGAGGCTCTTGAACTGAATGGTGTCGGCCGGCGAGAGATCGTTGGCGACCACGATCAGCTCGTCGTCGCCCGCCGCCACCTTTCGCCGCGCCAGCTTGCGCGGCTTGCCCTGCAAGACCCGCATCACGCGCTCGACCACCTGCACGATGTCCTGCTTGCGCTCGCGCAAATAGGCGTCCTCGAATTCATCGAACTGGTCGACCACCTGCTGCATCTGCTGCACCATTGCCCATTCGGTGTTGCAACGGCGCTCGCGAATCAGTTCGCGCACGCCGTCAGTCAGAGCCGGATCGGCGAGGATCATGGCGTGCAGATCGACAAAGGCTGAAAGCTCGGCCGGGGCACCGGGAACGCTGGCCTCGCTGCGCAGCGAATCGAGTTCCGCGCTGGCCGTGGCGACGGCCTTGTCGAAGCGGCTCAGTTCGCCCGCCACATCGCGTTCACGCAACTGGAACTGGGCGACTTCGAGCATCGCGTGCGAGACTAGATGCGCACGCCCGATTGCTATGCCACCCGAGACGGCCTGGCCGTGAAGGCTGAAGGTCACGACGGCGCCCCGCCGCAGGGCCGCCCCAACGCGGGGCAGCCATTGCCCGGAGTCGGCATCGCCGGCGAACCATGGTCACCCCCGCCCATGGGGCGGGGGCCGGGGGGTGGGCTGTTAAGTTCGTTCATTCGCTTTCACCGAACTTGTTGGCGATGAGCTTCAGCATGGCCTGCGCGGCCTCATCCGCACGCTCGCCTTCCGTATCGATGGTCACCGTTGCACCCATGCCGGCCGCCAGCATCATCACCCCCATGATGCTCTTGGCGTTGATGCGGCGACTGCCCCGTTCCATCCAGATCTCGCAGGGAAAGGAACCGGCGAGCTGGGTCAGCTTGGCCGAGGCGCGGGCATGCAGGCCCAGCTTGTTGGTGATTTCAGCTTCGATGCGCGGCATGGTGAAGGTCAATGTTTGAGCATGTTGATCACGCCATCACGACCGCCAGCGACAGCGCGAGTCACCAATGTTTCCATATCCCTGTCGCGGTAGGCAATGGCGCGCAACAACATGGGCAGATTGACTCCGGCAATGCCTTCGATGCGCCCGGGCTCCAACAGCTTGGTGGCGAGGTTGGACGGCGTGGCGCCATAGATGTCGGTCAGGATCAGCACACCGCGGCCGCTATCGACCAGCTTCAACATGTCGCGCGCCAGCGGCAGGGCATCCAGCGGATCGTCCTGAGCGGCGACGCCAAGCTGAACGATCTGCACCGGTCGCTTGTTGAGCACGTGACAGGCGCACTGAATCAGCGCTTCGCCATAGGTGCTGTGGGTAAGGAGGAAGATTCCAATCATGCCTTTATTCTATCGGATCACGATCCACGCCAGAGCAAGGACAGCCGCAAGAATCAGGAGGATCGACAGTCGCCTTGCCCAGCGCTGCTTGCTGCTCTCAAGCGCGTTGTCGGCGTCGACGATGCGGCGTATTCGGCGCAGTGCCGCAATGCCCACCGTGCGCCGCACGGCACGCCGGATCTCGGGATTGTCCAGCGTGTGCTCACGCCCCGGCCCCCGCTCCGCGAGCGGGGGTGACGGCGATTCGCCGGCGGCGCCGGCTCCGTATTTTTGACTTGCGCTGCCTTGGGGCGGCCCGGCGTCGGCGCTCACGGCACCACCTCCAGTTTCAGGTCGGGAACTTCGATCTTGACTCGGGACTGCATCGCCGGAGTCGTGCTCACCGTACCGTCGGCGCCGACTCTCAGTACCGCCTCGACACCCAGTTTCCTGGCCATGCCCCGCCATTTCTTGCCGACAATGAATATGGGTTTGGACATTGCATCGGAACGCATCCCGGCACCCGGCCCCGGCGCAATCAGCAGCGTCACTGCCTGTGTGGCATCGGCCGGGAATCCGGTGCGCGGATCGAGCAGGTGGCAGTAGCGACGGCCGGCCACCTCGAAATAGCGGTGGTAATCGCCCGAGGTGCCGATGGCTTCGCCGTCGCGCAACTCGAGCGTGGCCAGCGGCGCGCCACCCACGCCCTGTGGCCTCGGATGCTGGATGCCGACGCGCCAGTGGGCACCGCCCGCCTTGCCGTCGCGCGTACCCAATGCCATCACGTTGCCGCCGATGTTGATCAGGGCATTCGCGACGCCATCCTGTTTCAGCGAAGCGGCAGCGCGATCAAGTGCCACGCCTTTCAGGTAGCCGCCGAAATCGAGCGCTACGCTCGCGTTGCGACTGCTGACGCGATTGCCGTCGAGTCGCAGATCGGCGATCGAGGGATGCAGGTCCAGCAGCGCCTTGACGGCGGCGACGTCAGGCAGGTGCGGCTGGATGTCGTCGGTCTGAAACCCCCACAGGGCGATCAGGCGGCCGATGCCGGGATCGAACAGATGATCGCCCGCTGCCGCGACGCTTTGCACTTCGCGAATGTACGCGGCAAATTCCGCCGTGACCTCCTGCGTTCGGCCCGCGGCGATGGCTTCATTCAGCGCCGACAGTTCGGAAGGTTGCCAGGCGTGATAGGTGCGATGCAGCCGGTCAAATTCCTGCAACACGCGATTGCCCGCGGCGCGGGCCTGCGCTTCCGGCACGCCGGCAATCAGCAGTTCGACGCGGGTGCCGAAGACATAGGACTCCTGTCGCGACGGCGCCGGCTGCCCGCAGCCGGCGAGCAGCCATGCCACGGCGAACAGGGTCAGGAACTGGCGCACTCCCGGCACTCCCGTTCCAGAGCGTCGACCAGCATCGCCGCTACGTCGAAGCGCGTCTGCCGGGCGATCTCGACGAAACAGGTGGGGCTGGTGACGTTGATTTCCGTGAGGCAGTCGCCGATCACGTCGAGACCGACGATCAGCAGGCCGCGCGCCCAGAGAACCGGCGCCAGCGCCTCGGCGATTTCGCGGTCGCGGCCGAGCAGCGGGCGGGCCACGCCCTTGCCGCCGGCGGCGAGGTTGCCGCGAGATTCGCCGGGCTTCGGAATCCGCGCCAGGCAGTAGGGCACCGGCTCGCCGGCGATCAGCAGGATGCGCTTGTCGCCGTGCACGATCGCCGGCAGGTAGCGCTGCGCCATGATGCTGCGGCTGCCGAAGTCGGTCAGGGTTTCGACGATCACGTTGCGATTGGAGTCGTCGCGCAGAACCCGAAAAATGCTGCTGCCGCCCATGCCGTCGAGCGGCTTGAGGATGACGTCGCCCAGTTCGTCGATGAAGGCGTGGATGTCGACGGGATCGCGGGCAATCAGAGTGGTCGGCGTGTACTGCGGGAACTCGGTGATCGCGACTTTTTCGGAATGGTCGCGGATCGACCGCGGCTTGTTCCAGATCCGCGCTCCGTCGGCCTCGGCGCGTTCCAGCAGCCAGGTGGCGGCGACGTATTCGAAATCGAAGGGCGGATCCTGCCGCATCAGCACCGCATCGTAGGCCGTCAGCGGCAACACGTCCTCTTCCGCAACGGCGAACCACGGCTCATCTTCCTTGCTCAGGACCAGTTTCCGGGCGCGCGCCGCGACGCGGGCGTCGCGCCAGGTCAGGGCCGCGCGCTGGATGGCCCAGACTTCATGGCCGCGCTTCGCGGCGACACGCATCATCGCCATGCTCGAATCCTTGTAGGCCTTCAGGCCTTCCAGCGGATCTAGGATGAAGGCGAACTTCATGCCCTACTCCTGCGGTGCGCCACGTTCGAGCTCGAGCGAAGCGGCCAGCATTGCCAGCCGTGCGATCACGCCATAGGCATAGAAGCGGTTGGGCGGCGCGTCCGGATCGAGCTGTGCATCGGGCAGGGTGCAGCCGGTCTGAAAGGCCAGCGGCTTGAAGGTCATGCCCGGGGCGTTGAGGTTCTCGTTGATGGCGCGACCCGTATTTACGCGATAGAAGCCGCCGACCACGTAGCGGTCGATCATATACACGACGGGCTCTGCCGTGCCCTCATCGACCCGTTCGAAAGTCGGCACGCCTTCCTGGATGATGACCTCGGTCACCGGCAGGCCCTCCTTGATCACCGCCATCTTGTTGCGCTGCTTGCGATTGAGGCCCCTGACCTCGCTGGCATCCTTCACCGTCATGATGCCCATGCCATAAGTACCGGCATCGGCCTTGACTATGACGAAGGGTTCAGACTCGATGCCATATTCCTTGTACTTGGCGCGCATGCGGTAGAGCAGCGTGTCGATGTTGGCAGCGAGGCATTCTTCCCCGGCGCGCTCATGAAAGTTGACCTTGCCGCAGACCTCGAACTCGGGATTGATCAGCCAGGGATCAATGTCCAGTTCGGCCGCAAAGCTGATGGCAACTTCCTGATAGGCCGCGAAATGCACCGACTTGCGTCGCACATGCCAGCCTGCCCACAACGGCGGGATGAGGAACTGCTCATCGACGTTCTTCAGCAGTTCCGGCACGCCGCTCGAAAGGTCGTTGTTGAGCAGCACGGCACAGGGATCAAAGCCTTCCAGCCCGAGCCGGCGACCTTCCATGCCGATGCGTTGCAGCGGTTCCAGTGTCAGTTTCTGGCCGTCGGGCAAGTCGAGCGTGGTGGGTGCGGTGATCTCCGGCAGCAGGCTGCCGATGCGCACGTTGAGTCCGGTGTGATGCAGGATGTTGGCAAGGCGCGCCACATTCATCAGGTAGAACTGGTTGCGCGTGTGGTTTTCCGGAATCAGCAGGAGATTGCGAGCCTCGGGGCAGATCTTCTCGATGGCTGACATCGCCGCCTGCACGCACAGCGGCAGAAAGGCCGGATTCAGGTTGTTGAAACCGCCGGGAAAGAGATTGGTATCGACCGGCGCCAGCTTGAACCCGGCATTGCGCAGGTCAACCGAACTGTAAAAGGGCGGCGTGTGCTCCAGCCATTGGGTGCGCAACCAGCGCTCGACCATCGTGTCGTGGTCGAGAATGCGCCGCTCGAGTTCAAGCAGCGGGCCGGTAAGCGCCGTCGTAAGGTGTGGAACCATGGATTGGATATGGGATTCAGGAAACGGTGGCCAGTGACAAAGTGTAGCAGTCAGAGCCTGAAGGGTACTACAGCGGCCGGGCGGTTTGCAGGTCCCTCGTATCGCCGGCTTGGTGCCTACTTCAGCAGGGCGACGCCCTTGATCTGGGCATGGACCGCCAGGCCGGGTTTCAATCCGAGCGCATCGACCGACTTGCGCGTGACGCGGGCGAGGATGGTCGTGCCGCCGAGATCGAGACTCACCACGCTCTGGCTCGGACCCGATTCCGTGATGCCGGTGACCCGCGCCGGAAGGATGTTGATGATGCTGGTCCCCGTTTGCGCCGCCAGGGTGAGGCTCACGTCGCGCGCCAGGACCCGGACCCGAACCCGCTGGCCGACCTCCCGGGCCTGGCGCGGCAACGTCAGTCGCCCCCCGGGGAAGACGATATCCGTCAGTTGATAGGTTTCGTCGTGGCAGGCAACGCCGGCCTCGATCAAGGCTCCCTCGCCATCGTCGCGCGACAGCGGCAGGTTCGCCCGCGCCATCAGGTCGATCGTCGAACCCTGAGCCACTACCCGTCCGCCGTCAAGCACGACCATGTGATCGGCCAGGCGCGCGACTTCGCCGATGGCATGGCTGACATACAACACAGGAATTTCCAAGGTGTCGTGCAGTCGCTCGAGATAGGGCAGGACTTCCTGCTTGCGCGCCTGGTCGAGCGCAGCCAGAGGCTCATCCATCAGCAGCAAGCGCGGACTGACCCCCAGCGCACGGGCGATGGCGACCCGCTGTCGCTCGCCGCCCGAAAGCCGGTCGGGCTTTCTGTCCATCAGCGGGCCGATGCCGAGCAGGTCGATGACGCCGTCAAGGGCCACGCGGCGCGATGCCGGCGGAATGCGGCGCAGGCCATAGTCGAGATTGCGCCGCACGTCCAGATGCGGAAATAGCCGGGCATCCTGGAAAACGAAACCCAGCGGACGCGCATGTGTCGGCAGAAAGCTGTTCGCGTCCTGCCAGACCTCGCCTGCCACCGCCAGGTATCCGTCATCGGCCCGCTCCAGGCCGGCAATCAGGCGCAGCAGGGTGGTCTTGCCCGAGCCGGACGGGCCGAAGATCGCGGTCACGCCACGCGCGGGCAAACGCACGTCGACTTCCAGGCCGAATCCGGGGTAGCCGTGCTTGAAGCGGGCGACCAGGTCGGTCATGCATTAAGCGTCGTCACGCGACGATTGAAGGCATAAAGGAGGAACAGCGTGATGAAAGAAAAACCCATCAACACCAGGGCAAGCTGGTGGGCCTGGCCATATTCCTGCGCCTCGACGTAATCGTAGATCTGCACCGAAACTACGCGGGTCTGCCCCGGGACGTTGCCGCCGACCATCAGCACCACGCCAAACTCGCCCACCGTGTGGGCAAAGCCGAGCACCGCCGCAGTGATGAAACCTGGCCGAGCCAGTGGCAGAGCCACGGAGAAGAAGCGATCCAGGGGCCGGGCGCGCAAGGTTGCGGCCGCTTCCAGCAGGCCGGGGCCGATCGCAGCAAAGGCGTTCTGGATCGGCTGCACGACGAAGGGCAGGGAATAGAACACCGACGCGACGACAAGTCCGGTGAAGGTGAAGGACAGAGTGCCGAGTCCCAGCGCCTGCGTAAATTGGCCGACGGGTCCGTGCGGTCCCATCGCCACAAGCAGGTAGAAGCCCAGCACCGACGGCGGCAGGATGATGGGCAGGGCAACGACGGCCTCGATCGGCGGCTTCAGCCAGGAACGGGTATTCGCCAGCCACCAGGCGATAGGCGTGCCGATCAGCAGCAGCAGCACCGTGACCACGGTCGCGAGCTTTGTGGTCAGCAGGATGGCATCGAGGTTGGCGGCGGCGATCATGGCGTGCTAGCGGTAACCGAAGGAGCGGATGATCGCCAGCGCCACCGGCCCGCGCAGGAAGCGCAGCAGGGCGTTCGCGGCCGCATTGTCGCGGCCGGGAACCAGGATCACCGCATCCTGCCGGATAGGCTGGTGCATCGCGGCGGGGACCAACCAGGCGGAACCACTGATGATGCGTCCGTCCGTCATGACTTGCGAGAGGGCGACAAAACCCAGCTCGGCATTGCCGGACATCACGAACTGATAGGCCTGCGCGATGTTTTCTCCCTGAACGAACTTTGCCTGCAGCATCGAAGCCAGGCCCAGCTTCTCGAGCGTTTCCATCGCCGCTGCGCCATACGGCGCCAGTTTTGGACTGGCAAGCGCCAGATGGGCGAACGCTCCGCGCGACAGCACCTCGCCTTTGGCATCCACGAAATCCGGCCGTGCCGACCAGAGTGCCAGCGTTCCCACCGCATAGGTGAAACGGCTTCCCCGCACGGCCAGGCCCTCCTGTTCCAGCTTCTCCGGAGTTTCATCGTCTGCCGCCAGAAAGGCCTGGAACGGCGCGCCGTTCCTGATCTGTGCGTAGAGCTTTCCCGTGGCTCCAAACGACAGCAGCGCCTTGTGCCCCGTCGCCTTCTCGAACTCGACGGCAATGACCTTCATCGGCGCCGCGAAGTTGGCGGCGACCGCGACCTGCACCTGGTCGGCACGCGCCAATGGCGACAGCACCAGCATGGCAAAGACAAAGGTCGCAGGGCGACTCAATGCATTACTCCATCCGGACGGAATGGCTCGTTATATTCGGCTGTATATATTGATCGCACGAAAATATTCCGCCCTATGGCTTCGCCGAGCCCGCCATCAGTCGCGCCATGACTTTCATCTCGGGTGCCACAGCCATGGCGGCCTTGGTTTCCATGGCACGGTAGCGCGCCAGCACATCGGCGCCCATTTCGGTTACCCGGGCCCCGCCGCCGCCCGCGCCGCCGGTCAGCGTCTCCACCAGCGGCTTGCGAAACGAGCGGTTCATGACCCCGACCAGGTTCCATGCCCGGCGATAGGACATGCCCAATTCGCGACCTGCCGCCGAAATCGAGCCGGTGCCGGCGATAGCCTCCAGCAGATCAGCCTTTCCTGGGCCGAGGGCGATTTCCGCGCCCAACAGGATGCGCAGTCTGGGTCTCACGAGTTTGGACATGGCGTAGCGATGCGGCGGCCGTTTCAATGTATACGGTGGAGCATAGCGAAAACCGGCCGCGTTGTCCAAGCCAGGGCTTTCCGGCTGCGGAACCTAGATCAAACCCTTGACCGCGAATTCGGCGAAGGCTTCCGGCAACAGGGCCTGCTCCAGGCTGCGCTGTGAGAACAGGAAGCGACCGTCGCAAACGAATCCCAGTTCGCTCCAGTCCACATCGTTGAGCATGGCGGTCAGGCGCTTGAGATCCGCCGCCTTAAGCCTCGTGCGGTACGGAAACAGCGCCAGCACCGCACCGTCGTAGTCGTTGCAGGGATGGAGGAAGAAAGGCGACGGATTGCGCGTGCGGCCATTGACGTAAATCCGCGGCATGTCCGAGACATGATGGCGACGGCCCCATTTCCACCAATTCGATTCGTCGAAGCGCGTGACGCGGCGCGCCAGGAGGCGTTCCTTGAACTGTTCGAGATACGGCAGGGGTCCCTCTCGATCGAGGTAGACCATCCGTTTCGTCACGCCGGTCTGCGCGGTTTTGGACCAGACGAATTCCGTGTTGGCGAACTCCTGGTTCCTGAAAATTTCATCCGCGCCGGAGACGGCGCCGACCTTAACGGCGAACACGCTGGCCAGCGGCAAGCTGTAGATGCCGCGGGTGAACATCAGTTGCCCGCCGGATAGCGCCATGCGCCGTCCATCGTGCAGGCGGTGACTGGCATTGCCTTTTTCGAAACGCCAGATGGCACAGTTGGGTTTCGCCCCGGCGAAAACCAGCGCGTCGCCAAGCTCCTCGAAATCGGTGATGGTGCCCTGGTCGAACAGCCAGGTATTCAGCCGCCCGGCACCCGTGGCCTTGAGAAAGTCGCGCGGGGTAATGAGGATCAATTCGCCGCCCGGAGCAAGATGACGGACGCACTTCTCGATGAAATGCAGGTAGAGATTGGCGTGGCCGTCGAGCAGGCTAGAGCCAAGCTGCACCGCCGTTTTAGGTGGAATGTCGCGGGCTTTTACATAGGGCGGATTGCCGATGACGGTGGCGAACTGCTCGTGTTCCGGATAGGCGAAAAAGTCTATATTGAGCGCGCCTTCGGAACAATGTGCAGCGTCGATTTCGATCGCCACGCAGCCGGGCAAACGCGACGAAAACGCGCCGTCGCCACAGGCCGGATCAAGCACCCGGCCGCGGTTACGGCGCAGGGCGAACATGCGGCTGACAATTCCCGGCGGGGTGAATACCTGCCCGTAGCGGGCAACATCGAGCGTCGGCTTCAGAACGTTCCCAGGACCCACATCGGCACACGCAGCCCTGAATCACGCGAATCCTGGCGACTCCACTTGCCGTCGCCCTGGTTGTCGATCAGGTAGTAGGAAACTCCGTTCGGCGGCGTCACCTTGAGCATGTAGAGCTTGCCGCTCATGCGGAATTCTTCGACCTTGTCTTCGCCGCGCTTGGTGATGGTGACTTGCGGCTCCATCCCCTCGTTCAATAGGCCCGGCGGCGCCGGAGGCGGCTCGGGGATCGGCTCCAGCTTGGGCGTCCGGGTTTGCGCGGCAACGTTCAGTGCCACGACGGAAAGCAAAACAAAGATCAAGCGGCGCATGGGATGTCCTTCAAGGGTTCCTGCCAGTTTATCAAAGGTTAAGCAGCAATTCGTGTTCTTCCGGCAGCGGGCCGAAGCCGCGCGCCTCATAGTGATCGAAGATCGCCGCCACCACCAGCTCCGGATCGTCGATGACCTTTAGCAGATCGATGTCTTCGGGATTGATCATGTTCTCGGCCACCAGCCGCTCGCGGAACCAGCCGAGCATTCCCGCCCAGAATTCCTTGCCGACCAGAATCAGCGGAATGCGCGGGCTCTTGCCGGTCTGGATCAGCGTCAGGGCCTCGAGCAGTTCGTCGAGCGTGCCGAAACCGCCGGGCATTACGACATAGGCCGCGGCCACCCTGACAAACATGTACTTGCGGGCGAAGAAGTGGTGAAAGCTTTGCGAAATATCCTGATACTGGTTCTTCTTCTGCTCGTGCGGCAACTGGATGTTCAGCCCGATGGACAGGCTCTTGCCTTCGAAGGCGCCCTTGTTGGCCGCTTCCATGACGCCGGGACCACCGCCGGAGACCACCGAAAATCCCGCATCCGACAGCAGGCGGGCAATTTCTTCGGTCTGCTGGTAATAGCTGGAATCCGTGCCGATGCGCGCGCTGCCGAAGATCGATACCGCCGGACGTATCGCGGCCAGGCGTTCGGTCGCCTCGACGAACTCTGACATAATGCCAAACACCCGCCAGGCTTCGCGTGCGCTGGTGGCGGTCTGCCGGGCAGAAGCTGAATCAAGGCTCTTCGTTCCCTTCCACCGGCCCTTGGACAATCTTTCCTTCTCACTCATTTCGACCCGCTCCTCCATGCCCACGCTTCTGCTCGTCGACGGCTCGTCTTACCTTTACCGGGCGTTCCATGCCCTGCCCGATCTGCGCACCGGCACCGGCGAACCTACCGGCGCGATCCGCGGTGTATTGTCCATGCTGCGCGTGCTCGAAGCCGACTATAAGGCAGAATTTCGCGCCGTGGTATTCGATGCCAAGGGCAAAACCTTCCGCGACGACTGGTATCCGGAATACAAGGCGCACCGCCCCTCGATGCCGGAGGACCTGGTGGCACAGATCGAACCCCTGCACCAGTGCATCCGCGCAGCCGGCTGGCCGCTGCTGATGATCGACGGCGTCGAGGCCGACGACGTGATCGGCACGCTCTCGCGGCAGGCTTCCGCGGCCGGCATCGACTGCGTGATTTCGACCGGCGACAAGGACCTCGCTCAACTGGTGGATCCGCACGTCACGCTGGTCAACACCATGAACAACGAAAAGCTGGATACCGCCGGGGTGAAGGCCAAGTTCGGCGTGCCGCCGGAACGCATCGTCGATTACCTGGCGCTGGTCGGCGATACCTCGGATGGCGTACCGGGTGTGTCCAAGGTCGGCCCGAAAACCGCCGTCAAGTGGCTGGATGCCTACGGCTCGCTCGATGCCATCGTCGCCCATGCCGGAGAGATCGGCGGCGCAGTGGGCGAGAACCTGCGCCAGCACCTCGATTTTCTGCCGCTCGGCGTCAAGCTGGTCACCGTGGTGTGCGACGTACCGCTGCCGCAGACGGTGACCGATCTGGCGCCGCTGGCGGCGGACACGGCGAAGTTGGCAGAGCTATACACACGACTGGAATTCAAGGGCTGGCTGCGCGAGTTGAGCGGTGAAGCGCCGGCACCGCAGGTCCGGCCGAAAAACGCCGTCCCGCCAGCGCCGACTCTTGAAACCGCCGCCCATGTCGAGCCCGACCGCAGCGGCTACGAGTGCATTCTCGATGCGGCGCAACTCGACGCTTGGCTGGCGCGCCTCGATGCCGCCGCACTGGTTTCGCTCGACACCGAGACCACCGGCCTCGACCCGATGCTGGCGCAACTGGTGGGCATTTCCTTCGCCATCGAGGATGGCCAGGCGGTCAGGGCCGCCTACCTGCCGCTCGGCCACAACTATGCCGGCGCACCGGCACAACTGCCGCTCGATGAAACGCTGACAAAACTCAAGCCCTGGCTGGAATCGGACCGCCACGCCAAGCTCGGCCAGCATCTCAAGTACGACCGCCACATCTTCGCCAATCACGGCGTGCGGTTGCGCGGCGTTGCCGAGGACACGCTGTTGCAATCCTACGTGCTGGAATCCGACAAGCCGCACGATCTGGGTTCGCTCGCGGCGCGTCATTGCGGACTGGCCACCATCAGCTATGACGCCGTCACCGGCAAGGGCGCCCAGCGCATTTCATTCGCCCAGGTCGATGTTGCGCGTGCCGCCGAATATGCCGCCGAGGATGCCGATGTCACCTTGCGCGTGCATCAGGCGCTGCGCCCGCAACTCGCCGCGGAACCCGAGCTGGAAATTCTCTACCGCGACCTCGAACTGCCAATCGCCGAGGTGCTGTTTCGCATCGAACGCAACGGCGTCCTGATCGACGCCGCGACGCTGGCGCAGCAAAGCGACGAACTCGGGCGCAAGATCATGGCGCTGGAGGCAGAGGCGCAACAGCTTGCCGGCCAGCCCTTCAACCTGAATTCGCCGAAGCAACTGGCCGAAATCCTGTTCAACCAGCAGGGCCTGCCGGTAGTGAAAAAGACGCCCTCGGGCGGGCCCTCGACCGACGAGGAGGTGCTGGAAAAGCTGGCCGAAGACTATCCGCTGCCAAAGAAGATTCTCGAGCACCGCAGCTTCGCCAAGCTGAAGAACACCTACACCGACAAGCTGCCGAAGATGATCAACCCGGCGACCGGTCGCGTGCACACCAGCTTCGGCCAGGCCACCGCCGTCACCGGGCGGCTGGCCTCGACCGACCCCAACCTGCAGAACATCCCGATCCGCACCGCTGAAGGCCGCCGTATCCGCTCGGCTTTCATAGCACCTGCTGGCCACCGTATCGTCAGCGCCGACTATTCGCAGATCGAGCTGCGCATCATGGCCCATCTCTCGGACGATCCGCGCCTGCTCAAAGCCTTCGAACAGGGCGAAGACGTGCATCGTGCCACGGCGGCCGAGGTCTTCGGCCTGACGCCGATCGAGGTCAGCGGCGAACAGCGCCGCGCCGCCAAGGCGATCAATTTCGGCCTGATCTACGGCATGAGCGCCTTCGGCCTGGCCAAGCAGATCGGCGTCGACCGCAGCGCCGCTGCCACCTACATGGAACGCTACTTCGCCCGTTATCCGGGAGTCGCGCGCTACATGGAAGAAACCCGGGCCATCGCGCGCGACAAGGGCTATGTCGAGACCGTGTTCGGCCGCCGCCTGTGGCTGCCCGAAATCAAGTCCTCCAACGCCGGTCGCCGCCAGGGCGCCGAACGCGCCGCCATCAACGCACCGATGCAGGGCACCGCCGCCGACCTGATCAAACGCGCCATGCTGGCCGTACAGGACTGGCTTGATGCGGAGAAACTGCGAACCCTGCTGGTGCTGCAAGTGCATGACGAATTGGTACTGGAAGTGCCGGATACCGAACTCGAGGCGGTGCGCGAGGCGCTGCCGAAGCTGATGGGCGGCGTCGCTAAACTCAAGGTGCCGCTGCTCGTGGAAGTCGGAGTTGGCGCGAACTGGGATGCGGCGCACTGAGCATCTTGCATAAGCACCTGTATACTTCGCGGTTTTCCGTGACCTGAACCCTAGTGCAAGACAGCCGCGACCTCTATCTGCGCCTTCTCGGCCATGTGCGCCCGCACTGGAAGGGCTTCGTCCTGACCCTGGCTGCCACGGCGCTTGCTGCAGCCACCGAGCCGCTGTTTCCGGCGCTGATGAAACCCCTGCTGGACAAGGGATTCAGCGTCGAGGGCGAGCGCTGGTTGCTTTGGATGCCAGCCGCCATCATCGGCATATTCCTGCTGCGCGGGGTCGCCGGTTTTTTTGCCAGCTACGGCATGTCCTGGGTTTCGGTGCGCGTCATCACCGACTTGCGCCAGTTGATGTTCGAGCGCCTGACACGACTGCCAACCAGCTATTTCGACGGCCATCCATCTGCGGTGCCCATCACCCGCATCGCCTACGACGTCAATGGCGTCGCGGGCGCCGCGACCTCGGTGGTGACGGTGCTCGTTCGCGATAGCCTGTCTGTGGCCGGGCTGGTGGCCTGGCTGCTTTACCTCAACTGGAAGCTGACCCTGATAAGCCTGGCCGTGATTCCGGTGATCGCGATTATCGTCCGTGGCTTTTCCGGTCGCCTGCGGAACCTGTCGCGGGCGGCACAGGAAGGCATGGCGCAGATGAACCAGGTGCTGCAAGAGACCATCAAGGGGCAGAAGGTGGTCAAGATCTTCGGCGGCGAGGAACATGCCAACCGGCGCTTCGCCAGGGTCAACAACGCGTTGCGCGGCTATGGCATGCGCCAGGCGATCGCCGCGGCAGCGATAGCCCCGATCACCCAGATCTTCGCCGCGATCGGCCTCGCCATCGTCGTTTATGTAGCCCTGCACCAGTCTGTCGGCAACGAAACAACGGTAGGCGGCTTTGTTTCCTTCATCACCGCAATGTTGCTGCTGCTGGCGCCGCTGAAACATCTGGCCGACATCAACGCGCCCCTGCAACGAGGTCTGGCCGCCGCGGAAAGCGTGTTCCGCATGCTCGACGAGGCGCAGGAAGAGGACACGGGGACGGTAGATCTCGGTCGCGCGCGCGGCGAGATAGAGTTTGCCGACGTCAGTTTGCGTTATGCCGGTGCCGAGCGTGACGCTCTGACAGCCATTGAACTGCGGATTCGTCCCGGCGAAACGGTGGCCCTGGTCGGTCCGTCAGGCGGCGGCAAATCCTCGCTGGTAAATCTGGTGCCCCGTTTCTATCACGCCACCGGCGGCCGCATCCGGATCGATGGCCACGAGATCGAAAGCCTGACTCGCCCATCCCTGCGAGCCAACATCGCCCACGTCGGCCAGGAAGTGTTCCTCTTCGATGACACCGTCGCTGCCAACATCGCGTATGGCGCGCGGCAGCACGCCCCGCGCGCGGAAATAGAGGCAGCCGCACGGGCCGCCCACGCCCTCGACTTCATCCTTCAGTTGCCGGAAGGTTTCGAGACGGAGATCGGCGAAAACGGTGCCCGCCTCTCCGGCGGCCAACGTCAGCGCATTGCGATCGCGCGCGCGCTGCTGAAGGATTCACCAATCCTGATCCTCGACGAGGCCACCTCGGCGCTCGACAGCGAATCCGAACGGCTGGTCCAGGCCGCGCTCGAGGAACTCATGCGCGGCCGTACCACGCTGGTGATTGCCCACAGGCTCTCCACCGTCGAACACGCCGACCGGATCGTCGTCCTCAACCATGGGCGGATCGTCGATATCGGCCGCCACAGCGAACTGCTGAGCACCAGTCGCCTATACGCAAACCTGTATGGCGCTCTTGGGGCTTCGAGCGAATGATTTCTGAAACTGGAGAAACCGTGTCTACTGTTCTTGGCATTTCGTGCACCAGCCATGACGCTTCCGCGGCACTGTTCGTCGACGGAGAACTGGTCGCCTCGGTGGCCGAGGAGCGGATGGACCGAATCAAGTGCAGCGGCAAGAAACTGCCGCAGTTGGCCATCGACGAGGTGCTGCGAATCGGCGGGCTGACCCGGCAAGACGTCGCGCACATCGGCATCATGAGCGGCTACTACCCGGAAGAGTACTTTGCCTGGATCAGCCCCGGCAAGGAACTCTGGCGCAAGTTCAAGCGGACCAATCGCCGTCTGCGCGGCAAGGCCACCGAGGTCGTGTGGACCCGGGACAACGACCGCGAAGCGCGCGCCGCTGCCGTCACCCTGGAAAGCAGGATGCGCAAGGATCTGTTCCTCGCCCGCGAGGGCTTTCGCAGCGACGCGCAGGTAAGCCTGCATCCCCATCACGGCGCCCATGCCCTGCTGGCCGGGTTCTATTCCGGCTTCCGCCATTGCCTGGTAGTCACCGCCGACGGCTTGGGCGATCTCGACGAGGCGCATACCTCAGTGGTCTACCACGATGGCGCAATGGAACAGATCTGCATGACCAATGGCGTCGGCCGCTCTGCCGGCCTGTTCTACATGGCGATCACCGAACTGCTGGGGTTCCGCCCGATGCGCCACGAAGGCAAGGTTCTCGGACTGGCTGCCTTTGGCGATCCGGCGCCGCTGCATGAGGCCTTTAGCCATGCACTGCGCCTCGAAACCGACGGCATGAGCTTCACCTCGGACTTCAATGACGAAAGAACCGCCCACCAGGACCGGGTGGCCCATCTGAAGAACTCCATCGCCGGACACTCCCGCGAGAACATCGCTGCGGCAGCCCAGCAGGTGCTCGAGGACGCCTATGTCGGCCATATCCGCGAACTGATCAAGCGCACTGGCCTGCGGCGGATCGCGATGAACGGCGGCGTAGCGGCCAATGTCAAGCTCAACCAGCGCGTCGCACAGATCGCCGAGGTCGAAAAGATTTTCGTCTTTCCGGGCATGAGCGACTCCGGCAACTCGGTCGGCGCCGCGTTGCTCGTTCTTGAACGTGAAACTCCGGGCTTCCTCGCCGCGAACCAGCACGAACTGCATGACGTCTATCTCGGTGCGGCCTATGCCGACGAGGACATAGAATCCGAACTTCTGGCGCAGAACCTGAGCTACCAGAAGCTGGAGCAGGCGGTGCTGGTCGACCGTGCCGCCCGGGCGATCCACGAAGGCTTGGTGGTAGGCTGGTTCCAGGGCCGCATGGAGTTCGGCCCCCGTGCCCTGGGCAACCGCAGCATGGTCGGTCGCCCTACCGACGCGGAAATCAACAAGTCTCTCAACGACCGCCTGGAACGCACCGAATTCATGCCCTTCGCGCCCAGCGCACTCGCCGAACGGGCCGACGAGATTTTCATCGGCGTCGACAAGGCGTCGCACCCGGCCGAATTCATGACCGTCACCTTCGACGTGCGCGAGGAATGGAAATCCCGCATCCCGGCTGTGGTCCACGTGGACGGCACGGCACGGCCGCAACTGGTGCGGGCGGATCGCAATCCCCTCTATCACGCGCTGATCAAGCGCTACGGCGAACTGTCGGGCATTCCGCTGGTGCTTAACACCAGCTTCAACGTCCATGAGGAACCCATAGTCTGCGCGCCCGCCGAGGGCATCCGCGCGCTGGCCGAGGATCGCATCGACGCCCTCGCCATCGGCCCGTTCTGGGTGGACAACCCCTTGCGCAAAACGGTCCGGTGAACATTTTTCGTACCACGGCCCGGCGCTGGCGCAAGGCGGCTCCCTGGTGAGAATTCTCCATACCGAAGCTTCCTGCGGCTGGGGCGGTCAGGAAATCCGCATTCTTGAGGAATCCCGCGGCCTCATCGAGCGCGGCCACGACGTGCGCGTGGTCTGCCCCGCCAACGCGCGTCTGGCGGCCGAGGCGAGCCGCTTCGGCGTGCCCGTCCTGGCCCTGCCCATCGAGTTCAAGACTCTCGCCGGCTGGCGGGCCCTGCGCCGGCATTTCCTGGATCATCCGATCGATGTGGTGAACTCCCACAGTTCCGCCGACTCCTGGCTCGCCGGACTCGCCTGCACCACGCTATCCCG
>Ga0208566_1000355_pt1 | contig 30889 bp, 33 predicted proteins | sample PL_2010_150m_FD_184159 | JGI IMG/M metagenome (GOLD analysis project Ga0208566, IMG submission 184159) | Freshwater microbial communities from Powell Lake, British Columbia, Canada to study Microbial Dark Matter (Phase II) - PL_2010_150m... | ecosystem: Environmental > Aquatic > Freshwater >...
GGCTGCTGACGACGACCGGGGCTTCCTCCAGGGTGAACTTGCCGGCCTCGATCTTGGAGATGTCGAGGATGTCGCTGATGATGGCCAGCAGGTGTTTGGCGGAGGTGTCGATGGTGTCGAGCCGTTGCGCCTGTTGCGGCGTCACGCCTTCGCGGCGCAGGATGTTGGCCATGCCGAGGATGCCGTTCATCGGCGTGCGGATTTCGTGGCTCATGTTGGCGAGGAAAGCGCTCTTGGCGACGTTGGCGGCTTCGGCCTGGAGGGTTCGGACGTTGAGCTGCTCATTCAGTTGCTCAAGCTGGATCTGTGCAGTTTTCAGGTCCGTAATGTCGGAAAACGAGCCGAAAATACCCAGCACCTGCTGGCCCTGAACATCGGGAACGTAGTTGGCCCACAGATACACGGTCTTTCCTTCAATCTCGGGTGAAGTCCTCAGGAATGACAACGTCTCGCCACGCAGCACCGTCTGTACAAAGGGCAGGGTCTTTTGAAACATTTCCTCGCCCAACACATCCCGCAGATGGATACCTTTCATCTCGTCTGCACTTTTTCCGAACCACTCGCGGTAAGCCTTGTTGGCGAATTCATAGCGCAGATCGCGGTTAAGGTAGGCAACCTGCCCCGGAATGGCGTCAATGAGCCGTTGCAGGAAGTGCTCGTCGGCTTCAGCGGCTTCCTTGGCCTGCGCCAGTTCGGCGGTACGCTGGCTAACCCTTTCTTCGAGGTTGGTGTTGAGACTTCTGACAGCGGACTCTGCCTGCCGCATTTGCGTCACATCGCGAGCGATGCTGCCAAAGCCTGTGATCTCGCCGGATGCAGCACTATTCAGCGCGATATCCCACTGCATCAGGTGCACGGCACCGCTGCGACTGATCAGACGGTTCTCAAACGTTACTTTGGAAGTTCTTGCTTCCAGCCATTCGCCAAAAGCCTTCTGCGTTACTTCTCTATCATCCGGATGAACGAAATCGAAAGCCGACAGACCGATGCACTCTTCCGGAGCCAATCCGAAGATACTTCGGGCAGACTCATTGACGAAGGTGAAGCGTCCTTCCGTATCCACCCGTGTAATCAGGTCCTGCGTATTCTCGATCAGATTCCGGTAGCGATCTTCGCTGGCGCGCAGCGCCTCTTCCGCAGCCGCGCGCGCGGCCACCTCGCGCCGGAGCTGACGTACCCAAAGGACAAAAAGTAACAATACCAGTGCCGCAACAGCGCCATACATAAACACTGTTCTTGCCGGCACCCCTTGTTCGATGCGTACCGACATCCAGCGGTTGAGGCTGTCGTCATAGTCGCTTTGCGGAATCGCCGCCAGCGTCTTTTCGAGGATTCCAAGCAGCTCCGGGTGTCGATGAATTGCCGCCATGCTGTGCGCGCTGTGATATTCAGTGGTGCCGGAAATGCGCAGGCTCAACTCCCCCGACTGCTGAATCAGGTAGTTCAGCGAGGGGGCGTCGCCGACGTAGGCATCGGCCTGGTTCTCTTTCAACAGCGCGAAGGCTGTCACTTCATCCGGCGTGGTCACCAGTTGAATCTGGGGGTGATCACGGGCTAATACTTCCTGCATGAAATAGCCCTGCTTGACTGCCACGCGTTTGCCGTGAAGCTGGCGCAGATCGTCCACATAACCCTTCCGGCCATCATTGACGACGACAATGGAGGACTTGATGAAGGGCGCGGTGAAGTTTAGGTAGCCGCGCCGGTCCGGTGTATTCACCGCGTCGGTCAGCATGTCCAGCTCACCCGCCTTGGCCATGTCCAGGGTTTGTTGCCAGGTTTTCCCCTTGATCACCTCGAAGCGCACACCTAGGCGGGTCTCCAACAGGCGCAAAATATCGGCGTTGACACCGACAAAGTTGCCTTCCCCGTTGAGCCATTCATAGGGCGCGAAGTCACGATCGATGCCGACACGAATTACCGGGTGTGCCTTGAGCCACGCGCGCTCCTGCTCAGTGAGCGTCAGCACGGGTCGGCTGGTGAAGACGAATCTGTTCAGTTGCCGATCGGACAAAGGCGGCGCCAGCTTGCGCTCGGCATAGATCGATGCCAGCCGCCGCAAACGGTCAGCATTGAGAAGGCCGAGTGGAACGCTCTCCGGCAGGATCATCTTGTGCGTCTCGGCCGCTTCGAAGCGCAAATGCTCGAGGCTGAGCGCGCTCTGGTATTGGCGCTTGATGAGTTGAATCATCTCCTCCGGATGATCCAGCGCGTATTGCCAGCCCTTCAGGCTGGCGCGCACGAAACGTTCTGACCGGCCGGGGTTACCCTGCAGTTCCCGCTCACTGGTAAAAATCAGATCGCCATAGAAATCCAGTCCGTACGTCTGCGGGTTGATGATGTTTATGGGAATGCCGCGCCCCCGGAAATAAAACGGCTGGTCAGTCAGGTAGGCCGACATCACATCCACCTTGCCGCTGGCAAGGTCGTCTTTGTCGTAGCTGTGCTGCACATAAGTGAATTTGTCCGGCGTCAATCCCGCTTCCGCCAGCATGGCGCGCAGCGGCCCTTCGTCGCTTCCCTTGGCGTCGAACATGAGGCGCTTGCCTGCCATTTCGTAGGGGCTGATGATGCCGGACTGCGTTCGGCTGATGAAAACCAGAGGATCATGCTGGAAGATCGCGGCCAGTGCGACGATAGGCGAGCCCCTGGCATAGTCCGCGACAATCCCGGAATCGCCGATGCCGTACTCGGCTTTGCCGGAGACAACCTGATCGACAACTGTTTCCCGCGGGTCGAGTGGACGGATGTCGACGTCCAGCCCTTCCGCCGCGTAGTAGCCTCGCGCCTTCGCCGCGTAGTAGCCGGCGAACTGGAACTGATGAAACCACTTGAGTTGCAGCGCGACCTTTTCAACGGGCGCGGCAAAGCCGGGAAGCGGCAGACACAGCAGTATGCCGGCTATCAGGCGGGTCAGAGCGGAGTGCCGGAAGTTGCTCATCGGAATCCAGCGGTTCATTGAATGACTGAAGGGATTATCCGCCTGCCGGTACCCGAAATGTTCACTTTGATGTTCGCCCCGCGCCGATCATCGGCAGAAGCGATGTTCCCGTCGCGCATCGCTGTCGCAAGAGGGACGCCGCCGGATCGAAGCATCCAATGGGTCGTTCGCGAGCTGCATTCCGGATCGCATGACGTGTTTCGGTCCGCCTGCGGTCGGGTCCGTCGCCCCCAGCCTGCGGAGGGTCTCAGCTCGCTGTCAGTGCGATCTCTGGCGTCAGAATGCGGAACAGGCCGCGCAGCCTGTCGCGCCGTGCCAGCCTCAGCAGGGCCTTGTCGGCCGTCACCAGCCAGTCGGCGGCGCTGTCGCGGGCCAGTTCGAGAAACTTCTGGTCATCGCGGTCACTGCAGCGCGGCAGATCCGCGATCACCCTCTGCGGTAGCCCGTCAATACGTCTGACGCTGGAGTTGTAGGCGTCCAGCGCGCCCTGTTGTTGCTCGCCCGACAGGTCGAATATAGGATAGCCCAGTACGCGGCGGAACTCGCTGAAACAGGCTTCATTGGTGATCGCCTGCCACTCTCCGCCTTCGATTCTTGCCCGCAGAGGTGCGAAGCGGCTGTCGGCAAAGACGTAGAGCGAAACCAGCACATTGGTGTCGAACACCACCCGGCGCGGCGCGGCTGATAGCAAAACGGGCGCGGAGTCTTGCGACTCCGCGCCCGTTGCACGTTCCGGGGGAACGGTGCGCATTTTTCGCTTACTTTTTCTTCTGCGTGTCGAGGCGGAACTTGACGAAGGAGCCGGGCGCATCTTCCAGCGGTTTCAGCTTGCCCTTGGCCGGGTCGCGGGCCGGCACTTTTGTGTCGTCCAGAGCGGTAATCCACTTCTGCCAGTCGGTCCACCAGGAACCTTCGTGCTGCTTGGCGCCTTCGAACCACTCGTCCGGGGTTTCCGGACGTGTTTTGGCGTCATTGGTCCAGAAGCCGTACTTGTTCGCCGATGGCGGATTGACGATGCCGGCGATGTGCCCGGAACCACCCAGCGCGAAACGCACCGGTCCGCCGAGTACGGTGGAGCCGAGATAGACGCTGCGCCACGGCGCGATGTGATCTTCCAGCGTGGAGATGAAATACGACGGCGTCTTGACCTTGGACAGGTCGATCGGCGTTCCCAGCAGGGTGATGCCGCCCGGTTCGCGTAGCAGGTTGTTCAGGTACATGTTGCGCAGGTAGTAGCTGTGCATCTTGTAGGGCATGCGCGTCGAATCGGAATTCCAGTAAAGCAGGTCGAAGGGGAAGGGGTCTTTGCCCATCAGGTAGTTGTTGACCACGAACGACCAGATCAGGTCGTTCGAGCGCAGCATGTTGAAGGTGCCGCCCATCTCCGAACCTTCCAGAAAGCCGCGCTCTTCCATCTTCTTTTCGAGGCTGGCGATCTGCGCTTCATCGATGAAGACACCGAGCTCGCCGGGAATCGAGAAATCGAGCAGGGCGACGAAGAAGGTCGCCGAGGCGATGCGCTTGTCCTTCTTGGCCGCCATGTAACCCATGGTGGAACCCAGCAGCGTGCCGCCGAGGCAGTAGCCGATCAGGTTGATTTCCTTTTCTCCGGTCTGCAGGCAGACCGTGTCGATGGCGGCCAGCGCGCCTTCGGTCAGGTAGTCGTCGAAGCCCTTCATCGCCAGCTTGGCATCCGGGTTCACCCAGGAAATGACGAACACGCTGTGGCCCTGATCGGTGGCCCACCTGATGAAGGAATTGCTTTCGCGCAGGTCGAGGATGTAGTACTTGTTGATCCAGGGCGGGATGATAAGCAGCGGGCGCTTGTACTGCTGCTTGGTACTCGGAGTGAATTGGATCAGCTGAATCATTTCATTCTGGAATATCACCTTGCCCTTCGAGGTGGCAACGTTCTTGCCCATTTCGAAGGCCGAGGGATCGGTCATCTTGACGCGCAACTGGCCGTCGCCTTCCTCGATGTCGCGCAGCAGGTTGTTGAAGCCCTTGAGCAGGTTCTGGCCGTGCGTCTTGGCGGTCTCTCGCAGAACCTCCGGGTTGGTCGCGGCGAAGTTGGAGGGCGACAGCGCGTCGATGAACTGACGGGTGAAGAAGTTCACCTTCTTCTTCGAGATGTCTTCGAGACCCTCGACATTGCTGACGGCGTCATGGATGTGGCGGGCGCTGATGAGATAGCTCTGTTTGATGAAGTCGAACAGGAAATGCTCTTCCCAGTGTGCGTCCTTGAAACGGTTGTCACCCTTCTTCGGCGTCGCCACCGGCGCGCCCTCCATGCCCATGGAGCGCAGCATCGAGTGCTGCCACAGCGAAAAATAGTCCCACACCAGGTTCATCTGCGCCTGCGCCATCTTGTAGGGATTGGCCAGCATCTTGGCCATCATGTCCATGAAGGCCTGGGCGATCCCCAGTTCGTCGGAAGGCGCCGAGACGCCATTCTTCATCTGGCGCTTCATGTGTTCGGTGATCAGATTGGAGGCGCGCTGGGCGACCTCGGCGTAGGTCTTGGCAATTTCCTTGGGATCGGGCAAAGCTCTGGGTTCGTGATGAGACATGGTGACTCCTTGGGTTAACTCATGAAACGGACGAGGCCGTTTTCTTCGAGGCGCTGCAATCTTCCTGCGTGTTCGAGATAATTCAGATGGGCTATGGCTTCGCCCATGGCGAACATGGTCTGGTGCGGATCGGGAAGTTCGCGGCCGAACAGCACGCCGAGCAGGTCGGCCGCGCTCTGCGCTTTGCCTCGGCAGGCGTCAAGCAGCACCTCGCAACGCTCGGCGTGATGGGCATGAAGCTGATCGATGCGGGCATGCAGGCCACGGAAGGGGCGGCCGTGCGAGGGCAGCACCAGCGTGTTGGCGGGCAAGGCGCGAAAGGCATCCGTAGAGGCGAGGAACAGCCCGAGCGGATCGGCCTGCGGCGTGCTGGCCATTACCGAAATATTGGTCGAGATGCGCGGCAGCAGCATGTCGCCGGAAATCAGCACACCGAGTCCGGCGCAATAAAGGCTGATGTGTTCCGGGGCGTGGCCATGGCCGACGATGGTGCGCCAGTCATGGTCGCCGATGCGCAGCAGTTCGTTGTCGAACAGCCGGCGGTAGGTCGGCGGAATCGCGGGAACACCGCGCTTGTAGCCGTTGCCGCGGGCGACCAGGCCATCGATGCGCGCCTGGTCGAGGCCGTGCTGGCGAAAGAACTCGACCATGAAACTGATTCTGTAGCCGGCGATCTGTTCGAACATCATTTGCGCCGCCAGATATTCGCCCTGCGCCATCCACAACGGCGCCCCGGTTTCCTGCTCGAGCCAGGCGGCGAGTCCGAGGTGGTCGGGATGGCAATGAGTGACGATGCAGCGTGACAGGCGGCGTCCTGCGAGCGCCGACTTCCAGGCCTCTTTTATCGGATCCATCGCGATGCCCGTATCCACCGCCGTATAGCCCTCTTCATCCTCCAGCAGCCACAGGTTGATGTGGTTCAGCGCAAATGGCAGCGGCATGCACAGCCATTCGATGCCGGGCGCAACAGGCACTGCCACGCCGGGGGCGGGTGCCGTCTCGTGCGGGTAGGCGATGGGAGTGTTCAAAGGGGCGTTCAACCCGGGTCTTTTTGCATCGGTAGGCGAAATCTGCTTAACTTGTCGACAGTCAACTTGACATTTTATCTAATTTTCGGGGTTCTATGTGCGGTGCAACATCGGCCGTCATGCCGGCCCGCCACCATGAGCGAAACTCAAACCATCACCGAACTGGCCCGTGATTTCGGCGTCACGACCCGCGCCATCCGCTACTGGGAGTCCCACGGGCTGGTGTCCCCGGCGCGCGAGGGCGGCAACCGCATCTACAGCAAACGCGACCAGACGCGGCTCAAACTCGCGCTACGTGGCAAACGCCTCGGGTTGTCGCTGGCCGAGATCAGGGAACTGATCGACATGTACGACACGGCGGAGGACGAGTCATCACAACTGCTGTCATTTCTCGACGTGCTGGCGCAGCGCCGCGCTTCGCTCGAGCAGCAGCGCGACGACATTCAGGCGGTGCTCAAGGAGATTGCCCGCTTCGAGCGGCAATGCCGGGAGATGCTCAAGTTCGACGCAGCCAGGGCCGGTTCCGGTCCGCCCCCGAAAAAACAGCGCCGGTAGTTGACGTTGACGTCAACGTCAACTACCATGCGCACCATTGGCAGGAGGAGACATGCCCCACACGGTACGACCCGCCCGTAGCACCTTCGAGCCGCGCAACCCGGATTGGGACGCCACGGTGCGGGGCAGCTTTGCCCGGCAGAAGGTGATGAACCTGATCGGTGCCGAAATGGGGGCGCTCAGTCCCGGCCACTGCGAGATCCGCCTGCCCTTCCGCGACGACCTGACCCAGCAGAACGGATTTTTCCACGCCGGCATCACCAGCACCATCGTCGATAGCGCCGGCGGCTACGCCGGCTATACCCTGATGCCGAAGGGATCCGATGTGCTGACGGTGGAATTCAAGCTGAATCTGCTGGCGCCTGCCGATGGCGAGTTTCTGATCGCCGAAGGCCAGGTGCTGAAGTCCGGCCGCAATCTCATCATCACCCGCGGTGAGGTCTATGCCATCAAGGCTGGCCGCGCCACGCATTGCGCCACCATGCAACAGACCCTCATGACCATGCATGCCAAGGAGAAAACATAGTGATCGGACTCAACTTTGATCTCGGCGAAGACATCGACATGCTGCGCGACAGCGTGTGGCAGTTTGCCTCGAAGGAGATCGCGCCGCGCGCCGCCGAGATCGACCGGGTGAACGAATTTCCCGCCGACCTGTGGAAGAAGTTCGGCGACATGGGCCTGCTCGGCATGAGCGTCGAGGAAGAATACGGCGGCACCCAGATGGGCTATCTGGCGCACATCGTGGCGATGGAAGAAATCTCCCGCGCTTCCGCCTCGGTCGGCCTGTCCTACGGCGCGCATTCGAATCTGTGCGTGAACCAGTTGCGGCGCAATGGCAATTCGGCGCAGAAGACCAGGTACCTGCCGAAGCTGATCTCCGGCGAGCATGTCGGTGCACTGGCCATGTCCGAACCCAATGCCGGATCCGACGTAGTGTCGATGAAACTGCGCGCCGAGAAAAAAGGCGACCGCTACGTCCTTAACGGCTCGAAGATGTGGATCACCAACGGCGGCGATGCCGATACGCTGATCGTGTACGCCAGGACCGACGCCGATGCCGGCCCGCGCGGCATCACTGCCTTCATCATAGAGAAGGCCTTCACAGGTTTTTCCAGGGGAACGCACCTCGACAAGCTTGGCATGCGCGGCTCGAACACCTATCCGCTGTTTTTCGACGATTGCGAAGTGCCGGCGGAAAATGTGCTGGGCGGCGAGGGCAGCGGCGTCAAGGTGCTGATGTCCGGCCTCGACTATGAGCGCGCCGTGCTTTCCGGCGGCCCGCTAGGAATCATGGCTGCCTGCATGGACGTGGTATTGCCTTTCATCCACGAGCGCAAGCAGTTCGGCCAGAGCATCGGCGAATTCCAGTTGATGCAAGGCAAGCTGGCCGACATGTACTCCACCTGGCAGGCGTGTCGCGCCTACGTCTATGCGGTGGGCAAGGCTTGCGACCGGGGCGACGGGTCTGGCAACCACGCGCGCCATCTGCGCAAGGATGCCGCCGGCGCCATCCTCTACTCCGCCGAAAAGGCCACATGGATGGCCGGCGAGGCGATTCAGGCGCTGGGCGGCGTCGGTTACACCAACGAATTTCCGGCCGGCCGCCTGTGGCGCGACGCCAAGCTGTATGAAATCGGCGCCGGCACATCTGAAATCCGTCGCATGCTGATCGGCCGCGAACTCTACAACGAGACCACATAATGAGTGACAAGAAAAGAGCGGAGTGGCAGAAACTGCAGGAAGAGATTCTGGCGCGGTCCAGCGGCACGGGCATGCTCACCCTCGAGAATCTGCGCGAATGCACCGGACTCGAGTTGTTCCAGAAGATGATCGCCGGCGAATTTCCACGGGCACCGATCAGCGACACGCTGGGTTTCTATCTGGTCGAGGCCGAGAAGGGTCGCGTGGTGTTTCAAGGCACGCCGCAGCACCGTCATTACAACCCGATCGGCACGGTGCATGGCGGCTTCCACGCGACGCTGCTCGACTCCTGTGTCGCCTGCGCCATTCAAAGCACGCTCGAGGCGGGGCAGGGCTACACCACCGTCGAACTCAAGGTTAACTACATCCGCGCCCTGACCGATCGCGCCGGACCCGTCCGCGCCGAGGGCAAGGTGATCCACGCCGGCAAGCAGATCGGCACGGCGGAGGGCAAGCTGGTCGATGCCGACGGCAAGCTCTATGCACATGCCACCACGACCTGCCTGATCTTCAATGTCTAAACTACTCGACACCTATCGCGGCACGGTCTATCCGTGGCACTGCGATCACATGAACCACATGAACGTCATGTGGTACGTTGGTAAGTTCGACGAGGCGACGTGGAATCTGATGTCCCACCTCGGCATGAGCGCCGGTTTCCTGCGCCAGCACCATCGCGGCATGGCGGCAGTGGATCAGCGCATCAGCTACCAGCGCGAGTTGCATGCCGGCGACACGGTGGCGGTCCGCACCGGGATCGTCTCCGTCGCGGAAAAGAAGATGGTGTTCTTTCACGAGATGCGCAATGCTGATACGGACGAAATCTCGGCGGTGACCCTGCTCACGGGCGTTCATCTCGACACGCAGACGCGCAGGTCGTGTGCCCTGCCAGACGTTGCGGTAGCCAGGGCGCGCGAGCTGGTCACGGCGCACAAGCTGCCCTGGCCGGCCTGAGGCGAATCGTCATGTCCGAGCATTTACCAAGAGTCGGTCTTGACGGTACGGTGCCCAGCGTGCGCGTACTCGGCCCCGGCGATGCGGCGGAGCTTGAACAGGTACGCCAGTTCTTCCGCAACTACGCGGCGTGGCTCGGCGTCGATCTCTGCTTCCAGAATTTCGACGAGGAAATGGCGACGTTGCCCGGGCGCTATGCGGCGCCACAGGGGCGGCTGTTCTATGCCGAGGTCGACGGCAAGGGTGCCGGATGCGTCGGCATCCGTCCGCTGGGCGAGGGTGTCTGCGAACTCAAGCGCCTGTACGTGGATCCGTCGCAGCGCGACCTGGGGATAGGCCGCCTGTTGGCCCTTGCCGCGATCCGCGCGGCGCGCCAGATCGGTTACCGCAAGATACTGCTCGACACCCTGCCGGCAATGCGCATTGCCGTGAAGCTGTATCGCGAACTGGGTTTTCTGGAAGCGCCCGCCTACTACCAGACGCCGGTGGAGGGCACCCAGTTTCTTGCCCTCGACCTCGAGAACTGGTCGGAAGACGAGGTGGCCAACGAAAACCTGTTTCACCTGTTCGACTTCAACCGCGCCTGGGCGAGCCAGATTCGCGAAGTCGATCCCGACTACTTCGAGAAACTTTCCCACCTGCAATCACCGCAATATTTGTGGATCGGCTGCTCGGATTCGCGTGTGCCGGCCAACCAGATCGTCGGCCTGCTGCCGGGCGAAGTCTTCGTCCATCGCAATGTCGCCAACGTGGTGGTGCACACCGATCTCAACTGCCTGTCTGTGATCCAGTTCGCCATCGACGTGCTCAAGGTCAGGCACATCATGGTGGTCGGCCACTACGGCTGCGGCGGCGTGCATGCGGCACTCAACCGTCAGCGCGTCGGCCTCGCCGATCTCTGGCTGCGCCACGTACAGGATGTGCACGTCAAGCACCAGGCGCGCATCGACGAACTTTCCGCGGACCGCCGCGAGGATCGCCTGTGCGAACTCAACGTTTTGGAACAGGTGATCAACGTCGCGCGCAGCATCGTCGTCGACGACGCCTGGCAACGTGGCCAGAGCATCACCATTCACGGCTGGATCTACGGCCTCAAGGACGGCCTCGTGCGCGACCTCGGACTTACGGTCAGCGCCCCCGGCCACATTTCCGAGCGTTATGAATTGGCACTATCAACGCTCATTTGACTACCTAGCTGAAAGGAAACCCCATGTCCGACCCCATTGTCATTGTCGCCGCCGCCCGCACCCCGATGGGAGGATTCCAGGGCGACTTCAACTCGCTGACCTGCTCGCAACTGGGCAGCGTCGCCATCAAGGCAGTGGTCGAGCGCGCCGGACTGAAACCGGAACAGGTCGATGAAGTCATCATGGGCTGCGTGCTGCCCGCCGGCCAGGGGCAGGCCCCGGCAAGACAGGCCAGCCTCGGCGCCGGCTTGCCGCTGGCGGCTGGCTGTACCACGGTGAACAAGATGTGCGGCTCGGGCATGCGCGCGGCGATGTACGCGCATGACATGCTCGTCGCCGGCAGCGTCGACGTCATGGTCGCCGGCGGCATGGAGTCGATGAGCAACGCGCCGTATCTCCTGCCCAAGGCGCGCGGCGGCTACCGCCTTGGCCACGGCGAAGTCAAGGACCACATGTTTCTCGACGGCCTCGAAGATGCCTATGACAAAGGCCGTTTAATGGGCACCTTCGCCGAGGACTGCGCCGGCAGCTACAAGTTCACCCGCGAGGCGCAGGACCAGTTCGCCATCACGTCCACCACGCGCGCCAAGCAGGCCAATGTTGACGGCAGCTTCAAGTGGGAAATCGCCTCGGTCACCGTATCCGGCAGGAAGGGCGATGTCGTCTTCGACAAGGACGAGCAGCCCTTCAAGGCCCAGCTCGAAAAGATTCCCACGCTCAAGCCGGCGTTCCGCAAGGACGGCACCGTCACGGCGGCCAACTCCTCGTCGATTTCCGACGGGGCCGCGGCGCTGGTGATGATGCGCGCTTCCACCGCCGTCAAGCTGGGCATGAAGCCGATCGCCACCATCGTCGGCCACAGCACCTTCGCCCAGGAACCCGGCCTGTTCACCACCGCGCCGGTCGGCGCCATGAAGAAGCTGCTGGCGAAGAACGGCTGGACTGCCGACAGCGTGGACCTCTGGGAAATCAACGAAGCCTTCGCCGTCGTTACCATGGCCGCGATGCACGACCTCAAACTGCCGCACGACAAGGTCAACGTGCACGGCGGCGCCTGCGCGCTGGGCCACCCGATCGGCGCCTCCGGCGCTCGGGTCATCGTCACGCTGATCGGCGCGCTGCGCAAGTACGGCAAGAAGCGCGGCATCGCCAGCCTGTGCATCGGTGGTGGCGAGGCAACGGCCGTCGGCATCGAACTAAACTGAGCTTGCCATGACCCTGCAAACCCTCACCTACAGCACCGAGGGGCGCATCGCGCGCATCACGCTGAATCGTCCCGAGCGGCTTAACGCCATCGTGCCGGCCATGCCGCGCGAGATCCGTCTCGCGGTCGAGCGCGCCAACGCCGATGAGGACATTCACGTCATCATCCTGCAGGGGGCGGGCCGCGCCTTCTGTTCCGGCTACGACCTGAAGGATTTCGCCGAAGCCGACGTCGACACGCCCTGCACGCAATCCATGCCCTGGGACCCGATGGTCGATTACCGCGCGATGAAGGGCTTCACCGATGACTTCTTCAGCCTCTGGCGCAGCTACAAGCCGACCATCTGCAAGGTGCAGGGCTTCGCCGTCGCCGGCGGCAGCGACATCGCGCTGTGCTGCGACCTGGTGGTGATGGCCGAGGATGCGAAGATCGGCTACATGCCGGCACGCGTCTGGGGTTGCCCGACCACGGCGATGTGGGTCTATCGGCTCGGCGCGGAAAAGGCCAAGCGCATGCTGCTCACCGGCGACACCATCGACGGCCGCACCGCGAAGGAATGGGGTCTGGTGATCGACGCCGTGCCCGAGGCCGAACTCGAAGACGCCGTAATGAAGCTTGCCAATCGCATGGCCGGCATGCCGAAGAACCAGCTCATGATGCAGAAGCTGATGATCAACCAGGCCTACGACAACATGGGCCTGGCCAATACCCAGATGATCGCCGCGCTGTTCGACGGCATCACGCGCCATTCGCCGGAAGGCCAGTGGTTCAAACATTACGCCGAGGAAAACGGTTTCAAGGAGGCCGTGCGCTTGCGCGACTCCGGCGAGCCGATTCCGGGCAGCAAGAGTTACAAGGACTACAAATGATCCTCACCGAACAGCAGGAGCAGATCCGCGACATGCTGCGCGACTTCGCCCGCGAGCAACTGGCGCCCTTCGCCGCGGAACGGGATCGCACTGCGGCCTTCCCGCGCGAGGCGCTGAGGCAACTCGGCGAACTCGGCGTCTGCGGCATGGTGGTGCCCGAGGAGTGGGGCGGCGCAGGGCTCGACTACGTCTCGCTGGCGCTGGCGCTGGAGGAAATTGCGGCCGGCGACGGCGCCACCTCGACCATCATCAGCGTGCAGAACTCGGTGGTCTGCGGCCCGATCAATGCGTTCGGCAGCGATGCGCAGAAAGAAAAGTATCTGAGGAAACTGGCCAGCGGCGAATGGCTGGGCTGCTTCTGCCTGACCGAACCGCATGTCGGCTCCGACGCCGCGGCGATCCGCACCAAGGCGGTCAGGGACGGCGATCACTGGGTCCTGAACGGCGTCAAGCAGTTCATCACGACGGGCAAGAACGGGCAGGTCGCGGTGGTGTTTGCCGTCACCGATCCGGACGCAGGCAAGAAGGGTATTTCAGCCTTCATCGTACCTGCCGACACGCCGGGCTACATCGTGGCGCGGGTGGAAGAAAAGCTCGGCCAGCATGCTTCGGACACGGCGCAGATCCTGTTCGAAGACTGCCGCATCCCCGCTGAAAACCTGCTCGGCGCCGAAGGGCAGGGCTACCGCATTGCCCTGTCCAATCTCGAAGGAGGCCGCATCGGCATTTCCGCGCAGGCGGTCGGAATGGCCCGCGCCGCGTTCGAGGCAGCCCTGGCCTATTCGCATGAACGCGAGAGCTTCGGCAAGCCGATCTTCGAACACCAGGCGGTGAATTTCCGCCTCGCCGACATGGCGACGCAGATCGAAGTGGCGCGGCAGATGGTGCACCACGCCGCATGCCTGCGCGATGCCGGACGGCCCTGCCTCAAGGAGGCGTCGATGGCCAAGCTGTTCGCTTCCGAGATGGCCGAGAAGGTTTGTTCCGATGCCATCCAGATTCACGGTGGCTACGGTTACGTCAGCGATTTCCCGGTCGAGCGCATCTATCGCGATGTCCGCGTCTGCCAGATCTACGAAGGCGCGTCGGACATACAGCGGCTGGTCATTGGACGGTCGCTGTCCAATATGGCATGACAGGCATCGTAATTCGCATCAGTTGGTGCTATATTTGATGCTCCGCACCCTCTGGAGAATCCAATGAGAACCACTGTCACCCTGGATGACGACCTGCTTGCCGATGTTGAGCAGTTGAGTGGCATCCGCGACCGATCCCAGTTGCTGCGCGAAGCTTTGCTGGAGATGCGGCACCGCCTCGCCTCCCAGCGGTTGGCGTTACTTGCCGGTACGGAGCCTGATGTCGTGGCGCCGCCGCGCCGCCGGTCGCCTCATTTCGTTTCCGAGCCGGACGCAGAACCATATCGTGCGAAGAAATCCCCGAAGTCAAAGTCATGAGAATTCTTGCCGACACCTCGGTCTGGGTGGATTACCTGCGCAATAAGCGCTCTCCCATCCTTGATCGTTTGAGTCTGGGCGATGTCGTGACGCATGACTACGTAATCGGCGAAATCGTGCTGGGCGGTATTAGCCAAGCGAAACTTTCCATGTTCAACCAGATGCGTCGTTGCCGCTGCGCCAGTCACGACGAAGTGATGCATCTGATCGCCGAGCGCAATCTGGCCGGTCGTGGCCTCGGGTATGTCGACAGCCACCTACTCGCCGCCGCGCTGATTGGACGCCTGCAGCTATGGACCCTGGACACGGCGTTGCAACAGGTAGCGCAAGAGTGTGGCTGCGGGTTGGTCGTGCATTGAGTGTTGAAAGGATGCAACCTTGAGAACGCCACTTGCCACCCAATCGGGATGCCTGATTGTTTGAAAACATCCCCATGACCGAATACACGCTCCACTGCTTCGCCCAGTCCGGCAACGCCTACAAGCCGGCGCTGATGCTGGCCTTGTCCGGCGCCGACTGGGAGCCGCGCTTCGTCGACTTCTTCCATGGCGCGACCCGCACGCCGGAGTACCGGGCGCTGAACGTCATGGGCGAGGTGCCGCTGCTCGAACATCGCGGCCGCATCTGGTCGCAGTCAGGCGTCATCCTCGACTACCTGGCCGAGACCCTCGGCAAATTCGGCCCGCAGGACAACGAGGAGCGGCGCGAGATCCTGCGCTGGACGCTGTTCGACAACCACAAGTTCACCGGCTACACGGCGACGCTGCGTTACCTGCGTAATTTCGTGCCGGCCACCGATCCGGGCGTGATCGCCATGTTCCGCACCCGCGCCGAGGCCGCGTGGAAAGTTCTCGACGCCCACCTCGCCGGGCGCGAGTGGGTCGTCGGCCGCCGTCCCACCATCGCCGACTTTTCTCTGGCAGGCTACGTCTTCTGGCCCGAGGAAATCGGCGTGGACTGGAACGACTATCCAAACATCCGTGACTGGTCGGCGCGCATCGCCGGCCTGCCCGGCTGGCAGCATCCCTACCAATTGATGCCCGGTCATCCGCTGGCGGGCTGGGGAACAGGAGAAAAATGATGACAGACGCGAAAGAGCCCATCGAGTTCTGGTTCGATTTTTCCTCGCCCTATTCCTACCTCGCCAGCGAACTGATCGACGATCTCGCGGCGAAGCACGGGCGCAAGGTCAAGTGGCGGCCGATGATGCTCGGCGCCGCGTTCAAGGCGTCGAACATGCCGCTGCTGATCACCATCCCGCTCAAGGGCGACTACAGCAAGCGCGACTTCGACCGCTCGGCGCGCTTCCTCGGCATACCCTACAAGTTCCCGCCGAAGTTCCCGCTCGCCACGCTGGCCGCCGCACGAGGCTACTACTGGCTGCACGGGCAGGATTGCGCGAAGGCCCGCGAATTCGCCCACGCCGTGTTCCGCGCCTACTGGGTCGATGGCTGCAACATCGGCGAACTGCCCGTGGTGCTCGAAATCGTCGGCAAACTGGGCATCGACCGCGACGCCTTCACTGCGGCCATCGCCACGCCGGAGATCAAGGATCGCGTCAAGCAGGAAACCGATGCGGCGATTGCCAGGGGCATGTTCGGCGCACCCTATTTCATGGTGGACGGCGAGCCCTTCTGGGGCGCCGACCGCCTGCCGCAGATCGACAAGTGGCTTGCCACGGGAGGCTTCTAGTGTCCGTCATCAAATCGAAACTCAACACCCGCAGCGAGGAGTTCAAAACCAACGCGGCGGCGATGAGCGTGCTGGTCGCCGACCTGCGCGAGAAGACCATCGCGGTCTCGGGCGGTGGGTCGCCGGAAACCGCAGCCAAGCACAAGGCGCGCGGCAAGCTGCTGCCGCGGGAACGCATCAATGCACTGCTCGATCCGGGCGCGGCCTTCCTTGAATTCTCGGCGCTGGCGGCGATGGGCATGTACAGCGGCGATGTCGCGTCCGCCGGCGTCGTCACCGGCGTCGGCCGGGTCAAGGGCGTCGAGTGCATGATCGTCGCCAACGACGCGACGGTGAAAGGCGGGTCCTACTTTCCGCTGACCGTGAAGAAGCATCTGCGCGCGCAGGAAATCGCGCTGCAGAATCGCCTGCCCTGCATCTACCTGGTCGATTCGGGCGGCGCCAACCTGCCGACGCAGGACGAGGTCTTTCCCGACCGCGACCACTTCGGCCGCATCTTCTACAACCAGGCCAACATGTCGGCTCTCGGCATACCGCAGATCGGCATCGTCATGGGGTCCTGCACCGCCGGCGGCGCCTACATGCCGGCCATGTCCGATGAATCCGTCATCGTCAGGAACCAGGGCACCATCTTTCTCGGCGGCCCGCCGCTGGTCAAGGCCGCCACCGGAGAGGTGGTCAGCGCCGAGGATCTCGGCGGCGGCGACGTGCATACGCGGATTTCCGGCGTCTGCGACCACCTTGCCGAGAACGATCACCACGCGCTGTCCATCGCGCGGCGCATCGTCGGCAACCTCAACTGGCAGAAGCCGGTATCGCTCGACATTGCCACACCGGAGGAACCGCTCTACGACCCGTCCGAGCTCGGCGGCGTGATTCCGGTCGACACCAAGAAGCCCTACGACGTGCGCGAAGTCATCGCCCGCCTGGTCGACGCTTCGCGCTTCGACGAATTCAAGTCGCGTTACGGCACCACGCTGGTCACCGGTTTTGCCCGGCTCCACGGCTATCCGCTGGGCATCGTCGCCAACAACGGCATCCTCTTCGGCGAGTCGGCGCAGAAGGGCGCGCACTTCATCGAACTGTGTTCCCAGCGCGGCATTCCGCTGCTGTTTCTGCAGAACATCACCGGCTTCATGGTCGGCCGCAAGTACGAGAACGCGGGCATCGCCAAGGATGGCGCGAAGATGGTCACCGCCGTGGCGACCACCCAGGTGCCGAAATTCACCATGATCATCGGCGGCAGTTTCGGCGCCGGCAACTACGGCATGTGCGGCCGCGCCTACAGCCCGCGAATGCTGTGGATGTGGCCCAACGCGCGCATCAGCGTGATGGGCGGCGAACAGGCGGCATCAGTTCTGTCCACCATCAAGCGCGACGGCATGGAGGCCACCGGCAAGCAGTGGAGCAAGGAGGACGAAGAGCGCTTCAAGTCGCCGATCCGCGAGCAATACGAAACGCAGGGCCATCCCTACTACGCCACGGCGCGGATTTGGGATGACGGCGTACTCGACCCGGCACAGACCCGGCGCACTCTCGGCCTGGGAATTTCGGCGTCACTCAATGCACCCATCCTGCCGACCAAGTTCGGCGTCTTCCGCATGTAAGGCCAAATCATGTACAACAATATTGTTGCTGAAATCGACCTTGGCATCGGCATCATTACCCTCAATCGTCCGGAGCGGCACAACGCCTTCGACGATGTGTTGATCGGAGAGTTGTCGGAGGCTATCGGTCTCATGGGAGCCGATTCCGCCGTGCGCGTGCTGGTGCTTTCGAGCAGCGGCAGGAGCTTCTGCGCCGGAGCCGATCTCAACTGGATGAAACGCGCCGCCGGCTACAGCAGCGAAGAGAACCTGCGCGATTCGCGCGCGCTGGCAGAAATGCTGAGGCGCCTGGCGCAATGCCCGAAGCCGACCATCGCCCGCGTCCAGGGTGCCGCATACGGCGGCGGCGTGGGACTGGTGGCCTGCTGCGACGTCGCGATCGCGACCTTCGAGGCCCAGTTTTCGCTGACCGAGGTCAAACTCGGCCTCATCCCCGCCGTGATCAGTCCGCATGTCATCGCCGCCATCGGCGAACGCTACGCGCGGCGTTACATGCTGACGGCGGAACGCTTTTCGGCCGCCGAGGCCTACCGCATAGGCCTTGTTCACGAGCTGGTGACCGACGTTGAGGCGCTCGACGAGGCCGTCGGCGAGATTGTCGACGCGGTACTGAACAACGGCCCGGGGGCGCTGGCCGAGTGCAAGCAACTTATCGCGGCGGTGGCATGGAAACCGCTATCGTCCCACGTCATCGAAGACACCGCGCAGCGCATCACGCGCCTGCGCGCCAGTGCCGAGGGGCGCGAGGGCATGACAGCGTTCCTCGAGAAGCGCAAACCCAGATGGATCGCCCAGGGCTGAAACCATGTTCAAGAAAATCCTGATCGCCAACCGCGGGGAGATCGCCTGCCGGGTCATCAAGACCGCGCGACGCATGGGCATTCGCACCGTTGCCGTATATTCCGATGCCGACGCCCGGGCGCGCCATGTGCGAATGGCCGACGAGGCGGTGTGCATCGGTGCGCCGCCTCCCAAGGAATCCTATCTGGTGGCGGACAAGATCATCGCTGCGGCTCTGGCGACCGGCGCCCAGGCCATTCATCCGGGCTACGGCTTTCTTTCCGAAAACGAGGACTTCGCCCGCGCCTGCGAGAAGAGCGGCATCGTCTTCATCGGCCCGCCGGTTTATGCACTGCGCGCCATGGGATCGAAGTCGGAAGCCAAGAAACTGATGGAGAAAGCCGGCGTGCCGCTGACCCCCGGCTATCATGGCGACAATCAGGATCCCGATTTCCTGCGGCAGCAGGCCGATGGCATCGGCTATCCGGTACTGATCAAGGCCGCGGCGGGTGGCGGCGGCAAAGGCATGCGCGCTGTTGACAGAAGCGAGGACTTCCTCGATGCGCTCGCCTCCTGCAAGCGTGAGGCCGCCTCCAGTTTCGGCGACCAGCACGTGCTTGTCGAAAAATATCTGCAGCGCCCGCGCCACATCGAGTTTCAGATCTTCGGCGACAGCCACGGCAACTGCGTCTACTTGTTCGAGCGCGACTGCTCAGTGCAGCGCCGCCACCAGAAAGTGCTGGAAGAAGCTCCCGCGCCCAACATGCCGCTGACGCGCCGGGCCGCCATGGGCAAGGCCGCGGTCGATGCGGCCAAGGCGGTCGGCTACGTCGGCGCCGGTACGGTCGAATTCATTGTGAATCAGGACGGCAGCTTCTACTTCATGGAGATGAACACGCGGCTGCAGGTCGAGCATCCGGTGACCGAAATGATCACCGGCCTCGATCTGGTCGAGTGGCAGTTGAAAGTCGGCGCTGGAGAGACGCTGCCGCTGCTGCAGGAACAGCTGGTCATCCGCGGCCATGCGCTGGAAGCGCGCATCTACGCCGAAGATCCGGACAAGGGCTTCCTGCCATCGATCGGCCGCTTGATCCACCTCGCGCCGCCGGCGGAAACGCTGCACGTGCGGGTTGATACCGGCGTCGAGCAGGATGACGAAATTTCGCCGCATTACGACCCGATGATCGCCAAGCTGATCGTCTGGGACGAAAGCCGCGAACAGGCTCTGGCGCGCATGCTGCAGGCATTGGCGGACTACCGCGTGGTGGGCGTGTCGAACAACATCGGCTTCCTGTCGCGAGTGGTGGCCTGCCCGGCGTTTGCCCAGGCCGATCTCGACACCGGGCTGATCGAGCGCGAACGCGCCTTTCTCTTTCCCGGGGCGACCGAGCCGCCGGCGGAAGCCTGGCTGGTCGCCGCACTGGCGGAGTTGATTCGCGATCAGCAGTACGCCGCAGCCGAAGCCACCGCCAGCAGCGACCCGCACTCGCCCTGGCATGCGCGCGACGGCTGGCGCCTCAACGGCAATGCGCGACGCGAAATCAGGCTGCGCGCGGGAGAGATCGAAAAGGTCGTCACGGCCGGCTATGCCGGAGACAGTTTCACCCTTGAATTCGAGGGCCACAGCACCACCGCTACCGGACGCTTTACCGGAAGCAGCGAGTTGCGCGTCGACCTCGGCGGCCGTCGCATCAGTGTCACCGTGGTGTCGGCCAATGAAAAGCGCCACGTCTTCATCGACGGCGTTTCCTTCATCTTTGCGGCAATCGATCCCTTGTTCCACGCCGGCAGCGGCGGCGGCGCCGAAGGCGGATTGACGGCACCGATGCCGGGCAAGGTCATCGCCCTGATAGCCGGGCTTGGCGTCTGGGTGGAGAAGGGCGCACCGTTGCTGATTCTCGAAGCCATGAAGATGGAGCACACGATTACCGCGCCCGCTTCCGGGACCGTGAAGGCTTTCTGTTTTAGTGTCGGCGAGCAGGTCAGCGACGGTGCCGAACTAGTAGAATTCGAGGTCGATAAAAAGTAGCCGCAAAATAGAATGACTCTCCCCAGCAAAGTACGCATCGTCGAAGTCGGTCCGCGTGACGGCCTGCAAAACGAGAAGAATCCTGTCTCGACCAAAATCAAGGTCGAGCTGATTCGCCGCCTCGGCGCAGCCGGGCTCAAAAGCATCGAGGCGACGGCCTTCGTTTCGCCCAGGTGGGTGCCGCAGATGGCGGATAATGCGGAAGTCTTCGCCGCCATCGAGAAGCTGCCCGACGTCAGCTATCCGGTGCTGACGCCCAACATGAAGGGTTTCGAGGCGGCGCTAGCCGCCGGCGCAAAGGAAGTCGCGATATTCGGCGCGGCGTCCGAGTCTTTTTCGCAAAAGAACATCAACTGCTCGATTGCAGAATCGCTGGAGCGGTTTCGCCCCATCGTCGAAGCGGCCAAGGCAGCGGACATCAAGGTGCGCGGCTACGTTTCCTGCGTGCTCGGCTGTCCCTATGAGGGCGAAGTGCCGCCGCTGCACGTCGCCGATGTGGCGCAGGCGCTGCTTGAGATGGGCTGCTACGAAATCAGCCTGGGCGACACCATCGGCGCCGGCACGCCGGAGCGCACCAAGGACATGATCGAGGCCGTCGCACGGCGCATTCCCCTGAAGAAAATTGCCGGCCACTATCACGATACCTACGGCATGGCCGCGGCCAACATCTACGCTTCGTTGCAGATGGGCATCGGCATTTTCGACAGCTCCGTCGCCGGCCTTGGCGGCTGTCCCTATGCCGCGGGCGCTTCGGGCAATGTCGCGACCGAGGATGTTGTCTGGCTGTTGACCGGACTCGGCATCGACACCGGGATTGACCTCGATGCGCTGGTGGATACCGGCGTCTGGATTTCCAGGCAACTCAAGCGCCAGCCTGCCTCGCACGTGGCGCGCGCGATCCTCGCGCGGCGCGCCATGCAGGCGGCCGACAGCGCGTGACGGGGCTCGCCGGGCAGGGTGCCGGTGGCAGCGTCGCGGTGGCCTCGCCCTGCATCAATGTCTGCACGATGCAAGATGGCCTTTGCGTCGGCTGCTATCGCACCATCGACGAAATCGCCCGCTGGGCCACAGCCGGAGACGACGACAAGCGTCTGATCCTTGCCGCCGTGGCGCGGCGGAAAACTCACTCCAGCCCCGTATCATGAAGCTCCCTGATTCGATTCTCGTCATCGAGCGCGGCTGGTTGTCGTCGAACAACGTGCTGTTCTTCGAAGGCGAGTCGGCGACGCTGGTCGATGCCGGCTATGTCGGTCATGCGCCGCAGACGGTTGAACTTGTAAAGTCGGCGCTGGCCGGACGGCGCGCATCGACCAAACTGAGCCGCCTGATCAACACCCATTCGCACTCCGACCACATCGGCGGCAACTCGGCGCTGCAGGCCGAGTTCGGCTGCAAGATCGTGATCCCCGCCGGCATCGAACGCATGGTCACCGACTGGGACACCAATGCCCTGCTGCTCGATGCGGCAAAGCAGCGCGGCGACCGCTTCGCGCACGACGCCGTGATCGAGGCCAACAGCGAATTCGAAATGGGCGGGATGACCTGGCAGGCGCTGCCTGCGCCCGGCCACGACATGGAAGCGCTGATCTACTACTGTGCCGAAAAGCGTATTTTGATCTCGGGCGATGCGTTGTGGCAGGACGGCTTCGGCATCATCTTCGGCGAACTGATGGGCCGGAAGGACGCGTTGCCGGCGACCCGCGCCACGCTGGAAACGATAGGCCGCCTCGGCGTCGATATCGTCATTCCCGGCCACGGTGCCGCCTTCGATGATTTCGATGCGGCGCTGGCCCGCGCCTTCAAGCGCCTCGAATCCTTCGAGGCCGACTCCACGCGCATGGGCCGCAACGCCGTGCGCGCCTGCTTCACCTTCAACCTGCTCGACCTGGAAAGGTTGCGCGAAGACGAACTGCCGACGTACCTGAAAAGCGTTCCCTTTTTCGACAACGTCAATCAGCGCATGCTGGGATTTTCCGACGCGGATTTTGCCGCATGGCTGCTCGGCGAACTGCTGCGTTCGCGGTCCATCGAAGTGCGCGACGGCTGGATCTTGCCGACCATGGCGCCCTAGAGAATCCGATCATGGTCGAAATCGGAGATACCGGGACCGCAACTGAAATTCTCGCCCGCCTGCTGCGCACCCGGCGCAGCATCCGCGATTTTTCCGCACAGGAAGTGCCTGCGGAACTGATCGACGCCATTCTCGACGACGCCCGCTGGGCGCCGAGCTGGTCGAATACGCAGCCCTACAAGATTGCCGTCGCCACGGGCGATCTGAAGGATCGGCTCAAAGTGCAATTGCTGGCCCGCTACGATGCCGCGACGAAGCTGCAACGCGGCGGTGTGCTGGGCAAGGTTGCGGCTTTCCTGACGCGCAGCAAGACCCTGCCCGACGGTGACTTCGATACGCGTTTCGAATACCCCGAGGAACTGACGCCGCGCCGCCGCGCCACCGGCTTCGGTCTGTACGCTGCGCTCGGCATCGCGCGCGAAGACGGCGAGGCGCGCAACCGCCAGATGCGCCGCAACTTCGAATTCTTCGGCGCTCCCACGGTTCTCTTCGTTTTCGTGCGGCAGGAACTGGGCGCCTATTCCGTTCTCGACGCCGGCATATTCCTGCAGTCGCTCATGCTGTCGGCGCAGGCGCGCGGCCTCGGCACCTGCGCCGAAGGTGCCCTCGCCACCTGGGCCGGACCGGTGCGCGAGGCCTTCGACGTGCCGCCCGCCTACAAACTGCTGTGCGGCGTCGCGCTGGGTTGGCCGAGCGACCACGCGGTCAATGCCTACAACCCGGGCCGTGCAGAGGTCACGGAGATGCTGATTGCGGAGAAGCGCGCCTAGTCTGGCATCCGGTCAGACGTGGGCTATCCGGTACCGCGCGACCCGGTCAAAGCGGTGAAGACGCCAAGACCGATGAACACGCCGCCACCGAGATGCCGGCCAATACGGCGAACACCGCTGCTGCGCAACGCCGTCGCGGCCTCACCGGCGGCCAAAGCGTAGGCACTATCGGTTACTGCGGCGATCGCCACGAAGAGAATCCCAAGTGTCATGCTCTGAATAATGGGCGGCGCATTGGTGCTCAGGAACTGCGGCAGAAAAGCGGCAAAGAAGACCGTAGTCTTCGGATTGAGCAGAGCAACGACGATACTGTCACGGAAGACTCGCTCAAGTGGCGCGGTTGCCGGAATGGTGGCTGCATTGTCGACAGGGGAGGAGCGGAGCATTTGCACGCCGAGGTACGCAAGGTAGATCGCGCCGGCATACTTGACCACGGAGAAAGCAAGTGACGAAACCGCGAACAAGGCTGCAAGACCAATTGACGCAGTAAACGCGTTGCCGAGGTTGCCGAGAGCGACGCCCGCCACCGACACCAACCCCGACCGGCGCCCCTGAACAAGGCTGCGCGTAACGATGTAGAGCACGCCGGGCCCGGGCGTGACGGCGAGGACAAGGCTCGCAAGCAGGAATGCGGAAAACAGCGGCCAAGGTGGAAAGAGATCCGTCATTGCGGCAACCTTGAAGAGGCCCGACGTGACTCGTCACCCGCCGGCGGAACCGGTTGGCTGCGCGCACTGGTTAGACGGCTTCCCGGTGACTTGATATGACCACATTCCCTTTGTCCTGGCAAACTGTCCCGAGAGCGCGTCCGGGATGTTCCATGACAGCGTGGTTGGTCGCCGATGAGGGTTGCGGATGACGGTCAACCTGGCATCGACGAAGGATACTGGCTGAAGGTAGGGAGCCATGCTGGCGGACGAATAGATCCATCGCTCGGCGACATCCACCACGAGAAGGCGCTGTCGGATGCCTCGCCAGAAACTGTGGACAAACTGGGGTACTGCGAGGAAGCGGGAGTCTGCGGACCAGAGAAACACGGGGCTGCAGCGATCCAGATGGAGCCCGGCAGAGAGGCAGAGGGTACCTTGTGTGGGACTGCCCATGGAGATCTCCCATGCGGGATTGATTTCGGCCCGGAAGGCGTGGTCTGGCGACTCGGCGCGGAAGCTGCTTCGCCAAAGCGGCGAGGTCTCTCGCAGTCTGTCCTCGCGCGTCATGTCAGTTGGTCCCGCGACCGTAGGCAGCGAGGTTGAGCGCCGGGTTGGCCATCTTCACCACGCCGTCCTATGAGAGTAATACCAATGCGAAGCCGACGGCCAGGACGATTTCGAGAACGACGCTCACGAGTATTCCCGGGCCGGCGCGGCGCGCCTTCAACTCGAACAGGCCCAGGCCGGCCAAGAAGACCAACGCCACCAACGTGCCGGCACAAATGGCAGAACGCAAATCCGAAGGTGGTGCGGCGACCCTGGAAGAGCATGACCGAGATGCCTGGATATACGGCGCCGAGGCGGCGACCGATCAGCAGACTGGCCGCAGTCGATTCCATTCGCCAACGCTTGTGCAGCAAGTGTCCCGCAAAAAGCCAACCGATACCAAGAATCAAGCCGGCAATGGCTGTTGCGATCGCAACAATGCTGAAGCTCATATGCAAATCTCTCTCGAAGTGGGCCAACGTTAAGAGGACCGCTATCGTCGTGGGCTAGTGGTTACTTCGTTCTCTCGAGGAACTCAGGAACCATCGCTTCAGAGCCGCGCGACCCTACCCGAAATGGATTAGACGATTTATCCGGCATTTTCGCAAGCGGCATTTCCATCGCGGGTGCGCCGCAATTCGTCGCGCACCGCTTCCCCGTAATCCGCTATCCTTTCACCTATGCAAGTCGTCCTCATCAGCGGTCTTTCAGGTTCCGGCAAATCCATCGCGCTCAATGTGCTGGAGGATTCCGGCTATTACTGCGTCGACAATCTGCCGGCGCCGCTGTTGTCAGACCTGATCGGGCATCTGCGGCTGGAGGGACACGAACTGGTGGCGGTGGCGGTGGACATGCGCGGCGGGTCGAGCATTGCGGCGTTGCCGCCGCAGTTGCGCAATCTCGAAGCGCAGGGCATCACGCTGCGCTTCGTGTTTCTCGATGCGCGCACCGATGTGCTGATTCAGCGCTTTTCCGAAACCCGCCGCCGTCATCCGCTGGCCGGTGAGGACGTGACGCTGGAGGAGGCCATCGCCCGCGAGCGCGAGGCGTTGGAGATGCTGGCTTCGCTCGGGCACCATATCGACACCAGCAGCCTGCGGCCCAATTCGCTGCGCGCCTGCATCAAGGAATTTGCGGCGCTGGATGAACGCAGCGGGCTGACGCTGCTGTTCGAGTCCTTCGGTTTCAAGAACGGCATTCCGCTCGACGCCGACCTGGTGTTCGACGTGCGCTGCCTGCCCAATCCGCATTACGACCCGGAGCTGCGTTTGCTTACGGGTCGCGATGCCGCGGTCATCGGCTTCCTCGAGGCGCAACCCGAGGTGGCACGCATGGAGGTCGACATCCGCCGTTTCATCGGCGACTGGCTGCCGGCCTATATCCGCGACAACCGTTCCTATCTGACGGTGGGCATCGGCTGCACCGGCGGCCAGCACCGCTCGGTGTATCTCGCCGAAAAACTTGCCGGGCATTTTCGCGGATCGGCGCGGGTGCTGGTGCGGCATCGCAGCCTGATCGAATGAAAGGCACGGTTCCCGACGGCCTTCGCGAACTGCTGGCGCAGGCCGCCGGCGCCGGCCATGCGCCGTGGCGCACGCTGCTGAAGCCCGGCGACTGGCTGCTGCTGCTGGTCGCCACGGCGCTGGTCGCGGCCTCCTATCCGCTGCTTTGGCGCGGCGGCACGGCGGACCGCGCCATCGTCAGGCGCGACGGCCAGGTAGTGACCGAACTGGCGCTGAACGTCGCACGAAAGTATGAGGTCACCGGCGCCATCGGCACCTCGGTGATCGAGGTGCAGCCCGGCCGCGCCCGCGTCCTTTCCGATCCCGGTCCGCGCCAGTACTGCGTGCAGCAGGGCTGGCTGACGCGTGCCAATGCCGTGGCGATTTGCGCGCCGAATCACGTCACGCTGCAACTTGCCGGACGCAGCGGCCAGAATGGCGCGTATGACACCCTCAATTATTGAGCTGCCGGTCACCGACGATGATTACCGCATCGCGCGCTATGCGGCGGCGGCGATCGCTCTGACGGTCGCCGAGGCGGCGCTGCCGAGTCCGCTGCCGGGCATCAAGCCGGGACTGGCCAACATCATCGTGCTGGTGGTGCTGGCGCGCTACGGCTGGCGCGATGCCGCCTGGGTCAGCCTGCTGCGCGTGGTGGCGGGCAGCCTGGTGATCGGCCAGTTTCTCGCGCCCGGCTTTTTCCTTGCGCTGGCAGGTGCCTTGTGCAGCCTGGCCGTGCTGGCGCTGGCGCAGCATTTGCCGCCGCGATTCTTCGGTCCCGTCTCGGCCAGCGTGCTGGCAGCTTTCGCCCACATCGGCGGCCAGTTGCTGCTCGCCCGTGTCTGGCTGGTGCCGCATGACGGCGTGTTCTACCTGCTGCCGTTGTTCGCTACCGCAGCGCTGGTCTTCGGCACCATCAACGGCCTGGTCGCGGCACGCCTGCTTGACGTGGCGGCAGCCGCGCCTGTCGCGGTGAAGGACGGATCATGATCATTCCGCTGTTTCCCCTGCAGTCGGTGCTTTTTCCCGGCGGGCGGCTGCCGCTGCGGATCTTCGAGCAGCGCTACATGGACATGGCCAAGGTCTGTTTCAAGGAGTCCGGTTCCTTCGGCATCTGCCTGATCGCGAGTGGCGAGGAGGTTGCCCGTGCCGGCCGGAAGCCGGCCGAACCGCACGCGGTGGGAACGCTGGCGCACATTGCCGACTGGGACATGCCGCAGCTTGGTGTACTCGACATCATTGCCCAGGGCGGCGAGCGCTTTCGCTTGCTGCGTCACTGGACCGAAGATTCGGGCCTGCCGAAGGGCGAGATCGAACTGCTTGCGGATCCCGCCGTGCTGCCCGTTCCGGGACCTTACGCGCGACTGGTGCCGCTGCTGCGCGCCATCGTCGGGGAAATGGCGGCCGGCGCGCCCAATGCTCCCGCCACGCCGCACCGCTTCTTCGACGCCGGCTGGCTGGGCATGCGCTATGCCGAAGTGCTGCCGATTCCTTTGGTCGCCAGGCAGAAGCTGCTGGAGATCGAGGACAGCATCGACCGCCTTGAAATCATCTACCGGTTTCTTGAAAGCAAGGGTTTGCTGCCGGACGTGTGACACTCATCGAGGATGCGCCGGATTGGCGCCGGCAGCGCCGCATTGGCGGTGTCGGCCAAGTCCAGCCACTGCCATCCCGGCTCCATGGCGGCGTGGCCCGGAGTTACATTCAGCAGCAGCGGCGCGATGTGCAGACGGAAATGGCTGAACGCATGCACAAAAGTTCCCAAAGGGACGCACCGCGCTGGCGCTGGCGATGCGGCGATGACGCGGCAGGTGAAGCGCTGCTCGGACCATTGCTGCGCGTCGGCACCTGCCGGCAGTTCCGGCAGCGACAGCAGGCCGCCCCAGATGCCAATTGGCGGACGGGTTTCCAGCAGCACGCGCTTACCGTCGAGCAGCACCAGCAGCGTGGCATGGCGTTGCGGAATCTCGCGGTGCGGCCCGGCTTGCGGCAGTTCCGCGGTGCGGCCGGTGGCGCGGGCGACGCAGGCGCCATTGAGCGGGCAGGCCTCGCAGCGCGGCCTGGTTCTGGTGCAGACGGTGGCGCCGAGATCCATCTGCGCCTGATTGTAGATCGCGCCGTGGCGTGCCGGCATCAGTTCCACGGCCATGGCCCAGAGGCGCTTTTCTACCGCACCGCTGCCGGGGAAACCCTCGACGCCGAAGGCTCGGCACAGTACGCGCTTGACGTTGCCGTCGAGGATCGGCGCATGTGCGCCGAAGCAGAAAGTGGCGATGGAGTTGGCAGTGGAACGGCCGATGCCCGGCAGTTGCGCGATGACATCGGGATCGTGCGGAAAGTTTCCCTGGTGTTGCTCGATGACGGCGCGTGCCGCGGCGTGCAGGTTGCGCGCCCTGGCGTAGTAGCCGAGCCCGCTCCACAGCGCCATGACGTCCTCGACCCGCGCCGCGGCAAGGTCTGCGAGCTGCGGAAAGCGGTCGAGGAAGCGCTGGTAATACGGAATCACCGTCGCCACCTGCGTCTGCTGCAGCATGATTTCCGACAGCCAGACGCGGTAGGGGTCCGTGGTGTTCTGCCACGGCAGGTCATGGCGGCCGTGGCGCTTGTGCCAGCGGATCAGGCGCTGCGCAAAATCCTTCACCCCTTGACGGGTTTCACGCGGCTAGCCGCGAGCTGCGCCCGCCGCCGCGCTTCGTCGGTCGTGTCGGCATTCGCCACGGCCACGCCCATGCGCCGCTTGACGAAACTCTCGGGCTTGCCGAACAGGCGCAAATCGGATTCCGGCACGTGCAGCGCATGCGCCACGCCTTCGAAGGCGATGCCCCTTTCTTCCAGACCGCCGTAGATCACTGCCGAAGCGCCGGGGCGGCGCAGCGAAGTATCGACCGGCAGGCCGAGGATGGCGCGGGCATGCAGTTCGAACTCGGACAGGCGTTGTGTGGCCAGCGTCACCAGGCCGGTATCGTGCGGGCGCGGGCTGACTTCGGAGAACCACACGTCATCGCCCTTGACGAACAGTTCGACGCCGAAGATGCCGCGTCCGCCGAGATTGCCGGTGATGGCGCGGGCGATGTCACGCGACTTCTGCAGGGCACCCGGCGTCATCGCCATCGGCTGCCAGGATTCGACATAGTCGCCCTTGACCTGGACATGGCCGATCGGTTCGCAGAAGAAGGTTTCGACCTCGCCGCCGGCACCGACGGCGCGCACCGTGAGTTGGGTGATTTCATAGTCGAAATCGATGAAGCCCTCGACGATGACACGTCCTGCGCCAACGCGACCTCCGGCCTGCGCGTAGTCCCATGCCTTCTGCACGTCGGCCTGCGTTTTCAGCAGCGACTGGCCCTTGCCGGAGGACGACATCACCGGTTTGACCACGCAGGGGAATCCTATGCCGTCGATGGCCGCCTGCAGTTCGGCCAGAGAGTCGGCAAATCGGTAGGGCGAAGTCGGCAGGCCGAGTTCTTCCGCCGCCAGCCGGCGAATTCCCTCGCGGTTCATGGTCAGCTGTGCGGCACGGGCGGTGGGAATGAATTCGGGAAAATGTCCCGCCACGCCGTCGCGCTCGATCTCGACCAGCGTGGCGGTGGCGATGGCTTCGATCTCGGGCACCACCAGATGCGGCTTTTCCTTCTCGATCAACGCGCGCAGGGCGGCGCCGTCGGTCATGGTGACAACATGGCTGCGATGCGCGACCTGCATGCCGGGCGCATCGGCGTAGCGATCGACACCGATCACTTCGCAACCCAGCCGCTGCAATGCGATAATGACCTCCTTGCCCAACTCGCCGCAACCCAGCAGCATCACGCGCGTGGCGGAGGGAGAAAGCGGAGTGCCGATACGATCCATGATGCCCATCAGGTGCTCCCGATAAGTAAGTCCCCCGATTTTAGAGCCTCTTGACGACCCGCCCAATGAACCAGTCGTATCAGCACCTTCTTGACCAGCGCCGCCTGCGCGATGCGCTGGGCGATTTCGCTACCGGCGTCACCGTGGTTACCGCACGCGGGGCCGACGGCCAGCCGGTCGGCGTCACCATCAATTCCTTCGCCTCGGTTTCGCTCGAGCCGCCGCTGGTGCTGTGGAGTCTCGGCCTCGAGTCGCCCTCGCTGGCGGCATTCGAGTCGTGCAGCCACTATGCGGTCAACGTGCTCGCCGCCGACCAGATAGAGTTTTCGCAGCGTTTTTCGCAGACGCAGAGCGACAGGTTTGCCGGCGTTGACCTGAAAGTCGGCGCTGGCGATACGCCGATTCTTCCCGGTTGCTGCGCCCGATTCGAGTGCCGCAACGAGATGCGCTATCCCGGCGGCGACCATCTGATTTTTGTCGGCCATGTGGAGAGCTTTCACCGCGAAGAGAAGCCGCCGCTTATTTTCCACGGCGGCCGCTATCGCTTCCTGCCCTGAGCGCTCCAGTCTCCTGAAGCCGCGTAATCAGCCGCCGGTCGGCGGCGCTCCGCGGGCCGGCCTCAGGAAGGCCGATGGGTTTTCGGGTTCCAAGAGAATAGCGGGCGCAGGCTTTCGCCGATCACGGCCAGAGCCGTCAGGGCAGTGGCACCCAGCAGTTGGGCGTACACCCTCAAACGCGCCGAAAAGAGACCCTGCACACGTTGAGTTTCCTGGGCGCGCAATGCGCGGGCTTCCTGAACGACTAGAGCAATTTCGATGGGATACATGATGGCTTCCTTGCTATGGTGCGATGCAGCACCGTATGAGTCGAACTGTAATTACATATAAGAGCGATAACAATAACCATCGATGGAACAACATTGATGAA
>Ga0208566_1000356_pt1 | contig 30883 bp, 26 predicted proteins | sample PL_2010_150m_FD_184159 | JGI IMG/M metagenome (GOLD analysis project Ga0208566, IMG submission 184159) | Freshwater microbial communities from Powell Lake, British Columbia, Canada to study Microbial Dark Matter (Phase II) - PL_2010_150m... | ecosystem: Environmental > Aquatic > Freshwater >...
GGCAGGACGGCCAGAAAGTCCCGTTCTGGCCGCCGGGGACAAAGGGCATGAAGCCGTTCAAGCTGCCGAAACACTAGATCCCTCAATTTAGCCGGGCCGTTCCCTCTCTCCCCTGGGGAGAGAGGGTCGCGCAAACATGTTCCAGGACATCTTAGTCAGCGGGCTGGTCAACAGCGGCGTATATGCGCTGCTGGCCCTGGGCTTTTCGCTGATCTTCGGCGTAGCGCGCATCGTCAATATTGCGCACACCGCCTTCTACATGCTCGCCGCCTACGCGCTTTACGGCTTGCTGGTCATTGCCAAGGTGCCGTTCCTGCTTGCCATTCCGCTGGCTGTGGCCGCGGTAGTGGCATTGTCGCTGGTCTGCTACAAGCTGGTGATCGAACCGGTGCGCCAGCATGAATCGGCAGTTCTGATCGCCACCATCGCGCTCGCACTGATCTTCCAGGAAAGCCTGCTGGTCGCCTTCGGCGGGAGCTTTCGCGGCATACCCAACGCGGTCGAGGGCGTGGTTTCCATCATCGGCGTGCGCGTGTCGTATCAGCGCCTAATCGTCCTGGTGGTGGTCGCGATCACCTTGGTGGCGACCTGGTACCTGCTGAACCGCACGCGCCTTGGCCTGGCGATACGCACCGCGGCCAACGACCAGGAAATCGCCAATCTCATGGGCATCGACGTCAGCCGCGTAGCCATGTACACCGTGGGCATTTCCGTCGCGCTCGCCGCCATTGCCGGCGTGGTGGTGGCGCCGGTATTTGTGGTCGATCCGCTGATGTGGCTTTCTCCCCTGGTGACCATGCTCGCCATTGTCGTGCTCGGCGGCCTGGGCAGTCTGAAGGGCAGCGTGATCGGCGCCTTCATCATCGGCTATGTGGAGGCGATTACCGTTTTCGCCGTGCCCTCGGGTTCCTACCTCAAGGGCGCGGTGGCCTTGACCATCATGATCGTAGTGTTGCTGATCCGGCCGGAGGGTCTGTACGGCGTGGTGTTCGAGGAAGAACGGTGAAGGGGCTGCTGGCCTGGCCGCGATGGTTGTGGGCGCAATTGCGCCACGAGGTGCTGGTGCTGCCCAGCCGCAGTTTTGTGTTCTTTGCGGTGCTGCTGCTGCTGGTGCTGCCGCTCGCCTACGACGATCCCTACGTGCTGCGGATTATCACCATGACGGCGATATTCGCGATTTTCGCGGCGAGCTGGGACCTGCTCGCCGGCTTTACCGGTCAGGTGAATTTCGGCCACGCCCTGTTTTTCGGCATCGGCGCCTACACGTCGGCGCTGCTGTCGCATCACCTGGGCTGGCTGCCCTGGCTCACCGTGCCGCTCGGCGCCGCCTTGGCAATGATGGCGGGATTCCTGGTGGGCATTCCCTGCCTGCGCTTGCGCGGCTCCTATCTGTCGCTGGCGACGCTCGCGTTTCCGCTGATCCTGACCGGCCTGCTGTTCGCGTTTCCGGATTTCTCCGGCGGCGAGCTGGGCGTCTCCGGGCTCAAACGGATTTTGGTCGGGACCGTAGGCAATTACTACGTGGCCGTGCTGCTGATGCTGGTGTCGTGCTTTGGCATGTGGGGAATCGGCGATTCGAACACCGGCCTGATTTTTCACGCCATACGCGAGGACGAGGTGGCTTGCCGCGCCTCGGGCATCAATACCACGCGCTACAAGCTCCTGGCGTTCGCCCTGTCCGGATTGTTCGCCGGCCTGTCCGGCGCACTGTTCGCGCACTTCATGCGCGTGGCCGGCCCTTCTTCGCTGGAGGTGGCGCTGTCGTTTCAGGTCGTGATCTGGGGCATTTTCGGTGGCATAGCCACCATTTACGGCCCGGTGCTGGCGGTGTTCCTGCTGTATCCGCTCACCGAAATACTGGCCAATATCGACCTGTTCAAGGAAATCCGGCTGCTGATATTCGCCGTGATCGTACTGCTGGTCCTGTTATTCATGCCGCAGGGCCTCACGCCCTGGATACGCGACAAGATTGAGGTGGTATGCCCGCGCTGCAAGAATCGTAACGTATTCACGCGGCATCAATGCCGATTGTGCGGGGCGGAGCTGCGCTAGCGCTACGCTAGACACATCCTTCGGGTTTTATCCAGGATCAAACGCCACAGTTCGAAACGTTTTCCAGTGTCGGACTTTATCTGATTGTGAACATTGCGCGCTCCGCGCGCCAACCGTGATTTCTGTACGGATGAAGATTGCATCCGTACAGAAATCACGGTTCCGGATAAAAACGAGGAAAGTCCGGGGTTTTCTCCAAGATCGCCGATTGCGTGCGGATGCGCTTTTCATCCGCGCGCAATCGGCGATCCGCGCGGACGGGCCGCCGTCCGCGCAAGCGCAGGCAATACAGTTCGAAGTAGCCCTGCGCGCCGCGCGCAGACTACAAGCCTAGATAACCTGCGCGCAGCGTCTCGTCCGCCATCAGCTGCTTGCCCGAGCCCTCGGCGATGATCTTGCCCTGCGACAAGACGTAATTGCGGTTGGCCATATGAAACACCGTGCCTACTTCCTGCTCCACCAGCAATACCGGGATGCCGCTCTGGTGAATCTGGGAAATGGCGGCAAACAGCTCCTGGCGTATTTTCGGCGCCAGGCCGAGTGATGGTTCGTCTATGCACAGCAGTTTCGCCTCGAACATGAGGGCGCGCGCCGTGGACAGCATCTGCTGTTCGCCGCCGGAAAGCGTGCCTGAAACCTGGTCGGCGCGCTCCTTCAGGCGCGGAAACAGCTGGTAGCAGCGTTGCAGATTGCGTTCCAGATCCGCCTTGCTGCGCGCGAGATAGCCACCGGCCTTCAGGTTTTCCAGCACCGTGAGTTCCCGAAACGGACGGCGCCGCTCCGGACACAGCACCAGGCCGAGGCGGCGAATCTCGTGGGCCGGCAACGTCTCGATCGATTGGCCGTTGAATTTGATCGAGCCCTCGACCACGATGTTGCCGGTGGTGCCGCGCTTGGTCTGCGCTTCCCACAGCACCAGGCCGGATATGGCGCGCAGCATGGTGGACTTGCCGGCGCCGTTGGGGCCGACCACGCCCACCAGTTCGCCTTCGCCGACGCTGAGCGACACCGAACTCAGCAGCTGCGCTTTGTCGTAGCGTACCGAAAGACCGGACACCTCAAGCAGCGGCATGCTCCGTCCCCAGGTAGGCCTCGATCACGCGCGCATCCTTCACCACTTCGGCCGGCGGGCCGTCCGCGATTTTCTCGCCGTAATTGATCACGATCACGCGATCGGCGATGGACATCAGTTCCTTCAGTTTGTGCTCTATCATCAGCACCGCCGGGCCTTCGGAGTGCAGCCGGCCGAAGCGTCCGCCCTTGTGCAGGCGCCGGATCGACTTCACCAGCAGTCCGGCCTCGGTCGGACTCAGGCCGCCCAGCGGCTCATCGAGCAAAAGCAGCTCCGGCTCCGACGCAATGGCGCGCGCCACTTCCAGGCGCTTCAGGTCGCCCTGGGACAGAGCGGAGGCCGGTTCCAGCGCAAGGTCGGAGATGCCGACGAATTCGAGTGCGTCCATGGCTTTCGCCTCGATGCGCTTTACCCATTCGCCGCGGTGTTGCGAACGCGGGTTGAGGCAGGGCACCATCACGTTGGCAATGATCGGCAGATGGCGGAACGGTCGCGTATTCTGGAACGTGCCGGCGATGCCGCGATTGACCACGTCCCAGGGCTTGAGCCCGTTGATTTCCTCGCCGTTGAACACTACGCTGCCTGAATCCGGTCTGAGTATTTTGGTGATCAGGCGCAGGATGGTTGTCTTGCCAGCGCCGTTGGGACCGATGATGCCGACGATCTCGTCCCGGCGCAGCTCGAACGATACGTTATTGACCGCGATCAGCCCGCCGAAGCGTTTGGTCAGGTTTTCGACGCGAAAAAACGGAGTGCCCATGCAGTCCGCCCTGCCTAGCTTGCGTGCTCGTCGCGTAATTCGCGCCGCGACACTTTGCCCACGTCGGTCTTGGGCAGTTCACCGCGGAATTCCACGATGTGCGGCACCTTGTATCCGGCCAGGCTTTCCCTGCAATAGGCAAGCACGTCCTCTTCCGACAGTTTGCCGCGTGCTTCCGGCTGCAGCACCACGATGGCCTTGATCTTCTGGCCTACCGCCGGGTCGGGCACGCCGATCACGCCTGCAGCCTTGATGTTGGGGTGTTCGTAGAGCACGTCCTCGATGTCCTTGGCGAACACCGAGTAGCCCTTGTACTTGATCAAGTCCTTGCTGCGATCGAAAAAATGGAAATAACCCTCTTCGTCCATGCGTACGATGTCGCCGGTTCGCATCCAGCGCTCGCCGTCGATGTCGAGGAACACCTTGGCCGACTCCTCCGGTTTGTTCCAGTAGCCGAGCATGATGTTGGGTCCCTTGAGTATCAGTTCGCCCGTTTCCCCGGGTGGAACAAACGCCGTGCCCTCCGGCTCGATCACCGCCGCCATTACGTTCGGAATCGGCAGGCCAAAAGAACCGGGCTTGGGGCGATGGCGCGGATTGACGTGGCTCGCCGCGCAGGTTTCGGACAGGCCGTAGCCCTCCGTGATGGACGAGCCGGTGCGCTTGGCCCAGTCTTTCATCGTCGATTCGTGCAACGTGTCGGCGCCGGAAATCAGCATCTTCAGCCGTTTCCAGTTGACCTTGCCGGTGTCCTTGTGGTCTTTGAGGTATTCGTACAGCGTAGGCACGCCGTAGAACACCGTGGCCTTGTACTTCTCCATCGCTTCGAGGATGCCCTCGGTGTCCGGCGTGGTGAACAAAACCAGCGTCTGGCCCTGGATCAGGCCGTTCAGCATCAGCACCACCTGACCGTAAATATGGAAAAACGGCAGGAAGGCAATGATCACTTCCCTGCCTTCGTCGAAACCCGGAAACGCGGCCTGGCCGGAGACCTGCGCGGCAATCATGTTGTAGTGCGTCAGCACCACGCCCTTCGGATTGCCGGTGGTGCCGCCGGTATAAGGCAGCGCAGCGATGTCGGTCTTGGGGTCGATGGTGACCGCGGGAACGATTCCGTCCGATCCGGCGAGCAGGTCCTGAAACTGATGCACGTTGTCCCGCTTGGGGATGTTCGGCGTGCCGATCTTGACGTCGCCGAATATCTTTCCGAGAAAGGTCTTGCCCAGGAATTTCTTCAGTCCCGGCAGGTATTCGCTCACGCTGGTGACGATGATCTGGTCCAGCGTCGCGCCGGATTTCTCCACCTTGTCGAACAGAATGTCCTGGCAGACGATCACGCGCGCACCGCTGTTCTCCAGCTGGAATTTGACTTCGTGGCTGGTGTAGACCGGGCTGATCGGCGTGACGGTGCAGCCGAGTTTCAGTGCGGCAAAATAGGCGATGACGAACTGCGGGCTGTTCAACAGATAAAGGCCGACGCGGTCGCCTTTTTTCAGCCCGAGTCGGGCGAGCGCGCCCGCAAGGCGGTCGGTGTGTTCGCGCAGTTCGCGGAAACTGATGTCGCGCCCGTAGAACACCAGCGCTGCCTTCGCCCCGTATTTCGAGGTTGCGTCATCGAAGGCCTGGGTCACCGATTTCAGCGGCACTTCCGGATTGGCCGGCACCCCGGGCTCGTAGAATTTCAGCCAGGGCCGGGACAGGTAGGCAGACTTTGCGTCCATGCTCCCCTCGGTTGGGCGGTGCCGCTGCGCAGGCGCGCGCTGCGACGACAGAAGAATTGCGCTTATACTGCCATGCGCTCCGTTCGCGGGCAAGTAAATGCGTAGAGAAATCCGAGCATCGAGGTCATGGACGATATAGTCATCCGCGCCATGGCGAAATGGCCGAACGTGCCGGTGGTCTACGGCTGGCTTGCCCTTGACCGCCGCGGGATCTGGTCGATCAAACGCGCGGCGCGCAACAGCGCCACAGAAACCGGCATCGGCTTCGAGCCTGTCAACAACGCCAAGCTCCTCGAATTCATCGGCCGCAACTACATGCATGACGACGCCGGGCGCTGGTTTTTCCAGAACGGCCCGCAACGCGTGTTCGTCGATCTCGCCTACACGCCGCTTGTCTATCGCATTGTGCGCCCGCGCCCGCTGTCGTTCGAAACGCATACAGGTGCGGCCTGCGCGGACCTGCGCTCGGTGTGGATGGACGAGGCGGGGAATCTGCTGCTGCTCACCGAACACGGGCCCGGATTGCTTCTTGATCGCGACCTGCCGCGCGGCCTGGAAGCGCTGTCCTACGCGGACGGTCATGCGCTGGACGACGAACGGCTGCTCGCGCTGCTCGAGGATGGCGACGACGCGGCCGGTGTGTATTTCAACACCGGCGCGGCCAGCCTGCCGCTTGCATTGCTCCGGGCGGAACTAGCGCCGCAGCGCCTGGGCTTTGTGCGCGAGCCGCGGCCTCAGGGATGACGCGCTAGCCGGGGATCAGCACTACCTTGCCCGTGACCTTGCGCTGCATTACGTCGTTTAACGCGCGTGCCGCCTGCTCCAGCGGGTAGGATGCACTCACCAGCGGCTTCAGTTTGCCGCTAGCGATCCAGCCCAGCAGTTCGCCCACGTTAGCTTCGTTTTTCTGCGGCTCCTTGCGCGTGAAACTGCCCCAGAAAACGCCGACGATGGAAAAGCCTTTCAGCAGGGGCAGGTTCAGCGCAATTTTCGGGATCTCGCCGCCGGCAAAACCGATCACCAGGTAGCGCCCGCCCCAGGCCATGTCGCGCATTGCCGGCTCGGCGAATTTGTCGCCCACCGGATCGTAGACCACGTCCACGCCCTTGCCTTCGGTGATGCGCTTGATCCCCTCGCGCAAATCCTCTTTCGAGTAATTGATGGTCGCATCGGCGCCGAGCAGTTTGCACGCATCGAGCTTGTCGTCGCTCGACGCCGCAGCGATCACGCGTGCGCCCATGAGCTTCCCGAGTTCTACCGCGGCGCTGCCGACGCCGCCGGCGGCGCCGAGCACCAGCAGCGTCTCACCTGCCTTGAGAAGAGCTCTATCCTTGAGCGCGTGGTAGGAGGTGCCGTAGGTCATCATGAAGGAGGCGCCCACCTTGAAGTCCACGCCCGCGGGCAGCGCAATGCAGGCGCGCGCATCCACCGCAATTTCCTCGGCGTATCCGCCCCAGCTTGCAAACGCGATGACAGCGTCGCCGGGCTTGGGCCGCTTCACCCCTTCGCCCACGGACCTCACCACGCCCGCGAGTTCGGTGCCGGGCGAAAACGGAAACGGCGGCTTCGCCTGATACTTTCCCTGAATGATCAGCGCGTCCGGGAAATTGACGCCTGCCGCCTTCATGCTTACCACTACCTGGCCTGCCGCGGGCGTGAGCGCGGGTACCTCTTCGACGACCAGGGTGTCGGGTAATCCATGTTGCTTGCAAAGCACTGCCTTCATCTGGGTTGTCCTCATACTTGCGGGAAAAACGTTCGCAGGTATGATACTACCTGCCGCGCAAGACCGAGCAGGCCAATCCAACAAGGGACCGCGTCATGAGCGACATCAAGCAGCTGGAGAGCCTGCTCTCGACTCAGATTCCGCTGGTGGTGGTCGAGTCGTACGAGGAAAAGAAAGTCATCGATCTGCTGGAGCGCGTTGCGTCGCTCAACGGCCATGGCTTTTATGTCTGGAATCTGACCCATGGTTTGCGCCGATGGAAAGGCGACGAACAGCCCTACAACACGCGGGACCTGGTCGAAGCGCTGCGCCACATAGAGAAATCACCACAGAACGGCGTGTTCCTGTTTCTCGACGCGCACGCCTTCCTGGAAGACCCGATGGTCATCCGGACGATCAAGAACATCGCGCAGAAATACGAGTTGGTGGCGCGCATGCAGGTGTTTCTTTCCCCCAAGATCAGCCTGCCGGACGAACTGTCGCGCATGGCGGTGAGTTTCAAGCCGGCGCTGCCCGACCGCAATGCGATCAAGGCCCTGGTGCAGGACGAGATCAGCAAGTACGTCGGCAGCAGCGGCACCAGGGTCTCCGGGCAGCGTGAAGCAGTGGAAATGCTGATCCAGCACGTCGGCGGCCTGCCCGAAGAGGACGCGCGCCGCCTGATCCGCATGGCGATACGCAATGACGGCAAGATCACACTGTCCGATATCGGAAGAATACTCAAGGCCAAGCACGAGTTCCTCAAGGCGAGCGAGATTCTCAGCCTTGAGCCCGGCATCACCAATATCGACGAGTTGGGCGGGCTAAAGAACCTCAAGCGCTGGCTCGCAGTGCGGCGTGAGATTTTTATTGCAGGCGATTCTACGGGTCCGTTGCCTGCGCCCAAAGGGGTGCTGCTGCTCGGTGTGCAGGGTGCCGGAAAGAGTCTGGCTGCGAAGGCCGTCGCCGGCGCCTGGTATCTGCCGTTGTTTCGGCTCGACTTCGGCACCCTGTACAACAAATTCCACGGCGAGACCGAGCGCAATCTGCGCGAAGCGCTGTCGATCGCCGGCGCAATGTCGCCCTGTGTGCTGTGGATGGACGAGATCGAGAAGGGAATTTCGGGTGATGCGGGCGGCGGCTCGGACGGCGGCGTATCGCAGCGGGTGCTCGGAACCCTGCTGACCTGGATGGCCGAGCGCACCGGACGCGTGTTCCTGGTCGCGACCGCCAACGATATCCAGCGACTGCCGCCCGAACTGCTGCGTAAAGGACGCTTCGACGAGATATTTTTTGTCGATCTACCGCAAGACGAGGCGCGCCGGCAGATACTCAAAATTCACCTGCAGCGGCGAAAACTCGATCCGGCCGGCTTCGACCTGGAACGCCTGTCGGCGGCGAGCAATGGGTTTTCCGGCGCCGAAATCGAACAGGCCATCGTGTCGGCGCTATACGAAGCGCTGGCGGCGAAGCAGCCGCTGGCTACCGGACACGTTTTGGCCGAGATCGGTCGAACACGACCGCTCTCGGTGATCATGGCGGAGAAAGTGCAGGCCCTGCGCGAGTGGGCGCTGCAGCGGGCGGTGTCGGCCGACTGACCCTCGCGGGTTAGTAGGCCGAACTGCGCCGGCCTGAGTCGCGGCTGTTTCTTCCGCCGGCCCGCGATGCAGGCTGACGCGGCGCGTTCTGGCCGCGGTTGCCTTTGCGCGGCGCGTTGGAAGGCCGGCGCTGTGATGACGCGCCGCGCTTGCCCTGAACGATGGGCTCGGCGCGGATGCGCGGATCGACTTCGAATCCGGGCACGATTTCTTTCTTGATCTCGCGCTTGGTCAGGCGCTCGATGTCGCGCAGCAGGCCGAGTTCGTCCACGCACACCAGCGACACCGCTTCTCCGCTGGAGCCGGCGCGGCCGGTGCGGCCGATGCGGTGCACATAGTCGTTGGCGACGTGGGGCAGTTCGAAATTGACCACATGCGGCAGCTCGTCGATATCGAGGCCGCGCGCGGCGATGTCGGTCGCGACCAGCACCCTGATCTTGCCGGCCTTGAATTCGGCCAGCGCGCGCGTGCGCGCTGGCTGGCTCTTGTTGCCGTGGATCGCGTCGGCGCGGATGCCGGACTTGACCAGTTTCTCCGCCAGGTTGTTGGCGCCGTGCTTGGTGCGCGTGAATACCAGCACCTGCTTCCAGTCGCCCGTAGTGATCAGGTGCGCGAGCAGATCCTTTTTCTTTTCGCGGTCCACCGGGCACACGCGCTGCGAAATCAGCTCGGCGGTGGCATTGCGCCGCGCGACTTCTACCAGCAGCGGGTCGTGCATGAAACCGTCGGCGAGCTTCTTGATCTCATCGGAGAACGTGGCCGAAAACAGCAGGTTTTGCCGCTGTTTTGGCAGGTAGGCGAGTATCTTGCGGATGTCGGGTATGAAGCCCATGTCGAGCATGCGGTCGGCTTCGTCGAGCACCAGCACCTGCACCTTGGACAAATCGACGGTGCGCTGCGACAGGTGGTCGAGCAATCGCCCCGGTGTCGCCACCAGGATGTCGATGCCGCGCTTGAGCGCCTGCACCTGGGGGTGAAAGCCGACGCCGCCGTACACGGACAGCGAGCGGATCTTGGGCAGATGCTTGCCGTAGGTAAACACGCTCGCCTGCACCTGGGCTGCGAGCTCGCGCGTGGGCACCAGAATCAGCGCGCGCACCGGCGTGCGGCCGTGCGTCCCGCCCGCCTGTTCGGCGAGCCTTTGCAGTATGGGCAGGGTGAAGCCTGCGGTCTTGCCGGTGCCGGTCTGGGCGCCGCCCATGAGGTCACGGCCGGCTAGCACAGCGGGAATTGCCTGTGCCTGAATCGGGGTAGGTTCGGTATAGCCTTGCTCGCCGATGGCAAGCATAAGCTCGGCGCGCAGGCCGAGTGCGGAAAAAGACATGTATTGCTCCTGGTTTCGGCCTGTCGACGATTGGTTACGCGATGCCAGTCCAGGCAGATGTTATTGGTTAATTCGGGGAACTAAAGCAGAACCGCGAGGGCAGCGGACAGACTGGGATTGAACGATGCGGGGCGGATTATACAGACTTCACGCGTCTACGGGCATTTATTTATGTGCCTGCTTTTCCTCGGCCGCCCAGCGCGCCAGCGATTTCGCAATGCGTTCCGGCGCGAATTGCATCTGCGCCAGCGCAATGCCGCGGTCGAACACTTCGCCATAACGCGCTATCAATCCGTCCTGCAGCCGCACCTGGGCAATGCCGGAAAAAAACACGCGCACCCCTTCGCTGCCGGCAATCTTGGAGATATACGAGAAACGGTAGCGAGCATATGCCAGGCTGCCGTCGCTCAGGGCATCGGAAAGTGTCCACGAGAAGTCGCGTGCATTGGCGTGGAAGTGATTTTCCACCATGTCGCGAATCGCGTCGTGCCCGCGAAATTCGCCGTAGAAGCCGTCGTGGTAAACGCCGTCGGTAATGAAGCAGGCTGCGGCTGCTGCGCCGTCGCCGCGGCAGATTGCCTGTGTCGTGCGTTCGATCAGCGCGTGGAACTCTTTCGTTGGCTCAGTCATGTTCAGCTCCTTTGATTCGATCAATCCAACAAGGTCACGGCCGCGGACAATGGCGCCGGCTACTGCTCCGCCGGCAACGCCGCCGGCATATACCGGTACGACGCGTCGATCTGCTCGCGCGTGAGCACGCCGAGGATTTCGCTGTCGTACGCCGCGCCCGGCCCCTCGACGTAGAGCGCCTCGGTGTTCGCGCGCTCGAGCAGGTCGAGTCCCGCCTGCAGCGTAGCCTCGCCGTGGATGCGCGCAAGCGTGCGCCGGTGCGCCGGGATGTCCAGCAGGTCGATTTCGGCGGCGGGACCGGACTCGAGGTGCCGCGCGAGATCCGCGGCGAGCAGCAGAACCTTGTCGTGGTCCGCGGCAACCACGATCCACTGCGGCGTGCCTTCGAGCAGCGTCGCGGCCTGCGCCGGCGACACCCGCTGCGTCGTTGTGCGAAATGCGCGGGACATCACCGCCGTGACGCCGATGCGGCGCAGCTTCTGCGCCACCGGATCGTTCGAATGATCGAGCCCGAGGGCGCGCATTTGCATGATGAACACGGATTCGCACGCAAACACCTCCTTGGCCACCAGCGTGGCGCTGACGACCGCGAGCATGCCGGGAAGCACGATATTGAGGTCGCCGGTCAGTTCGATCAGCGCGAGCAGCGCCGCAAGCGGCGCCTGCAGCGTCGCGCCCATCATCGCGCCCATGCCGAGCATGGCGTACAGACCAATCTCGGAGGTGGCCACCGGCGCAAGTCCGGTTCCGATGTGGCCCATCACGCCGCCTGCGGCTGCACCCATGACCAGCGACGGTCCGATCAGGCCGCCGGGCAGGCCGGCGGCGATCCCGATCCCCGTCGCAAAGAGTTTGACTGCGGCGATGGCGGCGAGCGTGCCCAGGGCATAGCGTCCTACCAGTGCCAGGTTGACGGTGTCGTAGCCGATACCCATGACTTCAGGGACCATCACGCCGCAACCGCCGATCAGCACGCCGGCGGCGATGATACGCAGCCACCAGGGCCGGCGGCACGTAGCGCGCGTCAGTTCGCGCACCAGCACGATGAACGCCGCGGCCAGCGCGCCGATGGCGACGCCCATGGCGACGATGTAGGGCAGCTCCCATAACGACACCAGCGACATCGGCGGCACCAGGAACGCGGTGGAACTGCCGTAGGACAGACGTCCGACGGTTGCACCGCTTACCGCCGCCAGAATAACGGGGGTCAGGTCGCCCACGGCGAATTCCATCAGCACGACTTCGAGCGCGAACGCGACGCCCGCCAGCGGCGTGTTGAACGAGGCCGCGATCGCAGCCGCCACGCCGCAGCCGACCAGGGTGCGCAGACTGTTGTGCGGAATGCGCACCCAGCGCCCGAGCTGGCTGCCGCTGGCGGCGCCCAGGTGCACGCTCGGACCCTCGCGACCCAGCGCCATGCCGAAAATCAGCACCAGCGCGCCGCCAAAAAACTGCAGTGCGGCATTGCGCAGGGGAAGCTGGCCCTCGTTGTAGGATAGCCGCTCCAGCACGTGTGCGACCCCGGTGCGAAGCCTGCCACGGCCGAGCCAGATCATCACCAGCAGCGCGAGCACGGCCCCCATCACCGGCAGCGCGAGCCGCATTTCATCGGTGAGCGCGTCGAATCCGCGCGGCACTATGAACCGCTGTGCGATTTCGATGGTGGCGCGGAAAGCGACGGTGACCGCTCCGGCGAGTACGCCGCAGGCGATGCCCAGTGCCGCGAGCACCAGCGCGCCGCGCTGGCCTGCCAGCCGCAGCCGTAATCGCTCGACGGTGTTGCGGATATCCATTGTCGTGTGCAAAGGAGGCTAGTCGGCTGATTGTAGCGTGCCGCGCGCCGGCGGGTCGCTGATCCTGCTTGCTGCGTCCAACGGCGCTTGATCATGCGTCGCCAATTGCGCACAATGGCGCCTCCCCTCCCAACCCCAGGTGATCATGGCCCATTCGAGAAAATCAATCGCCCTGCCGTCGATGACGCCGGGCACAGGTCGAAGCATCGCGGTGCATCGTTTCGGCAAAAAGGGCGCGCGGCCCAAGGCGTATTTGCAGGCTGCCATTCACGCCAACGAATTCCCGGGGGCCATGGCATTGCACCATCTGCTGCCGATGCTGGTGGAGGCCGATCGCGGCGGCCGGATCAAGGGCGAGATCATCGTCGTGCCGACGGTCAATCCGATCGGCATGGCGCAGCTTGTGGGCAACATCCATCTCGGCCGCTACGATTTTCTCGGACGCGACAATTTCAACCGCAACTGGCTCGATCTCTCGGGCGCAGTGGCCGACCGCGTCGGCGCCAAGCTGGGGCGCGGCGCAAACGACAACGTCGCGGCGATTCGCGGCGCAGCGCTTGCGGCGCTCGGCGCGATGAAACCGGTGAATGAACTGCAGACGCTGCGCGTCGAAGTGATGAAGCTGTCGATCGACGCCGACATCGCGCTCGATCTGCACTGCGATCAGGAGGCGGTGCTGCATCTGTTCATTTCGCGCAAGGACTGGCCGGGCGCAGCGAGCGTGCTCGCCGCCGACCTCGGTGCGCAGGCGACGCTGTACAACGACCCGTACCCCGAACACCTGACGTTCTCCGGTGTCAACAGCGCCCTGTGGGCGCGGCTGGCCGAACGATTTCCATCGGCAACCATCCCGCAGGCCTGCCTGTCCGCGACCATCGAGTACCGCGGTCAGCACGACGTGAACCACGCGCTCGGCGAAGCCGACGCGAACAATCTTTATCGGTTCCTGGTGCGTCAGGGCGTCATCGCCGGCCGTGCCGGCAAGCTGCCGCGACTCAAGGCCGATGCAACGCCCATGGGCGGCATGGATGTGGGCTATTGCCCCAGGCCGGGGATACTGGTCTACCATATTGCCAAGGGATCCAAAGTGAGGAAGGGCACGCCGGTCTGCGAGGTCATCGATCCCACGGACGCGCGCGGACTGAAGGCGCGTACGCAGATCCTCGCGCGCAGCGACGGCTTCCTCTTCAGCCGCAGGCTGGACGGCCGCATCGCCTGGCCCGGCATGGTCGCGTTTCGCATCGCCGGGCCGAAGGTGCTGGCACACCGCAAAGGCATGAGCGGTCTGGACGACTGAAGCTATTCGGCAGGATGGCGTGAAGCCTTTCGCGATGGGCCGGTCCTTGTCGCGACAGTCCCGGTCTACTCCTTAGGCGGGTTTTCGGCCTTCCAGCGCATCGCCGCGTAAATTCGCTGGTAGCCGCTGGGGTGATCGAAGAAAATCAATTCCTCCAGTTCTCCCGGCGCAAGCTTGCGGTACTTGCCGAGCTTGAGCGCCGTCTCGGCGAAGCCATCGGGTTCGCGTGCGGCATTCAGGCCGAATAAATCGGCTTCGATTTCGGCGCTGCGGATCACGTTGTTGGTCAACGGCGTGGTGATGAACATGAACAACGAAAACAGGGCGACCATCAACGGCAGCCCGGCGACGTCGGTATGATCGCCCAGATTCCATCCCGAACCCCAGCGCCTGGCGACCGCGCCGAATCCGAACTGCAGGAACGCGAATCCAGCGGTAAACAGCAGGCCGAAGTAGACCAGGTGCTTGACCGTGTGGTTGAGCACATAGTGACCCATCTCGTGGGCCATCACCTCGCGAATCTCGGGTAGCGTGGTCTTGAGCAGATTGTCGTTCAGGCGGATTGAGGTGGTTCCCATGAGGCCGGATACGTTGGCGGAGATGCGCTTGGTCTGGCGCGAGGCATCGACCTGATATACGTTGTCCGTCGGTATGCCGTTTGCCCGCGCCAGCGACAGTATCGACTCCCGCACCGGCCCTTCGGCGAGCGGCTTATAGGTGTTGAACAGGGGGTCGATAACCACCGGCGAGATCAGTTGGAAGAAGGCGAGCAGGGTGACCGCGCCGGCCGCGCCCAACATCCAGCCCAGCTTCCCCGCGCGCCGCACGAGGGAATATAGAACTGCCGTCACCAAAGAACCGATGACGAGCCCCACGGCCAGACCGACCAACTGTTCGACGAACCACGACCCGAAGACCTGTGTCGCCATGCCGTATTGATGTTCGCGGAAAAACTCCACGTAGACCGTCATCGGCAGGGCCAGCAGCCAGGTCGTTGCCACGTATGCCGCGCCGGCGATGGCGGTGGAGACAAAGCGATGTTTGGCTACCTTCTGCGTCCACAGATTTACCTTTGCCCAGCGTCCTTGCGCCAGCAGCAACCAGGCTATTGCCAGGCCATACAATACTTGCCAGAGCATAAGCCAGTGCTGGCCATCGTAATAGGCGTCGGAGCGCGCGCGGAATTCCGGTGAAACACGTGCAAGATAAGCCTGGGTCGCCAGTGCTGCGTCTCTGGGCAGCGCCTTGCGCCAGGCATCGTCTGCCGGTGCTATTCCCTCCATCACCTCGGCCGCGACGGGTTTGGCGCTTGCTGCGGTCTGGTCTGGCGTAGCAGCAGGCGCGGCGCGAAGCGCCGCCGGCAGCAACGTCAATGCGAGTATCAGCGCCAGGCTCTGAGCGAATGCTTTCACGGAATCCTTCAATTCGAAAAGTGGCAGGCCGAATAGCGGCCGGGCGCAAGTTCCCGCAGCAACGGCGCCTCGCGCGCGCAGCGCGCCTCGGCGCGCGGGCAACGCGGATGAAAATGACAGCCCGACGGCGGCCGGATCGGATTGGGCACGTCGCCTTCCAGGACGATGCGCTTGCGGCTCACCGTCGGGTCCGGGATCGGGACCGCCGACAGCAGGGCTTCGGTGTAGGGGTGCTTGGGCGCGGTATAGAGCTCGCGCGAGCGCGCGATCTCGACGATGCGTCCGAGGTACATGACGGCGACGCGGGTGCTGGTGTGTTCGACCACCGACAGATCGTGCGCGATGAACAGGTAGGTCAGGTTGAATCGTTGCTGCAGATCCTCGAGCAGATTGATCACCTGCGCCTGGATCGATACGTCGAGAGCCGACACCGGCTCATCGCAGATGATCAGCCTGGGCGACACTGCGAGGGCGCGCGCGATGCCGATGCGTTGGCGCTGGCCGCCGGAAAACTCGTGCGGGAAACGCCGCCGGTGGTCGGGGTGCAGTCCCACGGTCTCGAGCAGGTGAACCACCCGGTCGTCGTACTCGCTCGCGTTCTTCGCCAGCTTGTGGATGATCAGCGCTTCGCCGATGATCGAACCCACGCTCATGCGCGGGTTGAGCGAGGCGTAAGGATCCTGGAAGATGATCTGCATGCCGCGGCGCTGCTCGCGCAGCGCCTGCCGGTCCATCGCGATCACGTCCTTGCCGTCGAAGCGGATTTCGCCGGAAGTGGGCTCGATCAGCCGCAGGATGCAGCGTCCGGTGGTGGTCTTGCCGCAACCGGACTCGCCGACCAGGCCCAGCGTTTCACCCGCTGCGATGTCGAAACTCACGCCATCGACGGCATGCACGCGGTCGACCTCGCGCGACAGCAGGCCGCGCGTGACCGGGAAGTGTTTTTTCAGATCCTTTACGCGCAGCAGCGGTTCGCTCATCTCGCGATCCTATAGGGCAACGGCGGCAGACAGCTGCGCGGGCGCGCCCAGCTGCTCCGCGAACAGGCAGGCGACCTTGTGACCGGATTCGATTTCGCGCAATGGCGGTGTGTGCCGTGTGCACTCATCGCGCGCGAAGCGGCAGCGCGGCGCGAAGCGGCAGCCGGGCGCGGGCTCGAGCAGGCTGGGCACGGTTCCGGCGATTGCTTCGAGGCGCTTCTTGCCCGGAGCCGTGGTATCGATGCGGGGAATGGAGCGGATCAGGCCCTGGGTGTAAGGGTGGCGCGGCGAGCCGAACAGCGCGCGCACCGGCGCTTCTTCGACCACTTTGCCCGCGTACATCACCACCACCCGCTGCGCCGTCTCCGCGATCACGCCCATGGCGTGAGTGATCAGCATCACCGCCATGCCCATCCTGGATTTCAGTTCGCCCAGCAGATCGAGGATTTGCGCCTGGATGGTTACATCGAGCGCCGTGGTCGGCTCGTCGGCGATCAGCAGTTGCGGGTTGCAGGCGAGCGCCATGGCGATCATCACGCGCTGGCGCATGCCGCCCGAGAACTGATGCGGATAGTCGTGCACCCGGCGTTCGGGATTTGATATGTGGACCAGCTTCAGCATCTCGACCGTCTTTTCCAGTACTGCGCTGCGGCTGAGACCTTCGTGCAGCCGGATCACTTCGCCGATCTGGTCGCCGATGCTGTACACCGGATTGAGCGAAGTCATCGGCTCCTGGAACACCATCGCTATTTCCTTGGCGCGGATGCGCTGCATCGCGTCGGCGGCGAGCGGAATCAGATCGCGTCCCTGCCACAGGATTTCGCCGGCGACGATGCGCGCCGGCGGCATCGCCAGGAGTTTCATTACGCTCAACGCGGTGACGCTCTTGCCGCAGCCGGATTCCCCGACCACGCCGAGGGTCTCGCCGCGGTCGACATAAAGATCGACACCGTCGACCGCATGCACCATGCCCTCGTCGGTGGCGAAGTGGGTCTTCAGCCCGTTGATTTCGAGCAGGTGCGCGCCCATGGCCATGTTTACATCACCCGGCGCGGATCGAGCGCATCGCGCAGGCCGTCGCCGATATAGTTGATCGACAGCACTGTAAGAAAGATCGCCGTGCCCGGGAACAGCGCCCAGTGCGGCGCGACGTCGAGCAGGTCCTTGGCGTCGAAGAGCACCCGCCCCCAGGTCGGAATGTCGGGCGGGAAGCCGAGGCCGAGAAATGAAAGCGTGGATTCGGCGATGATGGCATTGGCGACGTCGATAGTGCCTGCGACGATCACCGGCCCGAGCGAATTGGGCAGGATGTGGCGCACCACCTGGCGCGTCGGCGACGCGCCGAGCGCGCGCGCGGCCTCGACGAATTCCTTCTCGCGCAGCGACATGAACTGCGCGCGCACCAGCCGCGCCACCGGCATCCAGCGAAACCCGCCGATGACGACGACGATGAGAATGAACACGCCGGCCTCCGTGCCCACCAGCGCCTTCAACGAATCGCGGAACAGGTAAATGATCAGCAGCAGCAGCGGCAACTGCGGCAGCGACAGGAACAGGTCGGTGAACCACATCAGCAGTGCATCGACGCCGCCGCGCGCCATGCCGGCGATGGCGCCGACGATGGTGCCGACCACCACAGCGATCACCATTGCCGCGAGTCCTACCGCAAGCGAAATCCTGCCGCCGTAGAGCATGCGCGCGAGCAGGTCCTGGCCCAGGTCGTCGGTGCCCAGGGGATGGCTCCACGACGGGCGCTGGAGCTTGGCGGCGAAATCGATTTCGTTGATGGGGACGGTCCACAGCAGAGGTCCGAGCGCGACCGCGAGCATGATCAGCGCCAGGATCAGCGCGCCCGCCAGCGCCAGCCGGTGGCGGCGGAAGCGCCGCCAGGCCTCGGCGCCAGGCGAGATGCTGGGCGCGGCGCGCGGCGCGGCGCTAGCGGTAGGCGATGCGAGGGTCAAGCCAGCCATAGAGCAGGTCCGCGAGCAGGTTGAACAGGATGACCAGGCAGGACAGCACGAACGTCACCGCCATGATCACCGGCGTATCGTTGGCGAGGATGGAGCTGATCAGCAGCGAACCGATGCCCGGTACGCGGAATATCTGCTCGGTGACGATGGCGCCGCCGAAGATCGCCGGCATCTGCAGCGCCACCAGCGTCACCACCGGAATCATCGCGTTGCGTACCACGTGCTTCACCACCACGGCGATTTCGCCCAGTCCCTTGGAGCGCGCGGTGGTGACGTAGTCGAGGCGGATCACGTCGAGCACCGCGGAGCGTACGTAGCGCGTCCACGATGCGCCCTGGAACAGTCCAAGCACGGCGATCGGCATCAGTGCCTGCCTGGCATGCTCCCACCACCAGCGCCAGCCGGTCTCGGCGATGTCGGAGCGGTAGACAAACGGCAGCCAGTCGAGCTGGATGCTGAACACCAGGATGAACAGGATGCCGGTGAAGAAGGTCGGCAGCGAGAAACCGATGAAGGCGAAGGTGTTGGCGACCTGATCGAACAGCGAATACGGCCGCGTGGCGGCGTAGACGCCGATCGGCAGCGCGATCAGCAGCGCGAGGAGCTGCGACGAGCCGATCACGAACAGCGTCACCGGCAGGCGCTGCAGGATCAGCTTATCGACATCGACGCGGCTGACAAAGGAAAAGCCCCAGTCTCCTTTCGTCATCGAGCTGAACCAGCGCACGTAGCGGACGGCGACCGGGTCGTCCAGGCCGAACTGCGTGCGCAGGTTGGCGCGCACCTCGGCCGGAACGTTCGGATTGGTTGCCAGTTCCTCGAACGGGTCGCCCGGCGCGAGCGCGAGAACCGTAAACAGAACCAGGCTGATTCCGAGCAGGCTCGGAATCGCGATCAGCAGGCGCCTGAGGAAGTACCTGCCCACCGACCGCTTTCCTTACGCCTCCCGATACCAGTCTTTGAGCAACCAGAAATCGCTGTCCCAGCCCGACAGCGGCGCGCGCAACTTGTTCGACACCGTTGAAACACGCGGCCGGAACACCACCGGAATCACCGTTCTTGACTCGATGATGAGGTCGTTCATGCGGATGAAAAGCGCGGCGCGCTTCACTGGGTCGAGTTCGCTCTGCGCCGCGCGGTAGGCCTTGTCGTACTCGTCGTTGACCCAGCGGGCGATATTGCGGCCCTGCCACTTGTTCTCTTTGGTGGCGACCAACCAGGAGACATACTGGTCCATGAAGATTTCGGGGTCGGGCTGGGTCATGGTGGTGGTGTACATCTGCAGGTCGCAGTAGAACTTCGAGTAGGTGTCGAGATTGCCCACGTCGGAGGAAAAGAACACCGACGCCGTGATCGCCTTGATTTCGATTTCGATGCCGGCCTTCTGGCACGCCTGCTTGATCACGGCCTGGGTCTTCTGCCGCGGCGCGTTGATCGAGGTCTGGAACACGAGCTTGAGCTTTTTACCATCCTTTGCGCGGATTCCGTCCGAGCCGCGCTTCCAGCCGGCGGATTCGAGCAACTGATTCGCCTTGTCGACACTGAACTCCCATTTCACCGTCTTCGAGCGGAAACGTTGCGGATTGTTGAGGAAGTTGCGTGTGGCGACGCCGGTGCGACCGTAGATGTGGTCCTGCACCGCCTGGCGATCGACCAGCAGGTTCATCGCTTCGCGCACCGCAGGATCGGAGAACAGCGGGTGCTTCGTCTTGGCGTGCGAACGCTCGCCCTCGACCTCGGTCCAGGGATCGGTCGGGTTGAGCTGGATGAATTCGACGTTGCCGCCGGCCGTTATGTCGGCGCGGCCTTTGCCGTCCTTCTCCATGCGCAGCAGGATTTCGTCCTCGACCTGCACGTTCCAGGCGTAGTCGAACTCGGCGGTCTGCATCACCGCGCGCGCGGCCGACACTGCGTCACCGCCGCCCTTCATTTCAATGGTGTCGAAGTAGGGCCGGTTCGGTTCGTGATAATTGGTGTTGATCTGGCCGCGCACCATGTCACCCGGCTTGAAATCGACGAATTTGTACGGGCCGGTGCCCACCGGTTTCAGATTGGCCGGCGCATCGCGCGATTTCGCGCCGCGGTAGGCGTCGAACAGATGCTTCGGGATGATCATGCCGCGGGTGCTGACGAAGGCGTCGGCCCAGAACGGCGCGGGCTTCTGGAAATGCACGCGTACCGTGTGGCTGTCGAGCTTCTCCACCCGCACGTCCTTGTAACTACCTATGTTTACGGAGGCGGTGGCCGGGTCGGACGCGTATTCCCAGTTGAAGACTGCATCGTCCGCGGTGAACGGCTTGCCGTCGTGCCACTGCACGTTTTTCTTCAGCTTCCAGGTCACCGACTTGCCGTCGGCGGAGAGGCCGCCATTCTGGGTGCTCGGGATCTCGGCGGCGAGTATCGGCACCAGATCGCCGTCCGTATCCCACGCGGCGAGGGGCTCGTAGAAAATGCGCGAGCCGTCCTGGTCCTTGGTGCCGATGGCAAAGTGGGGATTGAGCAGCGTTGCGCCCTGCCACCACAACACTTTCAGCGCGCCGCCGCCGCCGCGCTTGGTCGGCTTGTAGGTGGATTTCGCCTGCGCTTGCGCGACGCCCGAGTAGGTCAGCATCTGCGACGCCAGCGGCGCCGTCAGGCCCAGTCCGACCATGGTCTGGATGAATTGCCGCCGTGACACCCGGCCCTGCTTCACTTCGTCGATCAGTAAGTGCAGTCCTTTCTCGTCCATTGGAGTCCTCCCTCTTTTGGTCAAACGGATATTACCCGCAATCGGTCCGGCACACAGTCAAATTCAATGCCGGAAGCGCCTAGTCCAGGCCAAGCAGGTGCCGGCTGATGAAGCCGACGGTGGAGTAGAACTGATAATCGGCGTTGGCTTTCTTGGCGAAGCCGTGGCCCTCGTCGTTGGCGAGCATGTACCACACCGGTGTTCCGCGATTTTTCAGCGTCGCGACGATCTGCTCGGCTTCGGTATAGGGTACGCGCGGGTCGTTCTTGCCCTGCACCACGAACAGCGGCTTGCTGATGCGCTCGGCGCGATGCAGCGGCGCGATGCCTTCGAGGAATTTGCGCATTTCCGGATCGCGTTCGTCGCCGTATTCGGCGCGGCGCAGATCGCGGCGATAGCTTTCCGTGCGCTCGAGGAAGGTGACGAAATTGGAAATCCCGACCACGCTGACGGACGCCGCTATGCGATCGGCATACAGGGTCGAGACCGCAAGGCTCATATAACCGCCGTAGCTGCCGCCGGTGACCATGATGCGCGACGCATCCAGATCGGGCTGGGTCGCGATCCAGTCGAGGAGGGCGCCGATGTCTTTCACCGAATCTTCGCGCAGCCGTCCGTTGTCGAGCTTGAGGAAGGCCTTGCCATAGCCGCTCGAGCCGCGCACGTTGGGAAACAGGACGCTGATGCCCTGTTCATCGATGTGGTAGTTGAGGCGCGCGAGAAACCACGGCCTGAACTGCGATTCGGGGCCGCCGTGGATATTCACCAGCACCGGTCTTTTGCCGGGGAATCGGTTCGGCGGGGCGCGGTAGAGAAACCCGGAAATGCTGCGGCCGTCGAAACTGGGCCAGCGCACCAGTTCCGGCTCGACAAATGCACCGGGATCCACACCCACCGGTTCGTGCCGCGTCCAGCGCGTGAGCTTGCCGCTCACGGCGTTGAGCGAATACACGTCCGACGGACTCTTCGCAGAGGTGACGCTGAAAGCCAGGTTCACGCTATCGCGATGCCAGTTCACGCTGTCGAGCGTGCCGAGCGGCAATCGGGGGACCGGCAGCATTTTGCGATCGCGCGTGCGCATGACATGCAGCACGCCGGTGCCGTCTTCGTTGGTGACGAAGGCGATGCGCTTGCCGTCGTGCGACAGGTCGAAGTCCTCGACATCCCATTGAATGTCCGCGCTCAGTGGCGTGTGCCTGAGCGTGGCCAGATCGACATAGTTGAGCGTGCGGAATTCGGTGCCGCGGTCGGTCACCGTATACAGCCCCTTGCCGTCGCGGCTGAACTTGGTTTCGGCATACAGCACCGGCTCGCCGGAGGATTTTTCGGTCAGGCGCCGGCGTTTTCCGCTGGCAACATCCATGATCCAGAGATAACTCTCGTTGACGGATACGTATTCGAGGTACACCAGGCGCGTGTCGTCCGGGGACCAGGTAAAACCGAACCAACCACCGCCGGGAAGTTCGGCGATGACCTTGTCCCTATCGGGTTTGAGCGGGTTTGCAACATGCACTTCGCTTACCACCCTGTCGTCCGAGCCCTTACGGTTTACCGGCACCGTGGTGTAGACGACGCGGTCGCCACGATTCGACCAGGCAAACGACTGCACCCGCCGGTCTTCGGGCGAGATCGCCACCGCCGCGGCGTTCGACGGACCGTTGCCGCTGCGATGCAGGCGGAACACTTCGTTGCCGCCGCTGTCCTTGCCGAATAAATAATATCCGCCTGTGGTCGGCTGATACGAGGCGCTGCGCACCGGTTCGGCGTAATCGGTGCGCAGTTCAAGTTCCGCGCCGGGCGCGCTCAGCCGGTGGATCTGTGTGGTGTTCTTGTGGCGCCGCGCGATCAGCATTTCCAGGCGCTGCGGATGCCAGCTGGAAAATGCGGTGGGCTTGAACTCGGTGTAGCGGCCGACATCGGCGGCAAGGCGCGCCGGAACCGGCGGCAGGCCGTCGAGCACCAGCGCCGGCGGTGACGCCAGTATGTCCTCGGCGGGCGCTTCCGTGGACAGGGCCAAGCAAAGAGCGACAGCGATCACATAAAAGAAAGCGGACATGCTGCAGCGGGGAGAACCGGAAGAGAAGACGCAAAGGTTTCGCATTGGGACCCCGATCAGGTTTGACTACCGGTGACGTGCGGTGCGCGAGGGCAACAATCCGCACGGGCGCCGGCCGCTGCGCGATGCGCGCTATGGTAGCAAATCCCCTGCCCGAGATGCGGCGGTGCGGGAAAGCCGGTTTCGTAGCTTGACGATACATTCAGACTAGTTCAGACTAGTCCGAGTTCTTTTCGAAAGGCGGTGTCCTATGTCTGAAATCGGCGCCTATGAAGCGAAGACGCACCTTCCCAAGCTGCTGGAGCGCGTGCAGAAGGGAGAGCGTTTCATAATCACCCGGCACGGCCGGCCAGTTGCGGAGCTTACGCCGATCGCGGATCGTGATTCTGTGCGCATCCGCAAGGCCATCGGCGAATTGCGCGCTATACGCAATGGGTTCGCGCGCCGCGGCGTGGACCTGAAGAGCGTCTTGCGGCCTGGAGAGACCATACGCGATCTGGCCCATGAAGGGCATCGTGCCTGATGGGGTTCGTGCTCGACAGTTCGGTGGCGCTGGCATGGCTGCTGCAGGACGAGGCGAATGCGCGCACGGACGCGCTGGCTGATCGGCTCGAGCAGGAAAACGCCCACGTACCTTCGATCTGGCCACTGGAGGTCGGCAACGCGCTGATGACGGCGCTGCGCCGCAGGCGTATTTCTAAGGGCGATTTCGAGCGTTGCATTTCTGCGCTGTCGGCGTTGCCGATCGAAGTGGATGCTGTGGCGGACCTGGCGGACGTGCTCGCCATCGCGCGGCAATTCGACCTTACGTCCTATGACGCCGCCTATCTTGAACTAGCACGGCGCCGAGGCTTTTCGCTCGCGACGCTGGATCAGAAGTTGCGCCAGGCGTGCGAGGCGCTAAAGGTGGCCGTGCTTCCCTAGCTGCTACGCCTTGCCTTCCTTCGCCAGCTTCTGCAGCAGTTGCATTGCCAGCGTCTCGACCGGCGTTCCGCGGACCTGGGTACTCTTTCCGCCCAGGCCGGTCGATACCGTCAGGATCTTGCCCGCCACCCAATAGGTGCCCCGATGCGACTTGCCGTCGATCTCGCAGCTAACGCGGTGGCGCGGTGGGTTGTTGTCCATGGTGCGGTATGCGCCTGCGCTGGTGATTGTGAACAGGGTGCGGGCGGGGTTTTGCCCGGCGTGCGTCGTTTTCATTCAGCGTTCGACGACGAGCTGCCGTTCGCCGAACCGCTGCCCAAGGTAAATGAAATCGCGGCAACCGGCATCATCCATTTAGGGTAGGTTCGGGTTGCGCGTCCACCGCGCGTTGCGTGAACGCGGAAATGGCTATGCTGAACTCCGTGCCGCGTCCCTCGCGGCTGTGCAGACTGACGTTAAGGCCGAGCGCGTGCGCGAGGCTCCTGGTACTGAACAGTCCGAGGCCGAACCCGTCGGGAATGGACGCAGAAGCGTCGAAGCGCTGAAACGCGTCGAATGCGCGCCTGGTCTGCTCTTCGCTCATGCCGCGGCCGGTATCGGCGACGATCAGGCGCAGTCCGCCGGCGCGCCGGCAGCCGACGAGGATGCGGTCGCCGCGATCGGTGTAGCGAACCGCGTTGGACAGCAGGTTGCGCACGATGCGCTGAAAATAGGGTACGTGCGTCGTGATCGTTAGGCGCGTCGGCACGTAGCGGATGGTGATCTTCTTGTCTTCCGATCGGGCGCGGTATTCCTCGATCACCGGGGCGAGCAGGTCGTCGAGTTTCACCGTCTCGAACGCCGGCTGGTTGGACGCTTCATGCACCGCCGCGAGTTGCTGGATGCTGACCAGCAGGTCATCGACTTCTGTCAGCGCGAGGCTGAGCTTGTGCGCGTGCTCGTCGCGCTCCGCCGGGGTGTGCGCGGACGCCAGCAGATGGGCGAACACGCCGACGCCGAGCAGCGGCTGGCGCAGGTCGTGATTGGTCGCGGCGAACAGCAGGCTGCGCTCGCGCATCAGCGTCGCAGCCTGCTCGCGCTGCATCAAGGCTTCCTGGCGCGCGCTGACCAGCGCGTCTCGTTGCCGCATCATCCGCTGCAGCATGGCGAAGCCGAACAGCATCGCCACTACGATGGCCTGGGTCAGCGCCAGCCCGCTCGGCGACCACAGCGAGGGATTGTCGATGAGGCGCGCGACCAGAAAATACGAGCCGACCAACAGGTACGCTAGCCAGGCGCCGGCGATGAATCCGGAGAGCGGGACTTTTCTGCGCGTGGCTGCTATGGCCACCCCAACCAGCGCCAGCGCGACTGCGGTTCCGCCCCACACCAGGAGGATGCGCGCGGCGACCGGAAACGCGAGAGAAAACCAGGGCGCGAGGCCCAACCAGAACCAGGCCAGCAGCTGCAGCAAGCGGTCGACTTTCGGTGCCCAGGCGGCCGAGTTCAGGTAAATGCGCGCATGCAGGCTGCCGCATCCGAACAGGACCGCATACGCGCCGAAGCCTATCAAACTGAGTATGTTCTCCGGCACCGCGGGAAACAGCGCACTGAGGAAACCGGACAACCATAGCGCGCCGACTAAATCGGCGGCGAGCATGCACAGGAACAATGGTACCGACCGGTCGTCCAGGTAACGGCGCATAGAGCCGATGTAGATGCCGATGAACAGGCACCCTCCGAGGGCAGCGCCCAGCGCGAGAAAAGTACCGCGTTTGAGTTCGGTATAGCGCACCGGCTGGTAGGCGAACAGGGGAAAGCGAACGACCGCCGGGCCCTCGACCCGCAGCAGCAGCCCGGCGGTTTGGTGCGGCGCCATATTCAATGCCCAGACCGGATGCGTGGTGCCGCCGCCGACGCGGCCGGCGGCGTTGTCGGCCACCGACTGCACCTGGTGCCACGCGCCGTCGTCGTCGCGCCGGAACAGGCGCACGTCAAACTGTGTGGTCATCTCCAACGCGAGCAGACGCAGCTGCTCGGCGGTCCCGGGGTTATAGAGGGAGAACAGGGCCCAGTGGGGAGTGGTGCCGCGCCCGAGCACGCGATCCGGGCTGTCGACCTGCGTCGCGTCTGCGCCGGCCGCAAGTTCGGCCGCGCGGACCGGCGCGAGCCGGCGATCGGCCGGCGCCACGATGCGCAGCCCCGGCCAAACGGCCACTATCTCTGCGTCGGGCGCGATGGCGACAGGCGCCGCGCGCGCCGCGATGCTCAGGCACGCGACGAACACTGCGGCCAGAATGCGCGGCAATTCGCGCTTCAGGCCGCGCATTCAGCGTTTGCGGCGGCCACGCGCCTTGTCAGTGATTTCGAGGTAGCAAATAACCGCCTCCGTGCGGTTTCTCGCGCCCAGCCGGCTGAGGATTTCCTTCATGTGCGAGCCCACGGTCGCATCGCTGAGGTTCAGGCGCTTGGCGATTTCCTTGTTGCTGCGGCCCGCCGCCAATTCTTCGAGGACCGCGCGTTGCTTGGGTGTAAGCGAACGTTCTTGCTCTCCGCTGTTTTCCGCGGGCTTGCGCCTGGCTCCCGGAATGCTACCGATCACTGCGCTAATCGCGTCGCGCAGCGACTGAGTCGAGGTGCTCTTGCTCAGATAGCCTGTGGCACCTGCCGCCATCGCTTCGCGGCGCAGCGCCTCGTCCTCGAGCGCGGTGAACACCAGCAAGGGACTGTTCGGCGCCGCTTCGCGCAAGTGGCGCACGGCATCCGCCCCCCGCGTGTCGGTCAGTGTCAGATCGGTCACGATCAGCAATGGCGCGGGGTGTTCTGCAAGCACGCGCAACGCGGCGCCCAGGGACTGGACTATTTCCACCTCCAGCCCGGCATCGCAGGAGCGCACCCAGGCGACGAGCGAATCAGCGACCAGCGGGTGGTCCTCGACGACGAGGACGAATGATTCGCTGCGACCCTGCTGCATGAAACGACATCCTCCCCGGGGTGCACCGCGGCCTCGGGGTGCGACGTCGCCTTTGCGTTCAATGGAGCGCAGGCGAACTTGTATTTTACCTATATACCCTATTTGGGGGATGTGCGGGAGGAAAGATGCAGTGTTTTTACCATTGAAATCCAGGGCTGTTCTCGAGCGTGAACGCATACGCGGTTGGCGATCATCATGCATTCACCCCAAGCAAGTCCGGCGGCCAAGCGGGATCACGGCGGCCGTTGCTGCGCGGCCCCGCTCGAACAGTTGTATCATGAAACTTCCGCGGCGCAGTGCGCCCGCGCCCTTCCTCCATCAATCCGATCCGGGAGACCACCATGGCCGAAGCCATGATTTTCGATGCCATCCGCACGCCGCGCGGCCGCGGCAAATCCAGCGGCGCCTTGTACGACATCAAGCCGGTGAATCTGCTCGCGGGCGCGCTGAACGCGCTTGCCGATCGTCACCAATTGGATACGTCCCAGGTCGACGACGTGGTGATCGGCTGCGTCTCGGCCGTAGGCGAACAAGGGTCCTGCATCGGCAAGACCGCAGCGCTCGCGGCGGGGTGGGACTGGAAGGCTGCCGGATTTCAATTGAACCGGTTTTGCGGCTCCGGCCTGGAAGCGGTGAATCTGGCGGCGCAGAAAATCCGCTCCGACTGGGAAGACCTGGTTGTCGCCGGCGGCGTCGAATCGATGTCGCGCGTGCCGATCGGTTCCGACGGCGGTCCATGGGCGCAGGACCCGGAGACCAGCCTCGCCACGCAGTTCATCCCGCAGGGCATCAGCGCCGACCTGATCGCGACGCTGGAAGGGTTCACGCGCGAGCAGGTGGACGCGTTCGCCGTGGGCTCGCACCAGAAAGCAGCAGCGGCGCGTGCGGCGGGCTATTTCGGCAGATCGATCGTCCCGGTGTTCGACCGGGTCGGGCTGCCGGTATTGGAGCAGGACGAGACCATCCGCCCGGGCACGACGCTGGAGACGCTGGCTGCGCTGAAGGTTTCGTTCGAGCAGCCGGGAAAAATGGGATTCGACGCCGTCGCGCTGCAAAAGTACCCGCAGGTCGAGCGCATCCAGCATATTCATACTGCCGGCAATTCCTCCGGCATCGTCGACGGCGCGGCGGCAATCCTGATCGGCAGCGAAAAGAAAGGCCGCGAACTCGGGCTCGCACCGCGTGCGCGCATCGTCGCAGCGGCGATCACCGGTGCGGATCCGACCATCATGCTCACCGGGCCGGCGCCGGCGGCGCGCAAGGCGCTGGCGCGCGCGCGCATGAACGTGGGTCAGATCGACCTGTTCGAGGTCAACGAGGCATTCGCGGTAGTGCCGATGAAATTCATGAAAGAACTCGGTGTGCCGGCGGAGAAAGTCAATGTCAACGGCGGCGCAATCGCCATGGGGCACCCGCTCGGCGCCACCGGTGCGATGATTCTTGGCACGCTGCTCGACGAACTCGAACGGCGCAAGCTGCGCTTCGGCCTGGCGACGCTGTGCATCGGCGGCGGCATGGGCATCGCGACGATCATCGAACGGTTGTAAGTGGCCGACATTCGCCAGACGTCGCCGAACCACTAGCCGTCATTCCGAGCGGCGCGAGTAATCTGCTTCTTGTTTCGTTCAACAGCAGATTCCTCGGGCATCGCCCTCGGAATGACAAACCAGAATTGATATTTCCTGAGAAGAAGGACCATGAATCAGATACGCTACGAAACCGACGCCGAGGGCATCGTCACCATCACCTTCGACAGCCCCGACGGCCCCGTCAATACGATGTCGCAGGCCTGGCACGATGACTTCATCGCCTGCGCCGCGCGCGTGGATGCGGAGAAGGACAAGCTGCGCGGCGTGATTCTGGCGTCGGGCAAGGCGAGTTTCTTCGCCGGCGCGGACCTGAAGAGCGTGCTGCAACTCACGGAAAAGGACGCCCCCGAGGTGTACCGCGGCATCGAGGCGGTGAAGGCGGCGTTTCGCAAGCTGGAGTTGTGCGGGCGGCCGGTGGTGGCGGCGATCAACGGTGCCGCGCTCGGCGGCGGCTGGGAGATCTGTCTTGCCGCGCACTGGCGCATCTGCATTGCCGATCCGAAAATCGAACTCGGCTGCCCTGAAGTGAATCTGGGCCTGCTCCCCGGGGCCGGCGGTGTGACCAAAATGACGCGCCTGCTCGGTTTGCAGACGGCGCTGCCGCTACTGGCCGAAGGCAAGCTGATGCGCCCGGCGGAAGCGCTGCAGCTTAAGCTCATCGACGAACTGGTCGACGATCGCGCCGCGCTGTTGGCGCGCGCGCGCGCCTGGATCGCGGCGAACCCGCAGCCGCAGCAGCCCTGGGACCGCAAGGACTTCAGGATTCCCGGCGGCGGCGCGCGCGCTCCGGCCAACGGCATGCTGGTGGTGGCCGCGCCCGCGGTGCTGACACAGAAGACGCGCGGCCTGTATCCGGCGCCCGAGGCGATACTCTCTTGCGCCGTCGAAGGCACGCTGACGGATTTCGACTCCGCCATGCGCAACGAGTCGCGCTATCTTGCCAAACTCATGACCGGGCAGGTGGCGCGCAATATGATCACGGCGTTCTTTTTCAACCTGAACGCAATCAAGTCCGGCGCGTCGCGACCGAAGGACGTGCCGAAATGGAAAGCATCCAAGGTGGGCATCCTCGGCGCCGGCATGATGGGCGCGGCCATCGCTTTCGTCAACGCCACGCGCCGCATCCCCTGCGTGCTGAAGGATGTCACGCTCGAGCAGGCTGAGAAGGGCAAGGGATACAGTGCGAAGCTCATGGAGAAACGCGTCAAGCAGGGTCGCAGCGATGCCGCAGGCGCCGCGCGAACGCTGGACCTGATCCAGCCTGCCGCATCGGCCCATGACCTCGCCGGCTGCGATCTGATTATCGAAGCGGTGTTCGAAAATCGCGAACTGAAGGCGCAGGTCACGAAAGAGGCCGAGCCCAAGCTCGCAGCAGAGGGGATTTTCGCCTCCAACACTTCGACCCTGCCGATCACCGGCCTGGCGCAGGCGTCGCAACACCCCGATCGTTTCATCGGCCTGCACTTCTTCTCGCCGGCGGACAAGATGCAGCTGGTGGAAATCATTGTCGGCAAAGAGACTTCCGCCGCGACGCTGGCGCGCGCTTTCGACTATGTGCAGCAGATCGGCAAGACGCCGATCGTGGTCAACGACTCGCGCGGCTTTTTCACCAGCCGCGTGTTCGGCACCTGGGTGAGCGAAGGCCAGGCGATGCTGCTCGAAGGCATCCCGGCGCCGGTGATCGAGAACGCCGCGCGCCAGGCGGGCATGCCGGTGGGGCCGCTTGCGATCGCCGACGAAGTGTCGATGAAGCTCTCCCAAATGGTGCGTAAGCAGGCCACGGCCGATCTCGCTGCCGAGGGCAAGACGTATAGACAGCATCCGGCGTTCGCGCTGGTCGATCGCATGGTGGACGAATTCAAGCGCCCGGGTCGCGCCGGTGGCGGCGGATTCTACGACTATCCCGCGGGCGGCGAGAAGTTCCTCTGGCCAGAGCTGAAGCGCGTGTTCGAAAAACCCGGCGTCACCTGGGAGATGCAGGAACTGAAGGATCGCATACTCTACATTCAGGCGATCGAATCGGCGCGCTGCCTGGAGGAGGGCGTGCTCCGTAACGTCGCCGACGCCAACATCGGTTCGATTTTCGGCATCGGCTTTCCCGCCTGGGCCGGCGGCGCGCTGCAGTTCATCAACTCGGTGGGCGTAGCGAAATTCGCCGCCCGCGCCGACGCACTGGCGGCGCGCTACGGCGAGCGCTACGCCTGCCCGAAGATCGTGCGCGACAAGGCGATCGCCGGCGAGGCGTTTGTTTGAAGTGCTGAGGAATACGCAACTTAAGAATTGTTTTCCGGCGCTCGCCCCCTCACCCCAGCCCTCTCC
>Ga0208566_1000358_pt1 | contig 30717 bp, 36 predicted proteins | sample PL_2010_150m_FD_184159 | JGI IMG/M metagenome (GOLD analysis project Ga0208566, IMG submission 184159) | Freshwater microbial communities from Powell Lake, British Columbia, Canada to study Microbial Dark Matter (Phase II) - PL_2010_150m... | ecosystem: Environmental > Aquatic > Freshwater >...
GAGGCTCATGATGCTCTTCTACGAGAGCAAAATACCTTCCGCGGTTTGGTTAGTCTGGATGGATCGTTGTTGGACGAAGGCGCACAGGCACTTGGTTACGACGACTGGCTATGCGTTTCAATGATAGACGGCCCAGGCAACGATTTGACTTTGTTCCGAAAAATTGTACAGGCCTTGATTGGTATGACGGACGATTCGCCTCCCGTGTTGGTGCACTGTCACGCCGGTCGAAGTCGATCCGTTACCGTTGTTGCGGCATATCTAGTCAAGACCAGAGGTTGGTCGGCTCGGATCGCCTATGATTTCATTGCGACCAAGCGGGAAATGGCCGTTCAGGCGGGATTGCCTGACCTTTTACAGAAGTTCGCGAATCAACGAGATTGAAACATGTTCAGGGGACGAGGCCGTCCGAGTGACCTTTTCCAGAAGAGGCGATGATCCTTCATGCCGGAGGCCGCGTCCTTGTATCAGCGTGTCCCAATATTTAGCACTGAAAGGTTGCCGATTGTGGTGCTCACTTGCATCGACCACCCCAAACATGGAACGACCATGAAGGTGGGAATGGACCATGCCGACCGTATTAAAGTCGCGTCGCCACAACTTCCCGCCGCAGCGCTTCGAACTACAACTCAGAAGACCTGTGTTTTCGTCACTGCGCTAGTGTTAGCCGGGCTGATCACTTTCGCGTTGATCAATGTCCACAACTCCGGAACGGCGGCACCGAATGCCAAACCAGCGACGACCCAATCCTATGGAGGCGTCACGGAGGTGATAGTGCAGGAGGACGGCTCTCTTCTCTTTAGGCCGCGTGAAGGGCGCGGGGCACGGTCGATTCGTGTCGATGGCGAGTTCGATTCTTGCTCAAGCGCCTTAGTGATCCGATGGCTAAGATATTCTCATAGGGAACCGACAGCACCAACTTGCCATGTCTACATAACGTCTGTGGACGCGAAGGTGAGCGCTGTAGAAGATGGTATTTGGGCACTCGATCTTCATCTGCCGGGCGGCAGTGCCGAGGAAACCACGAGAGTCTTCATGTCCTGGTCGGCTGAACGGTCGGTGCCACTGCCGGCAAGTGTCGGAGTTCTTGCCACGTGAACGTGAATCGAGTTTCCCTGGGCTGTACCAACAGTCGGGCAAGCGAAAGGCTGCAACGCCCGGCTATTATCGTCCGCAATGAAATCAAATAGAGGTCACAGAATGAGCAAGATATTCTCGTTTTTGCCGGAAAGTGGGCTTGTCGTGGATGAAGAGACCAACGTCTTCTTGAGTCTTGAAAACGATAACAAGAGACGAATGTGGACAATTGTCGCATTCCGCTGTATGGGGCATTTCCAGAGACAATGGGAAACGATAACTCCGATACAGAGGAGAAACGCTAGAACGCTCGAAACGAGCATTGAGCGACTGTGTGCGCGCTTTTCGAAAAGCAACTGGCCTGAGATACATGACGTCAGAAAGGAAGTGTTGCCCATGCTCCCACTTACGCTTGTGTCAAACACCAGGTCCAATTCCAAGTCCGACCCCGGTCAACGTGATGCGGCGGATGGAAGTGCATAGAATCGGCCTTCGCCATAATGTATGTCTCGGTGCCCGCAGTGTATCCAAACTAAGGCCCTCTTCCATGACGGTTGATCCTACCGCGCCCACCTTGGTTGGCTTTGAATCCGTCCCACTGGACGGAGACTACTATGTTTCAATTGGGAAACTGCCGTCTCCGCTATACGAGTGCATTTGTGATAACTCATGGTTCGAGGCCTTTTGGAACCAGCATCCCGCAAACTATCATCGGATCATGATTCATGGCCGACTGGTCAATACGCCGCGATGGCAAGCCGCCTTCGGACGTGACTATGAGTATACGGGCGCCGTGAATCAGGCCGGTCCGATCACCACAGAGATTCAACCTTTCCTTTCATGGGTGCAGGCTAACGTTTCCCCAACGCTCAATGGGGCCCTGGTCAATTGGTACGATGGAGCCCTTGGCCACTACATTGGCGCACATCACGACTCGACCAAGAATCTTGATCCCCATGCCCCGATTGTGATCTTGTCGGCCGGAGAGTCCCGTGTCTTGCGACTGAAAAGCAAACAGGGAGACGGCGGCAAGTGGGACGTTCCCGTCGAGGCCGGGTCAGTGCTCATCCTGCCTTTCGATACTAACCGCGCCTTCACCCATGAAGTGCCCGCGAGCAAACGACGATTGGGCCGAAGAATATCGATTACGTTTCGGGGGTTCCGCTAGGGTGGCGAAGCAGGTGGTCATAGTCAGACATGGCACCAGCGCCTCAAATGCGGGGCTCCCCACCGCTGACCCCGCTAAGATTGCATTGACCGAGAAGGGTCACTTTGAAGCTCGGGAAGCAGCCATTGGAGTAAGTGCCCGGCCAACCCTACTGGTTTCTTCGCCAATGACGCGTGCAATCCAGACCGCACAGTATTTCCGTGAGCGTTTTGCTGAAACACCTTTTCAGATCTGGCCTGCTGCTCAGGAGTTCGTTTTCATGAATCTGGCCAATCAAGCGGCAACAACGCCGGAATATCGGCGCCCGATGGTTAGTGCCTACTGGTCGCGTTGTGATCCGGATGAGTTGAGTCCTAGTCCAGGATGTGAGTCATTTCGCAGCTTCCTGTCACGCGTCGTCTCGTTTCACCACAAGGCCATGGAATGTCCCGGTGATCTGATTGTAATTTCGCACGGCTTTTTCATGCACACACTCACTTTTTTGAGACGCAATCAGTTCTCCACGTGTTCTTCAGACGTGATGGCTGCAATCTATGAGAGCTCGTTGATTGCGCCCTATGCAAATGGACAAGCGATCTATCTGGCATATGAGTGAGTATCCGGATAATGCACACCAAACTCGGACGCGAAGCGCGTTGGGCACTCAATATGCTGGTGCCACAGTCCTCGGTCTTTGCCAGGTCACGGCGTAGCCAGCCATGAACGTAACGGTGAATCCCCTTCGTCATTGGACAAGTGGCGACGGCTCTGTAAGGGCAGCCTTAGTTTTTCCCTCACCGGATATGCTCAGTGGGCTGCCGTCGGGGTGTGTCGTCTCCTCGACGGCACTCCTCCGATTGGCGAATGGGACGATCTGGCTGGTAAAGGGGGAGGGCCTCACCTTGACCGAAACGCGCATCATGGAGTTTGCCGAATCTGTGTTGGCGCTGGAAGAGGCCATGCGCCAAGGCAGTGCTCGCCGGGTGATCGCCGAGAGTCCAGAGTTCCGCTCGCTAGTGATTTGGGACAATATTTCGCTCCGCACGATTTCCCGGCAATGGGGAGTCGGGGAGTACGTTGCGACCTTGGGCTCAATTGGTACCGTGGGCGACCAGTTGGCAAACGTCACGACATCAGAGGTTTCAATTGTAGCCACGATCACCGAGCATTTGAACGCATTCATGCAGACGCTGGAGCAGGAGGCGCTGTCCACTGCCTTAGGCGGAACGGCTTTCGCCCGAGGGGCGATCAACATCTGGATCTACAACTATCTGATTGACACACTCCGTGGTGCGTACCGCCAACAGTTCGCGGCGACCTTTCCGCTGATGCTTGCCTCAGTAGCGTGTCCGGCGACGTGCGACCGTTTTGACGAGTCACTTCATCGACAAATTGACAGCGGCGGGTCTGTGACGAACACGTTGTCGGTCGCTTGGGGCGTCAGGGCACGTGTCATCAGGCATCTGATTGGCAAGACTGCAGCGGTTGTTGGCACAGACTGGGAAGGGCACCTCCCGCGATTGGCACGCCTACTGGACCCCCTGCCACCGGAGGTATTCCCAAGCGACGATGAACGACAGTGGTCGACATTTGGTGAGGCCGTGAATCTCGCAGAAGAGTGGGCAGAGAACTACAAGCCGCCATTTCCTGACATCGTCTCTCGGGCACTGCTTCGAGAATACGCTACGTCAGGCAAGGCTAAGCCCGGGGACATGGATCGATTCTTTCGCAGTGCGCATAAAGTGGCGGGAGCGATCGGCGGACTCAATCGTTGCCTCGCATTGGTCTTGGCTGTGGAGATCGAGACTCGCCACCCGGGGCGAGAAATACTCGTTGAGCGGCTACGGCATGTGTCAGCAACGACATTGAATGCTTTGCTCATGAAGGGGAAGTTGGTTGAGGCCGCCGCACGTTTCAACCAGGAGTTCGCCAAAATCGCAGCTGGAAGGGAAATAGGGTTCCGAATCATCGGGGGAACGGATGTGCTTCCGTTGCTACCCTCTGATTTCGTCTCATCGAATGGCAAGAGGCGCGTTAAATCGCTAACCAATCCGGATGAGTTCCGCGAGCAAGCAAAAGCCCTGAGTATTTGTTTATGGGACCGTCCCGAATACCTAAGGCGTTGCCGAACGGGTCACTCCTATATTCTTGCGGTACTCGACCACATGACCGGCCAACCGGTATCGACGGTTGAAATCGGTGTCCGCGACGAGAGTTGGCACGGTGGTCGATGTGAGTTACAAGTCCTTAGCCATCTCGGCGAGTCAAACGAGCACGTTGATGATCAAAGCGCGACGGCAATTGATGAATTACTGATTCATTGCAATAGCCCTGATATCCAGACCTTCATCGCGGACAGCCGGCATTTCCTGCGGGAGCTGTGGCTTACAAGAGCCGCACGATCTCGCCGCCAGACCGACGGGGCGCAGCTCGTGCCAATACTCTCGGTCTCACTAGGACGCAAGGCCTATGAGAATGCTGTCAAGAGTGCTCTCGCCGCAGAATTCGTACTATTGCCACCCCCTGAGGTGATCGACATCGACGACGACAGGCCATATCCAGCCAATGTGCTTTCCAACACTTTTCAGCACTCGTTTGATTTCGATAGTGTGGCCTGTGGTTCAGTCGAAGGACTCTTGCAGGCAATGAAGTACTCTGATGAAAGCAGGCAACAGTGGATGTGCAGACTGTTCGGGAGCGTGGCCCAGGAATTTGGAAAGAAGCAGGACGACATCTGGCGTGCAACGATGTTGTTATGGTGGAAGGGCAGTACTCTGGACCGGCATGGTTCTGCTTATCAGGAATTCCTTGATAAGGTCTATCGCACGCTGGCCGACCAATGCGCGGAGTTCAGAGAGGGGCTCCGTGCAACGGGGACTGCAACGTTGGTGCATTCAATCGGTGGCACAGACCCAAAGCAATCCATTCTCACCCAGTCAGAATATTGCGGTGCCCTAATGCGGCTCCGCAACTCACTCAACGCGCACTTTCCCCATGCGGTGTAGGCAAACACTGACCATTGTCCAAAACTGGAACGCTTTGATCCGCATGCTCTCGCAAGACGTCGCAACGCTTATGATTAGAAGGACTCATGCTTTATGACTCTTGACCAATTCGCGGACGACATTCAAACAAGCAAAGTCCGCACCCTGCGAATATTGGCAAGCGACGCACTTCGAAATGGCAAAACAGACTTCAAGTTTGAAGACTCCCCATACTACCTTTCTCAGGAAGGTCTTCCGATTCAATCAATGAAATTGCGTTTTGGCATCCAGTTTCGAGGCATAGTTTGGTGGGTATATGAGAGCGTACCTCATGCATTTGATTGATGCCGTTTGGCACCTTAGACTAACCATTCCCAACGGAACTCGCCTTCTTGACAACGCTGGTCCAACCAAAAGAATCACTTGTTCTCACGATCAGTGGGTCGCTCCTGCGATTTCCTTTTCAATTGCGGCACACCACCTTCCTCAAAGTGCTGTGTCCATCATGGAAGAGGCACGGGACAACGCACGAGACATCCTTGCATGGTCCATATGCCGATGGGCAGACTATCAATCTGGAGTATGAATGATCAATCTCAAGAATCTACTGATGGCGCGAACTTTTCTGAAGTCCAGAAACTCTCCTGCGCGCTCGAAGCGGGCCGCGCTCCCAGTTGGTGTGCGGACTGGATCAGCCGAGAAGCTGCACTACTATGGCAGCTTGGTAGAGCTAACCTTGCTTCTTGATGGATCGTCACCATTCGCCAATGCCAACCATAAGATGGTGGTCGCTGGCTTCATTCACAGGAAAGATCGTGCTCTTTTCGCGCGGCGGGCACCTTCGAAATCGATTGCCCCTGGCCAACTGCATTTGCCAGGCGGCCACGTAGAAGCGGGAGAGTTTCTCCCAGAAGCGTTGCGGCGCGAAATTGGCGAGGAATTCGGCGTACAAGTCCACGTCGGTGACCCAATATTCCTATTTGAATACGAGGCCGACGGCTCACCTACCCTAGGTGTCGCATTTGTTGCTAGTTTGACGGAGCGCGGCGCAGTCTTGTGTTTCGACAAGAGCGACAACTCGGAGGTACTTTGGGTAGCGCGCGAAGAGCTAGATCCTCTGTTCCCAGATAGGTCGAATCATAACTACTTGGCCGCAATCGAAGGATTTGCGTTCTTACAGAATCTGACAAGTAGCGATCGAGGGGACTTACCATCCCCCTATGTCTCTCCCCCATGACTACTATTGAAAACAAGACGGTACTCAATCGCATGCTCGACCTGTCAAGCATGATCGCCGCCGCTGCTGCCAAAGAACCAAATCAGAACCAAATTGCCGGTCTTTTGGATCAGCTCAGGCAAGCGTTTATCGAGATCGATGTCTCGATGATCGGCTGTGTTGGCGAATTGACCCCACTTAGGCAATGTGGAACGGAATGCCAACTTCAGGTGGATCTCGATGTGAGGGAAAACGATGACCGCTCATTGACATCATTTGGTGATTTTGACGATTCTTCTTAACCCCGTTCAACAACCACTCTGCGTGCTCTACCACTGAAAAGTACGTCTACCTCATTTCCCCTCAGACATGATTTTACATATCCCACATTCTTCGCTGGCCATTCCGATTGCCGTGCGGGAGACAATGCGTATTTGCGATGCTGACTTGAGAATGGAATTGCTGCGCATGACCGACTGGTATTCGGATATTCTCTTTGATCTCGCTGGCGCGCAAAGATTGGTTTTCCCCTACAGTAGACTCTGCTGCGACGTCGAGCGGTTTCCAGACGACTCGGCCGAGCCGATGTCCGTGCATGGGATGGGAGCCATTTACGAACGTACATCTTTTGGTAACCCTATGCGCGGTCCGATGACCGGAGAAGCTCGGAAATCATATCTGGAACGCTACTATTACCCGCATCATCGTGAACTGGAGAGGATGACGGAGCAAATGCTCCAAATTCGAAATCGCTGTTTGATCGTCGATTGTCACAGCTTCCCATCAGTGCCTCTCCCCTGTGACTTGAACAAAAGTCCGGAGCGCCGCCCAGATATCTGCATAGGTACCGCTGGCATACAAACGCCCATGCCTCTCGTCCGACAACTCGCGGACGCGTGCGAGGTGGCCGGGCTTTCAGTTTCAATTGACGACCCATACTCAGGGGCAATGATCCCCCAAAAGCATATATTGAATAGGGGCGTGGAGGCATTGATGATCGAAGTCCGCCGGGGCTTATATTCCGACGAGGGAACCGGCGAGAAACTGGTCTCTTTCGACTCAACGGGTGAGTCAATTCGTGGGCTTCTACAGATCTGCCAAGATTTCGAAATGCGCTCTTAATACTCTCTCCTTTAGTGTCCGTGAGTTCAACAGAGGTGGCATCCCTCGTCGTCACCACAGCTGATCGTCGCATAAGGCCTCACAATGCAGAACGTCAATGACGAAATCATCGCCCGCCCAGCATGTGCCAAACCTCTGCGTAAGAACCCCCTGAAGTACGGGGACGGAGCTGAAGGAGCTCTTTGGACTGACGCCACGATGGTGACCTCCTCGCGCTTTGAGACACTCACAATGGGCCTCGTTGTTCAAGGAAAACCTTGAATCGCTGATCAAGATTCTCAACGAAAGTGATCCGAGGGATCGCCGGTTGAAAGCCGGGGTTCTACGAGAACTGGGAAGATTTGAGGAACCGTTACAGTTATTGAATGAATTCGATGACTCTTGGCGTTGGGTTGCGGTCCCGATTGCCGACCTAGCTCGTGCGAAATTGGCAGAAGTTGCGCCACTGCATTGTCCAGCGGTCTTCGGAATTGGGATAGCGGACGCACCTGCGAAATGGCCGTGAGCCCTGATCGAACCGACGAGGTCCACTAGCAAAGCACTATCGACGGGACAACCGGTTGGTCTCGGTAAGGGCCCGAATTGACCGAGGAGTTGTACATGGACCCGACAACAGACCACTCAGATCGCCGGTTTGCGCCGATAGCAAAGAGAATTCCAAAGGCCTGTACGCTCGCGTGGTTGCTGGTGTTGAAGCATTCATCGTTTCCACCTACCTGAACCACGGAAACACTCACCGCATGTTCTCTTGGTTGTCTCCTAGTAGCCATACCGAGACCTCCTACTCGGGCTCCACACCGTTCAATTCAATCGCATTGTCCGGTAAGGCCCATCTGTCAATGATCCGCGTCTTGCCGCACAATCTTCAATTGTTAAACGCCAAATAGTCCATTCCAACTATGACAGAACATCACGATGGTACAGGCGGCAATGGCTGGTCCGGACGCTTCTCCGAACCGGTTTCCGACCTCGTCAAACGCTATACCGCCTCGGTCCTGTTCGATCGCCGCATGGCCCTGCACGATATCCGCGGTTCGCTGGCCCACGCCCGCATGCTGGCCAAGCAGTCCATCATTTCAGCGGATGATCTCGCCGCCATCGAGGGCGGCATGATGCAGATCCGTAGTGAGATCGAGCGCGACGAGTTTCACTGGAACCTCGACGACGAGGATGTCCATCTGAATATCGAAAAGCGCCTGATCGCGCTGGTCGGGGATGCCGGCAAGCGCCTGCACACCGGGCGCTCGCGCAATGACCAGGTGGCCACCGACATCCGCCTGTGGCTGCGCGACGGCATGGACGCAATCGACGGTTTGCTGCGCAGCTACCAGGCAGCCTTGCTGGAACTGGCCGAGCAGCATGCGGCCACGCCGATGCCCGGCTTCACCCACATGCAGGTGGCGCAGCCGGTGACCTTCGGCCATCACCTGCTGGCCTATGTCGAGATGGCGCAACGCGACCGGACCCGCCTGGCCGATTGCCGCCGGCGCATGAACCGACTGCCGCTCGGCGCCGCCGCGCTGGCCGGCACCAGCTTCCCCATCGACCGGGAATCTGTGGCGAAGGAGTTGGGCTTTGACGGCGTCTGCGAGAACTCCCTCGACGCCGTTTCCGACCGCGACTTCGCCGTCGAGTTTGCCGCCGCGGCGGCGTTGCTGATGATGCATGTCTCGCGCTTCTCAGAAGAACTGGTGCTGTGGCTGAGCCCGCGCGTCGGCTTCATCGACCTGGCCGACCGCTTCTGCACCGGCTCGTCGATCATGCCGCAGAAGAAGAACCCCGACGTGCCTGAACTAGCGCGCGGCAAGACCGGCCGGGTCTATGGCCACCTGATGGGCCTGCTGACCCTGATGAAGGCGCAGCCGCTGACCTACAACAAGGACAACCAGGAAGACAAGGAACCGCTGTTCGACACGGTCGATACCGTGGTCGACACGCTGCGCATCTTCGCCGAGTTGGTGCCCGGCATCAGCGTCAAGGAAGCCGCTATGGCCGAGGCGCTCCGGCAGGGCCACGCCACCGCTACCGATCTGGCCGATTACCTGGTGAAGAAAGGGCTGCCTTTCCGCGACGCGCATGAAGCGGTGGCCCGCGCCGTGCGCGCGGCGGAGGGCAAGGGCTGCGACCTCGCCGGGCTGTCGCTGGAGGAACTGCAGGCATTTTCGCCGTTGATCGGTAGCGACGTCTTCGCCGTTCTGAGCATCGAAGGTTCCCTGGCGGCACGCAATCACGTTGGCGGCACCGCCCCGGCGCAGGTCCGGGCGGCAATCGGACGGTGGCGCCAGGCGATCAACTGACGAGTCGCCCGCCGGAGATTCCGCAAAAGTGGAATCGCCCGCCAACCAATCATGGCGACGGATGACCGTTGAGGTCGGGCGCATGGGTTGCATTCGAGAGCGACATTGGAAGATGCAAATTTCAATCCACAAGATTGGTTCAATCGGAGGTAATTATGTCTATGCTTGGAAGTCGCTTTGCCATGCCGGAGCATCTACGATTCAAGACCAAAGAAGAGTACGACAATTGGAGGGCGACAGCGACAAAGGAAGACCTTGTCTTAAGAGAGTCCTGCATCAGGATTCTTGCTTGTGGTTTGCGGATAAGGTTAGGAACCGAAATGCTGCGGGTTAATCCAGGCTTGAAAGAAATGCACTGAGTAAGCATTCCGGACCTCCTCCCCGCAGGCCGCACCAATTTACAATCGACAACCGACCTTCAAGTCGGGATCGATGACTCTGCGCCGAGCGTGGCGATCGATGACCGCTGTCGAAGGTGAAGCAGCCCGACAGGTGTTGTCGTTGAGCGTCCGCATGATGGCGAAAACAGCCATTGAGATCGGGTCAGGCGGCGATCTTATCTAGTGGCTGACGGCCGGCCTGACGCGGTGCTGGTTTGTCGCCAAAGCCGATATCCAACGTCAGATTGACAACACGGGCGATAGCGACAGGCTTCACGGCACGTCGTCCGCGTCCTTGGGCGCCCTCCTCCAACCGCACCAATCCATAATGCGCCATGGTGTGCAATGTGCGTGACAGGTTGCTCGCCTTGCGGCCGGTGATCTGTTCCAAATCAGCAATTGACGCCGGCCGGGTGTCGTGAATGATCCGCAATAATTCACGATTCTCGTCAGACAACACCGCAGCGAAGGACTTGATCGATGTGAACCAGATTTTGGGGTCCGTCGGTTTGCGTTTGCATTTGCCCTTAGCAATGGCCAAGGTGTAATCACGCACGCGTGCAAGCGGCATGATGCCGACACGGATTGACTTACCAACACTCATATCGATTCCCCCAATTCTTCCAACGTCTTGAAGACCGCCTCCCAAAAATCCTCGAGCAACTGACCGGCACTCACATACGCATACGGTTGCCCGGCGTCCTTCGGACCGCGATGCAGATGGTCATAGGTCCTTGGCTGCTCGACATATCGCCCACCCGGGCGCCTCACCGAATGGGCATTATCGAAACCCAGAACGCGCCGATTGTCGGCATCGTGCAAAGTCAATTCATAGCGAATGCCGTGCGGCCGCGCTTCGTCCGGCTCTATGACCCAGGCTCTTACCTTGATCCAAAATTCCGTACCAACCCCGATGTTCGTACCGTCTAGGTCAAGGAGCAGCGCCAGTGACGGATCATTCTTGGTTGAACGGCGAACCATGGCTTATAATATCAGCAACTCATATGTTTTACAACTCGGTCAGTTGTCGACTGTGGGAGCGCCTCACGTATTGGATCGATCGGTGAGGGAAATTCACTAAGCTCGTGCTATGCTGAATTTCTTAAGGGCCATCCAGAAAATGTAGGCAATCTCTTCTAGGTCCTGACCACCGACTGGCGCGGTGCCGGCTTGTCTCCAAAACCGATGTCCAACTTCAGATTCAGAACACGGGCGACAGCGACAGGTTTCACGGCACGGTGTGCGAGTTCTTGGGCGCCCTCCTCCACACGCACCAATCCGGAATTCGCCATGACAAATGGATCAAGGAGCTGCTGAGGTTCAAGTACGAATTCGCACGGTTGCTTGAGTAATTGCGCATGTACTGAAGATCTCCAAGAGCGTCACTCTGGCACTTCTCTGGGAAGGTCACTACTCAAACAATTCGGCGTGTGTGCCCGCGCGTACAAAGACAATCTGTTCATTCTGCCCGCGACCATCAAGCCTGTAGATCAGCAGAAAATCTCCTCCGATGTGGCATTCCCGATGATCTGCCCAGTCGTCGGTCAGTGGATGATCCAGCCATTCGGGACCGAGAGGCCCCTCATTGGCGATCAACAACAGCATCGCTTCCTTGAGTTGATTCAGATCGTAACGACCGGAATGGGAAAGCCTTGTCCAGTCCTTTACAAAAACCTTGGTGTGATCGGAGGCACGCGGGAGCCTGCTTCGCTTAGCGGCTGCCGGTTTTTTCGAGGTCACGCATCAACTCATCGGCAGATTTGAACCTGGCCTTGCTGATTTTTTTGGCTTCTTGCATTGCAGCTATCGTCGTTTTGTTCGGAACCTTAATCGCGAACGGAAGAGCCTTTTCCGCCGCAACGCGCGTCAAAAGGACGCGTACGGCATCGGAGACCGAAAGCCCCATGGCCGCCAATGCCTCGGCGGCTTGATTCTTGATATGCTCGTCAACACGCACGTGCACCATCGTCGTATTGCTCATCGCGCGCTCCTTTGTAAGGAGTTACATTGTATCTCAATAATGACGTTTTGGATAGACTGACACACTTCCTGGACTTTGATCTCTGAGAACGATCCCTTGCCTTGCCCAATTTATGAAGCCGCAGTCCGCTCGTTACCGCTTTTGATATTCTCTGTAGTCAACGGCAATTGGCCAAGCCGGGAGGACCGCAAGCCGGCAACTTCCGGGAGGCGAGGGTCACAGTGACTCATGCGGAATTGGTTGCTTGCCGACGCCCTCTCCTGCATCCTCGAGAGGGGGGGTGAATTTCTCCACCTTTGAAGGGTGTTTCTCACCACTTAGTGCGGTGAAACCTTCCGCCTATTGCGATTCGGGTCGGGTGAATCCTTCCACCCCAAGAAGGTGAATCCTTCCACCTTTGGCCTGCAGATCCTTTGCGTGCAAGGTCATCCGGCGGGCTTAAAGCTTTTAAAGCTGTTCATTTAAAGAACAACAGCAAACTGGAGCGATCATGGATCCTGTGAAGCAACAAGTTGCTGCTGCTTTCTCTTCTTAATCTCTTGATCAACAGACGGGTAAGCGGATATCATACGCCTTGGTGACATTTGGATGGTGAGCGTATGAAACCGGTTTCAGCATTACCTGCAATCAATCGCCGCATTACAATACAGCAAATCGGTGCGTTTTCCGATAAATTGTTGTTGTTAATGGGGGACATTCGGGAGCAGATGCTGGCTCCTCGGCCTCGGAAGAAAGCTCCAAACTTCTCAATTGGACAGGTCGCGGCACTCTGCGGAACAGAACGTCAGCGAATCAACTACCTTCTCGCAAAAGAAGACTCTCTCCTGCCGAAAGGCGCCCTTCAAGGCAATGGCAAGTCGCGATTGTTCTCGCTTTCGGAAGCACAGGAATGGGTCCAAGCCGAATCCGGGATTACCCTGCGGCCCAAAGAAAAGTTAGGAGAGGTTATCGTCATAGCCAATTTCAAGGGAGGGTCGACCAAGACAACGACCGCAATGAGTTTGGCGCAGGGACTATCGTTGAGGGGCAGAAAGGTCCTTGTCCTTGACTTGGACCCACAGGCAAGCCTGACCGAACTCTGTGGTATGTATGCGGAGCAGGATGTTGATGAGGACGACACAATCCTCCCGTTGATCTACGGCGACGAGCCCGATTTGAGGTATGCAGTCAAAGAAACTTACTGGCACAATTTGTTCGCGATACCGGCGGCCACGCCAATTTCGGCGGCCGAGTTCGTGATCCCAAAAAAGGTCACGGAAAACCGAGGTTTCCCCTTTTGGCGAATTATCGGAGATGGACTACAGCCCCTGCGCCAGGAGTTTGATTACATCATTGCTGATACAAGCCCGTCGATGAGCTACCTCACCATCAACGGTCTCATGTCGGCCAACGCGATGGTAATGCCTCTGGTACCGGAATCGCTGGATTTCATTTCAGGAACGCAATTTTGGGGGCTATTCGCAGATCTCTGTCGTACTTTCTCCCATCTGGAACCGACCAAGGCTTTCGATTTTGTTTCCGTGCTACTTTCGAAGGTCGATAATGGACCGACATCATCGGCGCCGATTATTCGGTCGTGGTCTCAGCGGGCCTATGGAGATTGGTTACTCCCGATGGAAATCCCGATGTCCTCCGTAGTCGGATCCGAGGCCTTGGAGTTCGCTACCATCTACGATATAGAGACCTGGGCCGGTAGTAAGAAGACCCTGGACCGGATCAAAGACCCATTCGATGCCTTCGTTAAATTGGTGGATGATGAATTCGTGAATAAGTGGAGTCAATCATGAGTCGTAGGGATGAGTTACTTGCCAAGACCGCCAATATCCGGTCGACCACCGATATTCCAGACACGGAAGTGTCGGCCAGTGCTCATGTGCCACGTTCTGGGCAGGGTTCGTTCTCAAGAAGGCAGGCAATGGAGGAGCGAATCCTGACCTTGGAAAAGTTTGGCGGGGAAATCATTGGGGTGGATAAGATCGAACCAAATCCTTGGCAGCCACGGACGGTTTTTGATGAGGAGGAGATCGGAAGACTTGCTGCTAGCATCGCGGAAGTTGGTTTGATTCAACCAATCGTGGTTCGGCGAAAAAGTGCCCCTTCAGGGGACACTTCCCAACCAAACTCAAGAGCGTCCCCTGAGGGGACACTCTTTGAACTAATTGCAGGCGAAAGGCGTTTGCGGGCTCACCGAGTTCTTGGCTTGTCTGAGATTAAAGCTGTGATCGCTGAGGTCAGCGATGCGGACATGGCGCTTATGGCATTGGCGGAAAATATTGAGCGAGAGGATTTGGCCGATTGGGAGATTGCGAAAGCGATCCAACGCGCCGAATCCGAATTTCCGAGCCGAACACGACTGGCAGATGCGATGGGGATGGGTCGCAATGAGCTATACCGCTACTTGGCGTTTTTGAAACTTCCCGCATTTGTTATTGACGCATTGGAGAAAGAACCGGCCTTGATTAGCCGTCACTCCGCCGAAGCAATCCAAGCGACAACAGCCAAACACGGCAGCTCCATTGAAATCCTACTGCAGGAAATTTGGCCGCAAGTTGTATCGGGTGAGATCGAGCACCCAAGGATCGCCGGCGTGCTTGAGCTTATGTCAGCGAGAAAAGGGCATCAGCCCAGGACTGACCGGGACATCAAGAAGCTTTTTGTCGGAAACAGCCAGGCCGGCAGCATTGTGCGGGACCCCTCGTTGCTGACGATCAAAATAAAGGCAGCGTCACTGAGTCCTGAAAGCGAGGCAAGCCTTCGAAAGTTTGTGGAGGGCCTATTTGAGAACCGCTGAAGGGTGGAAGAAAACACCTCCCCCGAGACTCCTGTAGGTGGAAGAAATCACCCACCCAAGACGAGGTGCTCGAAAGCACTAAAGGTGGAGAAGCGACTTGATTCTTCTTCCACCTGGGATATGATTTCGCAATGAACCTCCAAAAACGAGCGGCGCCCAAGACGCCGATCAAGACCCCGCAAGAGCTTGTGCATATCAAGCACAAGATCACCTTGCGGCAGTACAAATATTGGGTCTTGTTCTTGAAATCCTACCGGGAGGCCTACGAAGGTAGCATTCCTGCTGATGATGCGGGTTTCCACAGAATCTCAGCCAACAGCCTTAAGGAATACCTCGGGTACGAACCGGTCAAGGCCGAGTTGAGATCCGATCTGGAGGCCATCCGGAAGGAGGCCATCATCTACAACGTCCTCGGCAAGGACGGCAAAACATCGCAACGAGGATCCGGTTTCATCTCGGAATGGGAGGTCTCATCCAGCTCGGTCGGATTCAAGCTTCCGGGCTTCCTAGTGGATTGCGTTGAGCGCCTAGACTTGAAGAATGCAATGTTCCAGGCACTTAATTGGGCTGTGTTCAATAGCTTCTCGGGGAAATACGAAGCGGTTCTGTACAAGCTTTGCAAAGATTATGTTGGTGTTCGACGAACACCTCAGATGCCGATCGAGCAATTCCGCGAATACATGGGCCTCAACGAGGGAGAGTATGCGGAGTTCAAAGACCTGAACAAATTCGTTATCTCCGGCCCGATCAAGAAGATCAATGAAAACAAGATTTCCGATATCTCGATTGAAGTCAATTTCAAGAAGGAATCACGAAGGGTAGTCGGACTGCAGTTCTTTGTGACCCATAAACAGCAGGCTGGTTTTAGTTTTGGCGACGATCCAGCTTTTGCAGCGGCACGCGTTACGATTTCGCTCGCTCAACAGCAGAAATATCTTGGATTGAAGCCGCCCGAGGAAATTGCGCTCGCGATCGAGCGTGCCAACACTTATACCGACGAGCAGGAAAGTAAAGGTTTGGAGGTCAATATCGGCGCCGTTTATCAGACAGCGATCACGCAGGGCTGGGGCGCCGAGTACCTGGCAAAACTTGCTATCGAGCAACAAAGGAACGAAAAGTTGAATAGGATGGTAAAGGCAAAAACTAATTCCGAACGGTCAGAGGCTGCGAATAAAGAGGAAAGCGACCGAACGCGACGGGAAGTCATGGATCAATTCCGCTCGCTATCGGGAGAGCGGCAAGAGGAAATCTTTAAGCTGTTTGGTGACACTCTGGTTGGCGTTCCGCTCGCAGAGTTCAAAAAAAGAGGTATTTCATCTCCGCTGATTTCCAATACGTTTGCAACTTGGCTAACAGGGAACCCACTTGGTTAGTAAAAGTGACAACTAGCGATTGGCAAGGGATGCCGGGAACCGCAGAACAGAAGTACGCAAGGGCAGGGGTTGTTCGGCACATCGATTCACCCCCAACGCCTCCTGGAATCGCATCTATGGAATAGCAAATCCGAGATTGCGGCAGCGCAGCAAATTATTCTTGACATCCTGCGGTCAGTCTATATACTGATCATTGTTGCGCCGCAGCATTTCGCTTGCGGTCACCGATTCCCAACCCATATAGAGGATGCCCCCATGTTCAAGATGCCTGAGCAGTTTGCAGCAGCCAACAAAGCCAATACCGAAGCCCTGCTGAATCTGGCCAACACCGCCTTTGCCGGCATGGAGCGCCTGGCGGCCCTCAACCTGAATGCCGCGCGCGCCCTGATGGAAGACAATGTTGCCTCCCTGAAGAGCCTGGCCGGCGTCAAGGACGTTCAGACCCTGATGGCGCTGAACGCCGATCAAGCCAAGCCCGGCCTGGACAAGGCGGTTGCGTATTCCCGCGATGTCTATGAAATCTTCACCGGGATCCAGGGCGAAGTCGCCAAGATCATCGAAGCGCAAGTCGCCGATGCCCAGAGCGCTGTTACCGGCGCCATCGAGAACGCATCCAAAAACGCGCCGAAGGGTACCGAAGGCGTATTCACGGCGGTCAAGTCGGCGATCGCCGCTTCGAATTCCGCCTACGACAATGCGACCAAGATGGTCCGTCAGGTGAGCGACATTGCCGAAGCCAACCTGTCCGCCGCCACCGGCGCCACGGTCAAGGCTGCCGGTGCATCAGCCGCCAAGCTCAAGAAGGTCGCCTGACCGAATCTTAGTACCGACTCCTCCTCCAGTCGTCTATGACTGGATTCAGCCCCGGCCTTGAGCCGGGGTTTTTTTTGCTGCGCCGGTCCGGGCGCATCCCCCTCGAGCTGAATATGCTCAATTGCAGTTAGCGCGAGGCATCGGCGCGAACTCGGGCCACAAAATCGCCGGGGGAGGGTGACGACGATTTCACAAAACTGGATTTCAATGCTAAAACACGCTATCATGATTATTGGACTAATCATGATGTGCTAGCGCACGGCGATCTAAAAACCTCGCTGGGAGACGTATTTCGAGTGATAGGTGAGGGGGCTTGGGAGTCGGGTTCAGCTTTGAGGGTGCGATGGATGTTCAGCAACCCATTTAGGAACACTGAGGGAACCCCTGGACGCCTTCTGCACTGGCTGATCTGCTTTCAGTGCGAAGCCTGAACATCGCTGACGTCTTACTTGATAATGTGTGCAATATGAGTATAGTATGAGTATTACCTCGACGGAGACGAATCATGTCCGAAGCCATCACAAAGCGCGCCAATTTTGATGTGACTCAGGAGCAGCAAGAAATTCTTGCGCTCGCCAAGGCTGCAAGCAATGCGTCCAATATCAAGGAAGGTGTTCTGCGGGCTTGCCAGGTGATGGTTTCCCTGGCGCGCGAAACCGCCAAGGGGAATCAGATTTTTGTGGGGAAAAGCCGGGAAAAGGCGGCGCGCTTTGTCGTGCCGGAGTTGGAGATGACACCCAATGACCAATGGAAATGGCTGGCCCAGAGAGATCATTCCTGGAAACGACAACTCTGGGTGAAAGGAAGAAAGCTTTTGGCCTCCTCGGTCTGGAACGATATGCGGATCAACGCCATGAGCAAACAGGACGCCATGGCGAACTGGGCGCTTCCCGAAGAAGCCATTGATGAGATTTGCACCTACTGTGAAGAAAACCTGCCTTTCATCCAAGCCGAAGCAGCCGAGGAAAAAATCCGCTTGATGGGCAAGGGAGTTCAGCTTGAAGCTGCTCATCGATGAGGACACCAAGGCGAACATTTTGTTGGCCCGGCTGCGGCAGGCCGGGCACGATATCGTATCGACGCAGGATCTAGGCAAAGACGCCGCCTCGGATCCCGAGATTTTTGAATTGGCGAAAAGCCTTGGCCGTGTGGTTCTCACCAAGAATGTGGAAGATTATTTCGAGCTGCATGTTCAGCACCAGGACAAGGGTCACTCGGGGGTGCTGGCCATCTATGAAAGCCACGAGACCGCCAAAGACATGTCTTACAAGGATATCGCGCAGGCCATCGGCAACATCGAGGCGTCCGGCATCAACCTGGCCAATGACTTCCAAGCCCTCAACGCATGGAATTGGACGCCCAAGAAGCCGTCGTCCCGAAAACGCTGAGCAGAGCGGGATCGGCCTATCCATGCACCCCCCGTTGGACTTTCAGCACAAGCCGCGATGGCGCTTTACTTATAGCCACGCTTTTTGTATAGTACGGCAGCATGATTGACAGACCATTTTGGCGTGCGCGCCTCGAACGCGCTTGGGATGAAGCGCCCATTGCTTGGCTCTCCGGCGTTCGGCGCGGAGGCAAGACGACTTTGGCAGAAAGCCTTGGCCCGGATCGCGCGACCTACGTCAATTGCGATCTTCCTGAGGTTGAGGAACGTGTTCGTGATCCACAGTTATTCTTTCGCTCCTGCGACAAACCAGTCGTGGTCTTCGATGAAATTCACCAACTGGCTGATCCGGCGCGTCTCCTGAAGATTGGCGCCGACGTCTTCCCAAAGTTAAAGATACTCGCCACAGGTTCTTCTACGTTGGCGGCGAGCAAGAAGTTTCGCGATACGCTGACCGGGCGCAAACGCATGGTTCATCTGACGCCGGTATTGTGGGACGAACTGAACGCCTTTGGCATCACCTTACCGCAACGACTGTTTCATGGCGGCTTGCCACCGGCGCTCCTGGCATCATCCAAGTCCCCATCGTTCTACCGCGAATGGCTCGATTCGTTCTTCGCCCGCGATATCCAGCGATTGTTCGGTTTCCGGGATATCCACAGGTTTAACGCCGTATTCGAGTATCTGCTGCGGCAAAGTGGTGGACAGTTTGAGGTCACGCGCACCGCCAGCGCCATCGGTATCACGCGGCCGACCGTGGAAAGCCATCTGCTTGCATTGGAGATCACCCACGCCGTCACTTTAGTGCGGCCGTTCCATGGAGGTGGCCAAAATGAGATCGTCAAGCAACCGAAGATTTATGGCTTTGACAGCGGTTTTGTGAGTTACGCCCGTGGCTGGGATCCGTTGCGGGCGGATGATCTCGGTATTCTGTGGGAGCACCTCGTATTGGAATACCTGCAAGCGCACCTTCCAGATGCGCCCGTCCGATATTGGCGCGACAAGCAGGGACGCGAAATCGATTTTGTGCTGTCGCGCCGGCGCGATGAGGTGGACGCCATTGAATGCAAGTGGAACCCCGACGCCTTCGATGCAACGTCGATGAAGCTTTTTCGCAGCTTTTATCCATTGGGGCGCAACTATCTGGTGACTCCGTCTGGCGATCCCGCATACATGCGACGGTATGGTGACCTTGAGGTGAAGATTTGCACCCCAACCGAACTTGGCGCTTGAATGATCACAAAAGCATCGAGTCAAAAGCAGGTTCAAATACTGACTCTCAAGGAAGTTGGTATTGCGGACCCCATCGACTCTTATCAATGACGCCATGACCCACCATGGGGACAACGGACGGGGCCAAGCTGAACTGGAGCGGCTGCGTCTTGAGAACCTTCGGCTCGTCGCACTTCTTGATGAACATCGAATTGTCTGGCGATCACCTGAACCCTGCGTCGCAGAGGTTGCTACACCGGTTGAACCAGAGCAAACCCATTTCACGTCGGCGGAGAAGATTGCATTGTTCCGTCGACTGTTTCGCGGTCGGACCGACGTCTTCCCGGTCCGTTGGGAAGGCAAGACAAGCGGGAAGACCGGATATACCCCGGCTTGCGCCAACGAATGGGTTGATGGCGTTTGCGAGAAACCGCGAATCAAGTGCGCTGAATGCAACAACCGCCAGAGCATCCCCCTATCGGATGCCGTTATCTACGAACATTTCATAGGGAAGCGAACGATTGGCGTCTATCCGCTACTGCCTGATGATACTTGCTACTTCCTGGCGGTGGATTTTGATGAGGCTGAATGGCGGGAAGACGCGCAAGCCTTCATGGCGTCATGCCGTGAGTTGGACATTCCAGCCGCACTTGAGGTCTCGCGCTCCGGAAAGGGCGCCCATGTTTGGATCTTCTTTACCAGCAACGTTTCTGCCCGGGACGCTCGTCACCTTGGAACGGCTGTGATCAGTCATGCCTGCGCCCGGACGAGGCAACTCAAACTGGAATCCTATGATCGCCTCTTTCCAAACCAGGACACGCTTCCAAAGGGCGGCTTTGGCAACCTGATTGCGTTGCCGTTACAGAAGGGACCGCGCGATAAGGGTTTCAGTGTCTTTGTGGATGAAAGCCTTCGCGTCTTCCCGGACCAGTGGGCATTCCTCGCCTCGATCCGCCCGATGCGGCCGGAAGACATCGAGCCCACCATTCTGCGCGCCACCGGTGGCGTTCACCCGCTCGATGTCACTTTCATCGACGAGGAGGACTTGAGCGAACCATGGAAGCGATCCAGCTCATCCGCAAAGAAGGTCACCGGGCTCATGCCGCAGTCGCTCAATGTGGTTCTTGCCAATCTCGTCTATTTTGAGAAGGATCAGTTGCCGCAATCGCTGGCAAACCGGCTTATCCGCCTCGCTGCATTTCAGAATCCCGAGTTCTACAAGGCCCAGGCGATGCGCTTCTCCGTTTGGGACACACCACGTGTGATCGGTCGTGCGGAAAACTATCCTAACCACATCGCACTGCCGCGTGGCTGCTTGGAGGCGGCCAAGGACCTACTCAAAGACAACGAAATACGCTGCGATCTAAGCGATGAGCGATATGAAGGACAAACCATAGACGCCCAATTTGTCGGAACGCTGCGTCCGGATCAGGAAACTGCAGTAGGTGCGATGCTTCGGCATGATGCCGGGGTGCTGTGCGCGCCGACCGCGTTTGGCAAGACGGTTACCGCTGCGGCGATAATTTCCCGGCGCGGCGTTAACACATTAATCCTCGTGCATCGCACTGAACTATTGAGACAGTGGCAGGAGCGGCTGCAGGTATTCTTGGGCGTCGGCCAGGACATCGTTGGAACGATTGGTGGTGGCAAGGCAAGGCCGACGGGATTGATCGACATTGCGGTGATTCAATCACTGTCGCGCGGCGGCGAGATTAATCCTCTAACAGAGAACTATGGCCACATCATCGTCGACGAGTGTCACCACGTTGGGGCAGTATCGCTTGAGGACATTCTGAAGTGTGTCAAGGCGAAGTACGTCCTTGGCCTTACCGCTACGCCATTCCGTCGTGACGGCCAGCAGCCGATCATTTTCATGCAGTGCGGACCGATTCGTCATTCTGCGGCACGCTCGGTCAGCGCTCCGCATGATCTTGAAGTCGTCCCTTGCACAAGGTACGGACAAATCGACCTTCCGCAGGAAGCAGGAATTCAGGACGTCTTCCGTCATCTTGCCGATGATTCTGAGCGCACGATGGCGATTGCGGCCGAGGTCAAGAAAGCTTTCAATCAGGGGCGAAAGGTCCTGGTTCTGACCGAACGCACGGAGCACCTGGATTCGATTCGGGCAGCGCTAACGGCGACATTGGCGCTGCCGATAGTTCTTCATGGTCGGATGTCCAGGAAACAGCGGACGACAGCGCTTGCAGAACTTGAGTCTCTGCCGCCAGATGCGCCCCGTGTCTTGCTTGCAACTGGAAAGTTGGTCGGTGAGGGTTTCGACCATCCACCGCTGGATACGCTTGTACTGGCGATGCCGATCTCATGGAAGGGTACGCTTCAACAATATGCGGGTCGGTTGCACAGAGAACATGCCATGAAGACCGATGTGCGCATCATTGATTTTGTCGATACAGGTCATCCGGCATTGCTAAGAATGTGGGAGCGGCGCCAGAAAGGGTATCGCGCCATGGGATATCGCTTGTCGGGTTCACTATTCGCATAGTCAGTAACTTGCTACGAAACACGGAAACTTTACGGGGCGTGTTTCTCGCGAAAGGTGAGCGGGATTGGGAGTCGGGGTTTCGATTCGAAAATGGAGGAGGGCGCTCTTGGCTGGTTCGACCGAATTGACACAACTTTCCATGCGCAAGCTCGGCGTGTCGCATATCGCCTTCTTCCGCGGCTACCTCGAAGGGTTGCCGCTCGACGAGATCGGCGACTTGTATCTCGAAACGGGCACAGATATCCATCGAGCCAAGTCGACGCTTCGTTGGATTCGCGATGCACTGATCCACGCCGCGCGACGAGAGAAACCGTCCTATGCAAGGCTCTTCAGAATCTCCCCCGACCAGCTCGGCGGCGGGGCAGGGGAGTATGCCGGGGGTCCGCTCGCCGGCATTCCAAGCCTCGAAGCATTTCAAGCCGAGCGCGATCCCGACAGCTTCTTTACCGAAGCGGAACTCATCGAGGCGTACAACGAAGAATTCGCGCAACGCTTTGGCCCCAAAGTCATCCGCCGTGCGCAGCGCAACCAGAAACTCAGAAAGCGAATCCGGGAAGCGCTCGCCTGGTTCGAATCCTTCCTCCCGGAAAAGCCCCAGCCCGAAGACCAGATCGCCGCCTGGTTCGATGAGTCGATCACGTACCGGCTGCGCGGCGCCGGCATCATCACGATCGCCGATCTGTCCGAACTGATCCACCGCAAGGGCGAGTCCTGGTACAAGCTTGTACCCCGTTTCGGAAAAGTCTCCGCCGCTCGCGTCATGCGCTGGCTGACCATGAACCAGGTGATTCCGGTGCCGGAGCGCGCCCTGGTTCCCTACCGCAAGCTGTTTCCGAAACTCAAGAGTGAACGGGAACTCGGATTCGGGATGGTTCCCCTGGAATACCTGAGACTGCCCGCAGAACTGTCGGGAACGACGGGAAGCAACCGGGCCTATGCGAATCGGTTGTCCGCAGTCGATGACTTCGAGGCCATCAATGCATGGATTGCAAAGAAAGGAAATCAGCGCCCACATACTGCGAGGAACTACCGGACCCAGGCCGAGCGGTTGCTGCTATGGGCGACCCTCGAGAAGGGCAGGGCGCTGTCCTCCCTCACCATAGACGATTGCGTGGATTTCCGGGATTGGCTTTACGCGCTCGATGGCAGGCAGGCATGGCGTTGGCGAATCCCACGAGCCGCGTGGATCGGCAAGCGGAATACCCCCCGGTGGCATGCGGACTGGCGGCCCTTTGCCGGTCCGTTGTCGGCAGCGAGTCAGCGGCAGGCGCTGATCGTGGTGAGTGCGCTGTTCGAATATCTGGCCCGCAATCGTTACCTCGACTTCAATCCCTGGAAAGAAGTCGACCAAATGCCCGTCGCAGATCGCCGTAAGCTGAAGACAGACCACGCCCTGACCCCCAGACAATGGCAATTCATCGTCAGTCACCTGTCGGGTCTTCCCGAAAACGAACGCTACTTCCGCCTGCGATTCATCCTCTGGCTGGCAATCGCCTCCGGGATGCGGATCATGGAACTGGTCGCAGCCAGAGTTGGGGACATTGATGCTGATGTCAGTGGCGATGACTATGAGATTACCGTGGTCGGCAAGGGGACCAAGGAGCGAGGCACGACGTTTCCGAATCGGCTGATGCCGATCCTGGTGGACTACATGGAAGTCCGGGGGCTGGGTCGGGAATTCAATCAATGGCCCGAGGACGAACCCTTGATCGCGACCTTGGCGACCAGGAACAACCAAGACCGTCATGCAATCTCGACTGCAACACTGCACCAAATTCTGACCGGCTACTTCACCGAGGTCGCCGAGGCGATAGACGTGGAGGATGCAAAAGCGGCGGAGCGATTGAAGTCGGCGACGACGCACTGGTTGCGCCACACTTTCGGGACGATGAACGCCAACCGGAATACTGCGGTGCAGATCATCCAAGCATCGCTTGGGCACAGTGACGTCGGGACTACAGGGATTTACCTGTCTGCTGAAAGAAGGCAGCGGGCGCAGGTGATCAATCAGTATTTTGATGAAATTGCTGGATGATTGGCTTTCTAAAGGAGACGATGCTGAAGCGCCTCTCAATTTACAGATGGTTGATGCCGGTAATGCGTCTCGCAGTTCCGGTCGGATTCATCTACGCGTATTACAAGTGGGGCGACGCGTGGGAGGGCATGATCGGCACCTGGTGGTCACTGCTGGTCTATTCGCTCGTCTTCGGCATGGCCCTTGCCCTTATGACCCCGACCCGACGCCCGTCCCTTATTAGACGGCATCATATAGGTTCAAAGAAGTCGGCTCCCGAATGGCAGAATCGGGTCGACGAGTTGAACAAAGACCTGTTCCTGTCGCCTGCCTACCGCTATCTGCGCACCAACATCTTCCACGACCGTCGTTCCTGAATAGACGGCCCTCGCCAAGTGGGCCGTGACCTTGCCCCTGAATTCCGTAGTTCTTAACCGGGCCATTATGCGGCCTTCTTCAACTGTGCCGCGAGCCAGTTTTTCTCGAACTGCATTGGGCTGATGTAGCCCAGCGTCGAGTGAAGTCTTCTGTGGTTATAGAACGCCAACCAGTCGATGACCTCGTCCATTGCCTGCCTTTTGGTTTCAAACCGCATACCATGCAGCCGACCAACTTTCAATGAGCCCCACAGACTCTCCGTCGGCGCGTTATCCCAGCAGTTGCCCTTACGGCTCATTGAGCTTCGCATGCCATACCCCGCCAAGGCCGCCTGAAACTCATGGCTGCAATACTGGCTGCCCCGGTCTGAATGGAAGATCAAACCAGGCTCAGGGTGCCGCCGGAACCACGCCATGCGCAGTGCGTCGACCACCAGGCTGGTCTGCATGTGGGAGGTCATGCTCCAGCCGACCACCTGCCGGCTATGCAGGTCAATCACGCCTGCTAGGTACAGCCACCCCTCGTCGGTGGGGATGTAGGTAATGTCACTGGTCCATACCGCGTCGGGCCGCTCCGGCTGGAAGTTGCGATCCAGGAGGTTGGCGGCAATGGGGAGATTGTGCTTGCTGTCAGTGGTAACGACATACCGGCGTTTGCCCCTGGCTTTGATGCCGTGCAGTTTCATGAGCTTCTGGATACGGTCTTTACCGACTCGCACGCCTTTGGCCAGCAGTTCTTTCCAGATCCGGGGCCAGCCGTATTCGCCTTTGCTGCCAGCATGGGCTGCCTTGATGTGCGCCAGCACCGCTTCGTTGCTCAGGCGCCGGTCAGGCTTTGAAGGATCTTTGCTGCTCCCACTTGCCGTATGTTCAAAGTAGCCACTGGTACTTACCCCGAGTACTTCGCATTGCAAGCTGATGGGCCACTGGCGCTTGTGCCGGCTGATCCAGGCGTACTTCACATTGATTCCTTCGCGAAGTACGCCGTCGCTTTTTTTAGAATATCGCGCTCCATCTTGACACGCGCCAGTTCTGCCCTCAGGCGCGCCAGTTCCATTTGCTCCGCACTCACCGGCTTGGCACCAGCTCCTGCGAGCTTGCCTTCGGCGGAAAGGCGCACCCAATTGCCCAGCGTCGCCTTCGGGATACCCAGAATCTTGGCCGTCACCGCATTGGCTTGTCCAGCTTTCACCAGACGTACCGCCTCCAACTTGAACTCCAGCGTATATGCCGCTCTCTTGCCTTTTCCTGTCATCATCTCGTATCTCCTTATCCGTGTAATCTACTCCCAGTTAAGAAGTACGTTTTTCAGGGGCAAGCTCAGTTTTTCAGGGGCAAGCTCACCGCAGTCTGCGAGTTTGGTCTCGATCGCCAGACTATCCCTTGATGGCTCTAACGGGCGCCCCCTTAGTTAGCCAATTAGTGCCCGGCGCCGAATTAACACCAAAATGGATCTAGTTCGCCCATCAACCGGCCCGTGGTAAAGCCGAAGGTGATGGCCATGCTAGTTCTCTGGCCCAGCGTCGGCCCGATCCTCAACCACGTCGCAAAGCAGGTCTGCGCGCGGGAACCTCAAAACTCGAACAGTGTTCTGCTGCAACTGCTGGTCGCCGGCACGCTTGCCAGCGATGCGGTTGGCCGCTACGCTCGGTCGACGCCTTCCTCGCGGCCGTGATGACGGCCGCCGCGCCCTACATGACATCCGCCGACTGTCCGGACGGTCCGCTGGAATGCCTGCGCGACCTGCTCTGTGTCCGCGCAGGCCCCGAACACGACGCGTCGCGCTCGTTGAGGCGGGATGGCCCCCTTATGCGCAAGTCGGAAAGCGTCGTGGCCAGCCTGCGACGTTAGAAAGCTGCCGGGCCGCCTCAATCCTGGCGGCACCAACACTTCGGAATCCAAGGCTTTCCCGGCCGATCCCACCGACGCTTTAGGTCGGCAGGTTCAGTCCGTCTGCCGGCAGTCCCAGATCCAGTACGAACTTTCCCTTCTGCCCGGAAGCGGGTGGATCCGTATGAGCCCCCTTCGCGGTAGATCCTGCGGACGCTGGCCCCCGTGTACTTCTCGACCGCTGAGCTTCCTTGCTGCTCGCCGGGCTCTCCAAGCCGGGTTCCAATTCGGTGCTCAATAATAGAACCTTGACGCGGCGGGACCGCGCTGCCCCAGTGCGCGGCTCCAGGTCCGCAAAGAGCCGCGGGAAGTCGTCGCGGTGGATGGTCACCGAGAAACGCAGACTGCTTTTTCCGGAACTCAAATGGTCACTCCTGTCCCGCTCTTAGGCCGCAGCGCCTAATGCCATTGCCTTCGAAAGCGATCTTCCGAGGTTCTCCCCGACGACGTGGAAGCCCCGCACATTGCCCAGCGATGAGTCAGTAAGCAGACGAACTTCGTGGCTGCGGAATTTCTTCTGGATGGCATCCTTGAAGAACGGTGCGCCGCCGCCAGTCACGATAATCACGTCAATATCGCCGGCACTGCGCACCGCGTTCTTCACGGATTGAGCGCCTTCCTCGATGATGTCTTCACCGACCTTCTGTGGCTTCTCCAGATTCACCGGCTTCCCACACAATTTGAACTGTTCGCCACTGGTCAGCGCGACGTCGATGAGGCGCATTACCTCCGATTCGGTTCCGTCGAACTTGGTGGTTTGGATAACGTCCTTGGCCATGGCGTTCATCACGGCGCCCATGCCGCGCAAGGAAACGCCGGACAATCGCGGCGTGAGCCCCTCGCAGACAAACCAGTCGCAAGTGTTGTAACCGATATCCACCACGAGGCAGACGGGAAAGTGGCTTATCTGATTGCTTTCCAGATAGTTGAGATAGGAGCCGAAGGGTTGTGGGTATGTCTGACAATGACGGACCTGCAAGGTATCACCGCTGCCGCTGATCGTGAGCTCGCCGGTAAAGCGCGCCGACAGTGCCTTCTTGTGCTTGGTGTAGGTGTTAAGCGGCAAGCCGAGGATCAGAACATCGAGCGTGTTGTCGTCGAGGTCTTGGGCGATGTAGTTGAGCGCGCCATAGAGGCGTGCGCGGTAGGCATCTGACATGGCGAACTCAATATCCATCACGCTGCCTTCGCTATTGGCATGCACCGCCTTCACCACGTCCTTCCCGACTTCGTACCGTCGGCCGTCGATCTCAACGATAAAGGTATTTCGGCGTTCCATGTAGGTCCCGTAATCTAGGACTTCACGGACGCCCGGCGACAAGGATGGGAAGCTGCCACAGAGGATCGTTCCGTCTGCCTGGCGCCCTAAGGTGTATTTCACGTGTCCGTATCCGACATCGACCGCTCTCACGACTGGTTCGCGCATAGTTGCTTCCTCCGTAGATGGGCCATTTTCACAATTCAGCCCCTGCGCCGAAGGCACATTCCCCCCAAAAACAGGCCGGGATGGAGCGGAAAAGGATAAGCACCCCAATGCAAGTTCAACTTAAGTGGAACTTAAGTTGAACTTTGACCAGGTGTGGGCTCTGAGGGGAACCGGCAAATGCAAGCGAAGTTCAACTTACGTTGAACTTAAGTGGCACTTCGCGGCGCCGCTGTCCCGCCACTCCCGTCGCTCGCTGGCAGGTAGCGATCAAAAACAGGCCCAAAACTTGCCGACCAACGCACGTAAGTGGACCCCGTTCAAAAGGAGATAAAAGGAGACAGTTTTGGAGACGCCCTGTTGTCGCGGATTCCGACGGCGTTTTCAAAGGAATAATCATGGTGACTCAAAAGTTGACGAAAAAGAATTTGCATTTTTTGAAGAAAAGGTTTTCAATACGAATCGCATTCGCGCCACTGGCGCTGGGGACGTGATCCCGACCGAAAGGAAAACTTCACGCCTGCTCGAGCAGAGCCGCTCGACCCCTGCCTTCAAGGCAGCTTCTAGGGAACCGCGCTTCCCTCATCCTCTGACAGTTTTAGAGGACTTCCATCGCCTGGCGAACCACTGCAGTACGAGGATCTTTGTCGTTCACCGATCCCACGGTTCGTCCCTGGCCCAAAATTCGAAGTGATCCGCTTCTCCTTGCGCCCAATTCGCGTGGCGCACTTTGGCGTCGCCCCAGCTCTCCATGGCTGGCCAGCGCGGCTTGGTCAAGAGAAACCGGGCAGCGGTAGCAGCTGCGTAAAACATCCTGGCGGAACGGCCGAGATCACTTAACAAACACCAGCGTGTCGCTGTGAGCGACGCGCAGTCGGCTGTGAGCCGATGGTATGTGGATGTGCTGAACACGCCTGTGAGGCCCCAGCACATGAGTCGCCGCGTTTTAGAGCGCGCCGACCTCCTCTTGCTCCCGGAAACGCGGAGCCGGTGGACCCACCAGGACTCATCTCTCTAACCAAGAACGCTTCCCGCCAACTTGCACCACCACCGATTTCCGGTCGGCTCAACCGGAGGTCCTGATTCCCACACAGCATCCTGACAAAGCGGTTGAATGCGTCGCGCTGTCGGCATGCCCACCAGGACCGACATCATGACTGCAAGACATCGCACCTCAACGCAATCCCAAAGCACCATCTTCCCAAATCCGTTACGGCCGCTGCGCGAATTTCTTCCCAATCCGGAACAGTTCACCGTGATCGCCCACGAAGTTCCGGGCGACCACTGGGTGGAACTTGTCCCCAACGCCACGAATCCGTCCACTTCACAGGAGGCCGCACCATGAGCTTCAGCCGCACTGCCACGCCGGCCTTCAAGGCGGCGCTGGACCGCATCATCGACGCGCCGAATCGTAAGGCGCACGACAAGAGAGGCAGCCAGGTCCGGGATTGCTCGCAGGCAACTCGCGATGACCGCCGGGCCAAGATCCATATGTTTTTCGCCGACCTTCGTGATATGGGTTACCGCCTCACGGATCCGCGCTCGCTTCGGCAAAAGCACGTCAAGGCACTCACCGAATTCTGGAACCAGAAGGGCCTGGCGCCGCGCACCATCCACACGTGGCTCTCCATGCTGCGGGTCTTTTGCACCTGGATCGGAAAACCCAACCTGGTTGGTGATACCGAGGACTACTTCGAGCCGGGTCGCGTGCACCGTCACCTCGTCGCAACCGAGAACAAGTGCTGGGATGCGCACGGCATCGATCCCCTGCTCATCATTCTCAAGGCCACGGCACTCGACGAGCGCTTCGGCCTGTACCTGTCCCTCGACCACCACGTCGGCACGCGCGGCAAGGAAGCCATGGAACTGCGACCGCTGCAGGACTATGACCCGGCCACGCGCACGCTCACGATTTCACGGGGAACCAAGGGCGGCAAGGCGCGGGCAGTCCCGCTCGAGACGCCTGAGCAGTTTGAGACCATCGAATGGGCCAGGCGCGTCGCGCTCGCCGCCGGGGGTCGCATCCGCTGGCCGGGAACGACGTGGAAGCAGGCGCAGCAGCGCTTCTTCCATTTCGCCCGCAAACTCGGCATTACCAAGAAGGACCTGGGGGTCACCGCCCACGGCCTGCGGCACGGATTCCTGCAGCGCGTCTACACCAAGGACACCGGCCTACCGCCGCCGATCGCCGGCGGTGCGCTCGGGAAGATCGACGCGCAGACGCACTGGCGGGCCATGGAACATGTCTCGTCGGTCGCCGGCCATGGCCGGCGCGACGCGGCGTGCTTCTATGCGGGCGGCTACGGCCACAGTCTGCGTGGGGCGAAGACGCCGGCCGACCTGCTCGGCCCGGAACACACCTCGGTGGCGTTCTTGAACGGGGCGGTCGTGAACACTGTTCCGACGGCACCTTCGTCACCCACCCACCAGTGCTGCGAGACAAAAGATGCCGACGGCGGCCTGAGCGGGGACCCGGCATGACTGCGGGGAATGTGAAATAGGGGTGTTTGGTCCTGCTGCTGTGGACCAGCGTCAGCCGGGCGCGGGATTTGTTCTTAGCCGGGACCCCCTGCCAGACGCATTTCAATGACGGTTTTCCGGCAGCGAGTTTGAAAAGGTGACCGTCGGCAGTCGCCATTGAGCCGTCATAGAACTCGACGTTTTGGGTGGCCGCTTCACCGCCGACTGCGGTCCTCAACGACCATGCGCGGCGAAAGATTGCACAATACC
>Ga0208566_1000359_pt1 | contig 30698 bp, 27 predicted proteins | sample PL_2010_150m_FD_184159 | JGI IMG/M metagenome (GOLD analysis project Ga0208566, IMG submission 184159) | Freshwater microbial communities from Powell Lake, British Columbia, Canada to study Microbial Dark Matter (Phase II) - PL_2010_150m... | ecosystem: Environmental > Aquatic > Freshwater >...
GGGGAAAGCCCTTATCCCACGAACAAGGGGGAATGCATCCCCCCTTGTATATCCCCCCGCAGATGCATCCTCGCTATTTATCGAATTCTGTGCAGTTCTGTCAGCACTTGACTGATAATAGACTAAGAGGCCATTTCAGAATTACCGAAATGGCCTCTTACATAGGGGAGCACGAGGGGATGTTTCCCCTCGTCTTGTAATAGGCTCTAAAACTCGATCGGATCGACATCCAGATGCCAGCGTACCGCGCGCTGCGGCAGGGCGTGCAACTTTGCGCTCCACGCGGCAAGGTAGGCCTGCAGCGCCTTGCGCGACACCGATTGCACCAGTAGATGCGCGCGCTCGCGCTCGGCCAGCCGCGCCACGCTCATCGGCACCGGATCGTACAGTGTGATGTCCTCTGGCGGCGTGCCTGCCAGCACGGCTGCGTCGCGCAGGAAAGCGAGCGCGGTGGCGAGTTCAGCGGCTTCCGCGCGCAGCACTGCCTCGAATACGAACGGCGGGAATCCGGCTTGCTCGCGCTCGGTGAGCAACGTCAGCGCGAAGCCGGAATAGTCGTGCTGCGCCAGCGCCAGATACAACGGATGTCGCGGATACTGTGTCTGGATAAGCACTTCGCCGGGCAGATCGGCGCGTCCGGCGCGCCCGGCAACCTGCACCAATTGCGCAAACAAGCGCTCCGGCGCGCGATAGTCGGCGGAGAATAAGGCGCTGTCGGCATTGACTACCGCGACCAGGGTCAGGTTGGGGAAGTCGTGCCCTTTCGCCATGATCTGGGTACCGACCAGGATATCGGCGCGCCCCCCCTGTATCTCGCTCAGCATGCGCGAAAAGCTGCCCTTTTTGCTGGTACTGTCACGATCGACGCGCAGGATGCGCGCCTGCGGGAAACGCGCTGCCAGCGTAGTCTCCAGCCTCTGCGTGCCGCGGCCGAAGGGGTGGATATCGGCGTTGCCGCAATCAGGGCAATGGCGCGGGATGCGTGTACTCGCGCCGCAATGGTGGCAGCGTAGCTGCCGGTCGGCCAGATGCAGCACCATGCGCGTGGAGCAGCGCCTGCATCCGCTCACCCAGTCGCACGCCGGGCACATCAGCACTGGTGCGTAGCCGCGGCGGTTCAGAAACACCAGGCTTTGCTCGCCGCGCGCGAGGCGCTCGGCCAGCGCCTCCAGCACCGGCGGAGCAAGACCGTCTTCGAGTTTGTGCTTGCGCATGTCAACGGCATGCACCAGCGGTAGTTGCGCCTGCGGCACTGCGCGCTGCGCCAGTTGCAGCAGCCGGTAGCGGCCGGACAGGGCACGCGCGTAGGTCTCCAGCGCCGGCGTGGCCGAGCCGAGCACGATGGGAATTCCAGCCTGGCGCGCACGAAACACCGCGACGTCGCGCGCCGAGTAGCGCAATCCGTCCTGCTGCTTGAACGAGGCATCCTGTTCCTCGTCCACCACGATCAGTCCCAGTTTCGGCAACGGCACGAACACCGCCAGCCGCGTGCCGAGGACGATCGCCGCCGCGCCGCTTTGCGAGCGCAGCCAATGCTGGGTGCGCTCGCCGTCGGCGAGGCCGCTGTGCAGGCTGACCAGCGGCGTATCGGGAAAGCGTTGGCTGAACTCCTGCGTCAGGCGCGGCGTCAGGTTGATCTCCGGCACCAGCACCAGCGCCTGTCTTCCCGCTGCCAGTGCGCGCGCGATCAGGCGCAGATAAATCTCGGTCTTGCCGCTGCCGGTGATGCCGTGCAACAGGAATACGCCGTAGCCGGGACCTGCGGCTTCGATTTGTTGCAGCGCTTGTCGCTGCTCGTCGTTGAGCGCAAGTTTTTCGACGAAGCGGCCGGAAATCGGCTGTGCCGGCAGCGGATAGTGCTCGATCCATTCCGCGCCGCGAAGCTCGGCGAGGGCTGCTTTCGCACTCTGGCTCTGGGCAAGCAACACCTGCTCAGTGCAGTCGGACTGCGACAGCGCCTGTAACAGGGCGCGTTTCACTTTCGTGCGCGCGGGCAATTGCGCCAGCGCCTCGCGCCCGCGCTCGCTGATTCGATAGGCCATCACTTGCCTGAGCGCCGGCATCAACGCTGCCTGGCGCAGCTGCCGCGGCAAGCCGTTGAAAATGACTTCGCCCAGGGGCCGGTGATAGTAGTCGCTGCAGAATCGCGCGAGGTCCAGCCAATCGCATGTCAGCGCCGGGATCTCGCGCAGGACACGCACCGCAGTTTTCAATTTTTGGCTGTCTACCTCTGTCGTGTCGGCCAGACCGACGATCACGCCTACCAACTGTTTGTTGCCGAAGGGCACCAACACGCGCATGCCGATGTCGGCATCTGTTGCGTCGTCGCAGCTGTAATCGAACAGATGCGGCAGCGGCAGATCGAGGGCGACGCGCAGTATGGTCATTGATCGCCGAAGGAAAAATTTCGCGTTAAGAAGATACGCGGGCAATTTGATGCGAGTTGTCCGGAAACCGCTGCATCACCCTATTGCCAAAGGGGAACTCGGGTTGTGCACAATTTTTGTGGGTAACTTTGTGCGTAAGTTTGCGATGCCGCTGTAAATACCTTTGCCGTAAGGAATTTTTCCCTTTGCCCAATATTCGAGCTGGCCATATATCTGTTTATTATCATCATGTTGAAAACCGGCTAGAGGAGAAGTGCCGGCTTCCCCACTTAATTTGCGGGGGAGCACGGTGTTGTGCATAAGTCACGCTTGGCGAAAACCGCAGAACTCCTTAGCTGGCGTGGGTGTCGGCGCTGTTGCCGTGAAAGCGGACGCTTGCCTGATGCACGCAATCGATCAGAATCTTGACGGCTTCCGGCGGCGTGAACTGGGAAATGCCGTGGCCGAGATTGAATACATGGCCGCTGCCGTGGCCGAAGGAAGCAAGGATTTTCTCGGTTTCGCGTTGCACAACTTCCGCCGGCGAAAACAACACCGCCGGATCGAGGTTGCCCTGCAGCGCTACCCGATCGCCGATGCGCGCGCGCGCCTGGCCGATGTCCACGCTCCAATCGAGGCCGACGGCGTCGCAGCCGATCGTGGCGATGTCCTCGAGCCAGTTGCCGCATCCCTTGGTGAACACCACGGCAGGAACGCGCGCGCCGGCGTGCTCGCGTCTGAGGCCGCCGATGATGCGCTGCAGATAAGCGAGGGAAAACTCGCGGTAGGCCGCGTGCGACAGGTTTCCGCCCCAAGTGTCGAAAATCATCACGGCCTGTGCGCCGGCTTCGATCTGTGCGTTGAGGTAGCCGGTGACGGCCTGCGCGTTGACTTCGAGGATGCGGTGCAGCAGATCCGGCCGAGCATAGAGCATGGTCTTGATGGTGCGGAAATCATCGCTGGCGCCGCCCTCCACCATGTAGCAGGCGAGCGTGTACGGGCTGCCGGCAAAACCGATCAGCGGCACGCTGCCACCGAGCGCGCGCCGGATTTCACTGACCGCATCGATCACATAGCGCAGTTCGGCGCCCGGGTCGGGTACCGCGAGATCGCGAATGGCCCACTCGTCGCGCAGCGGGCGTTCGAACTTCGGCCCTTCGCCCTCGGCAAAGTACAGTCCGAGTCCCATCGCGTCGGGAATGGTGAGTATGTCGGAAAACAAGATCGCGGCGTCGAGCTCGAACCGCGCCAGCGGCTGCAGCGTGACTTCGGTGGCGTAGCCCGGATTCTTGCACAGGCCGAGAAAACTGCCGGCGCGGCTGCGCGTCTGGTTGTATTCCGGCAGGTAACGGCCGGCCTGGCGCATCAGCCATACCGGCGTGTACTCGGTTGGCTGGCGCAACAGCGCGCGTATCAGCGTGTCGTTCTTCAGTTTGGTCATTTGAGCAGCTTGTTGGTGATGAATTTCCATTGTTTCGGTTCAACCGGCGTGATCGACAGGCGATTGCCGCGCGCGAGCAGGCGCATGCCGGCCAGCGCCTCGTATCCTCGCAACTCGGGCAGGCCGACGAGGCGTGTTTTTCTGACGAAACGCACATCCACGTTTACCCAGCGCGGTTTTTCGCGCGTCGCCTTGGCGTCGAAATACTTGCTCTTCGGATCGAATTGGGTTTCGTCCGGATGCGCCGCGGCCGAGACTTCGGCCAGACCGGCGATGCCCGGCTCGGCGCAGCTCGAATGGTAGAACAGCACCTGGTCGCCGGGCTGCATCTGGTCGCGCATGAAGTTGCGTGCCTGGTAGTTGCGCACCCCGAACCACGGGCTGCCGCGCCGCGGCGCGCGCGCAAGGTCGTCGATACTGAAATCGGCGGGTTCGGATTTCATCAGCCAATAGTTCAATTTCGTGAACCCCACAAACAAAAATCGCAGACATGGTGTCTGCGATTATTTCTGCGATCGATGGCGTATTAGATTCCCCGCAAATGCCGTCAGACCCGCATCCTCCGAACCTGCAGTCCAGAGTGGTCGCATTCCGGCCACCGTAGGTACATCCACAATCGCACGAGGCGAAGGGACGCGCACAAAAGTGGCACTATGGTCCGCAACCTCAGCACATATATTGGCTCAAGGAATATATGGCCTTAACGAGCATCGCAGGGAAACTGCTTGCGGTCTTGCCCGCCTCGGCGCCGGTCTAGAACAGGGAATCCTGTTGCGACAACGCTTGATCAAGCTTCGACTGCACTGAATTCATTCTACGCTTTAATTCCGCGATGTCAAAGCCGCTGCCGAGTTTGATCGACAGCAATTCGTTGGCAATATTGAGTGCGGCCATAACCGCGATGCGCTCGGTGCCGGCGACTTTGCTCGCGCCTTTTATCTCGGTCATTTTCTTGTCGACGTACGCGACCGCCGCGAGCAGGGCTTCGCGTTCATCGTCGGCGCAGGTGACGCGATAGCTGCGCCCGAGGATGCTGACATCTAGGGTCTTGGCCTTGGTACTCATTCCGGGATCTGGCGCAACAGCGATTCGAGTCGGGTCTTGGCGCCATCGACCTTGCTTTCCAATTGTTTGACATCGTCCTGCGCCGACACCAATTTCAGCCTGAGTTCCCTGTTTTCCAGCTTTAGGCGCTGGCAAAGCGCCAGGAACTGGTCGATCTTTTCGTCGAGGGTGTCGAATTCTGCATCCATCGCCACACTATAGTTTCAAAAATTGTGACAAGTCAAGCAATAACAGCCAACTCTCAATGCTCTTTCCATGATGAATAAGCCGCCTTACATCATTGACTCGGCAGAGGATTTGCGCACCCTGACTGTTCCGCGGAATGGCGATCGGATTGCGCCTTCCCGGTTACGCCAATTAGGCGAGTTCGGCATGCTACTGGAGGGAGCGCGGATTGGTTTCCATTTCAGTCAGAGAAATTCCGCTCGCGCGCCGAAACGTGTAACATCGCCGCACTCGTTCGAGGTGTCCGCCAGCGTATCTCGCCGGCGGGTGAAACGGGAAACAGGTACGGCGCGTCGTTGCGCTAAAGCCTGTGCTGCCCCCGCAACGGTATGTGAGCGCGGGTTTGTCACGATGCCACTGCAAGCTCGCGCTTGCGGGAAGGCGACAAATCCAATCCCACGAGCCCGGAGACCGGCCTTGCGCGACAGGTGGAAACACTGCGGGGACGCGGTGCGCCGGTTGCGGTTCAGCTATCCCCCGCGTTTCCTTTGTTGTGAAAGTTGTGCAGCCTGCGGGGACGCCGGCTGCGGGGGAAAATTCATGCATTTGAAATCAGCAGTTACCGCCATCGCACTCGCGCTGGCGGCGCAGGCGTTCGCCGCGGACGAAGCGGTGGTGGTCCTGGGCACGCGCTTTCCGGAACGCCAGCTCGAACATCCAGTCGGGGTCACACTCATTACGCGGGAACAAATCGCAGACGGCACGGCAGCGACCCTGCCCGAGCTGCTGGCACGCTATGCCGGCATCAATACGCGCAACAACACCGGCAGCCCGGATGTGGCGATCGATATGCGCGGCTTTGGAGTGAGCGGCGACCAAAACACGCTGGTGCTGCTCGATGGTCAGCGCCTGAACGACATCGAGCTGGTTCCGGTGCGCTGGTCCGCGATTCCGCTCGATGCGATCGAGCGCATCGAGATCCAGCGTGGCGGCGGGGCGGTGTTGTACGGCGGCGGCGCCACCGGCGGCGCCATCAACATCATTACCCGATCGCCGATCGCGGGTGCGAAGAGCGCAGTGCTTAAACTGAGCCAGGGTTCGTACAACACCAACGACGTGCATGCTGCGTTCAATCACTCCGGAACCAATACCGGTTTTTCGCTTTCAGCGAACCAATACAACTCGGACAATTACCGGGTCAACAACCGCCTGGAGCAGGGTAGCCTGCTTGGCGACCTGCGCTGGACTGGAAACCGCGCCGGCGTGGTGTTCAAGTTCGGGCTGGACAACCAGAGCCTGCGTCTGCCCGGCGCGCGCACCGCGCTGCAGTTCGGAACCGATCCGCGCGGCAGTGCCACGCCCGGCGACTACAGCGCGCGCGATGGCAAACAGGCGACGCTGTCCGGACGCTATGCGTTCGATTTCGCCGAGTTCGCGGTCGACCTGTCCAACCGCGACACCCGGCGCATCGGCTTTTTTGACGACTATGCGGGCTTCGGCTTCAGCACCTTCACCGATACCCACTCCAGCGTTTGGGCGTTTTCGCCGCGCCTGAAAGCTCCTCACCGCCTGCTCGGACGCGACAACGTCCTCATCGTCGGCATGGATGCAGACATCTGGGATTACCGCGGGCTGCGCGCGGCGCGATTCGAGCAGCTGGGCGCGCCGCAAGTCAATCTGGCCGCCACGCAAAAGGATCGCGCCTACTACGCGCAGAACCATATTGCGCTGAGTGCCGCGACCAAGCTCACTCTGGGCCTGCGTCTGCAGCGCGCGGAAATATCCGCCGCGGACCGCGCCAACCCGGCGAGCTATGCCAACGCTTCGCAGACGCGCAGTCCGCGCGCCTGGGAGTTTGCACTGCGGCACAGCTTCCGTCCGGCGCTGGCGCTGTTTGGAAAGCTCGGTACGAGCTTTCGCGTCGCCACCGTGGACGAGATTTACAACCAGTTCGGCGGGCCGGTGTTCGATTCCATCCTGACGCCGCTGGAGCCGCAGACTTCGCGCGACCAGGAAGTCGGCGTGGAGCACAAAACTTCGCGCGGCCGCGTGCGCGCGAGCCTGTACCGCATGGACCTCGCCAACGAAATCCATTTCAACGCGCTCACTTTCGCGAACATGAACCTGTCGCCGACGCGGCGCGAGGGCGTGGAACTCGAGGGCAGCTGGACGCCGCGCGCGGGCATCGACCTGTTCGGCAGCTACACCCATGCGCGCGCCACCTTTCGCGAAGGTGTGTACGGCGGGGTCAATGTAAGCGGCAACAACGTGCCTCTGGTGCCGCGCAATTCCGCCAAACTCGGAATCAACTGGGAGGTGGCGCAGAAGACGCGCCTGAGCGGCGCGCTCGCCTATGTCGGCAAGCAGTATTTCGACAACGATCAGGCCAACACCTATCCCGGGCAAATGGCGAGCTTCGTCACCGCCGATGCCAAATTGAGCCGCGTCGCCGGTCCGTGGACGCTGACGCTCGCCGGAAACAACCTGACCGACAGAAGGTACTACTCCTATGCGATACGCAACGGTGCCGGCACGTCGTTCAACGCCTATCCCATGGCCGGCCGCAATCTCATGCTTTCCGCCGCTTATCGCTGGCAGGAGTAAGGCAGTTGCGCCGCGCACTGCTCATTTGGCTGGTACTGGCAATTGCAGCAGTCGCGGCATTTGCGCTGGCGCTCGCATCAGGCAGCGCGCACCTGTCACTGGCCGAGTTGATGCAGGCGCTGGTCTCTACGGACGACAGCGTCGCCGGCGAGATCGTCACCCGGCTGCGGCTGCCGCGTGCGCTCGCCGCTTTTGCCGTCGGCGGCCTGCTCGCGCTCGCCGGCGCGCTGATGCAGGTGCTGCTGCGCAATCCGCTGGCGGACCCTTATGTGCTGGGCCTCTCGGGCGGGGCGGCGGTCGGCGCGCTCGCCGCCATGTTGGCGGGTCTGGGCGCACTGGCCGTCAATCTGGGCGCGAGCGCCGGCGCGCTCGCCGCCATCTTGCTGGTGTTCGCTTTTGCGCGGCGCGACTTCGCGCGCCAGCAGATGTTCGGCGCCCTGGATGCTTCGCCGCGTTTGTTGCTGACAGGCGTGATCATGGCGGCAGGCTGGGGCGCGCTGATTACACTGACGCTGACGCTGGCGCCCGAGGCCAGGCTGCGCGGCATGCTGTTCTGGCTGATGGGCGATCTTAACGGCGTCGAATCGTGGGCGCCGGCGCTGCTTGCGCTCGCGGGCGCGCTGGCGCTTACCTATCCGCTGGCGCGCGAACTCAATGTCCTGCTGCGCGGCGAAGTGCTGGCGCAGGCGCTCGGCGTGCGCGTGGCGCTGCTGCGCCGAACGATATTTCTGGTCGCCTCGGTGGCGACGGCGCTGGCCGTGACGACCGCCGGCGCCATCGGATTCGTCGGTCTGGTGGTGCCGCACGCGCTGCGCCTTGTGCTGGGCAACGATCAGCGCATGCTGCTGCCGGCGAGCGCGCTTGCCGGCGGTACGCTGCTGCTGCTGGCCGACACTGCGGCGCGCAGCCTGCTCGCGCCGCAGCAGCTGCCGGTAGGCGTGATCACCGCGCTTGTCGGCGTGCCTGCATTCCTGTTCCTGCTGACGCGCAAACCGGAGAAGGTATGAGCGTGCCGCTGCTCGAAGCGCAAGACCTGGCGCTGCGCGTGGGCTCACGCACACTGGTGCAGGCGTTGAACTTTCGCATCAATGCAGGCGAAGTGTGGTGCCTCCTCGGACCTAACGGTTCGGGCAAGTCCACGTTCCTGCACACTGCGGTAGGCCTTCGCCAAGCGCAGGGTGGAGAGCTGCGGCTCGCCGGCCGTGCGCTCATCGACTGGCCCGCTGACGCCGCGGCACGGCAGCGCGCGTTTCTGCCGCAAGCATTCCATGACGCTTTCAGCGCCAGCGTGCTTGAGAGTGTGATGCTCGGGCGCCATCCCTATCTTTCGCGCTGGCAATGGGAAGGTGCTGAGGAGCGCGAATTCGCCCGCTACGCGTTGCGTTCGGTGGATCTCGCCGGATTCGAGCAGCGCGACGTGCTGACGCTGTCCGGTGGCGAGCGCCAGCGCGTGGCGCTGGCGGCGCTGTTCACCCAGGATGCGCCGCTGCTGCTGTTGGACGAACCGGTGTCGCACCTGGACCTGCATCACCAGGTGATGGTGCTGGAGCATCTGGTCATGCTCGCCCGGGATCATGCCAAGGGCGTGATATTCACCGTGCATGATCTCGACCTCGCAGCGCGTTTTGCCAGTCATGCCCTGCTGCTGACCAAGCAGGCGACGGTAGTGCACGGACCGATAGGCGAGGTGATGACCGAGGCGGCGCTGCAGGCCGCGTTCGGGCATCGCGTCACCCGCGTCGAAGCCGCCGGGCGCACCTTGTATGTGCCGGACTGACATGGGCACGATCAAGACAGTGAAAGGAAGCAAACTACGCCGCGGGGCAAGTTGTTGTTGCATGTTCGTCGCTGCGCTAGCTCTGTGCAGCACAGCAACCGCCGCCGACGTTCAGGTCGTCGATGACGCCGGCCGCAGCCTGACTCTCAAACAGCCGGCCGAGCGCATTATCAGCCTGACGCCGCACATGACCGAATTGCTGTTCGCCGCCGGCGCTGGCGGGAAAATCGTCGGTACCGTCGAGTACAGCAATTACCCGGCGGCAGCGCGGCGCATTGCGCGAATTGGCGACAACGCGCAGCTCGATCTGGAGCGCATCGTCGCCCTCAAGCCCGATCTGGTGGTGGTGTGGCAGTACGGCAACGCGCAGCGCCAGCTGGATAAACTGCTGCGGCTCGGCATCCCGGTGTACTACAACGAGCCGCGCCGGCTGCCCGACATCGCGCGCGCGATCGAGCAACTCGGGCGTCTCGCCGGCACCGAAGCGGTGGCGCTGCCGGCGGCGCAGGCGTTCACCGAGCGCCTGGCCGGACTGCGCCGACGATACGCCAGCCGCGCTCCGGTGACCCTTTTCTACCAGATCTGGGACAAGCCGCTATTGACCATCAACGGCGCGCATCTCATCAGCGATGTGATCGAGCTGTGCGGCGGGCAAAATATATTCGCCGGATTGAAAGCGCTGACACCGGAAATATCCACCGAGGCGGTGCTCGCCGCCGACCCGGAGGCAATCGGCGCCGGGACCGCCGAAGCCGGCCAGACTGGTGATCTGGACACATGGAAGAAATGGCCGCGCCTGACCGCCGTCGCGCGCGGAAATCTGTTCGTCATCAAGGCCGACATCATCAGCCGCAATACGCCGCGCATCCTCGACGGCGCCGAGCAAATGTGCGAGCAGCTCGACGCGGTCCGCACGCGACGCAAATGAGCCGCCAATCGCTGCGGCCGGAAATGCTTCTCTAGCCGGACGTTTGAAGAAACGGGTTTTCGGGATCAATCCTCGCCGGACCGATGCAGCCGTCGCAAGTTACTTGAACAGGCCTTTAATGGCCGACCCCGCCTTTTCCAGCACTTCGCCGGTCGATTTCATCAGGCGCTCGAAGCTCACTGCCCCTGTGAGCTTCGCTTTGAGCGCGCCAACGACTTCCTGCCCCAGTTCGCCGGGCGTGATGCCGCCTTTTGCGCGGCCGATGTTTTTCAGCGTGATATCCGGCAGCGGCACGCTGATGGTCTTGCCGCTCATGAACGCTGCACTGGCCTGCGCCTTCGCATCGCGAATAGTCAGCTGCTCGACGATCAGTTTCTTGCCGCTCGTCTTGCCGTCGCCGGGGCCTAGATACGCCGCGATGTTCTTCTGAATGGCATCAAAGTTGGTCATCGCATCGCCTTTTTCGTAAATTACGTCGGGGGCGACCACAGCGATATTGCGAATCACGATCACATCCTTGGCGACGGAGGCGATGTCGATGTCGACGTCGATCCGTGCAACCTTGAGGGCGTGTGCGGTCTTGAAGCCGGCAGGGTTGCCGACGACAAGGTTGCTTACCGTGCCCTTGCCATCGGCAGGGGCGACCTTGACCGCGCCGACGCTGACTTTCGCCTGCGTCATGGCGCTGCCGTAATTCGCGATGGCGTCCTTGATCAGGCCGTCGATGTTGCCCGACAGCCAGAACAGGGCGCCACCGGCAATGGCGACCAAAACGAGGACTACTGCGGCAAGTTTCTTCATGGTTTCCTCCTGAAATTGCGTATGCGGGATGGGCGCCTCAAGCCGCGTCTTGCAGCATTCGCACCTCGCGTTGCGGGAACGGGATGACTATGTTGCGAGACCGGAACGTTTCCAGTATCGCCTTGTTGATCTCGCGCACCGATGCGCCGTAGTCGGGCACATTGACCCATGGATTGACGCTGATGTTGACGGCGGAATCGGCAAGCAGGGTGACTCCAATTTTCGGTGCCGGATCGCGCAACACGCGCGGATTGTCGCGCAGGATTTCGCCTATCGCTGCCAAGGCGAGATCCAGATCGGTGCCATAGGCGACACCCACGGTCACGTCGAGCTGCCGGATTCGGCCGTAGTTGTGCAGGATCTCGCCGACGATCCTGCGGTTGGGAATCACCACCCTTGACCGGTCCGGATGCCCCAGTATCGTGCTGAACAGGCTGATATCGAGGACTTCGCCCTCCTCTTTGGCGATGGAGATGTAGTCGCCGACGTTAAACGGTTGGGTAAAGATGATTGTCAGGCCGGCGGCCATGTTTCCGAGAACTCCCTGCATCGCGAGCGCGACGCCTGCGCCTGCGACACCGAGACCGGCGATGAGAGGCAACAACTCGACGCCGAGGTTTTGCAAGGCCATGATCGCGAACAGACCCACCACGACGACCTCGCCGCTGCGCACCAGGAGCGCGCGCACCGGTGCTTCCAGCTTGAACCGGCCGAGCACACGCTCCAGAATTCCGCCCGCCCAGCGCGCGATCACCCAACCGGCGACGAGGATGGCGATCGCGACCAGCAGCTTCGGTCCGAACCTGATGGCCATGTCGAGGACGGAGGCCTTGACTTGATCCAGGGACCGCAATTGATTGTCCATATGTAATCCTTTTTCTTTTCCGGCAGTCGGCAGCTGCGCGGGTGTTCCATCCGAACCTCAATCTGGCCGTACGCGTTTGCAATGCGCTTTTACCGCGCGTCGTTGCCGTTGTGCGGAGGCCGGTTGCCAGACGTTTGGTTGAGAGCCACATTTTAGAGGTTGTCGGCGCTCATCGCACGTGCCGCATCCAAGATGACCCTCCGTCGCGCTCACCTGGTAAATGTCAGCAGCCCTGTGCACCACGACGTATCAGTGGCCATTCACCGTTCCGAATTTCTCTGCTATGGTGCGTGCATGCTGAAGGACCCGGTCGATCTGCAAAGCGTGCGCCGTGTGCTGGTGACCAAGCTGCGCCATCATGGCGACGTGCTGCTCGCTACGCCTGTATTCTCCGTACTGAAACAGCATGCGCCGCATGTGGAGATCGACGCGCTGGTCTATGCCGATACCGCCGACATGCTCAACGGCAACCCGGCCGTATCGCGGGTGTTCGCCGTGGACCGCGGCTGGAAGTCCCTCAGTTTGATGGCGCAAGCGGGCGCAGAGTGGAGTCTGCTGCAGCAACTGCGCACCCGAGACTACGATCTGCTGATTCATTTGTCCGAGCATCCGCGCGGTGCGTGGCTGGCGCGACTGCTCGGGCCCCACTACCGTGTCGCTGCCAATCACCCGCGCGCGCACCGCTTTTGGAAATCAAGTTTCACCCATCTTTATCCCCTGCCGAAGAATGGACGGCGACATGTCGTGGAACTCAACCTGGATGCGCTGCGCCGCATCGGCGTGCAGCCGGGAGCCGAGGGGCGCGGCCTGAGTTTCGTGCCCGGCGATGCAGCCGAATCCGATGTGGCGCGCATGCTGGGCGAGCTGGGGCTGGCGGCGGGCGGTTATATCCACCTGCATCCGGCTTCGCGCTGGCAATTCAAATGCTGGCCGGCCGAGAAAACGGCGGAGCTGATCGACGCGCTGCGGGCGTCAGGGGAGCGCGTGGTGGTCAGCGCGGCGCCGGATGCGGCTGAACTCGATCTGGTGCGGCGCATTCGCGATCTGGCGGCGGCGCCGTTCGACGATGTCTCGGGCAAGCTCACGCTGAAGCAATTGGGCGCGCTCACGCGCAATGCGAGCCTGTTCATCGGCGTCGACTCCGCGCCTATGCACATTGCCAGCGCCATGGGAACGCCGGTGGTCGCCCTGTTCGGCCCCAGCGGAGAATTCAACTGGGGTCCGTGGCAGGTGCCGCACCGTGTGGTCGCCTCCGATCACCCCTGCCGACCCTGCGGCAACGACGGCTGCGGCGGCGGCAAGCTGAGCGAATGCCTCAGCACGCTTCCCGTGTCCTCGGTGCTGCAGGCGGTGCTGGCTCTGCAGTCGCGTTGAGAATCGCCTTAATACGCCAGCGCTACAACCCGTTCGGCGGCGCCGAACGATTCGTCGAGCGCGCCATGGGCGCACTGTCACAGCAGAACGTCGAACTGACATTGCTTACGCGACACTGGCTGGGGGCGGAGGAGCTGGCGCACGAGGTGCGCATGATCCGCTGCGATCCTTTCCATATCGGACGCGTATGGCGCGACTGGGGCTTCGCCCGCTCCGTCTGCGCCGCGCTGGAAAAAAATAGCTTCGACCTGGTGCAGTCGCATGAGCGCATCGCCTGCTGCGACGTGTATCGCGCCGGCGACGGCGTGCACCGCCAGTGGCTCGCCAACCGCTCGCGCGCGTCCGGGTGGTTCGAGCGCATAGTTTTTGCGCTCAATCCCTACCATCTGTACACGAAGGCCGCCGAGAAACGGCTGTTCGGGAGCCCGCGCTTACGCGCGGTGATCTGCAATTCGAACATGGTCAAGGAGGAAGTGCGCCGCCACTTCGGCCTAACCGAGGACAAGCTGCACGTGATCTACAACGGCGTCGACCTCGCCGCCTTTAATCCGGCGCTGCGCGGCGCGTGGCGCGCGCGCAAACGCGCAGAGCTCGGCATTTCCGATTCGACGATGGTGTTCCTGTTCGTAGGCTCCGGCTTCGCGCGCAAGGGCGTGCCGCAGCTGTTGCGTGCGATGGTTGGGGTGCGCGCGGCGCACTTGGTCGTGGTGGGCGAGGACCGGGCGCGAGCTGGCCTCCAGGCTGCGGCGGGGAAAATGAGACTTGCCGATCGCGTCCATTTTGTCGGCGCGCAAAAGGAGGTGAAACCCTGGTACGGCATGGCCGATTGCTTTGTCCTGCCTACGCTGTACGATCCTTTCCCCAATGCCGCGCTGGAAGCCATGGCCTGCGGCCTGCCGCTGGTTACCAGCATGCAATGCGGTGCGGCGGAGTTCGTCGAAAGCGGGGTCGAGGGCTACCTCTGCCGCGACGCGCTCGATGTGGTCGAACTCGCGCGCTGCCTCAATCTGGCCGCCGCACCGGGCCAGTCGTCGAAAATGGGTGCCGCCGCGCGGCGCAGGGTCGAACCCTGCGATCTCGCCCGGATGGCGCAGCAACTGACGTTGCTCTACGCAGATTTGCTGCGGACCAAAGTGCGCTAACGCGTCGCCGCTCGCGACGGCACCTGCGACTGCTGCGGATCAGGGTTTAGGGCTCTGATAGAATTACATATTTTTCCACTCTGCCACTATCGATTTGATGGTTGTCGCTGAAACCAAAAGCCGGGTTCTGTACCTGCGCCTGCTGCGCTATGTCGCGCCGTACTGGCGCATGTTCGCGCTGGCTATCCTGGCGATGGTGCTGGTGGCGGCGACCGAACCGCTGTTTCCGGCGCTGATGAAGCCGCTCCTGGACGGCAGCTTCGTCGACAAGGATCCGACCACCATCCGCTACCTGCCCTTCGCCCTGGTCGGCTTGTTCCTGGTGCGCGGCGTATTCGGATTCGCCAGCGACTACGCCCTGAGCTGGGTATCCAACCGCGTCGTGTTCGACCTGCGCGCCGAGATGTTCCGCCGTCTGGTCAACCTGCCCACGCGCTATTACGACGACGCCTCAGCCGGCGCGCTGATTTCCAAGCTGTCCTACGATGTGACCGGGGTCACTGCGGCCGCGACCACGGTGTTGACGGTGATGGTGCGCGACAGCCTGACCGTGGTCGGTCTGCTCGCCTGGATGTTCTACCTCGACTGGCAGCTATCGCTGATCACCCTGGTCGTCGGTCCCATTATCGCGCTGGTGATTCAGGCGTTCAGCGGCCGGCTGCGCCAGGTGAGCCGCGACGCGCAGCACGCCATGGGGGATATCACCCACGTGCTGGACGAGGCGATCGGCTGTCACAAGGTGGTCAAGGTATTCGGCGGCCAGGAGTACGAGCAGCGCCACTTCGCCGCGGCGATCAAGCGCATGCGCGATTTCGCCATGCGCCAGACCGTCGCCGCCGGGGCGTCGGTGCCGCTGGTGCAGGTCTGCGCCGCGGTTGCGGTCGCGGTGATCATTTACTACTCGACGCGGCAGAGCGGCGCCGGCGAAGTCACCGTCGGCAGCTTCGTCTCGTTCATGACCGCCACATTGATGCTGCTCACGCCGCTGAAGCATCTGACCGGGGTCAATTCCTCGCTGCAGCGGGGACTGGCGGCAGCAGAAAGCGTGTTTTCCGTCATCGACGAAGAACCGGAAGAAGACAGCGGCACGCAAACCCTGGAGCGGGCGCAAGGCCGGATCGAGTTCGAACATTTGTGTTTTTCCTATCCCAACGCCGCGCGGCCGGCGCTGGACGATGTCAGTCTATCCATCGCCGCGGGGGAAACCGTGGCCCTGGTCGGCGGCTCGGGCGGCGGCAAAACGACGCTGGCCAACCTGATCCCGCGCTTTTATCAACCCGGCGCCGGACGCATACTGCTCGACGGCATCGACACGCAGACGCTGACGCTCGCCAGCCTGCGCGCCAACCTCGCTCTGGTCAGCCAGGACGTGGTGCTGTTCAACGATACGGTGGCGGCGAATATCGCGTACGGACCGTTGGCCGGCGCGAGCGAGGTCGAGATTGCCGCGGCTGCCGAAGCCGCGCATGCGATGGAATTTATCCGCGAAATGCCGCAGGGCCTGCAGACCATGATCGGCGAGAACGGCGTGCGCCTCTCGGGCGGGCAGCGCCAGAGGCTGGCGATCGCCCGCGCCCTGCTGAAGAATGCGCCGGTGTTGATCCTGGACGAGGCGACTTCTGCGCTGGATACGGAGTCGGAGCGGGTGGTGCAGGCCGCGCTGGAAACCCTGATGCATGGCCGCACCACGCTGATCATCGCCCATCGCCTGTCCACCATCGAGAAAGCGGACCGCATCGTGGTGCTGCAAAAAGGCAGAATCGCCGAAGTCGGCGCGCACGCCGAGCTGCTCGCGCGCAGCGGTCTGTATGCCCATTTGTACAGGATCCAGTTCGCTGGTGAGGGCACGCCCGGGCGCGAGGAGGATCGGGCCTCTGCCCGCGACAGGTCCTCAGCGGCACTCTGAGGCGGCCGCGGGGCTATGCACATCGTTCACAGCGAGTCTTCCTGCGGCTGGGGCGGGCAGGAGATCCGCGTGCTGGAGGAAGCGGCCGGGATGCAGCTGCGCGGCCACCGGGTAACGCTGCTGTGTCCGCGCGAGGCGCGCATTTTCGACGAAGCCGCGAGGCGCGGCGTGCCCGCGGTGGCCTTGCCCGTCGCACGCAAGGGTTTGGCCGGCGTAAATGCGATGCGCGCCTGGCTCGGGCGTAACGCAAGCGATGTCCTGAACAGTCACAGCTCCACCGACAGCTGGCTGGCCGCGCTCGCGCTGCTCGGCGCGCGTTCGCGACCGGCGCTGGTGCGCACCCGTCACATTTCGGCAGCGGTTCCCGACAATATCGCCACGCGCTGGCTGTATCAAACGGCGACGCGCCGCATTGTCACCACCGGCGAGCGCCTGCGCGAGCAACTGATACGCGACAACGGGTTTCGGCCGGAGTCTATCGTTTCGGTGCCGACCGGCATTGACCTTACGCGCTACGTGCCGGCAGACCGCGCAACGGCGAAGGCGCGCCTGGGCCTTGATCCGGCCACGGCGTGCATCGGCATCGTCGCCACGCTGCGCAGCTGGAAAGGACACCGCCATCTGGTTGAGGCGTTCGCCGGACTGAAACACAAGGATGCGCGTCTGCTGATGATTGGGGACGGTCCCGGTCGCGACAATCTGCGCCGGCAGGTGGAGCAGCTGGGACTTTCGGCGCGCGTACTCATGCCGGGCAACCAGGCCGAGGTGACGCCGTGGCTGCAGGCGCTGGACGTGTTTGCGCTGCCGTCGTATGCGAACGAGGGCGTGCCGCAGGCGTTGATGCAGGCCATGGCCGCGGGGGTGCCGGTAATCTCCACGCCGGTGGGCAGCATAGACGAACTGCTGCAGCACGAGGAAACCGGATTGATGGTGCCGCCGCAGGACGTCGATGCCCTGCGCGCCGCGATCACGCGCCTGCTGGATGAACCGGCGCTGGGGGCGCGCCTCGCCGTGGCCGCGCGCGCCTGGGTGCGCGAGCGTTACTCGCGCGAGCGCATGCTCGATGGCATGGACGCGGTTTTCCGCAGCGTGACCGCATGATCCAGCCCGACGCCAGAGTGCTGGTGATTGTCGTCGCGCGCATCGGCGACACCCTGCTCTCGACGCCGATCCTGCGCGCGCTAAAGGCAGCGACGCCGCAGGGCCGGTTGACCGTGCTCGCCCACCCGAAGCGGCTGGAGGCGTTGCAGCACCTGCCGTTTGTCGACGCGCTCGAGGGCATTACCAAGAACACGGCGCAGACGCGCGGCTGGATCGGCAAGCCGGCATTCGATGTCGCACTGGTGTACGGACGCGACGCTGCGCTCGTACGCTATGCCTTGCGCGCAAGCAAACGGGTCATCGCCTTTACGCAGAGCGACGCTGCACTGAACACCAAGCTGGCTGCGGTAGTGGCGGAACCCGCTGCGGCGCTGCACGCGGTCAGGCATCGCGCCCTGTTGCTCGAGCCGCTTGGCGTTGCGGCTGCCGACCTGCGGCTCGCGTGGCAGGTGACAGAGGAAGAACAATCCTGGGCGCGCGATTGGCGCGCCGCGCACGAGCTCACAGGTTCGCCGCTGATCGGCTTGCAGATCGCGAGTTTTCCGACCAAGGCGCAGCGCGACTGGCCGGTGCCGTATTTTCAGGCGTTGATCGAAGGCATGATCGCGCCGCATTCCGGCGCACGCTTCGTGCTGCTCGGTGACGCGGCCGCGGCGAAGAAAGCCGAGCCCTTGCTCGCTGCCTATCCGCGCCAGATCGCGCTCGCCGCGGGCAGGCTCACACTGCGCCAGAGCGCGGCGCTGATGGCCGGACTTGATTTGTATATCGGCGTCGATACCGGGCCGACGCATATCGCCGGGGCGCTGGGCATCCCGATGGTGGCGCTGTATCACTCGGCCTATCCGGGGCGCAATCTCGCACCGCTGCAGCACCCGGTCTGTGTCGTGCTCGAGCACCCGCAGACGGGGAAAAGTGCGGCGACCACGGCTTCGATGGCGGATATCCCGGTGGCCGTGGTGCTCCAGGCGGCAATCGATATGCTCGCGCGCGGGTTGCGCCGATGAAAGCCTGGGCGCCGCTGCTGCCGCTTGCCGTGCTGCTATTCATCCTGCCGTTTCCGGGCACGGTGGCGCTGCGGCTGCTGGCGCTTGCTACTGCCTTGATCGTCTGCGCCTGGCGCTGGCATGCCGAGGGCTTTCCGCAGGTACCGGCGAAGGCAGCCCTGCTCGTTTGGGCGGTGGTCGCGCTGCTGTCGCTAGCCAGCGCCGTCGATCCTGGCTATTCGCTGGGCGAGATCAAGAACGAAATCGGTTACGCCATGGCGGCGTATCTGGCTTTCATCACGCTGACGCGTACGCGCGCCGACGCCAATTTTTTCCTCAAGGCGCTGATCCTCGGCAGCCTGGTGCTCGCGACAGTCGCGTTGTGGGAGCAATTTTCCACGGACTCTTCCTACTGGAACGAGCGCGGACTGGCCGGCGGCTCCGGCAGTTACAGCAGCTATCTGCTCGCGCTGCTACCGGCCTTGCTCTGGGCCGGCAGCACGCTGCGCCATCCGCATCGATGGAGCGTAGTTGCGGGTCTGATCGCGCTGCAGCTGGTGGTTGCGGTGATTGCCGGGCAGCGCGCGTTCTGGTTGGTATTCGCGCTGCAGGCGCTGATTGCGCTGTACCTGCTGCGCCAGCGCGGCTTTCTCCATATTTCGACGTCGCGCGCGCGCGCCATCGGCGTGGCTGCCGTGCTGCTCTCGGCGCTGGTGCTGGTCGGCGTGGCGGAAAAGCGCGACACCATCGCCTGGTCGCAGGATCCGCGCCTCAGCACCTGGCCGGCGGTTGCGGCGCGCATTCTGGAGCACCCCCTGGCCGGAAAGGGCTTCGGCCGCGAGATCATGAAAAAGGCCTATCCGGATCTGCTGTCGCAGGAATTTCCCGCCGTATGGCACGCGCACAATCTGTTTCTGAATTACGGCATGTCGATGGGCATTCCAGGAATGATTGCACTGGCCCTGGTGTTTTTCGTGCTGCTGCGACAATTCTGGCGACTGAGCCGGTCCGACGATCGCCTGACCGCCATGGCCGGCATTTGTGGCGTGCTGCTGGTTGCGGGCGTGGTCGCGCGCAACCTTACCAACGATTTTTTCCAGCGCGATCTGGCGCTCATGTTCTGGTCGGTCGCAGGCATGCTGCTGGGATACGCGGGGCACGCGAAGCACGCGTCCGAAACGAATGCGGCGGCCGGCAGCGCATGAAGATCTGCTTCTACAACGTGACGGCGAGCTTCATTCAGGGCGGGCTGGAGACCTATTGCTGGGAAGCGGGGCGGGCGCTGGCGCGTCGCGGTCACAGGGTAAGCATCGTCGCCGGCCTCGGCGGCGAGCCGCGCCACCAGGAAGTGGAATTGCTGCGCTTTCCGTTTCGGCGCGAACAGGAGTGGCCGGATTTCGGCACCCGTTTTCGCCGTCTGATGGAACGCCTGTCTTTTGCGCGCCACTCTCTGGCGCACCTGATAAACGCGGGCTACGATGCAGTGGTGGTGAACAAACCGTTCGATTTTCCGATCCTGTGGCAGGCGCGGCGCAAGGGTCTGGCGGCGCAAACTATATTTCGCTCCGGCGGCACCGAGTTTTATTTTTGCGACCGTAATTTCTCCGGCAGCATCGATCACTGGCTGTCGACCAGCCGCTACAACGCGGCGCAGGTCGAAGCGCGCTATCGGCGCAAGGTGGAGGTGGTGCATAACGGCGTCGACGTCGAAGCGTTCAAGCCACTCGCGCGCACGCTGGAGCTGCGCCAGCGGCTGGGCCTGCCGCCGGGTGCGCGCGTGCTTGCCAGCGTCGGCCGGCTGGTCGGCTGGAAAGGCTTGCGTGTCATCCTGGAACTGCTGCCGCAGTTGCCGCCGGATGTGCACTATCTGGTGGTGGGCGACGGCCCGGACGAGCCGCGGCTGCGCCAGCAGGCAGCCGACAGTGGCCTCGCCGGGCGGGTGCACTTTTGCGGCCGCGTCGCGCATGACGAATTGCCGCAGGTGCTGTCGCAGGCGGATCTGCTGCTGCAGCCTTCCGTGGGCGAAGAATCATTCGGCATCACGTTGGTCGAGGCGATGGCCTGCGCCGTACCGGTGCTGGCTTCGCATCAGGGCGGCATGACCGAAATCGTCGTGCCCGGCGTCACTGGCGATTTGCTGCCCGCGGGCGACGTCGACGCCTGGCGCGACGCCATCGCACGCCTGCTGCTGCAGCCGGAGCGCATGCGCGCGTTCGGCGCAGCAGGACGTGAACGCGCGATAGCCGAATTCACCTGGGCCGCCAACGCCGCGCGGTTGGAGCGGATCTTGCAGGCGGGAGCTGAGCCATGTGCGGCATCCTAGGCTTCGCCTCCCGCGCCGGCAGCGCGTTCCGCCCCGATCTCGACGCTGCGCTGCAGCGCCAGCATCACCGCGGTCCGGACGACAGCGGCGTGTGGCGCGACGACTTCGCGGTACTAGGCTTCAATCGCCTCGCGATTATCGACGTGTCGCAGCTGGGGCATCAACCGATGCAAAGCCCGGACGGGCGCTACGTTATCGTGTTCAATGGCGAGATCTACAATTTTCCCGAGCTGCGCTCAGGCCTGGAAGCGCAGGGTGAAACCTTTGCCGGGCATTCGGACACCGAGGTGCTGCTGCGCGTGTTCGTGCGCGAAGGCTTCGAGCGCTGCCTCGCCAAACTGCGCGGCATGTTCGCGCTGGCGGTGTGGGACCGGCAGACGCGCACGCTGTCGCTGGCGCGCGACCGGCTCGGCGTGAAGCCGCTGGTCTACGCCGATACCGACGCCGGATTCGCCTTCGCCTCCGAGATCGCAACGCTGTTCCAGATCAAACCCGACCTGCCGCGCGCGCCCGACTACGCTGCGATGGATCACTATCTCACGTTCCAGTACATTCCGGCGCCGCTGTCGGGGTTCCGCGCAGTGAAGAAGCTGCCGCCGGCACATGCCATGACCGTGCGCGAGGGCAAGGTGGAACGGGTGTGGCGCTACTGGGACATCGATTTTTCGCGGCGCTCCACGCTCTCGTTCGGTGACGCGTGCGAGGCCCTGCGCGAACAGATTCTGGAAGCCACGCGCATCCGCCTGGCGAGCGATGTGCCGCTGGGCGCATTTCTGTCCGGCGGCGTCGATTCCAGCATCACCGTGGCGGCGATGGCGCGTCTCGCTTCCGATCCGGTGAAAACCTACGCCATCGGCTTTGAGGACGAGCGCTTCAACGAACTGCCCTATGCACGTGAAGTCGCGCGCCACCTGGGAACCGAGCACCATGAAATGACGGTGCGGCCGGCGGCGGTCGAGTTGCTGCCGCAGCTCATCGAGCATCTGGGCGAACCCATGGCCGACAACTCGGTGATGCCGACCTACTACGTATCGGAGTTTGCGCGGAAGAGCGTCACCGTGGCGCTGACCGGAGACGGCGGTGACGAGGTGTTCGCGGGATACCGCAGGTTCTACCACATGCGCCGCGCCGAGACGCTGGCCCGGTGGCGGCTGACACCGCTGTGGCGCGGCTCGCGCCGGCTTACCCTGGCGATGGAGAACCTGACCCATCCGGGCAGGACGCGGCGGCAGTTTCCGGCGACGCGCGCGGACGAAATGCTGGCGCTTGGCGGAGCAGCACGCTATCAGCACCTGCTCGCGTTTTACACGGTCGGCGAAAAGCGCGTTCTGGTCACGCCCGAATTCGCACGCGCTACAACGAGTGCGGCGACCAACGAATATCTGGCGCAGGCGCTGGCGCGCGCCGCAGGGGCGGATACGGTAAACCGCTGGCTTTACGTGGACCAGTCCACCTATCTGCCGGAAGACATTCTGTTCAAGGTGGATATCGCCAGCATGGCGAATTCCCTCGAATGCCGCTCGCCGTTTCTCGATCACCAGCTGATCGAATTTGCCTGTTCCCTGCCGGGTTCGTACAAGCTCACTGCCGGCGGCAGGCACAAGCACATCCTGAAGGAGGCGTTCAAGGACTGGCTGCCGCCGGGATTTATGGACCGGCCCAAGCAGGGTTTCTCTGTGCCGCTGGCGAACTGGGTGAAAAACGATTTCGGGCCGGTGCTGCGCGAGCGCCTGCTGGACCAAAAGGCACTGGCGCCGTGGTTCCGCCAGGACGAAGTAGCGCGCATGGTGGAGGAACATCTGTCAGGGCGCGCGGCGCACAGTAACCGTCTGTGGTCGCTGCTGGTGCTCGCGCAATGGATCGAGCGTTTCAAGGTTCCGTTGTGACGCCGCGTCTTGTCTACCAGGTCAACCTGCAACAGGCGTTCGGTGGCGGCGAGGTATACACCCGTTTCTTCACTCTCGCGCTGATCGAGTTGGGTTACCGCGTCGTGTTGTTCGTCAACCGCAAGGCCGACTTCTGGGAGTTGCTGCTGCCCGCCGGTGTGGACCTCGTTCGCGTGGACGGCGCGGCCGATGTCCTGCCCCAGTTGCAGCAGGAAAAATCGCTGATCGTGACCCAGACCGCGCTGGATGCGGACGCGGCACAGTGGGTGGCCGAGCGGCATCTGTTGTGCGGCTTCGTCCACATGCCGTTATACGATCGCGATCCTGGCGGATTGAAGCGCTATCACCATTTGTGGGCGGTGTCGCAGCATGTTCTGGACAGCGTCAGGGCGCGCGGTCATGGGCATGTCTTCGCGGAACCCATGTATGGCGTGGCCGACCCGCGGCGCGGCGCGGCGGCCGGCGCCCTGTTCGCGCGCTCCGAATACGACTGGGACCGGCGCAAGCTGCGCGACCGCCTGCTCGGGCTGACCGAGCCCTGGTGGCGCGTGCATCAATCGAAGACGGCGTTCGAAAAGAGAGCCGGACTCACGCTTGGCATCGTGTCGCGCCTGACGCCGATCAAACAGTTTCCGCTGATGTTCGGCACGCTCGCGCCGGTGATCGCCGGCTTCCCCGAGATTAACCTGGAGATCTTCGGCAGCGGCGGCTACGCTTCGCTGCGCGACTTGCGCACGAGCCTGGCGCCGATGGCAACGCAGGCGCGCTTCTGGGGTCACCAGCCCGATGTCGCCGCGGTCTACCCGCAGCTCGACTACGTGCTGAGCGGATTGCCGGAGAAAGAGGCGCTGGGGCTGAACCTGATCGAGGCGCAGTATTGCGGCACGCCGGTGCTCGCGGTGCACGCGCCGCCATTCACCGAAACCGTGATCGAGGGCGAGAGCGGATTCATGTTTGATGATCCCCGCCAGGACGCAGGCGCGTCATTCGCGCAGCTGCTGCGCCGGCTGCAGAGCGGCGCCGCGCGCCCCGATCCGCGGCGCGCAGCTAGGCATCTCGAGCGCTTTTCATTCGCAGCGTTCTGCACGCGGGTGGCGCGCGCACTGGCCAGCGCAGAGGCCGCGCATCCGGCGCAAACATGAAAATCGGCATCGTCGCGCCCGGCATCTGGAATTCCATCCATCTGGACATGGCCGAGGCGCTGGGCGCGCTCGGCCACGAAGTCGCCATCTACACCGAGGACGCGCGTGCGCCGAGCGGCGCGCGCTTCCTGCGATTTCAAGAGGGAAGGTTGAAATTTTTGGTCATCAGCCACCTGCGGCGCAATCCCTGGGTGTGGATCTTCGACCGGCTGGCCAAGCCCTGGCTCGGCCGGCGGTTCTTCACCACGCTGGTTGCCATGGCGCGCTACTTCGCCGCCACGCGCGACAGCGATGTGTATTTCGTCGAGGGCGACTGGACCGGTTTTTTCGTCGCCATCATCGCGCGCTTCCGGCGCTTTCGCTGGGTGCTCTCCATCCACGATAGCGATTATCTGCGCCTTCCCCTGAGCTTCCCCGGACGGCCGTCCAGCCGCTGGAAAGAAGCGGTGAAGCTGTGGGTATTGGAGAGCGCCGGCCTGGTGCGCGCCAATTCAGACGTTACCCGCGACGCGCTCATTGCCGGCGGCTGCGCGGCGGAGCGCATTCGCGTGGTCCCGCTGCACGTGACGGGCTGGATGCGCGTGGACGATATCGCCGACATGGCGGCGTTCAAGGCGCGCGCGCGCGCCGAAGTCCGCGCCAAATGGAACATTCCGGCGGATGCGCCGCTACTCATCACCATGTGCCGCCTGGTGCCGGTCAAGGGACTGGACCTCGCTTTGCGCGGCTTCGCGCTTGCGCTGCGGCAGCGCGCCGGATCGTATCTGATGATCTGCGGCGGTGACCGGGTGATCGCGGGACTCGGCAGTTATCGCGCACACCTGGCGCGAATCGCCGCGGAGGAAGGCGTCAGCGCGCAGGTAATTTTCACCGGCAACATCGACATCCGCGAGGTCAAGCACTACCTCGCCGCCGCCGACCTGCACCTGGCGCCGTCGGTGATCGACACCTTCAACTATGGATTGATCGAGGCGGCGATGGTCGGGACCTACACACTCGCCAGCGACATGGCCGGTGCCGGACCATGGGTAGAGCGCGCGGGTGCTGCGGCCATCGTCCCCGGGCGCAATGCAGCAGACTGGGGCCAGGTCATCAATTGCTTCGTCGAAAAAGGCGTCGCGCCGTTTGCCGGCAGCGCCGTCGTCGCCGAACTGGAGCCGTTGCGAATCGCCGGCATGCTGCTCGCGCTGGCGCAGGAAGTGCTGGCTGCCCCCGCCTGACATGCGCATCCTGTTCCTGCACCCCTACGGCTGGAGGGGCGAATATTCGATACTGCGGGAGTTCCAGCGCCATGGACACGAGGTATGCGCGCTGGAGGAGCGGCGCAGCGGCATGACGGGCAAGCGCATGCTGACGCCCGACCTGCGTGAGATGGGCGACGGCATCCAGACGCTTTGGTACCACCCGGGCCGGGGCGCGGAGCGTGTGTTCACCCTGCCGCTGGACCGATATTTCCGCCACACCTTCGACGGGCGCAATCTCGGACACCGGATGTGGGTGATACGCGCGGCGGTACGTCAGTTCGCGCCCGACCTGGTGTATTGCACCGACGGGTTTTCCTACGCAGTCCCGGCCGGACTGCTCAAACGCTTCGGTTTTTTGCGCACGCCGCTGGTCGCGAGTTACATCGGTGGCGATATCCTCGACTGCTCCCACATGGGCTACGGGCGCAAACGCACGCCGGAACTCGACTGGCTGATGCGTGCGTCGATCGGGCACATCGACGCGCTGCGGGCGCTGTGCGACTCGCTCGAACGCGCGCTGCTCAAGGACGGCGCCGATGCCGCGCGCATCAGCCGGATTCCGATCCAGATAGGATCGCCGCGCGAGGTGTACGAGGGCGTGTACGCGCAGCGCGCGCAGGCGCGTGCCGAGGTGCGGCAACGGCTCGGCATTCCGCAGGAGGCGCCGGTGGTGGTCACGCTGTCGGATAACTATTTTTCAAAAGGCATACAGGACATGGCGCGCGCCTGGCCCGGCGTGCTCGCCGCCTATCCGGACGCGTGGTGGATACTCGCCGGACCGAATGCGCCGTGGCTGGACGAAGGCGTGTTTCCGCTGCTGGACGCAAGCGTGGGGCGCGCGCGCGTATGCCTCACCGGACGCCTCGCCTGGCGCGATACCTATGCAACCCTGGCCGCGGCCGATCTGAACGTCAATCCGACGCTGTGCGAGGGGCTCAACATGGTTACAGTGGATGCGGCGGCCGTGGGCACGCCCACGGTATGCAGCGATGCCGCCGGCATCTCCGACTGGGTGCTGCGCCACGATTGCGGCCTCGTCTATGCCGCGGGCGATGTGCGCGCGCTCGAGCAGGCGGTGATAGAGGCGCTGACGCAGCGCGAACGCCTCGCCGCTTGGGGCATGCGCTGCCGCGAAATGATCGCCGACTTCACTGCGGAATCGGTGTTCCTGCGGCTCTCCGCCTTGTTCGCCCGCACCGTGCACTCTGCTAGACTGCCCGGATCGAAAGACGGTAACGGATAAGTATATGTACAACTGTTTTGCCCACATCGCGATTCCGGGGACTGCATGAGCGCGCCCGAAAACTGGGCCGACCTCAAGGTGATGGCCACCGAGAATCACTACCCGGCGGTGCTGGATCTGTTTCGCGGCGAACCTAAAGGGCGGATTCTCGACGTGCCCGCAGGGCAGGGTGCGTTTGCGCAGGAATTGGTCAAGGCAGGTTACGGCGACATCGACGCGCTGGACATCAACGAAGAAGCGTTCCTGCTGCGCCATCCGCAGGTGCGCTTTACCCGGCACGACGTAATCAACCCGCTGCCGTTTCCGGACGGACATTTCGATTATGTGTTCAGCATCGAAGGCATCGAGCATTTCGACAACCCCTGGACCTTCACCAAGGAGCTGTGCCGGGTGCTCAAGCCCGGGGGCAAGCTCTACATCAGCACGCCCAACACGTTTTCGGTGGATGCGCGGCTGAAATATCTGATCTCGGGTTACTTCCCGCGCTTTCGTCCGCTGATGCAGGAGCCGGACAAGGTGCTGGTGCATCCCATAGACGACGCGCACATCGCGCCGATCTACTTCTGGCAGCTGCATTATTTCCTCATGGGCGGCGGCGTGAGCATCGGCCGCATCTCGGCCAACGAACTGTTGCGCAAGCCGCAATGGGTGAAGCGCGTGTTCGAGAACTGGATCGCGGGTCTGATCCGCAGGAACATCAAGAAACGCGGTTTTCCCGATCATGGCGTCACCTCGGATGCGGTGCTGTTCGGCGACTGCATCATCATCGAGGGCGTAAAGAATGCCGCAGCAAAATGAGTTTTGCGGCGGCCGGTATAGGGGAGCATGAGGGGACACGTCCTCTCATATTGAATTTCAAGGCGGCGTAGTGCGACTGCTCTACGCTTTTCCGGAGCCGTTTCCGCTGGCGCGCGCGCGCGGCGTGCAGGTCGCGCATACGCTGACGGAACTGGCGCGGCTTGGCATCGAGGTCGAACTGGTCTACGTGCCGAATCCTCCGCTGCAGCCATTGGGGTATTTCGGACTCGACGCCCCTGAAAACCTTCGACTGACGCCGCTGTCGCGCTCGCTGCCCTGGCCGTTTGCGCGCATCCATTCGAATCGCCTCTTCCTGTGGCGGCTGCAGGAGCGCATCGACGCTGCGCCGGAGGCGCTTTTTTTCGTGCGCCACCTCAAGCTTGCGGCGCTGCTGCGGCAGTCCCGCCCCGGGCGCAAGCTGGTGTACGAGGCACATGAAGTGTTCAGCGATACCGCGCCGCCGGCCAAGCGCGCGCGCCAGTTCGAGATGGAAAGCCAGGTACTGCGCACGGCGACGCTGGTCATCGCCAATTCGCAAGCAACCGCCGAGCGCCTGCGCGAACTATATGGCGAGCGCGAGATCGCGGTGCTGCCGAACGGCGTCGACTGGCCCGAGACGCTCGCGCCCAAGGACTGGGCCGATGCCGGATCGTACATCGCCTACGCCGGCAGCTTCTTCGCCTGGAAAGGCGTGGCTGACCTGGTGCAGGCGGCATCCGAACTCCGCGGATGCACTATTACCTTCTACGGCGGCGATGCGGTGCAGCTCGCGCGCGAACGCGCCCGCGCTCCTTCTGCGGGCGCGCAGCTGGAATTCCGCGGCCATGTGCCGCAGCGGGAGGTGATGCGCGGACTTGCGCACGCCTGCATCGCCGTGCTGCCCAACCGCGACGATCCGGACAGCCGCTACACCTCGCCGATCAAGCTGTTCGAGTACATGGCCGCGGGCTGTGCCATCGTTGCGAGCGACCTGCCAAGCTTGCGCGCGGTGCTGGCCGAGGACGAGGCCGTATGGGTACGGCCCGGCGATCCCGCCAGTCTGGCCGAGGGCATCCGCCGCCTCGCCGCCGAACCCGAGCGCGCGCGCCGCATGGGGGAGAGGGCGCGCGAGAAGGCGCGCGGGTTTACCTGGCGTGGGCGTTCGGAGCGGCTGGCTGGATTGCTTCGGGCGATTTAGTCGTCTGGTCGCGATTGCGATAGGTGGTCCGCCGCGACGCGAAAATTGCGTCTCGTGTCACCCGCGCGACTTGCGTTTCGCGCGTGTCCGCGCCGATGCCGCAGGCAGACTCCGAAAGTATTCGGGTATTTCTTGCCGCAATACCTGTCGCAAAAGCCTTTCCGTTACCGGTTGGTCGGTTTCCGAAAGATACTTTCGCAGCGCTTCATTCATCAAGGTTTGATATCCCGTCCCTGCCTTTTCGGCGCGCGCGCGGAATTGATCAAGGACAACGTCGTCGATAAAGATGGAGATGCGCGTCTTGCCTTTCTGCGGGATCAGCGCACCGCGTTTGCCTTTGGAAAAATCGTATTCAGCCCTCATAATGTTTTCGTTCCTTTCGCGTGGCACGACGTGCTGAAATCGGGCGGTACTCGCCGTCGCGCACCGTCCAGACCAGCACAGGTAATTCACCGGCGCTTCCCAGCCCGATAGTAATGAAACGTTGTTCGCCTTCGGCATCCGGGTCCTCGACAGTGACCGCCAGCGGATCCTCAAGCACTCCTTCCGCATCGGTAAACGAAACGCCATGCTTCTTTAGGTTTGCCGCAGCCTTCGCCGGATCGTGCCTAAATGCCATGACGTGATAATATATACATTATATGTATTACGCAACTCGCGTTCATGCGAGGCAATCGAGAAACGCACCTGAACACTCACACGATATTTGCTCCACTTGGCTCGCCATTTTCTCACCGTCTATGGAGTAACTGCTTTCGGCTAAATTCGCGATTGCCCGGTTGTGGTCGCGAGCACAAATGCGATTGCTATCGGAAAGCCACAGCCGAAAGCGTTCTTGTACGCGAGCGGCTCATTTCCCGCTGCGCGTCCGCCCGAATTGTTTCGCCAGCCCCTCGATTTCGGCCGCATCCGCCGCATGCGTTTCAACCCAATGCCGCAGAGTTGCGCTCTGCTCTGCCAGCGCAGCAGCCAGCGTGGCCGGCTCCAGGCGCTGGCCCAAGCCGGGACATGCGCCGTCGTCGGGACGATCGAAGACGCGATCAAGTACACGCGTGCCGAGCACGCGCCGGAAATGGGAGGATTCCCGGTACCAGCGCATGGCGGATGCGGCGTTCGCGCCCGTCGGCATTGATTCTCCGGCGCACGCGCTGACGCCGCTGAAGTCCCACAGCACCACGAGTTGCGGCGCGCGCTGCACGGCGGAAACGAGATCGCGCTTCCAGTTCTCGTACAGGGGCCAGAGGCCGGCGGCTTCGAGCGCATAGGTCTGGCGCGTGTGGATCGGGTTGATGATCAGCTTCAGTTGAATGCCGTGCTTCGCGCTGAGATCGATGATTTCCTGCAGCGCTGCCAGGGTCGCGGCATAGCTCGCGCGGAATTTCCCGGATTCGACATCGCGCAGGGTGCCGGCGAGGAAGCTGGCTTCGACGCGCAGGGAAGCCTGCCGCGGCCCGCCTTCGCGCGCGACCTGGGCGATGTCGTAGGCTTCGCGCCGCAGGCCCGAGCGGTCGTAGATGGCTACCGGCTTCTGCTGATGCGTGTAGGACCACCAGCTGTCCGAGCTCGTGGTTCCGGAAAGAAGGATAAACGCGAGTCGCCGCCATTTCCTCGCCCCGACCTCTAGCTTGCCGGACGAATCGGTGAGCAGCGCGGCATCGAGGTCGGCATTCGGCGCGTTCGCGTCCGGATCGAACATGGTGAGGTCGAGCGCCAGGATGACCTCGCGCAGCCCGCCCGCCGCCAGGGCTTCAAGGAAATAGCGGCGAAGCATGTCTATGCCGGCACCGCCTATCGCCAGGTTGTAGGCCGGGCGCAGCGTAATCGCGGCGTGCCGCGGATCGTAGGCGGCTTCGGCGCGCGAGTTGCCGAGGATGATGGTCGCAGGTCGTTGCTCGCTTACCGCCAGCGATTTGGCCAGCAGCGGCCGGTGGTTGAATCCCAGGGGAAGTTCGTTCACACCGGCAATCGTTGGTGGATCGAAATAGCCGTAGGGATCGATGAAGGCGTTGAACCCGGCGAGCGCAGCGCTTAGCAGCGCCACGAATACGGCGAGCCGGCGCAGGTAGGCGCGCATGCCGCTAGCCATGGTCAGAACTGGTAGTAGAGAAATTCGCTGACATGGGTGAGATTGATCGTGGCGGCGAGCAGCAGGACGGCAGTGAGCAAAGCCCAGGCGGCGCTCGGCCGCCAGACCAGGCGACCGGCTTCAGGGATGTCGCCCGCGTAGGTGTGCAGCACCGGCCGGTAGCGGCACAGCAGCTGCTGTGCATTGGGCAGGCCCCAGGCGATGACGAACATTGCCAGCAGGCCCTTCAGTTGCGGCGCGCCGAAGTAATAGGGATCGGCTTTGCTGATCCCGTTCAGCCC
>Ga0208566_1000362_pt1 | contig 30519 bp, 18 predicted proteins | sample PL_2010_150m_FD_184159 | JGI IMG/M metagenome (GOLD analysis project Ga0208566, IMG submission 184159) | Freshwater microbial communities from Powell Lake, British Columbia, Canada to study Microbial Dark Matter (Phase II) - PL_2010_150m... | ecosystem: Environmental > Aquatic > Freshwater >...
CCGCGGCATCCGGCAATGCCGTGGTCAATGCCCAGCCGGCCACCCCGGCCGCACCCACCGTAGGCACCATCACCCAGCCGACCTGTTCCACCGCCACCGGCAGTGTGGCTTTGAGCGGCTTGCCGGCATCGGGAACCTGGACCGTAACCGCATCTCCCGGAGGGTCAACCCTCACCGGGACCGGAACCACCGGAACCTTCAGTGGCCTGGCCGCCAACACCTATACCTTTACCGTCACCAATTCCGTCGGCTGTACCTCCGTGGCCTCCGGCAATGCCGTGGTCAATGCCCAGCCGGCCACCCCGGCCGCACCCACCGTAGGCACCATCACCCAGCCGACCTGTTCCACCGCCACCGGCAGTGTGGCTTTGAGCGGCTTACCCGCTTCGGGAACCTGGACCGTAACCGCATCTCCCGGAGGGTCAACCCTCACCGGGACCGGAACCACCGGAACCTTCAGCGGCCTGGCCGCCAACACCTATACCTTTACCGTAACCAATTCCGTCGGCTGTACCTCCGCGGCCTCCGGGAATGCCGTGGTCAATGCCCAGCCGGCCACCCCAACCCTCACAGGAACCACTCCAGCTGCCCGATGTGGAACCGGTACGGTAACTTTAGGAGCAACCGCATCAGCAGGAACTATCAACTGGTACGCCGCTTCTACTGGTGGTTCTTCTTTAGGCACCGGAACAAGCTTTACCACTCCAAGCATTTCATCTACCACTACTTATTATGTAGATGCAACCGCCAACGGATGTACAACGGCTTCCAGAACAGCAGTTGTAGCTACCGTTAATGCCCTCCCAACCACCTCCGAAATTACCGGAAATACTACCCCAGCCTGCAATGCAACGGGAGTAACTTATATCGTAACATTAACAGCAGGTTCAAGTTATGCTTGGACAGTTCCGGCGGGTGCAACCATAACGGCAGGTGGCACCGGACCCAACAATAACCAGATAACCGTGACATTTGGCTCAACCAGCGGAGACATTACAGTCACCGAGACCAATGCAACTTCTTGTATTGGTAGCACAAAAACATTAACTGTCAGCCTGGCGGGGTGCGGACTCAATGCAGCCTTTACCGCTACACCGTTAACGATAAGCCAGGGTTCAACAGTTACATTTACCAATACATCCACCGGAACAACCGGAAGTACAACCTATAGTTGGAACTTTGGCACCGGGGCTACCCCGGCTACTGCAAACACGGTTGGCCCTCATGTGGTTACTTACAGTACAAGCGGATCAAAAACAGTTTCGTTGATCATTACCGATGGAGCATCAGATACCGAAACAAAAACGGATTACATTACAGTTAACGATATCAACCTTGAAATCGCAGGTACTGTCTTTGATGACAATGATCGTCTTACAGATAATACGGTTGATGGCACCGGGACCAATGCAGCGGGCACCATCCACATGAACCTCGTGGATAATAACAACCTGGTTTTAGCTTCTGTCCTTGTCAACAACAATGGAACTTACAGTTTCGGTGCTTCCAATGGAGTTTTGATTAATACCAACTACAAACTGATCCTCACCACGACAGCGCAGGCTCCGGGTACTGCCCTTACAGCGGCAACCTACCCGGCCCACTGGGTATCTACGGGAGAAAACCTCGGAGCAGGTGCTGGTAATGATGGCACGGTGGATGGTATCCTTGCGGTCAATACCAATTCGGGAAGTGTAGTGAATGCCAACTTTGGTATTGTTAAACTACCGGACATTACACCCAATATAACAGTTAGTCCCAATGTGATGGCGGGTATTACCAATTTCGATGTTACCGTGAAAGTAACTGAACTGAATATGGTGAACACCAATGGTGTGATTACTGTAATAATACCTAAGGACTCCAGGTGGGTGCTTAACGGCTCTTTTAACCCGTCATTGACAAACTTGATTTCTACTTCATTGAATAATGCGGATTGGAGTTATTCATCCGATGCATCCTACCATATCTTCACCACTACATCTGTAATACCGGCGGGTAGCTTTTCAACATTTGGTTTTAAGGCAACATTTACTCCGGGAAATACCAAGGGACTTTATACCATTACATCCCAGATACTATCAGGGAGTGGGGGAGAAAACAGGACCAATAATAATGTGGACTCAGAAAAATTGGATTACTTTTTTAATTAGAAGATCCTCCTTTGAGTTCAACGCGATGGGCACTTCCTGCCACTATTCCAAATTTTAGAAAAGCCGTCCTTTTTACGGAAAAATCAATGGATAGAAAAATTCGTTAATCATTGATTTACAATCATTTATATGCACAGGCTTAATTTTTGATAGGGTGAAAAACTTATTGTTTGTACTCTTGAACTTATTAAGCTGATACTGTTAGGCTGCATAATGATTTTCCTTTCTAAATACCAGGATAATTTGGCACCAGAACCTGCAAAGGCGATGGTGCTGGCACTGATCTTATTGTTTTCGATGTCATTTTGGGGAACCGGAACAACCTGGGCACAGGATCCAAGTGGTAATTATAACCCATTTGTGGCGCAGGGGACCATAAGCCCCGCCCCACTTTTTCCGGCCGAATATAATGGTACTGGCGTTGTTTCTTTTAAAGTGGGCAACACAGGAAGTGATCCGCTGGTTTGGGATGCAAATGAACCTAATCATGATGTGATCTTAGTGATGACTCTTTCCCGGGGTGTCCCCAATGTTGCACCATTGAATGCCACAACAGCCCTTACAGTTATTGGAGGTTCCTTTGCTTCCACGTTTACCTGGACCTATAATGTATCAACAAACACTTATCAGGGAAGGCAAAATCGTACAATACCCGGACTGGATCAAATTAATTTTACTAACGAAGGTCTTATCACTATTCAATATAAGGTAACTCAGAATTCGCCGAAAACCGGTCCTCAAAATGGTTTTAATGTTAACCTTACCCCCCCTCCTTACGCCAATAGTAATTCGCAGAGCGATGACCAGGTAAGCGCTTATACCTGGACTGAAATAAGAGATTATGGGGATGCCCCGATAAGTTACGGTTCAGCTGACCATTTTATTGATGTTGATAATTATATATATTTAGGATCATTAGTAGATGGAGAATCAGCCAATCAACCTTCAGCTACAGCAAATGGAGATGATATTAACGGGTTGGATGATGAAGATGGTGTAACATTCTCAACCCTGACACAAGGATCCACAGCAAACATCACCCTAACCGCTGTTGGTTTAGGCCGTTTAAATGCCTGGATTGACTGGAATGGCGATGGTGATTTTCTTGATACAGACGAGCAAATAGCTACGAATATTACTTTAGAAGATGAGACGAGAGTTCTGTCCGTTGCGATACCTGCCGGTGCCATTACATCAGCACCCACATTTGCCCGTTTTAGATTTGGGCCCAAAAGTACCCCCAGCTCAGGTTCAGCTCTTTTTGGTGAGGTAGAAGATTACCAGGTTACCATTTTTTGTGCTCCACCGGCATCGCCGCTTGCAACCCTCACGCAACCCACCTGTGCCGTAGCCACCGGAACAATAACCGTAACGGCACCCACCGGCACAGGCATGACCTACAGCATTGGTGGTAATTACCAATCCAGTCCGATATTTACCGCAGTAGCATCAGGCACCTATATCGTTACCGCTAAGAATTCGGCCGGTTGTGTTTCATCAGGGACAAGCGTAACGATCAATGGACTGCCATCAGGACTTGCTTTGACCAGTGCTTCGGTAACCACTCCGATCCATTGCAATGGCGGAACATCTACGGTGACCCTAATTGCCACAGGCGGAACCGCTCCGATAGCGTATACATTTAATGGAGTAACCAATAATACCGGAGTCTTTGGCGGAGTTTCTGCCGGAACAGCCCTGGCTTACAGCATCACCGATGTTAACAGCTGCGGTCCGTTAACCGGAACCATTAATGTCACCCAGCCTTCTGTTCTAACATTTGGTACGCCTGTCGTTGCAAATATTGGCTGCCAGGGGAGTAACACCGGAGTGATAGTTGTGAGTGCTTCAGGTGGAACAGGGACGATTGTCTATACAATTCTTCCTAATGTTGGCACTCAATCGCCTGCCGGAACATTTAACGGACTTACTGCACAGACTTATATCATTACAGCAACCGATGCTTTTGGTTGTGTCAAAACTATTTCGGTTACGGTTACTACTAATCCTGATGTTACCCCCCCAACCATCATCTGTCAGCCAAATATCTTAAGATCTGCTGACCCGGGTCTGTGTCAGGCTACAATAACCATAATCAATCCAACGGCAACCGATAACTGTTCATTGCAATTAACCGTTACTGGCGTGCGTTCAGACGGATTGTTGCTTTCAGCCCCTTATCCTGCAGGAATGACGACTATCACCTGGACAGCAACCGATGGATCTGGAAATACTTCCGCAAGTTGTGCCCAAACCGTAACTGTGACAAGCGGAATAACTGCCAACGATGATACCGGTGCAGTTGTTAACGGCTTACTTGGCGGCCTATCGCTGGTAAATGTATTGTCTAATGACCTGGTGAATTGCAACATCGCTGATCTGAATAATGTGAACCTTTCCTTTGTTAGCTCCACCAATCCGAATGTTACTTTAAGCGGAACTAACGTAGAAGTTGCTCCTGGTACACCAGAAGGAACCTATTTCCTGACTTATCAAATCTGCGAAAAAGTGAATCCGGCTAATTGCGATGAGGGCATTGTTACTGTGACGGTTATTTTACCGATCAGCGCCTCGCTTATTGATGCTTTTGCTGATGAAGGCAGTGTTAGCGGAGTACCCGGTGGTATTGCTGTTCCCAATGTTCTGGCAAACGATAAGATAGACGGAAACCCGGTAATTCCATCGCATGTAGCCATAGCGTTTATCAGCTCCACCGATCCGAATGTTACACTGAATGGCACGAGCGTGTTAGTTGCTCCAAACACCCCTGTTGGTATTTACGACCTGGTCTATAGAATTTGTGAAGTGCTGAATCCGACCAATTGTGATCAGGCTACTGTAACAGTGACAGTTAATCCCTCGCCTACGTTAGTGATCACCAACCCGGCAGCAGTCTGTTCACCAGCCGCGGTTGATCTGACGTCAGCGGCAGTTACGGCAGGTTCAGCAGCAGGACTGACCTATACTTACTGGACGAATGCGGCAGCAACGATAGCTTATGCAACCCCGACGACGGCAACTGCAGGTACCTATTATATCAAGGGTACGGTACCGGCAACAGGATATTATAATATCAAGCCTGTAACAGTTACTGCATATCCAACCGCTATAGGAGGAACTGTATCGGGAAGCAACGCCTCCATTATTTATGGCAGTTCTACCGGAAACATGACCCTAAGCGGACATACCGGTACTGTTGTGAAATGGCAAAAAATAGCTGGTTCAGGTTCCTGGGCAGATATTACCAGCACCAGCGTAACCTACAGCGAAACGCCAACCTCTGTCGGCATCTGGCAATACCGGGCACTGGTAACAAGTGGCACCTGCTCTCAAGCGTTCTCTAACGCATTCACCATTACCGTTTCACCTAAACCTATTACGGTTACTGCAGTGACTGCTTCGAAAACCTATAATGGTACAATCGCATCCGCCAGTGTTCCAACTATTTCACCGGCTCTGCCTGCCGGTGATACCCCCGCGTTTATCCAGGTCTACAATAATAAAAAGGCTGGAACAGGGAAAACACTGGTTCCATCCGGCTCGGTGAACGACGGTAACGGAGGACATAATTACGCGGTTACTTATGTAAATGTTACCACGGGTGTTATCAACCCGCTGGCTATTGTCGGAAGCATCACTGCCGAAGACAAGGAGTATGACGGTAAGACCAATGCGGTTATACTGATCCGCAGCCTGACAGGTGTAATCAGTGGCGACATGTTAAGTTACGTTGGCGGAACTGCCAATTTTGATACTCCGGCTGCTGGTACCAATAAAACCGTAACCGCAACAGGGCTCTACCTTAGCGGTGCTGACGCCCTGAACTACACGGTTAATACCACGGCTACAACAACGGCAAACATCACCGGGATTATTGCCAACACATCGGTAACGGCCAATCCGGGACTTGTTCAGTATAGCGACCAGGTAATCCTGATCGCTACCATCACCGGCGGTGCTCCATTAGGAAGTGGTTTGCTTGCAGCTAAATCGGTAACTTTTACCATTGGCGGACAAGTCATGAAAGATGCCTTAAACAATACCAAAATCCCATTGGTAAGGTCGGGTACCTACCTGGTTGCCATCCTGGCCGTACCATTGACTGAAATTACCCTTGCCGGTTCTATGGCTCCTGGTATCAAACCGGTTGCAGTTACATTCAACGATCCGGATTTAAACTTCTTGTTCCGGCCGAATCCGGCAACGACTACTTTGACCATCACACCAGAGGATGCCGTAACCTACTATACCGGAGACCTTTTGGTACCGGCACCGGCAGGCGGAACAGCTACCGTGGGTTTGCGGGCAACCATTCATGATATTACCGCGGAGCCCGGCGGAGATGCCTTTGCCGGTGATATCCGTAACGCAACTGTATCCTTCGTGAACCGGAACACCAACGCGGTTCTGGGAACGGCCCCCGTTACCCTGCTGAGTCCGGCCGATTCAACAACCGGAACCGCTCTCTTCAACTGGACCGGTGTTCCGCAAGGTGATTATGTAATCGGTATTGTGGTGAACAATTACTATTCCTGTGATCTCGCTGCTGAAAATACAGTGGTTGAGGTATATGAAGCAACCGGCGATTATCTGACTGGCGGCGGCTATGTCGTTCCGACCCTGTCGTCCGGTAAATACGGAGCCGATAACGGTAAAAAGAGCAACTTCGGATTTGATTTGAATTTTGATGACAAGGGGACGATTCTCGACGGCCGTGTAAACATTCTTCTGCGCAGAACGGTTGATGGAGTTCAGAAACTGTACCAGATCCGCAGCACCAGCATCACCTCGGTGGCTGTTAATATCGATAAACCCAGTGAACTGACAGGAGGGTTTATCGGTGTAGCCAGCCTTTCGGACATCACTGATCCTTTATTGCCGGATGCAGTGGCTAACGATCTGACCTTGAATATCAATATGACTGACCGGGGTGGTCCGGGTACTAATGACGGTTTCGAAATCAGGTTGTGGAGCGGCACAAACTTGTACTTCTCCAGCAGCTGGATTCCGAACGGAACAGCCGAAATTAACCTTGGCGGCGGCAACCTGATCGTTCACAGTAGCTTTAATCTCGAACAAGGTACAGGGACCGGTACAGGCGATATCACTTTGGAACCAGGGTCAGGCGCTGAAATTACAGCTTATCCGAATCCTTCACCCGGCATGGTCAACTTTAAATTTAAGATGGATGTTGGCGCTATGACCACTCTCGATATTGTTTCGATGAACGGAGCCTCAGTATCAAGAGTATTTGAGGGGTTTGTTGATGGTTCAATGGAAAAGATCGTTAATTACGATAGCAAATTGCCGCAGGGAATCTATTACTATCGGTTAAGAACTTCGAAACAGGTTTTATCTGGCAAAATCGTCATTACCAGAACGTACTAACCGTAATGCGTGATGCGTAATCCTGATTAATAATATTGCCATGGCAAAACAAGCTCCCAAGGCTGCGACAGCTACTTCGAAAAAATTGCCACAAACACCGGTTAAAATATCTTATCTATTCCTGCTTATTGCTTATGGTTTTGTGACGGTGCTCACGCCCAACCTGAAGACTTTAGACTCCAACGGCCCGAAATTCCTTACACTGGCACTGCTCAATCTGGCGACTTACCTGTTTCTGTTTACCCGCAAGGAAGTGAAGACCCGCCCCGAATGGTACTATGCTTTTTTTACTAATGGCATTGGGATCGCATATACCGGTCTGATGGTAGTATCGCTGTTCTCATTTTTCAAAGCCATCAATGTGCTGGAATCGGTGCTGCTTTTTACCAGAATCTTCACCACATTTTCGGCTGCGTACCTGGTTTCGGTACTTGTATTGGCAGATAAAAGGAATATACTATACTTATGTGTAGCAATGACCTTGCTGTTAATTTATGAAAGTTTAACTGTTTTTTCGGAGATTAATAAATATATACATGGCAAATTAAGTTCTATCGGTGAAATTCAATCTGTTTACTCCAATAAAAATGGGCTAGCGTCTGCAGTTTTTGTCAAGATTCCTTTTGCACTTGGGTTAATGGTATTCAGCCGAAAATGGTTGAGAGCAATAGGCATACTTGGGATTTTCCTGGCCATAACAGCTACTTTATTTCTGAGCACCAGGGCTTTTTACCTGGGTCTTTTTGCCTTAACTGTTCTGCTCACGATCTTTTCTATTATTAGGTTTTTTCAAACACATAACAAATATCAACTGAGGTTAATCGGTATTTACCTAATCCTCGTTTTATTTGCATTCTTGATCTTTTCAACGACACAGCGCTATTTGTATCCCCAAACGCAAAGCGGATATGACGTGAGCGTGGAAGCCCGGCTGGTAACTATTGCTAAAACTGACGCTTCAGTAGTAGCTAGGCTGGAAGGCTGGAAACGTTCCTGGCATGTTTTCAAGGAAAACCCAATATTAGGTATTGGTCTCGGCAACTGGAAAATAGCCACCCTTAAAGAAGAGAATCTTACCAGCCAAGATTTTACATTCCATTACAAAGCCCACAACGATTTTATTGAAATCACAACTGAGACTGGAATTTTTGGGGGATTGTTTTTTATCGCATTGTTCCTTTTGATCGGATTGGCATTTATAAAGGTAGTACTCAAAAATTCTTCTCCTGAATGGCTAACATTACTCTTTTTACCGGCCTTTGGGCTGCTTTGCTACAGTGTTGATGCCTTTTTCAATTTTCCACAGGATCGTCCTGAAATACAGGCGTTGTTCGTTTTATACGTGGGAATGGCTGTTGCTGTCTCTTTCTTATACACTGGTGAAAGCGCAAGGCCATCTAAATCCAATCCAACTGGAAAATCCGGCAACAACTTCTTCCGGCTTCCCATGATCATTGCCTATGGGCTGGTGCTGACAGTTTCCGCTAACATTTTGTACCAGAATTTCAATTCCCAGAAACTCCAACGTATTGTATATGATGATATAATACGTGGGAAACTCACCCACCCTGCCTCTATGTTCCTCAACGGATTTCCAGCCATCCCTGATTTAAATTCACTAGGTGAACCTATTGCTGTGCTAAAAGCCCGCTACCTTATGAACGAACAGCGATACAACGAGGTTATTGCATTGCTGAAAAAGGATAAATCGAGCCCTTTCGATTCCCGGCCGGAGTATCTCATTGCTATTGCCTACAAAAATCAAAACAATATCGATACTAGCCTGGCCTATTCGCAAAAAGCGTACAATATGAAACCCAATTTCTTCAACAATATTTCTCTATTATGTGAACTGTTGCAACAGAAAGGTTTGCAAAAAGAGGGTGAAGTCATAGTTGATAAATATTTGAGTCAGACTAAAAACAATAAGGAAGCCTGGTTGTATGCTTCCTCTTTTTACGACAATTCCGGCAATATACAGAAAGCGGCATCCGTTATCGATACAGCTGCTAATTACTTTCCTACTGACAGCCTGGTGTTGAACCAAAAGGCAATCATGAGCCGCAAAGCTATTATCGTGCCTTACCAGGTGTTGTATAATGCAGCCTCTGGTGCTTTTAATGCGAAGAAATACAATGAGGCTTCCCGATATTATACCGAACTGTTGACCAAAGAACCTCGCTTTACCGAAGCCCGCAATTACAGAGCATATTGTTACTACTATATAAAAGAATACACTAAAAGTAACCTGGACCTGGATTTCCTGATTTCCAGCGGAGTAACCCATTCTAGCCTATACAACGTATACAACATGCGGGGAGTAAATTATGGTAATCTGGGTAATAAAGAAGAGGCCTGTAAAAACTATAAGATTGCAGCCGATATGGGTGACAAGAATGGATTGGATAATTATGCCAAATTTTGCCAACCCGGGAAGAAATAGACAAGGGAGCGGGGGACATCGAATCCAACGCGCAATGAAGAATCACTGTTAGCCGTACAAGCCCCAAGACTAAAGTGGGGCCTCTGTGCTCCAGCCAGCGGAATCCCCAGACTGAAGTCTGGGGGTTCAGATCTCTCTGGGCAGAGAGGCTCCACTTCAGTCTGGGGGAGATGGGTGTGGGTGCCGGTGTGAGTGCGTGTGCGGGCGGAGATGTTGGTTACACATTAAAAAAATGCTTCCCCTCCGGATTGTAAATGATATTCAGTGCTCCGGGGATTATTAATATCTCGGATTTTTACGCAAAATTGAGCTCCCCATCATCATGCAACCGGCTATTTTTTAATACATCTGACTGAAAACCCGCTGGTTTTTGTATACTTCCACCGGTAAACCCCTTCAGCGTGATAAATCAGCCCCCGTCCCCAGGCATGGGTTTCATCCGTATAGGAGGAGGTCCAGAAACTAGCAATATCGCCGATGAAATTATAGGCACCATTCTCATATATACCAGAAGGGATAGCATTGAATCGAACCGAATTTTCACCATTTCCTCCCGAATTCCACCCTTTTTTGGCTTTAAGGCCGATCCCGACACTGCCCGTAATGCGCCATTCGAGGCTATCGGCGTCGGATGCTGACATACCCGTAAAAATTTCCAGTTTTTTCCATTCGCCATCTGTGGGCAGATGCCAGCCGGCCGGACAGGCAATCCTAGCTTTCTCCCAGTTATAGAGCCTTCCGTAGGTATCGCAATTGCCTTCAGCCGAATTGTAGCACCATGATCCGGTGGTATCGGTCAGTTTAATTTTCAGATTTTCAGCCATCCAGGTTTGTGTACCGATATTGACCCACGGATATTCTGTCCCGTCCCTGGAATCGATGAATGTCCCATCGTAATCGGTAACCGGTTCGATCTTGTTGCAGGCTGCGAGGCCGGCGCACAAAAGGAGGATCGAAGAAATCGTTACGCGTGACCCCCACTTTCGTGAGGGCAGGCTCCAGTGACGCGTGATAAAAGATTTGGTAAACATGCGGCAAAGATAAAGGAAAAGCAATCAACGGCCTTTTCGAATGGCGAAGTAGGTTATTCACTACAGAGACACAGAGATCACTGAGATCCACGGAGATTTAAATAAAAAACTCTGTGTTTCTCTGTGTTCTCCGTGCCTCCGTGGTTTTTTTGTCTCCGTGGTCATTTTTGGTTTTTGTATCTTTGATAATTAAAAATCCTGCCATGGAGCGTACCGCGAATTGCCTGAAGAAACTGGATCGGATGAATAAAACCCTCCGCCACATCGAAGCCGACAGGGTACCGGTGAGTGATTTGTTCTGGGGAAGTTTTCTCGAACGGTGGCGCATGGAACTTAACCTGCCGCCAGATGCATCACCCTATCAATACTACGATCTCGACTGGCAGGTGACGGTACCGAATATGGATCCGCACATCATGCCATTTGAGGTTTTAGCTGAAACCAACGACCGGATCACGGTTAAAACCGGATTTGAGGCGGTTATCACCAAGATTTATGCTGATCCCATGCCGCGCTTTGATAGGTTCCTCACCGATGATATCGGGCTGCTTAAAGACTTCAGATTTGATGATCCAAGGGATGACCGGCGCTATTTCAGTGGTGGCGATAACCAGCTCGGAGGCGTGGGCGATGGTTTTACACGCAACCTGCCGCCATGGATAGATACGGTAAAATCCATCTATCCGGATTTTCCGGTGTATGGCAGTGTATGCGAAGGGCATGAAACACTCTGGCGTATAATCGGATCTGAAAATACCCTTCTCTGGAGCCTGATGTATTCGCAGGAACTGGGCGATTTCATTGCCAGGATAAACGAATTCATGCTCGGGATCACGAAGGCCCAGATAAAAGCTGCAAACGGACTGCTTGACGGAATGGTGATCTGGGGCGATGTGGCCTACACGTATGATCTGCTTTTCTCCCCGGAATTCTGGCGCGTGCATTTCAAACCTGGCATCAGGGCCATGGTTGAGGTATGCCATAATGCAGGAATTCCGGTAATCTACCATGGCTGCGGCAATGTAAAACGAATCTTTGAAGATTTTATCGAACTCGGCATCGATGCCTATAATCCGCTCGAAGCCAAAGCCGGTTTGGATGTGGTTGATCTGCGCAAACAATATGGCCATCGGATGGGATTCTGCGGAAACATGAATGTGATTGAATGGGCCGATTGCACTCAGGAACAACTGAAAGCCATCGTCCTCCGCAAACTCAATGCAGCCAAAGGAGGAGGATTCATTTTCCAATCGGACCACTCAGTCCCGGATACCGTTTCCGGCGCAAACTATGATTATGTAGTCAAATTGGTACGCCAATACGGCCTTTATCCCTTAAGGTTAGGGGAGAGCGATATCCCTATAAGTTAATGGGTTGTCAGTTGTCGGTTGGCTGACTACTCACCGTATAACTGATAACCGATAACCGATAACCGATAACCGATAACCGATAACTGTTGTTCATTGGGATATTATCTACTGGTTGTGAAAGTAAAATATTACCTTTGTATACTATGAAACCACGGATTATCAATGGACTGTCCGAATTTCAAACCCTCGTGGGTCAGGAAATTGGTGTATCAGATTACCTGACAATCACCCAGGAACAAATTAATCAGTTTGCAGATGCCACCCTCGACCATCAATGGATCCACGTTGATCCCGAACGCGCGAAATCAGAATCTCCATTTGGCGGAACGATAGCTCACGGATACCTGACCATTTCACTTCTACCCTATTTTTGGGAGCGGATCGCGGATGTAAAGAAGGTTAAAATGATGGTAAACTATGGCATGGAAGATTTCAAATTCAATCAGCCGGTCAAGGTGAACGACCAGGTCCGGATCCGGGTATTTCTGGATGCCCTGACAAACCTTCGCGGTATCATAAGAACACGAATGAAGGTCACCATGGAAATTCTTGATAACCCCAAACCGGCTTATGTTGGGTATATCCTGTTTCTTTACCATTTCACGGATTAAGCAAAAATCAGATCACCACATTAGGCACAATAGTTCACAATAGATTTTCATTTAGTGAACTTTTTGCCATATTGACAATAGGATTCTAATGTGATCTATGTGCCTATTGTGGTTGATTTCTCCATCTGAAGCAGAAAAGCTTCTAAACATATTTAAGTTTGCGATGTTAAAAACATAATAAACAAAAGTGCCATGAAAAAAAGAATTTTTGCTGTCAGCCTCCTGTCCCTGGTTTTGATCCTGAGCAGTTGCCAGAAAATCAAGGACATTTTTACCGTTAAGGTAGATGCAGATTTCACTGTCAATCTGCCGGTTACGACTTCTCCATCCCCGCTCAAGTCCACCATGGGAACCTTTCTGTCGACCAACACCTTTGATCCGCTCAATGATGCAGATCTCGCTTTGTACCAGGATAAAATCAAGGGTTTTGAGGTTACCGGAATGACCGGTACCATTAGCGATCTATCGGCTAATGTAACGTTAACCGATGCCAGGCTTCTGGTTGCTACGGCTTCCAATTCAACCGAATGGAATTTCACGAATCTTGCCCTGACAAACGGAACTGTCATAACATTTGACAATTCTGCCGGTCAATGGGCCAAAATCAATACCATTCTGGGTGAACAAAAGGTAATAACCGTAACGTTTTCTGGTAATGCCAGCCAGACTAACGTCACTTTTAACCTGGTAGTGAATTTCATCACCAAGGTTAGCGTCACCTTATAGTTTCCGGCTGAGTTTTTCTGCCACTTGTTTGTAAAACGCCGGGTCATCGTTCTGGATAGCTTTTAGCTGCTCCCTGCACGACGCTCTATCTCCATTGCGTAGGTTGATCAGGGCCAGGAACCATCGGGAACTTACCCGGAAAGGGCTATCCCCGGGGATCATCTCTTCAAACAACTTTGCGGATTCGGCAAAATTGCCTTCATCCATCAGTAACAGAGCTTCATAATAGGAGCCTCCGACGTAAGATGTAGTATCAATCGAAGCGATATCGGGCCGATAGGTGACTTTGAATTTTTCATACAGAGCAACAGGATCGGGTTTGATCAACACGGGATAAATAAAAAGATACACCAGCAGGAGAATAACTGGTGCCGCTATCAGCGACCAGTTCCGGTATTTATGGCTTTTTGATTTTTCCGCTTCGAGGTCCATGATATCGGACACCGAATAAATTTCAGCCAGCAGAGATTCATTTACTGCAAAAACCTGCAGAACATCCTGCTGTCGGGCAGTAGGATCAACCTCCTTGATCAGCAAGGCTTTGTCTAGCCAAAATAATTCGGGTGAAGAGTACTCCATGGATTCAATGATCAGAGCCGGATCAATGTCACGGCTCAGATACAGCAGTAATTTCTGCTGCTGAATGGGCAATCCCTTTATCTGCCTGTTGAGCTGTTTTAACCGGTCGTCAGTATCAGTCAGATCGAATAAAGATGCAGGAACCCCATGAACATCTAATTCCTGGTTTTCCGTCAGGGGATTATCATCCAGCCATTTGCGGATTTCCGGTTTATAAACCTGTTTCAATCTGGCTCAGTATATTCTGATGGAATTCGCCTACAAATTTATCATGAAAAAGCGGATAGAGTTCTTTATCACGAAAGGCTGAATGGCTCCTGTAATGGGTAACATGACTGATCCTGGTGTCGCCGTTGGCCATTTCGGTAAATCGTATTTCCTGAGATCCATTTGACACACCGTCCTTCAGATAGCAGAAGCAAATTATTTTATTGGCCTCATCGAGCCGGGTAATTTCAAAAGCAACGCCCAGGTTTTTAAGCCCTTTGAATAGGCGCAGGTTAACATAAATAATATTGCCTTCCCGGATAGGGTCATTTGCATTTTCGGCATAAATAAACTTATTCTTCGGCCTCGAAAAAAGAAAACCGAAATTTACGGTACTGCCACTCCAGGCCTTCTTAGGGGTCATGTTGATATATTTTTCCCAGACTTTCCCGATCCGTGCTTTAACCACAAAGGTTCTCAGATTGGTCTGATACCGGACTGAGTCCTCAACACGATAACAGGCCGTTGCAATGTGCTGGAAATCAGTTGCAGTTTTTATCTTTTCCTTGCGAACAAGCTCCCTGACCGCTTTCTGCGGTATCCGGTTCATATCAACAGCTTCCTCGGGTGATTGGGCCGGGGTTAACCCGGGAATGAATACCGTTAGTACCAATACCAATAAAAACGCGATCTTTCTATACATTATTGGCCATTTATAATTACTCACCATGCGGCTAATGTATTAATATTTCGCCGAATGATGCTGGAACTCCTTGATTGTGCGGTAAACCCGGTCGTGGATTTCCCTGGGGGAAGGATTCAGTTCGGTAGCCGTAAAACAGCCTCTATCGATATCGATCCGTTCAAAAACCATCAGGTACAAATTAAAAATAATCAGCAGGCTCAGATGATATCTGGGCTCAACCAGCGGACTGATCTGCTCCAGAACCCTCCAGGTTTGCCTACGGTATTCATCAGCCAGGAGACGGTATTCTTTCATCAGATTTCTAAATCCGGAGGTTATCGCTGCTCCTTCGGCAATCTGTTTCATCAATGGCCGTGTCAGATCGTTGGCCATCATACGGTCATCGGCAAAATAGCTCAGGTTATTGAGCTGATCCTTCTGGAAATCGCGGATAATATGAACCAGATAACTAAATATAGCACAAGGCGTTGAAGCTGCCTTGACATCGAATTCAGGATCCTGCCAGATCCCATCTTTTTTACTGATCCCGCAGAGGTGAACAAATATCGATGATGGCGCCACCGTTGCACCTTCAGAATAGTCTAAAAAAGTCTGGAGGGTAGGGAATCCATCATGGTTGATATCATAAACCATCGACCGGGCAAAGTTTTCAATCGGCCACAACGGTATTCTGTATCGTTCGATTGTTGATATCAACTCCTTCTGAAAGGGATAAGTCCGGCGGTTTGTCCGGATCATCTGGAGCCAATCCTCCACTTTCCTCATGAATTTCTCGCGGTCCTTCTCTTCGATGCGCTGGTGCCGTGCTTTATAGTCATCAATCAGGTCATCGATTTTCCGCATGAATGTATAGCAGGTTCTGGCAGCCTGATAACGCTCCTCTTCCCAGAAACCGGCTGCCACCAGAATGTTGGGATGATCGGTGATCCGCTCAATCGGGATCCGGTTTAAAATATCGAAATAGAGTTGTTGGTTTGGGTCCATCTTGGTTCCGTTTTTATTAAAAATTAACCACAGTAGGCACATTAGGTCACATTAGGAAGTCCATGCTGTTAAATTCAAATTTGGTTTTAAAAAATGTCAATAGTCCTGCTTTCCATTTTGTTTTCTATTGTGGACTAATGTGCCTATTGTGGTAAAATTGTTTCTAGCTGGTCCGGGTTCGGTGAATTGCTCTTTCAATATTCGTTCGCTGGTTAGTTTGGCCGAGAGTAAGACCAGCGGAATTCCGTTGCCCGGATGGGTGCTGCCGCCGGTAAAATAGAGATTGCTGTAACGGTTGTGCCGGTTATGCGGCCGGAAGTAACCCATCTGCATGATGTTATGCCCAAGGCTCCCGAATGTGGCACCCCTTGAAACATGGAACATGCTTTCCCAGGTGCCGGGGAGGTAGCAGATTTCAAACTTGATATGATCCTCCAGATCCTTCCAACCCAGTTTTTTCAGCCGGTTGATTACCCCCTGCCGTGCCATGGAACGGATCCGGTTCCAATCCTGGTTCTTTGCAGGATCGATGTGGCCAACCGGAATCAACACCGATAAAGAATCCTGGCCTTCCGGGGCTGCAGTGGAATCGGTACGAACCGGTGAGTGGATATAGAAGCAAAAATCTTCTGATAAGGTTTTATCCTTAAAGATGGTATCGAGGCATTGCCGGTACTGGTCGGAGAGAAAAACATTATGCTGAGCCAGGCCGGGATATACCTTATCGATGCCCCAATGGAATACCAGCGCTGAACAGGAATAATTGAGTTTGTTGATCCTTGCAGCCGGGCGTTTATCCGGCAGCAGATTGTTGTATACATATGGAAGGTCGGCATTAGCCACCACGATATCAGCAGCAACCCGGGTGTCATCCTCAAAAAGAAGTCCGGTGGCCCGGCGATTTTCGGTCAGTATCTTTGCCACCGGTTTATTGCACACAAACGACACCCCCAGCTCTTCAGCATATTCCACCAACCTCGAAACAATCCGGTTCATTCCGCCTTTGGGGAACATCGACCCTTCGAGCAGTTCGGCCGCCGGCAGCATAGAAAACAGTGCAGGTGCTTCATACGGACTTTGGCCCACATAGATATTCTGAAACGTGAATGCCATCTGAAGATGCGGATGACGGAAAAAGCGGTTGACAAAAGTTTGATGTCGAAGATATGCTTTAAGCCGGATCAGGAGCCCGACGTTACTCAGATTTACAAAATCGAACAACCGGTAAAAATTCCGCCCCAGCAGCCGCGAAAGTCCAAGCTTTAGAAATCCATACCCTTTGGCCAGGTAGGATTTCATCATCCGATAACTTCCCGGTTCAATGGCTTCGAGCTGAGCCTCCATCTTTTTTTCATCAGTGGTAAAATCCAGTACAGAACCATCATCAAAATAGAGTTGATAGAGCGTTGTCATCGGCAGAAATTCGATGAATTCATAGAGGTCGATATCCAGGTTGGCAAAGGTATCACGGTAAATTTCGGGCATCAGGAAAATAGTGGCACCCAGGTCGAACCGGTGACCTTCGCGGATCATTTGGCTGGCCCGGCCACCCGGAGCACTGTTCTTTTCGTAAACAGTAACATCGAATCCGCTCTTAGCCAATTTTATAGCTGTTGCAACTCCGCCTATACCGGCGCCAATGATGGCTACGGATTTACGTTTTAAAGCACGATTCATGGTTTATTTGAATTTGTGTACAAAAGTGAACACCTGAACAAATTTAAGAAAGAATAAACCGGTGAATGACGGAAAAAAGGCGGTGAATGGGATCCACCTTCTCACCGGCCAACTGACCTCGCCAACCTCCAGGTACCTCCCCCTGCCCCCTCCTTAGGAAGGAGTGGGTAAGAGAGCAGTGATGGAAAATGCTGATATAGTAGGAATTAACCTCGGAGCAGACCCCCTCCTTCCTAAGGAGGGGGCAGGGGGAGGTACTTCCTGCAACCTGCAACAATCATAACAATCACAACAATCACAACCCCTACAACCGATAACCGGTCTTGAATATTTCCCACTTTTCCCTATTTTCGTGCTCTTTAAATCATTAACTATTATCTATATGTCGAAATACCTGTTTATTACCCTGTCGTCACTGATTATCATAGGAAGTGCAAATGCCCAGGTAACCCATTGGAGGGGACCGCAAGGCAATGGAATATATCCGGATAAAAACCTGCTCAAAGAGTGGCCGGCCGAAGGACCTAAGATGATCTGGCATTTTGACGGACTGGGTAAGGGATTCTCCTCTCCGGTTTTTGCGAACGACCGGATTTATCTGACGGGAGCCATTGATGACCAAGGCTTTATATATGTCCTGTCGATGGATGGAAAATTAATAGCCAAATACCCTTATGGCAAAGAATTCATCGAAAGCTGGCCGGGAGCGCGTTCTTCAGTCACCATCGCCGGAGATTTGCTGTACATGGAATCCGGTTATGGTTCTTTGTTCTGCATGAACACAACAGATGGCTCGGTCAAATGGAAAAAGGAATTCCTTTCTGATTTTGACGGAAAAAACATTACCTGGGGATATACTGAAACCGTTGTGGTGGATAATGATATATTATATTGCACACCGGGCGGACAGAAAAATAATGTATTGGCTCTCAACCGGTTTACAGGTGCAACCATCTGGTCAAGCACCGGTAAGCAGGAGCTTTCTGCTTACTGCACTCCATTGCTGGTACAACTCCCGGGAAGGAAGCTTCTGGTCACCATGACCGCCAACAGCATCATTGGTTTAGATGCTGCCAATGGCAAACTGCTTTGGTCGCAACCGCAAACCAACCAATGGTCGGTTCATGCCAACACTCCGGTTTATGCAGATGGCGGTCTGTTATGCTTCAGTGGTTATGGACAGGGCGGCCCGAAATTAAAACTGAGTCCCGATGGGAGTTCCATTACCCAGGAATGGTTTGCCAAGACTTTCGACAGCCGTATGGGCGGCGCTGTTTATGTGGATGGTTATGTATACGGATCAGGCGATATCTCCGGAAAAGAGTGGCAGTGCCTCGACTGGAAAACCGGTGAACGGAAATATGCCTCAACCAATGCTGCAATAGGAGCGGTCATTTATGCCGATGGCATGCTGTTCGGATATTCCCAGAAGGGCGAACTATTCATGGCCAAGGCCACACCAACGGAATTTAAGCTGGCCGGCAAGGCAGCCATTACGCTGGGTTCCGATCAACACTGGGCACATCCTGTAATCAATAACGGGATTCTGTATGTACGGCATGGCAGTGCACTCATGGCATTTAAGATAAAATAGACCTCGCCCGGAAACTTCCCGGTGGGCCCGAAGTACCTCCCCCTGCCCCCTCCTTAGAAAGGAGGGGGGTAAGAGAGCAATGAGGTAAATTCCTGATATAGTAGGACTTAACCTCGGAGCACACCCCCTCCTTTCTAAGGAGGGGGCAGGGGGAGGTACTTCGGGAACGCTCCGGCAAGACAACTGACAACTGACAACTGACAACCGATAACTGACAACTGACAACCGATAACTGACAAAATTATGCGAAACCTCTACTGCCTCCTCCCAATCCTATTTCTGCCATATGCAGGAGCATTTTCTCAATCAGCCCAATTCCGGGGCGAAAACCGCGATGGCATATACCATGAAACCGGACTGCTGAAAAGCTGGCCCGAAGGCGGGCCTAGGTGTATTCTTACTGTTGAAGGCATCGGCAAGGGCTTTTCTTCGGCTGTGATATCGGCTGAAACGATCTATGTTACCGGAATGAAAGAGTCGAAAGACTATCTGTCGGCCATCAGTTTCGACGGTAAAATCAAATGGCAGGTAACCTATGGCAATTCATGGACGAAATCTTTCCCGGATACCCGAAGCACCCCGACAGTAGATGGCAACCGGATTTATCTGATCAGCGGCACCGGCCGCCTGGTTTGCATTGATGCTATTGATGGTAAAGAGATATGGGCAGCCGAAGTGGACGCTGATTTTGAAAGCCAATGGCACGATTGGGGTGTGGCCGAATCCATGCTTCTGGTCGATAACCTGGTAATATGCACTCCCGCGGGTAAAAAAGCGGCTGTTGTGGCTTATGATAAAGTTTCGGGCAAACTGGCCTGGCAAACCAAAAGCTTTGATGGACAACGCTGCTATGCCTCTCCTGTTCTATTTAAGTGGAAAGATTTCAGATACATAGTGACATCAACTACCAAGGAGCTGATTGCCGTGATTCCCGAAACCGGCGAAGTAGCCTGGTCGTTCACACACTGGCAGGCCGATCGCGATCCTAATGAGGACGGCGGCCAGATCTATATCAATAATGCATTAATCAGGGACAATGAAATATTTCTGACAAGAGGTTATGACTATCCTTCTATGATGCTCAGCGTCAGCCCGGATGGCAAATCGGTTACCGAAAAATGGATCGATAAAACCCTCGACAATCATCATCACGGGGTGATATTAACAGACGGTTTTATCTATGGATCAAACTGGATCAATAACGGTAAAGGTAACTGGGTGTGTCTCGAATGGAATACCGGAGCCGTGAAATGGGAACAGACATGGAACAACAAAGGACCCATCATCTTAGCAGACGGTATGCTTTATATTATGGACGAGAAATCGGGTAACGTCGGACTGGTTAAACCCGATCCGGCCAAATTCGATCTCATCAGCTCTTTCAAGATTGTTAAAGGGACCGGTCCTTACTGGGCTCATCCCACTATTTATAATGGCAAACTGTTGATACGGCACGGCGAGGTACTGATGGGATTTAAGATCAATTAACACCCAACCGTTATCAGTTGTCGGTTATCGGTTGTCAGTTATCCGGAAATTAGTAGGCCAACAGACAACTGACAACTGACAACTGACAACAAAATACAATCTTAAATTGAACACCCGCACCCGCCATATCATTCTTGCAGCAGCCATCCTGGCGCTGGCTGCTTCATTTACCTGGTGGCTGGCACACGATCCGGTTCCCAATTTTACTAAAAGTTTGCCGGGATCAGATAACCGTCCGCCCCGGGCTGATTCCCTCACCGAGCTGGTTCATATCGGGGAATATTTCTTTGCTGCAGGAGGCACTCTTACCGGAGGCACTGAAACCTGGCCGCGTTTCCGGGGTCCGGATTTCGACAATATCAGTAAATCAAACATAAAATTGATCGACGGATTCGGAGGACAGATTCCCAAAATCCTGTGGACGATAGATTTGGGTGAAGGCCATGCCGGTGCCGCGATTTACAAAGGTGCCGTGTATGTCCTTGATTATGACGAGCTCAAGCGGAGTGATATCCTGCGGTGCATCAATCTGGCCGACGGCAAAGAGGTATGGCAGCGTGGCTACCGGGTAACCATAAAGCGTAATCATGGCATGTCGCGCACTGTCCCGGCAGTTACCGAAAAATATATCGTTACGATCGGTCCAAGGGCTCATGTGATGTGCCTCGACCGGCTAACCGGCAATGTTAAATGGGGACTGGATGTTGAAAAAGAATATAAAACGGAAATCCCGTTCTGGTATACCGGACAATGCCCGTTGATCGAAAATGACCTGGCGATTATTGCTACCGGCGGAAAAGCCCTGATGATAGCAGTAGATTGCGAAACCGGCAAAAAAGTTTGGGAGGTTCCGAACAGCAAGGGATGGAAAATGTCGCATTCTTCCATTATGCCTATGAAATTTGGCGGCCGTAGAATGTTTGTTTACAGTGCAGTAGGCGGAATCTGCGGAGTTGCAGCCGATGGCCCGGACGCCGGTACTATCCTCTGGGCATCATCCGCCTGGAACAAATCCGTGGTAGCTCCCTCCCCTGTTTGCATGCCCAATGGTAAAATTTTCCTCACTGCGGGATATGGAGCCGGAAGCATGGTATTGCAGCTTGAGCAATCAGGCGGTACATTTACTGCTAAAATGATTGACCAGTATTTGCCAGCGGAGGGACTCGCGTGCGAACAGCAGACTCCGCTCTATTTTGAAGGCCATCTGATTGGTATTCAGCCAAAAGATGCCGGAGCCCTGCGAAGTCAGATGATCTGTGTTGACCCATCAAATTGCCGCGTTCCGGTATGGACCAGCGGATCAGAAATCAGATTCGGACTGGGTCCATACCTTATAGCTGATAATAAATTGTTTATTTTGAATGACGATGGAGTTCTGACCATTGCCAAACCGGATATTAAAAAATATATCCAGATCGATCAGATCAAATTGTTTGATGGACAGGACGCCTGGGCCCCGATCGCTGTGGCAGACGGATATATGGTACTGCGCGATTCGAAGCGAATGATCGGAATGAAAATAGCAGTTGAATGATTATAATTGTTGAGCATTTCCTCAGCAGGTAATTAAAACCACGGAGACACTGAGATCACGAAGTTTCACGGAGTCATCTCTGTGTTTCTCTGTGTTCTCAGTGTCCTCGTGGTGAGTATTTTAGGGAAAAATTTTGAACAGAAAACTGATCATATCGATTTTGGTGGTGCTGGCTGCAGTGATTGTGGTGCTGATTGTGACCGACGTGATGAATTCGAGGCCTGACAAAAGGCCCGATAACCCTTATGAGTACACGGTGGATCAGTTTACATCAGTTGATACTGCCTTGGTAAAATATACTGAGACGATCGATTTTACTTTTGGTGATTTAGATCTCCGTGGGATCGCATTTGCCAATAACCGGCTCTACCTGGTGGAAGATAATTACCTGATGGTGGTATCTCCTGAGGGAGAAAAATTAGCGAAATCAGAGCTGCCCGAATCGCCAGGATGCGTAACCGCTTCATCAGATGGCATTTACATCGGATTTAGAAACTATATCGGCCAATATGATCCGGATGGCAGGCTGGTGAAAAACTGGGAACCCCTGAACGACACCACAGTATTAACCAGCCTGGCGGTTACAGATTCTACGCTTTTTGCAGCCGATGCCGGTAACCGGAGGGTTTTGCGATATAAAACCAACGGAATCCTTTCAGGCAGCTTCACAGGAAAACGCGATAGTGCCGACCTGCACGGGTTCATCATTCCGAGTCCTTATTTCGATTTGGCTGTGAATTCCGACGGCGAATTGTGGGTGGTGAATACGGGTAAGCATGCTTTTGAAAATTACACATTCGACGGGCAGCTAAGGGGTTTCTGGGAAAATGCAGCCATGACCATCGACGGATTTTCAGGGTGCTGCAATCCGGCACACATGGCGGTTTTGCCCGATGGGTCGTTTGTGACCGCCGAAAAGGGAATGGTCAGAATCAAGATACACAAGGCTTCGGGAGAAGTGCTGGCTGTAGTGGCTCCGCCCGAGGAATTCAAAGGTGAAACCTACGCCCCGGATCTGGCGGTTAGCCCGTCGGGAGATATTTATGCGCTTGATTACGAACGCAAAATGATAAGGGTCTTTCAACTTAAAAAGTAAACATGAACCGGAAAACCTTCATAAACAATTCAGGCCGGTTGATCCTCCTCGGAGGATTGGTTTACCTGACCGGGTCGATCATTTTCAAACGAAAAGTATCGGCCTCAGGCAAATACGTCTGGCAGATCGATCCGTTCAAATGCATGCAATGCGGGCGATGCTCAACGCAGTGTGTTAGGGAAATATCGGCTGTCAAGTGTGTGCATGCATACCAGCTTTGCGGTTACTGCGACCTGTGCGGCGGATATTTCAAGCCCAATACGCATAAACTGAACACAGGGGCCGAAAGCCAGCTTTGTCCGACTGGTGCCTTGAAGCGCAAATACGTGGAAGAACCATTTTTTGAATATAAAATCGATGAAAAGCTTTGCAATGCCTGCGGAAAATGCGTAAAGGGCTGCGGATCATTTGGTAACGGATCGCTTCAGCTTCAGATCCGGCATGACCTCTGTCAGAATTGCAACGAATGTTCTATCGCCAGAATGTGTCCAACGAACGCCATCAGCCGGGTGCCCATCGAGGCAGCTTATCAGATCAAGGGGGATTTTAAAAATCCGGCTCTTACGAATCCGAAGTAATGAAGTGGCTCAAAATCATATTGTTTTTACTGCCATTATTATTGGCATTCTCTGATCTGGAGGCTCAGCAGCGGTTCCCGAAACCGGAATTCCACACCAAATATACCCAGCCAACGCCAACCACTCCGGAGCCCCGCGGTGTCGGGATGGAATTTGTTGATGTACTGGTTCTTCTGGTGGTACTCAGTTTAACATCGTGGTTCGCGATTAAAAAGAGATCACGAAACGGAATTCTTCTGCTGACGGTCTTTTCTGCGATCTATTTTGGATTCTACCGCAACGGGTGTATCTGTTCGGTGGGGTCCGTACAAAACGTCGCACTTGCTTTTGCTGATCCGAAGTACGTTATCTCCCTTTATGCCCTCCTTTTCTTCCTTTTGCCTTTAATCTTCAGCCTTTTTTTTGGCCGCGTTTTCTGCGGTGCGGCGTGTCCGCTCGGGGCCATTCAGGATCTGCTGATATACAAGCCAATAACCATACCGGCCTGGTTGCGGAAAACACTCGGGTTCATCCCCTATCTGTATTTAGGCCTCGCTGTGCTGTATGCAGCCACCGGAACCGAATTCATTATCTGCCGGTATGATCCGTTTATCGGGATCTATCGGATGAACGGCCCGCACCTGATGATTTATCTGGGGATCGCCTTTTTGCTGATAGGTCTGTTTATCGCCCGCCCCTATTGCCGGTTTTTTTGTCCCTTCGGTGCGATTCTGAATGTTTTCTCCAGATTCAGCCGGCGCCATTTGTCGGTTTTTCCGACCAAATGTATTCAATGCAAGCTTTGCACCACAGCATGCCCGTTTGAAGCGATCGATTTTCCGGATGAAGAAAAAACCAAACCCGATACTAAAAGCAATACCCGGAGGTTTATCCTGTATATGGCCCTGATTCCGGTTCTGATGCTTGCCGGATCATGGATCGGATCGAAATCCCATGTCTTCCTGTCGAAAGCGCATCCGGATGTATATCTGGCAGAGTTGCTCATTTCGCATCCGGAGTTGAAGACCGATTCGAAAAACATCGATATCCAGACATTTCTGGCTTCAGGAAAATCGCTGGAAACCCTCGTTGCCGAAGCGCAGGTCATCCGTGATAAATTCTATACAGGAAGCTGGATATTAGGGGCTTTCCTGGGCCTGGTGATCGGATTAATGGCCATGAACCAGATCATTTTCCGGCGCAGGGAAGATTATCAGGCCAATAAAGGCAATTGCTACAGCTGCGGGAGATGTTTAGATTATTGTCCGGTTGAATAAGATAAAAAACCACGGAGACACAGAGAACACAGAGAAACACGGAGATGATTACTCAAAGATATATAAATGAAATTTTATACAAGATAATTGGCTGTGCGATTGAAGTACATAAGCACCTGGGTCCAGGATTGCTCGAATCGGTTTATGATGCGTGTTTGATTGATGGATTACCTGACAGCTCAAACCCATAGCAATTGTTAACATGCAAGACACCCAGGATAATATAAAACTATTCGGAAATCTTATAACGGTATCAGGTATATTCTGCCTGGCTGTTGCACTGCTCCTGCTGATCAATTACTGGCATATCAGGCAAACCAAGCCGCTCGAAACCGAAGCGCTCAAATCACTCGTTCAGCAATTTCAGGCTGACCCCGAAAGCGAGGCCCTGAAAAAAGACATCAGAAGTCTCGACCTGCTTGCCCGGAAAGCTTTTTTCACCAGCCAGTGGCAGATTAAAGCCGGTGCATTATTGCTTCTTTTTGGCGCCATCGCATTTGCCACCTGTCTGAGAATCTATCATACCATGAAAGCCCGGATCCTGGAGCCGCTGATTGACGGAGTGGATTCCAAGGTTACCAGGATGCTTTCTCAACGCTGGATACTCATCACCGGAGGCCTTTTGCTCGGATCAGCACTCGTAGTCTCCTTTCTGACAACTGATTACCTAAAGATCTATGAAGAAACAGGAACAGTCGTTCAAGCTCCTGCCGAGCCAGCAGTTAAGGTGGCAGTTGTCGACAAAGACGAGAAGACGGGAAGACAGAAGACGGAAGACGGAGGACAAGAAGACGGGAAGACGGTAGTTGGTGACGCAGGTGCACTTGTCATCCCGGCGAAGGCCGGAACCTCACCACTCAGCTCCGCAGGTGTACTTGTCACTCCGGCGAAGGCCGGGGCCCCCTCGCTTAACACGGATTTTCGCAATAATCACCCCTCTTTCCGCGGACCCTGGGGGCAGGGGATTTCCTATCATACCGGGATACCGGTGGATTGGGACGGCCCCACGGAGAAAAATATCAAATGGAAGGTTGCACTTACGAAGAAGGGAAATAATTCTCCGGTGATCTGGAGCGATAAACTTTTTATTGCCGGTGCTGATAATGAATCGGAGGTGGTGTACTGTTTTAACCGCCTGGACGGCAAATTACTCTGGGAGCAGGATGCGAAGGATATTCCGGGATCACCCGCGGTACCGCCAAAAGTTACCGCAGATACCGGGCTATCGGCCCCCAGCGTTACCACTGATGGCCAGCAAGTTTATGCTATATTCGCCACCGGCGATATCCTCGCTCTTGATATGGAAGGAAAACGCATCTGGGCCAAAAGCCTGGGTGTTCCGGATAACCATTACGGACACTCCTCCTCGCTGATCTGCTGGAAAGATAAAGTAATCATACAGTTTGACACCAATAAGGGCGGACGGCTACTGGCTTTGAACAGCCTGACGGGCGAAATCAGCTGGGATACCCCCAGGAAAGCGAAAATATCCTGGTCGTCCCCGATCATGGCCGAGATCGACGGAAAGCTCCAGATTATCACTACCTCCTCTCCAACGGTTGCCGGATATGATTTCGATTCAGGGGCTCAACTCTGGGCCATTGACTGTTTATCGGGTGAAGTCGGACCCTCTGCTGCCTTTGCCGATGGCTTGGTTTATGCTGCAAATGAATATGCCAGGCTCGCCGCCATCAAACCTGGGCCCACACCGGTAATAGTTTGGGAATCTGACGAATACCTACCGGAGGCTGCCAGCCTGGCCGTCAGTAACGGATTGCTCTTCATCGCTACCAGTTACGGGATGTTTGCCTGCTATGACTCCAAAACAGGCAAGAAGCAGTGGGAAAAGGAGTACGGACAGGGATTTTACGGGTCACCGATGATAGCAGAAGGCAAAGTTTATGTGATGGACCGCAGCGGTGCCATGCATATTTTCAAGGTCGACCGCACCCTCACAAGCCTGGGTGATCCCATCCTGGGCGAAAAATCCGTGGTCACACCAGCCTTCGCCGATGGGGCGATCTACCTGAAAGGAGAGAAGTCGTTGTTTGGTATAGAAACTATTCGGCAGCAAAAGAAATGATACAAAAACCACGGAGACACAGAGAGCATAGAGAAACACAGGGTTGTTAGCTCCGTGGAACTCCGTGTTCTCTGTGCCTCTGTGGTAAGTATTTACAAATCGGCCAATGAATGTGATGGCGATTGGACAAAATGAAGAAAATAAAAGAAGATATTGAATCGATATTGACGCTAACCGGCACCGGCCGGGAGACGGTTATACCCATATTACAGGCCATTCAGAAAAAATACAATTATTTGCCTGAAGAGGCTCTGAGACAGGTTTGTTCGGTAACCGGTATCACTCCCGAGCAGATCATCGGTGTGGCCAGCTTTTATTCTCAGTTCCGGCTGAAACCGGTTGGCAAGCACATGATCCGGGTATGTGTTGGCACTGCCTGTCATGTGAAAGGTTCTTCCCTGATTTTTGATGCCATGCACCGTGAGCTCAAGCTGACCGGCCAGGAGGAAACAGATGCCAATGGCCTGTATACACTTGAAAAAGTAAGCTGCTTAGGCTGTTGTACCCTGGCCCCGGTAGTTCAGATTGATGGAATCACTTACGGACATGTGGCTCCCGATCAGGCCGGAAAGATCCTGGAGGACTTTCAAAGGCAGAAGGGAAAGACGGTAAGAAGATTGTTTAGAACGGGAGAAGGTACGGAAATAGAAGGAGAGATCCGCATCGGTTTGGGTTCCTGCTGCGTAGCCAGCGGCAGTGAGTCCATTCGTGAGGCCGTTGAAGAAACGGTGAGCGATAATGGGTTGCGGGTAAAACTGAAATCAGTGGGCTGTGTGGGGATGTGCCACCAGGTTCCCCTGATGGAGATCGTTCCAACTGAAGGAGACCCTGTTTTGTACACCCATGTGGATCCCAAAGATGTGAAGAGCATCATTGAAAAGCATTTTAATTCTCCGTCCCTATTAAAAAGATTAAGTGTCAAAGCATTAAACCTGATCGAATCCATCCAGGACGACAGTCACTGGGAAGGCATTGAACGATATTCATCGGAAGTCAGGGAAAAACACATCTCTTCATTCCTTGGCCGGCAGGTTCCCCTGGCAACCGAATTCAGGGGTGTGATAAATCCTCTTGATATTCAGGAATATGAGAGCCGCCAGGGTTTTGTTGCTTTGCGGAAATGCTTAAGCGATCTGACTCCGGAGATGGTAGTTCAGGAAATCCGCGAGAGCAGTGTCCGCGGCCGCGGAGGAGCCGGATTTCCAACCGGGATTAAATGGGAATTGGTAGCCAGGCAGGAAGCTGCGGTTAAATATGTGATATGCAATGGAGATGAGGGAGATCCGGGTGCCTTTATGGACAGGATGTTGCTCGAATCTTATCCTTACCGGGTGATCGAGGGAATGCTCATCGCCGGGTATGCCGTAGGTGCCAGAGAAGGTTATTTTTATATCCGGGCGGAATATCCGCTTGCGGTGAGCCGCATACGGCAGGCTTTACAGCTTTGCCGTGAGGGAGGGATTATCGGTCCAAATATCTTTGGAAGTTCTTATTCTTTTGATATCCATCTATATGAAGGGGCAGGTGCTTTTGTTTGCGGTGAAGAGACCGCACTGATCGCCTCCATAGAGGGAAAACGGGGCTTCCCGCATCTGCGTCCGCCCTACCCCGCTGAATCGGGACTCTGGAATGCCCCGACACTGGTGAACAATACAGAGACATTTGCCCTGGTATCCTGGATCATCCGTAAAGGTGCAGCTGCGTTCAACCGGCTTGGAACCGACAAAAGCAAGGGAACAAAGGTATTTGCCCTGGCCGGTAAAATCAATAGGGGCGGACTGATTGAGGTACCGATGGGGATCACTATCCGGGAGATTGTAGAAGAGATCGGTGGAGGTATTGCCAACGGAAAAAAATTCAAAGCCATCCAGATCGGAGGCCCATCGGGAGGATGTATCCCGGAATCCCTTGCCGATACACCCATCGATTTTGAATCCATGGTTGAACTTGGAGCCATGATGGGATCTGGCGGATTGGTAGTGCTCGATGAAACCGACTGCATGGTCGACATGGCCCGGTACTTCCTCTCGTTCACTCAAAAGGAGTCATGCGGAAAATGTACCTTCTGCCGGATCGGTACCCGCCGGATGCTCGACATACTCGACCGCCTCTGCTCAGGACAAGGAAAGGCAAGCGACCTTGCTGAGCTGGAGAAGTTAGCTGGATGGACGCAGAAAGGGAGCCTTTGCGGACTGGGGAAAACGGCTCCGAATCCGGTACTTACCACCCTTCGGTATTTCAGGGAAGAGTATGAGGCTCATCTCGCAGGGCATTGCCCGACCGGAAAATGTATGGATCTGATTACGTACACCATCAATGATAAATGCAACGGCTGTACCTTGTGTGCACAGAAATGCCCGGTAGATGCCATCGAATTCCGACCGCATGAACAGCATGAAATCGATCTTGAAAAATGTATCAAATGCGACACCTGCCGGTTGGTTTGTCCGGTTGATGCGGTTTTTAAAGGCTGAAAAAAAAAGATGATTGAACTGACTATCGACGGAAAAAATCTGAGTGTAGAAACCGGAACCACGGTGATGGAAGCTGCACTGCAACTGGATATTCAGGTCCCGTCGATGTGCTACAACAGCGATCTTCCCCATTTTGCCTCCTGCATGATCTGCATGGTAAAGGATACAAATAATGGCAGATTATTCACTTCGTGCACGGTAAAGGCTACAACGGGCATGAATATAATTACGATGGATGAGGAAATTCATGAAGCCCGAAAAACTGCACTGGACCTGTTGCTGAGTGATCATGTCGGCGATTGCGAGGCTCCGTGCCAAATCAGCTGTCCGGCCCACATGGATATCCCCCTGATGAACCATTTGCTGGCGGATGGAGAATTCGGCAAAGCCTATGATGTTGTGATTGAAGATATTGCACTGCCCTCCATCCTCGGCCGGATCTGCCCGGCTCCCTGTGAGGGCGCCTGCCGGAGGAAATCGGTGGATGAAGCGGTTTCGATATGTTTATTAAAGAGATTTGCGGGAGACCTCAGTGTAGCGT